>Ga0073904_10003269_pt1 | contig 12213 bp, 8 predicted proteins | sample KloWWTrecipitate_FD_66668 | JGI IMG/M metagenome (GOLD analysis project Ga0073904, IMG submission 66668) | Active sludge microbial communities from Klosterneuburg, Austria, studying microevolution and ecology of nitrifiers - Klosterneuburg... | ecosystem: Engineered > WWTP > Aerobic digester >...
GCAATTGACCTTGATTATGATGGGTTGATGATTGAAAGTCATATAGACCCTGATAATGCATGGAGTGATGCCAAACAGCAGGTAACGCCGGAGAGATTGGCAGAAATGCTAGATAGTATCATCTGGCGAAAAGAAGATGTCAATTCTGAAGAATATCATGCAGCACTGGAAGCACTGCGTCAGAAGATCAATCACCTGGATGATGAACTGATGCAAATATTGGGTCAGCGGATGAAGATTGCAGAGCAAATTGGTAAGTATAAAAAAGAGAATAATATCACTATCCTTCAGACCAGTCGCTGGAATGAGATCATTGAAAGAGCCAGTGTCAAGGGAGACAAGATTGGGTTGAGCAAAGAATTCATCACTAAATACCTTGATGCCGTACATATGGAGAGTATTAATCATCAAAAGAAGGTGTTGGATAGTTAAGTAACCGGGGAGTTGTGAATAGTTTGTATGCAATTTTGTTCCTTGTTGTAATAATACTATCATCCTCTATTGGGCCAGTACCTATGAATAGCGGGTTTCGTACTCATATACTTTAGCAATTCTATGCTGCAAAAAATGAAACATATCAATTATAAATTCTCCGGTTCATCTACTGATTTTTACTTTGCTTACGGAATCAGTCATCTGAAAAAGATAACTGATCCTAACGCAACAGTGCTGATTACGGATGAAAATGTTTACAAAGCTCACACGAAAAGATTCAGGGGGTGGAACACTATTGTGCTGAAACCCGGAGAAGAGTTTAAAGTGCAGGCAACCGCCGATGCACTTATTGAAAAACTGATTGACATGGAAGCTGACCGTAAGACCACATTGGTGGGTGTTGGCGGCGGGGTGATTACAGATATTACCGGCTATGTGGCTTCAGTGTACATGAGAGGATTACGTTTTGGATTTATACCTACTTCTATTTTAGCATTGGTAGATGCTTCCATCGGTGGTAAGAATGGCCTTGATGTGGGAGTATATAAAAACATGGTAGGGGTTATCCGTCAGCCCTCCTTCATTTTACACGATATGGTTTTCCTGAATTCACTGCCACAACAGGAATGGGAAAACGGTTTTGCAGAAATTATTAAACATGCCTGTATAAAAGATGCGGTAATGTTTGCGGAACTGGAAAGAAATTCATTGAAAACATACCAGGGCAGGCAAAAATCAATTTGCGAAATAATCCGGAAAAACGCTCTGATAAAAACCAGGGTGGTACAGAAAGATGAATTTGAGAAAGGGGAGAGGCGACTACTCAATTTTGGTCATACGCTGGGGCATGCATTGGAAACCCAGTATGAATTACTGCATGGGCAGGCTATTTCAATTGGTATGACCTATGCCTGTCATATTTCAGCGCAACTGGCGGGGTTCAAACAAACAGAGAAAGTGATAGCTGTCTTAGAAAAATACAACCTGCCTACCTATGCTTCATTCGATAAACAAAAAGTTTTTGATGTGCTGAAAATGGATAAGAAAAGGGAAAGAAAAGAAATGAATTATGTGCTGCTGGAAAGAATTGGTAAGGGAGTAGTGAAAAGTATATCGTTGGTGCAATTAGGAAAAATTATTCAGGATTTATAAAAAGCTGCTGATAATCATGATTGTTATGATTTTATCAGCGGCTATCTTCACAATCATAAAAATCTGCGTTCCGGTATATGAAGGTTACAATACAACCGTCTCAATTAAAAGGAAGCATTCAAACGCCGGCTTCCAAAAGCTCAATGCAAAGAGCTTTGGCGGCTGGATTATTAACTAAAGGAAAGTGCATCATTAATAATCCCGGTCATAGCAATGATGATAAAGCAGCATTAAAAGTAATTAAAGCCATGGGGGCTGCCATAGATAGTACCGGGGATCAATTGATAATAGAAAGTAATGGTGTTAATCCCCTGACAAACGAAGTAAACTGCGGTGAAAGCGGCTTAGGCATCAGGATGTTTGCGCCTATCATTGCAGTAAGTGAAAAAGAAATTACTATTCATGGCGAAGGAAGTCTGTTAGACAGGCCAATGGATTTTTTTGATGAAATATTTCCACAACTTGGAGTTAAGATAAAAAGCAACCATGGCAAACTTCCGATAGTTATAAAAGGTCCGTTACAACCCGCAAATATTGAAGTGGATGGTTCGTTAAGTTCGCAGTTTCTAACTGGTTTGTTGATGGTATATGGGGCCTCCACAAACTCCTTCGCAGGAGAGGCTTTAGACTCCGGTAATTCAATAGTATCTATAAAGGTTCGTGATCTCAAAAGCAAACCATATATAGACCTGACATTGGATGTAATGAAACAATTTGGTTTAAGAGTACCCGAAAATAAAAACTATGAAGAATTTATTTTTCATACTGACTCTTCTCTATTTCCCCCCGTGGGAAGTGGAAGGGCTGTGTATACCGTTGAAGGCGACTGGAGCGGAGGTGCATTTCTTCTCGTAGCCGGTGCTATCGCTGGTCCAATTACTGTAAGAGGCTTAGATTTAACTTCTACCCAGGCTGACAGAGCTATTGTTGGCGCATTAATGGCAGCAAATGCTGGTATTGCCATGGATGCAAAAGGGATACAATTGCATCCGACTCCAATGGATGGTTTTTATTTTGATGCAACTGACTGCCCCGACCTGTTTCCTCCGCTTGTGGCATTAGCTGCCTACTGCAAAGGAAAGACAACTATCAAAGGGGTTTCAAGATTACTTCATAAAGAAAGCAACCGGGCTTTGACCTTGCAGGATGAGTTTGATAAGATGGGAGTAACAATTGAACTGAATGGAGACTTGATGGTCATACACGGTGGTGGAGTAGTGAAAGGTGCAGATGTGCATTCGCATCATGATCACCGGATAGCTATGGCTTGTGCTGTTGCCGGTTTAAAATCCGATAGTGAGATGGTGATCGAGGACGCCCAGGCGGTTAATAAATCTTATCCTGATTTTTACAATGATTTAAAATCTCTTGGGGCATCAGTATCTTTGCCACATCAACATTTCAACCTGTAAACTTTTTAGCTTTGAATTCATTTGGCCGAATATTCCGCATTTCAATTTTTGGTGAATCGCATGGAGAATGTGCCGGTATAACAATAGATGGTTGCCCAGCAGGCTTGTCTTTGGCTGCGGAAGATTTATTGCCCGATCTGGAAAGAAGAAAAGGGGGGATCCAAAAAGGAACTACACCAAGGCAGGAAGAAGATTACCCGATATTCATGAGTGGTGTGTTTAACGGAAAAACAACAGGATTCCCTGTCACTATTTTATTTGAAAATAAGAATATACGCAGCGAAGATTATAATAAACAAAGAAGTATTCCGCGGCCGGGTCATGCTGATTGGGTGGCAAATCAGAAATTTGGAGGAAATGAAGATTACCGGGGTGGCGGACATTTCAGTGCAAGGCTCACAACCGGGATTGTTGCGGCAGGAGTAATTGCAAAGAAATTGATGAAAGATGTCAGCATACAGGCTGATGTAACAGAAATAGGGGGTGAGAAAGATCTGGAGAAAGGGTTGCAAAAAGCGATTGATGCCAGGGATTCTGTTGGTGGTATTGTGGAATGCAGAGTAAAAGGATTACCTGTTGGATTGGGTGAACCTTATTTTGATTCACTGGAGTCAGTATTATCACATTTTCTTTTTGCTATTCCCGCAGCAAAAGGAGTTGAATTCGGAAGTGGTTTTGCTGCAGCAAGAATGTTTGGTAGCCTGCATAATGATGCCATTGAAAACAAAGAAGGTAAAACCAGGACCAATCATGCCGGGGGGATCGTGGGTGGTATCAGTAATGGGAATGAGCTGGTTTTCCGGTTGGCAGTTAAACCCACATCATCCACACCGAAAGAACAAAACAGTTTGAATTGGGATACCGGTAAAACTGAAAATTTTTCCATTAAAGGACGTCATGATTTATGTGTAGCCTTAAGGGCACCGGTTATTGTAGAAGCAGTAGCCGCTATTGTAATTGCTGATTTTATGTTATTGGAACAAAAAATAAAAAGAGTATTGTAATGCCTGTTATTTATCATGTTACTAAAGCTGCAGATTGGAATGTCGCAAAGAAAAACGGTTTTTATGAGCACCCCTCATTAAATGATGAAGGCTTTATACACTGCTCACAGGCGAACCAGGTAGCCGGAGTGCTGGAAAGGTATTTTGCAGGACAAACAGATTTGGTAAAACTGGTGATTGATACTGATAAACTTACCAGTAAATTTGTTTTTGACTGGTCGCCATCTACTCAAGATACATTTCCTCATGTTTACGGACCGATTAACGTGGATGCAATAATTGATGTTATCGCTTTATAATTACTCAGCCTCTTTTGTTTACAGGTATCGTATTTATCCGATTTGTTCGGCAGCTGAAACCAGGTTCAGTTATATTCGGGTAATTGAGCAGAAATATTGAGGAAATCTACAGGTCAAACTAAATTATATTGATTTGATTTCTTATTTTGTAACCTAGAGTTAGGGTTATATAAAAATTATTATAAATACCCGATGAATTTCTGGAAGCCACCACACCACAATATGATGAAAAGAATAGCATACCCGTTCATCAGCAGTTTTATTTTCTATTTCATCGCTGCATCCTGTAATGGGAAAACCGGTAAAGGACAGGATACAATTGCAGGTTCACCGGAAGAGTTGCAGCAAAAAACAACGGAACTGATACGGAGCGCTGCAGAGAGTGCTTTTGCCAAAAAAGGAATACTGGCTGATTCGGCAATTACAATAGGTCAGCCAAACCTTACCCGGATGCTATATGCAAAAAATGAATATACCCCCATTTGGTCTGCTAAACAAACATGGTTGCCCTTTGGAGATTCATTATTTGACTTTATAGAACAGTCACAACTCTATGGGTTATTTCCCGAAGATTATCATGCAATTCAATTGAAAGAGATCAGGACAAAATTTTATATTGATAGTCTTACAAAAAATAACAAAAAGGATGCTGCTTTATGGGCAAAAGCTGATATCATGCTTACTGATGCATTTGTTCGGATCGTAAAGGATTTAAAGTTAGGACGTCTTCCCAATGATAGTGTAACACTCAGAAAGGATTCTGTACTCAGTGATGAGTTTTATCTGCAACAATTAAATGAGTTACAAAAATCGGGGGTAACCCGGGTAGTTCAGTCACTGGAACCCGATCAAAGAGGGTATCGTTTATTGAAAGAAGGTATTAAAGCATTTCTTGCTACTGCCAGTTATCGTCAGTTTACAAAAGTGCCATATCCTGAAAAGGACAAGCAAAAATTCAACAGGTTATTGCAAAAACGGTTGTACGAAGAAGGATTTTTATCATTCGATAGTATAACTGCTGATTCAGCCCAACTGGCTGCTGCCGTAAAATTGTTTCAAAACAAAAAGGGTATTACTGTTGATGGCAGGGCAGGTGAGGGAACAATCAGAATGCTGAATATAAATGATAGAGAGAGATTTATCCGGATTGCCATTAGTATGGATAAATATAAATTACTTCCGGAAAGGATGCCCTCAAAATATATATGGGTAAATGCTGCTGGCAACCTCCTGGAGTTGATAGATGGGGATAAAGTAAAAATAACTTCCCGGGTTATTTGCGGCAAGCCAAAAACAAGAACTCCTGTTCTTTCAAGTGTTATCTCTTCGCTTATCACCTATCCTCAATGGGTTCCTCCTCCAAGTATTGTTGGTAAAGAAATATTACCGGCAGTGAAAAAGAATCCTGGTTACCTGGCACGGAAAGGATTCAGTCTTTTAGACAAAAATGGAGATGAGGTGGATCCATATACCGTTGACTGGTCCAGATACGGGAATAACATTCCGTACCGCATTGTTCAGGGAAGTGGTGATGCCAATGCATTGGGTATAATGAAGTTTGTTTTTGATAACAAATACTCAGTATACCTGCATGATACTAACCAGCGTTATTTATTCGCTAATGCGATGCGTTCATTGAGTCATGGTTGTGTGCGGGTGCAGGAGTGGGAAAAGCTGGCTTTTTACATCCTGCAAAATGAAAGTATGGATGCTGGCAGCGGGGCAGCAAAAATTGATTCAGTAAAAACTTGGCTGAAGTATAAACAGAAAAGAAGTATTCCGATCAGGAATAAAATACCGGTCTACATACGTTATATAACTTGTGCAGGGCAAAACGGGAATATCGTGTTTTTCGACGATGTTTATGGTGAAGATAAAATGCTTAGGGTGAGATTTTTTGCAGGTAAATGATATAAAAAAAGCCTTTATTATGCCTTTGTACAAATGAAAACAGTCTTTTTTGAAAAAAAAGTCTTCCAAACCCGTGAATATTAAGTAAATAATTTATTTTAGGATATTGAACATACCTGTTATTTTTGCCCAGATTTAAACCAAACTATCTCTTTATGAAGAAGATAATATCTGCTTTCATTGCGCTGTACCTGCTTGTACCTGCTGCCAGGGCCCAGGATGACGAAATAAGACCAAAAGCTCTTGGCGTCAGTTTTTTTCTGAACGATTTCGTTTCTCCTGAAAGAATACGTACTACTTCATTGAGCCAGGTTCTCAGTGATAAGAGTATGGCAAAAATTAAGGAAATGTCACCGGGTCTTGCTGTTACTTATTTTAAAGGTATCAGAAAGCATATCGATATCGCTGCTTCTCTTGGGGCTGCATTTCTTCGTTACCCGATGCCCGGAAAATCTTTTGCAGACAATAATTTACTTCTTGAGGGTAATGCTACCATTAACCTGAAGATGACAACTGAGAAATATTGGGTACAACCTTACCTGATCGCAGGCGTAGGTGCTCATAAATATCGATCTTATTATGGAGCTTTCCTGCCAGTGGGCCTTGGTCTTAAGGTAAACTTTCTTGATGAGGCACACCTTTTTGTAACTTCTACTTACAGGGTACCTGTTACCAACGAAACAGCAAACTATCATTTACAACATAGTATTGGTATTGCAGGTCGGTTAGGTAAGAAGAAAGAACCAGTAGTTATTGAACCTCCAAAGCCACCCGCAGATACTGATGGTGACGGAATTATTGATAGCCTTGATAAATGCCCGACTGTAAAAGGATTGGCAAAGTATGATGGTTGCCCGATTCCAGATACCGATAAAGACGGCATCAATGATGAAGAAGATAAATGTCCGACTGTTCCCGGTCTTGCCCGTTACCAGGGATGCCCGATTCCTGATACCGATAAAGATGGCATAAACGATGAAGAGGATAAGTGTCCCACTGTGGCAGGCGTTGCCCGTTACCAGGGATGCCCAATACCGGATACAGATGGTGATGGAGTTAATGATGAAGAAGATAAATGTGTGACAATTCCCGGGCCAAGGGAGAATTTTGGTTGTCCTGTTATATCTGAAGAAGTTAAAAAGAAAGTGAATATGGCAGCTAATAATATTCTCTTTGTTACGGGTAGTGCCAAATTGCAAACAAAATCTTTCAAGGGATTGAATGAGGTTGCTCAGATTTTGAAAGATAATCCTGGTATGAGCCTTAATATTGACGGGCATACAGATAATGTAGGTAGTGATGAAAAAAACCAGGTATTAAGTGATAACAGGGCAAATTCAGTAAAGGCATATCTTGTTAGCAAAGGGGTGGAGGAAAGCCGTATTGCTGCACAGGGATATGGGGAGACAAAACCAATTGCAGATAATAAAACAGCTGCAGGTCGACAGAAAAACCGCCGCTCTGAATTGACATTGAGTTATTATAAATAAGTGAATCCTATACAAAAATGAAAAATGTCCTCTTACAAGGGGACATTTTTCATTTTATCCACAGTGGTTACTAAGTGGGCATTATGACTTTGTATTCCATGTTTTTCCCTTACCTTTGCGCCTCCAAAACCGTATGGTTTTTTAATAGTATCTAAATAACTGAAAATAAAGCAGTCATGGCAGATTTAAAATTTCAAAGAAACTTTGGTATTGCCGCTCATATTGATGCCGGTAAAACCACGACAACGGAGCGTATCCTCCGTTACACTGGTATGATCCACCGTATTGGGGAAGTGCATGATGGCGCTGCCACTACTGACTGGATGGAACAGGAAAAAGAAAGAGGTATTACTATTACATCTGCAGCTGTTAGTTGCCAGTGGAATTTTCCTACAGTATTGGGAAAAGCAACTCCCGAAACCAAAAAATATTCTTTCAATATTATCGATACTCCCGGTCACGTTGACTTTACGGTTGAGGTTGAGCGTTCAATGAGGGTTCTGGATGGTTTGATTGCTCTATTTTCTGCAGTTGACGGTGTGGAACCACAGTCTGAAACAGTATGGCGTCAGGCTAACCGCTATGGCGTTCCCCGTATCGGTTTCGTAAACAAGATGGATCGTGCCGGTGCTGACTTCCTAATGGTAGTAAAGCAGGTAAAAGAAATGCTTGGTTCCAAAGCAGTGCCCCTTCAGTTGCCGATCGGCGCTGAAGATGATTTCAAAGGGGTGGTTGATCTGATTAAAATGAAAGGTATTATCTGGCACATGGAAACAGAGGGAATGACCTTTGATGAAATAGAAGTGCCTGCAGATATGTTAGAAGAAGCAAAGGAGTGGAGAGCCAGTTTAGTTGAAGCGGTTGCTGAATACGATGATAAGTTAATGGAAAAATTCTTTGATGATCCCAACAGTATCACCGAAGATGAAATGCATGAGGCGATCCGTAAAGCAACGGTTGACCTGAGCATTGTTCCGATGATGTGTGGTTCTTCCTTTAAAAATAAAGGGGTACAAACTGCTCTTGATGCGGTTTGCCGTTATCTTCCATCACCAATTGATATCCCTGATACAATTGGTACAAATCCTGATACTGGTGAGCAGATCAGCCGTAAAGCCGATCCAAAAGAGCCTTTTGCAGCTTTGGCTTTCAAGATCATGACAGATCCATTTGTAGGGCGTCTGGCCTTCTTCCGTTGTTATTCAGGACACCTGGACGCTGGTTCTTATGTATTAAACGTAAGAAGTGGTAAGAAAGAACGGATCAGCCGTATTATGAAAATGTTTGCCAATAAGCAAAACCCGATCGATTTCATCGAGGCTGGCGATATTGGTGCAGCTGTTGGTTTCAAAGAGATCAAAACAGGAGATACACTTTGTGACGAAAACCACCCGATCACCCTGGAAAATATGTTCATCCCGGAACCGGTTATTGCGGTGGCAGTCGAACCGAAAACCCAGGCTGACGTTGATAAAATGGGTATGGCCATTGCAAAGCTGGTTGAAGAAGATCCTACCTTGCGTGTAAACACTGACGAAGATACAGGTCAAACCATCCTTCGTGGAATGGGCGAGTTGCACCTGGAGATCATTATTGATCGTATGCGCCGGGAGTTTAAAGTTGAAGTAAACCAGGGTGCGCCGCAGGTTGCTTATAAAGAAGCTTTCCAGGCTACTGTTGAGCACCGGGAGACATTGAAGAAACAGACAGGTGGTCGTGGTAAATTTGCCGACATTCAGTTTAGCCTCGGTCCGATAGATGCAGAATGGAAAACCGAGAATCCTGACAAAAACTATCAATTCGTTAACGATCTGTTTGGTGGGTCAATTCCCCGTGAATTTGTTCCGGCCATTCAAAAGGGTTTTGAGCAATCCATGACTACCGGTGTATTAGCTAACTATCCAGTCGACAATATGAAGATCCGTGTATTTGATGGTAGTTTCCATGCTGTTGACTCAGACTCTATGTCTTTCGAACTTTGCGCCAAGCAAGGTTTCCGTGAAGCAGCGAGAAAGGCAAAACCTGTTTTATTGGAACCAATCATGAGAGTAGAAGTGATTACTCCTGCTCAATACATGGGAGATGTAACGGGTGACCTTAACCGCCGACGTGGCATGCTCGAAGGTATGGATACCCGTGCCGGTGCAGAAGTTATTAAAGCTAAAGTGCCATTGAGTGAAATGTTTGGATATGTAACCCAACTCCGTTCATTGAGCTCAGGAAGAGCTTCCTCTACCATGGAATTTTCTCACTATTCTCCGGCACCAACTAACATTGCTGAAGAAGTGATAGCGAAGGTGAAAGGTAAAGTGAGTGCTTAATATTAAATAGTAAATGAAATGAATACTACTCGACCCCGGCTAAAGCCGGGGTTTTTTATTAGAAATTGAAAATATTGTTTTGAATCAATCCTATTTTAGTTCTATGGCACTGTGTTTGTTATGAAATATAGGAATTTCCCCGTTTAGGATTCAAGTTCCTGTTAAAGGCCTGATTTCAAGATTATGAAAAACACAAGTTCAAGAGATTAAGGGTTCATCACTGAACCCTTTTTCTTTTAGAGGGCTCTTGAAAACATAATACATCCCGCATGCAGAAGTGAACAAAGTGATCAGGTAGAATAGTATACTTATTACAACAGAAGTTTCCTGCGATAATCCAAAGTACTCAGACCCCTCCAGAAACACAACCTCTCTGATTCCCAATCCACCTATGGTTAATGGTAAAACAGATACAATTGAAGAAATTAGAAAAATAAAAATGTATTCTGTGGAATGGGCAGGTATTTTTAAAGCGGCCATTATTAAATAGACACAAACAACCTGGGAGGCTTGTACAATAATGCCTAATAGTAATGTAGGGGCAAAACTGGAAATAAAATCTTTAAAGTATCTTTTAATGATAAAGTAGGATGCCTGCACTGCAAGTAAAGAACCTATTACCAGAAATGTGATATACAAATTATTGTCAAGCGTAATTATTGAGTAAGTTGCCAATACCAAACCCAGGCCCAGTAAGCCACTGAAACGATCAAGCAAAACCGCAGCAGTAGTTTTTTGATAAGGAACATTATACTTTTTAGTCAGAATAATCACTTTATAGGCATCACCACTAATGGATCCGGGAAGAAATAAATTATAAAACATACCCAGCCAGTATAGTTTTATATTCTCCCATTCCGGCAAGTGGACGTTGATATTTTTAAAATAGATATTCAGTCTTTTGGCAGAAATGATTTTGGAAAAAATAAATAGAAACAGGGCCGCAAATAAATAAAACCAACTGGTATTTTTTAATGCATCGCCTGCTTTTGCAAAATCAATTTTTCCGGAAACATACCAAAGGCAAACCACTGTGATGATTACCTTTAGTAGCAGTTTAAGTACCTTATTGGTTTTAGATTGGGTATTCTTTGATTTGCCCATTATTGCAGTAAATTGCTGCAAGTAAATTCAAATTGATGATAAAAAGAATTCTTCCTTTTATTCTGTTTGTTTTTTGTGCTGGTATGTGTTATGGGCAGGAGAAGCCTCTTGTAGCAGGTATGAAGATACTCCGGACAATGAAAATCAAAAAAGCGGTTTACCAGATAGAAGCTCCGGCTGATACTGCAAAACCTGTACTTTTTATAGAAGGAGATAATATTACTATTGATTTTAATAATGCCGAAATGAATGGCAGTAACAGGAATAAGAATCCTGAAGAATTTTCCGGCGTAGCCATACTCATTCGCAATAGTAAGAATGTTACAATCAGGAATTTAAAAGCAAGAGGATATAAAATAGCATTACTGGCAAGAAATGTAGAAAAACTTACATTGGATAATTGTGATTTCAGTTACAACTACCGGCAGCATCTCAACAGTACACAGGAGAAAGAAGATGTATCTGACTGGATGAGCTATCACCATAATGAAAATGATGAATGGTTGCGATATGGAGCTGCGATGTACCTGCGGGGGTGCAATTTTGTGACTATAAAGAATTGTAAAGTAACCGGGGGCCAAAATGCACTAATGTTGATGGAATGTAATGATGGGATGATATACAACAATGATTTCTCCTTCAACTCTGGTATTGGTATCGGTATGTACCAGAGTAACAGGAACAGTATAATGTACAACAGGGTAGTCTTTAATGTTCGGGGCTATAGTCATGGAGTGTACAACAGGGGGCAGGATAGTGCAGGTATGTTGGTATATGAGCAAAGCAGTAATAATCTCTTTTATAAAAATAATGTAACACATGGGGGTGACGGTTTCTTTCTCTGGGCCGGCCAAACAACGATGGATAGTGGAAAGGGCGGGTGTAATGACAATATCATTCTGAGTAATGATTTTTCCTATGCCCCTACGAATGGAATTGAAGCTACATTTAGCCGGAATACAATCTTGTCAAACAAAATATTTGAATGCGACCATGGTATTTGGGGAGGGTATAGTTATAATACAACTATCGCTGAGAACCAGTTTAGAAATAACAGGATTGCTATCGCCATTGAACATGGACAG
>Ga0073904_10003270_pt1 | contig 12211 bp, 11 predicted proteins | sample KloWWTrecipitate_FD_66668 | JGI IMG/M metagenome (GOLD analysis project Ga0073904, IMG submission 66668) | Active sludge microbial communities from Klosterneuburg, Austria, studying microevolution and ecology of nitrifiers - Klosterneuburg... | ecosystem: Engineered > WWTP > Aerobic digester >...
AACAGCGCAGGAAGCAACGGCCAAGGCCCCTGACATGGATGCAGGGGTATCGCTGACACTGGCGAACCCAAAGGCGACCTTGGGCTTCCTATCGTTCAGAGGTGCAGGGATCGATTTTGACAAGGGAACGGTTTACATCCACCCCAGCAACCCCGAGCCAAAATTTGGCGGGGTGGCAGCAGGTGTGCTGTGCGACTTCAAGCGTAACGGCAAACAGACGGGGTTTTACCTCATGAATTTCGTCGTGGGAATCACCTCGGACATGCCAACCAAAAAGATGAAGGCATTGGTGGGGGCAACCGCATCCACCAGCGGCCAAACTCTCTCGGTATCACCCGGCGTACAACAGATTTTGGTACCCATCAGCTTAGAGAGTAATGCGAGTTACGTCGCCCTCGCCAGCGATGGGCCGTTTATCTTCAAATCCTGCGACATAAGCACCGTCAATTCACCCTCGTGAAATACCTCAAAGTACGTACTATGACTATCACCCTAAAAAAAGTCGCCTGCTTTGCCGGTCTGGCCCTTATGGGCCTGGCCTCTGCCAGCGCGCAAAACCTCAAGCCCGGCCAGTACGAATACGCCACCGTGACGGAAGTATTTGGCATGAAAATCCCGGTGAACTTTAAGCAATGCGTGACGCAAAAAGATGTGGACACCAACAGCGCCTACGTTAACCAGCAAGGCATGGAAGGCTGCACCCCGCCGGAGGTCAAACGCAAGGGCAACAACATCTCCATGAAATACGCCTGCACCAAACCAAAAATGAGTGGTGAGGGAAAGGGTACGGTAACCGATGACACATTCAACATGGACATGCGCGTGACGCAGTTTGATGAAGGCAGCGATATGAAGGGCACCGTGGTGCATACCGCGCTAAGTGCCAAGCGGCTGGGTGACTGTACGAAGTAATTGCGCCCAGACTGATGCCAGAGCATTGGGGTCGCCTAGTCAGCAACCTTAATCAGACCTTCCAGCCAGGTCTTGGCCTTGACCCAATCGCGGTCCACCGTGCGGGTGGATACGCCCAACAGTTTGGCGATGTCGGCCACCGTCAGGCCTGCAAAGTAACGCAGTTCCACCAGCTCATACAACGCATGGTCCAATGTGCGCAGTTGTTCCAATGCCGAGTCCAGCAGAAACCAATTGTCGCGTCCATCCGCAGCAATCGACTCTGCTTGGGACAACGTGACCTGAACCAAGTCACCACCGCGTTTTTCGGCCTGGCTGGCACGCAGGTGGTCTAGCACTACCGAACGCAGCACTTTGCCCACGTAGGCAAAAAACTGCGCCCGTGATTCACCGGCCATGCCCACGCGCTCAACCATGCGCAAAAAGCCTTCATTCACTAGTCCGGTCGTGTTCAGGCTGGTAACGCCACCTACGGCATACAGGCGCGAGCGGGCCAGGCGTTTGATTTCGGGATAGAGCAAGGCATACAGCCGTGCCGCAGCACTCTCGTCACCGGTGCGTATGTCTTGCAGCAATTGTGCAATCTGTTCGGCGGAATCCGTTGGTGTCAAAGCTGGTGTCCTCGCTGTGGGCGCTTGGGCGCTTTAGCGAGGCAGTTTAAGGCACAGCGAATGAGACCCCGGATCAGGGTCTGTAACTAAGCGTTACAGCTGGCGGTCTTCGGCTTTGAACTTGCCGTCCGTGATAACCATCTTGGCTTTCGTTTTGACGTTCATCAACTCGAAGCTGAAAGTGCCCTCTATGACTTTGCCGTTGACTGAGGTGATCTCCAACTGGTTTTTACCATCAACCATCCGGTACTCAGCAACCGGTTCGCCAAAGGGTTTTTGGCTCACACCTTGCGTGAAGCTGATTTCGCAACTGCGGCTGCCTGATTTGGCAAAGATAAACTTCACGGGCTTGCCATCAAAGTTGCTGCAGTTGATGGACAGCTTGTCCACCGGCGTTTTAGGTGGCGGGTAGGCACTGGCACCTTTGGTACTGGCTATCAGGTTGAGCACCCCCTTGGTGGGCATCAAATACATGATGCCATCGTCGTCGCTCTCAAATAATTTGCCGTCTACTGTGGCGCTTAGGCGCTGCGGGGTATCTGCCGTTGCCGCTAGCGGGAACCCCAGGCCAAAAGCCATGAGTGTCAGTGCCAGTGCGCCAGCGCTGCGGGGAATGAGTGGTATGTACATGGTGCTCCTTGGGTGGAATAAGTCGTCGTGGAGGTGCAGGGTTTACAGTGCTGTCTGCATCAATAAGACGTAGCGCGGGTGTCCATTGCGCCACAACACTAAAAAATAGACAACACCTGTGGCATCTGTCGTACTTCTGGGCCGATTTGCGTCTTACCACTTAAGGTATCCCGCCTGTTTGGGTTAGCCTACGAAAAACACACAGCCTCCATGACCGTCAATCCCACTGATTTAAAGCGCCGGTTCGCCCTGTTTGACGCGGTGGCTGACTTGGCTCTACCTGACCGTGCTGCCTGGTTTTTGGCGTTGCAAATCAGCGAGCCTGAGCATGTGGCCGCAGTGCAGAACCTTTTGAATGCCTTGGATCAGACCTCCACCTTCCCAGACCAGTCCCCCAGTCTGGTGGGTATCAGTGCCCGTGAATTTGACGCCCAGGTGGATCTGGCGGCCGCACCCGAGGTGAGCGCCCCAATCGGCGCCGGAGATCTGGTCGGTCCCTGGCAGCTGGAACGCAAGATTGGCGAAGGCGGTATGGGCGCGGTGTGGTTGGCCGCGCGGCTCGATGGAAATTTTGAGGGCCATGCCGCCATCAAGTTCTTGCGCACCGGACTGGGCAAAACCGAGTTGGTCGATCGCTTCCTGCGGGAGCGCCGCCTGTTGGCCCGCCTGACCCATCCCGGCATCGCACGACTGCTGGATGCCGGCGCCCACCACGGTGAACCCTACCTCGTGATGGAGTACATCGACGGCATGCCGATTACCGACTGGGCGGGTGGCAACTCACCGCAGTTGGTGCAACGTATTGATCTGCTTCTCAAGGTATGCCGGGCCACCGAGTACGCGCACGGCCAACTCATCGTGCATCGCGATATCAAACCGTCCAATGTGATGGTGAGCCGCGCAGGCGAGCCAGCCTTGCTGGACTTTGGCATTGCCAAGCTGTTGGACGATATAGAGCCTGGCGAAGCGACTGCTTTAACCCATATCACCGGACGTGGATTCACCTTGGGCTACTGCGCGCCAGAGCAAATCACCGGCGAGGCCACAGGGGTGGCTGCCGATGTGTTCTCGCTGGGGGTGTTGGCGTTTGAGTTGATCACAGGGGTCATGCCATTCGCCGGTGAAAATCGCACGGCACTGGAACATGCCATCGTGCACACCGAGGCGAAGTCGGTGGCCAAGGCATTGCTGACCGCACCGACGTCGGTGGCGGGTAGGCCGCACGACGCGGCTCGTGCGCAAGGCGATCTGGATGCCATCGTGGCCAAGGCACTGCGCAAGAATCCGGCTGACCGATACCCTACGGTGGGTGCGTTTGCTGCCGACTTGGAGCGCTGGATCAGCAAGCTTCCGGTGGAAGCGCGCCGTGGTAATTGGCGCTACACCACGGGCCTATGGCTGCGGCGCAACCGGTTGGTGGCGGTGCTGGCGTCCATTGCCTTTGTGGCGGTGAGTGCTGGATTGGTGGTGGCGCTGTGGCAAGCCCAAAGGGCCAATGCAGAGGCTCTGCGTGCCAACAAAGTGGCAGACTACTTGGGTGAACTGATACAAAGCGCCAGCCCCGACAACCACGGTGGCAGTTGGCCCACCGTGCTGACCCTGCTGGAGCAATCCGAGAAAGACTTGGGCACGCAGTTTGCCGATGATCCCAAAACACATGCCACGCTGCTACAGCGTTTGATCGAAACCAACGACGCGCTAAACCGCAATGCCGTGGCGTTGGCCCAGTTGCAGCAGTTGGAGGCGCTGCTGGCCCAAACGGAATCGGCGGACTCGGATGCCATGCTGGACGTTCGCAAACACACGGCCCAGATCTTGCGCCGACTCAACCGGGAACCGGAGGCCCTTGTCATCGACGAGCAATTGTTGCCGGTTTTTGAACGGCGCTACGGTGTGCAAAGCGAGGCCTACGCCCTGCTGCTACAAGGCCTCAGCAGCAGCTTGGCCGGTGTGGGGCGCATGCAAGAGGCCAAAGACCGGCTGATGCAGGCCGCGACCATCATGACCAAGCTGTTCCCCAAAGACTTGGCCAAGCGTGTCGATGTAGTCAACGATGCCGCCGTGCTGCTGACCCAGCAGGCACTGTGGCGCGAGGCCGCAGACACACTGAGCGCCATTGAGCCTGATTTGCCAGCCGTGGCCCGCTTGGGTGGTCAGCATGTGCGCGACGCCCTCATCATGCGGGCCAACCTGGAGGCCATTCGCATACGCCTGGGCCGGTTCGACGGGACGCAAGCACGCCTAGAAAAGATCGTGGCCGAACTGGATGTACTGCTGGGCAAAGGCAGCCCCTTGGCGATCAGCTCGATCGACCGTTTGCAAAGCCTTGCCAATGAAACCGGCCGCTTTGCCGATTCTGTGGCCATCAACCAGGCACTATTGGAACTACAGAAAACCCAGCCAGGCGCGGCGGAGCGGCTGGCAGACACCGAACTCAATCTACTGGGTATTGAAATCCGCCGGGGTATGGTGCCCAACGCCACGGTAAAGGCGCAGCTAGAGCACATGCTGGCAGTCGCGCCCCAAAACTTGCCGGGTGGCGGAGCCGAGCGCGCCGAGTTTTACCGGCGCCTGTCTGACGCAGCGGCGGGTTCGGGCTGGTTGGATCTGGCCGACACAGCACAAAAGTTGGCCCGCACCGATCTGGCCCAAATCAACAACTCCAACCCCGAGCGTGCGGCCCAAGTTAACCGCAGTGCGGCACTGACGGCCTATCTGCGCGGCCAGCCACAGCGTGCTGTGGAGTTGTTGCAAGACCGCTTTGCGCTGTACGAGAAGTCACTGGAGGGCGACAGTCCGCGCCGTGCCACGCTGTGGCTACAGCGTGCGTTGTTTGAAGCGGAGTTTAATGCCGCCGCCGCCGCCCAATCGGTGGCGCAGAGCAAGGCCATGTTTGCGCGTCTGGGCGGTCCGCAGCCCCATTGGAAAGCGGTGTTGGCGTATCTGGACGCCCGCATTGCGCCCGACAGCAACGCGGCAGCCGTTCGTGCTGCGGAAGACGCGGTAGACCAGGCCTTTATGCGCCCACGCCCTTCGAACTGGCGAGTTCCCTATATGGCTAGTTTATAACTTGACTAGCTATAGATTCCCTGCCGTTGGCGCTGCCAGATAAACGGGCATGGTGACTCGGGTAAAACCGCCGTTATAGGGGTTGGTATGCATCGCCAACTGCCACAGAGCCAAGGTGGTTGCGATTGAAAACAACACCAACACAAGTCGCCCGGCAGGTGGACGGTCCAAATGCGAGGCCGCAATCATCATATAGGCGAAAAAAGCCAGCAAAATCACCACCCACCACTGATTGTTGTCTGTGTGATCACTGCCAATAAGCAGGCGTCGAAGACGGGCATCCTCCAGTTCATCGACCGCTTTGAGCCACTGTCCCACCATTAGCGCAGGCGAGCCGTCACGGCTCAAGCGTGCGCCCTGCATTCGCAGTTCGCGCAGTGCCTTTGCCGCATCAGGACTGGCTTTATGGTTGAAATGCACACCCCACTCGTCAGTAGATACGGCATTCCGGTAGGCCACTAACAGCACTTCAGCCTGGGAGACATTCAACGCAGCAGGTTCCCTAAGTTCACTGAGTCTCATCAATGCCGAGACTTCCTTGGACGCTGCGTCAATAGCCGTTCTCTGCTGTGTCCAGATGTCGACAGCAAGAAAAGTCAAAAAGAGCGCGAATATGGTGGTAACCGGTACAAATGCTGGACCCACGGGAAGGAGCTTGGGCACGCTGGCAAAGCGGCGATTAAGCCAGCCCAGCCACAAAAAACTGGCTGCCAACATCAGCCCCGACAGCAAGGTGAGTATCAGCAATTGCAAAAACGAAGATAAATCGAAATAGGCGTCAAGCATGATTTAAGCGGTGCATCAGACCGGTAAAAACGATATTGGCGACCAGTTTAAGGGTTGCGTTGAAGCAAGGTAGCGCGAGGGGGGGCTATTTGGATAGCCAGTTTGGTCACCAGACTTGTTAGCGCCTCCACACCAACCGGTGGCTGCGCCAGCCAGGGCAGCACATAGGTTTTTTTCGCCAGACCATCGGCAATGCGATCCATCTGCCGGGCTTCACCCACCAGACGTGCGCGCAGCAACGGGTCTTGTGTGCCCGCCGCCAGAATGCTCTTGTTGATTACCCATGCAAAGGGTTCAATGCTGGCCCGGCGCAAGTCTTCTTGCAAGGCTTGTGCCTGCGATACCGGGGTGGTTTCCGCCAGAGTGACCAAAATAATTTTGGTGTACAGCGGGTCCTGCAAACGCATCAACGGGGTGACGACGCGGCCCACGCCATGCCCCTCAAACTCCCGCATCATTTGGCGGTGGTAGGCGCCGGTTGCATCCATCAGCAAGAGCGAGTGGCCAGTGGGGGCCGTATCCAGCACCACAAAGGCGCTGCGCGCTTCGCTCACCACACGCGAGAAAGCGTGGAACACCGCAACCTCTTCGGTGCAGGGAGAGCGCAGGTCCTCCAGCATCAAGGCGCGTTCTTGCGCATCAAGCCCGGCGCCTTTGCTGGCCATGATCTTGTCGATATACCGCTGCGTTTCGACGATGGGGTCAATGCGGTCCACGCGCAACCCTTCGACCGTCCCTTCCAGTGTCTTGGTCAGATGCGCAGCTGGGTCGGTGGTGCTCAAATGCACTGTCCTGCCCCGCTGAACCAGACCCAGCGCCAGGGCTGCGGCAACGGTTGTCTTGCCAACCCCACCTTTACCCATCACCATGATCAAGCCCTGCCCGGCTTGCGCCAGTGCATCGGCCAACGCATCCAGACCAGCGCCTTGCAGCGGCACTGCCAACGACAAGGGCTCGACCGTACCGCTCACCCCTTGCGCCGCGTTGGCCTGTGGCAGCAAGGCTCGCAAAGCGGCAAGGCCAACGGTATCAAAAGCACGCAGAGGAACCTGATCTTGCGGTAGTGCCCGCAAATTTTCAGGCATGGCGTCTAGCGCCTTGGTGCCCAAGTCTTCAAGGGCCGCAGCAACAGCGTCGTGGCTGTCGGTTGCGTGAAAGACGCCGTTGATGACCAGCCGCTGGTTGAGCAGACCCAGAATTTGCAACTCGTCGGACGTGCGCGATGCTTCGCCAATCGCACCCGCATCCGCTCGGGTCACCAAGATGATGGTGGTCAAGGCTGGGTCGCACAAGGCATCCAGTGCGGCCTTGAACCGCAGCTCCTGCATCTTCAGGCCGGAGTGAGGCCCAAGACAGGATGCACCCTGGTCGTTGTCTGCCAGAAACCCGCTCCAGGCTTTGGGCAAGCTCAGCAGCCGCAGCGTATGACCGGTAGGGGCTGTATCAAAAACGATGTGGTCGTAGTTCTGGTCTTTGTCGGAGAGCAATGACGCAAATTCATCAAAGGATGCAATCTCGGTGGTGCATGCACCCGACAGTTGCTCCCTGACCGTCGAGATTTCTTTCTCACTGGCATCTTGCCCCATCTGGTCAACCACACGTTGCCGGTAAGACTCTGCGGCGTTAACCGGGTCGATGTTCAAAACGGACAGCCGTGGCGCCCCCGGAACCGGTGTGGGCAGGTTGCGCAGGACAACACCCAGCATTTCATCCAGATTCGACGCCGCGTCGGTACTGACCAAAAGGACTTTTTTGCCCGCGTCGGCCAACCGCAAGGCCACTGCGGTGGAAATCGACGTCTTGCCGACGCCCCCTTTCCCGGTAAAAAACAGATGCCGGGTGGGCTGCGACAGCAACCCCAGTTTGCTGGACTGCAACCAAGCCCGAACCGTCTCATGCGACGGGATGCCGCCGGCATGGACGATCACACCGCCGATGATGACGGCCGGCGTGGCTGTGACGCCATGGCTCTTGATGTCCTCACGCGATTCGATCTTGTCTATTTCAACGGCTACGCACAGTTCGCTGGCCACTCGTTGGATCATGCGTGTTGTGCTTTCGCATTTGCTGCATCCGGGGCCCAATACTGTGACTTTCATTATTTTCCCTTGGCATTGATAACGACTTGGCCGTCTTCCTTGGTGAACCCCGCCTGTTGTGGCTGGGGCAGGATATCCAGCACCAACTCTGACGGGCGACACAGGCGTGTGCCCAGGGGCGTGACGACGATGGGCCGGTTCATCAAAACCGGATGGGCCAGCATGGCATCCACCAGCTGTGCATCGGTCACGCCACTGCGGCCCAGCTGCAATTCAGTAAACACCGACTCCTTGCTGCGCACAATGTCCATCACCGGCAGGCCACTGGCCTGGATCAGGGCGAGCAGCGTTTCACGCTTTGGTGGAGTTTTCAGGTATTCGATGACAGTTGGCTCCACGCCGCTGTTGCGGATCATGGCCAGGGTATTGCGCGAGGTGCCGCATTGGGGGTTGTGGTAAATCGTGACTGTGCTCATGTTGAGTTCCTTCATGCCCGCTCGTACCAGGACTTGCTACTATTGACAATGTAGACCACCAGCAGCATGACGGGCACTTCAATCAAAACCCCCACCACGGTTGCCAGCGCTGCGCCGGAGTTGAATCCAAACAGGCTGATGGCTGCCGCCACGGCCAGCTCAAAGAAGTTGGATGCGCCAATCAAAGCCGAAGGGCAGGCAATGTTGTGCTTTTCGCCCAGCACCCGGTTGAGCCAGTAGGCCAGCGCTGAATTGAAAAGCACCTGAATCAGGATCGGAACCGCCAGCAAAGCAATCACCAGTGGTTGCCTCAAAATGGCCTCGCCCTGGAACGCAAACAGTAGCACCAGCGTGGCCAGCAGTGCCGCAACAGACCATGGACCCATCTTGGCCATCACCGCATCAAAACGGGCCGTACCCTGGGTCAGCAGCGATTTGCGCAGCAGTTGCGCCAGGATGACCGGGATAACGATGTACAGAACCACCGAGGTCAGCAAGGTATCCCATGGCACCGTAATTGCCGAAATGCCCAGCAAAAATGCGACCAGCGGCGCGAAGGCGATGACCATGATGCTGTCGTTCAACGCCACTTGCGACAACGTGAACAGCGGGTCACCGCCAGTCAGCCGGCTCCAAACAAACACCATTGCCGTGCAGGGCGCTGCGGCCAGCAGAATCAGGCCGGCAATGTAGCTATCGAGCTGGTCGGGCGGCAGCATCGGTGCAAACCAATGGCGAATGAACAGCCAACCCAGAAATGCCATGGAAAACGGCTTGACCAGCCAGTTGACAAACAAGGTCACGCCAATGCCCTTGATGTGCTGGCGCACCTGGCCCAACGCGGCAAAGTCCACCTTTACCAGCATCGGGATGATCATCACCCAAATCAAAAAACCCACGGGCAAATTGACCTGCGCAATTTCCATCTGGCCAATGGCCTGAGACACCCCGGGAAAGAGCTGCCCCAAGGCAATACCCACAACAATGCACAAGAAAACCCAGACTGTCAGATAACGCTCAAATATGCTCATGGGACGCATACCCCCAATGATGCGACCACCCCGGTCAGGCAAGGCTCGCCCTGGCAGCAGTTTTGGGTGAGGTACGTCAACAAGTCGCTCATGCGGTCAAACTGTGCGCGATAAATCAGGTTGCGCCCGTCGCGCTTCTGGCTGACCAGATCGGCGTGCATCAACTCTTTCAGGTGAAATGACAGCGTGTTGGGCGCAACCTTCAGTGCGTCGGCCAAGACACCCGGTGTGAGCCCGGCTTCACCGGCCACCACCAGTGCCCGAAAGATCTCCAGGCGCGACGCTTGTGCCAAAGCCGCAAGCGCTTTAACGACTGTATTTGATTCCATTATTCAATGATAGTTGCAATAATGACCGATGCACAAAGGAAAATGAGCTGATTTCACGACCGCGCTCGTACTCCTAGGTGCGATGAGCATATTGCAGGCGTAAGAGCCACCCCGCCCACGCCAACGCACCGATGATCACTAAAGCGCCTAGCGCGCGCGTCAAACCGCCTATAAGTTGCGCCTTGGGCAGCAACCCCATGGAAGAAAACAAGAATATCCAATCATGGCCGCCCTCCTCGCCCGTTTGTCCATTCAGCAGCATGAGTTGGGGATGCAGTGCGTCATACATATAGGGCGCTACGTCCAACAACGACACGCCAAAAAACCACAGCCCGATAGATGCACCAAAGGGATCGCGGTTAGTTACCAGCAGCGCACCCGCCAAAACCAACGGCATCACCAATTGGCCCAGGGTTCCTCCCAAAACGGTGAACCACTCTCCCAATGGCATAAAAATGACGTGCCCGGCTTCATGAAAAATGAGTAGTGGACGGTGCAGAAATACCGCTCCCATAGCGCCGTCTCGGTAGTCCAGTGCGATCAAGCTCGCGCCCCACACACCAAATGCCATCCACGACAGGCAACGCAGCCAAAGTGCTGATGAACTGACCTGATCGGGCACTTCCGTCAAGCGAGACCACCAACCTTCTCGATCAGCTTCATCATCCGCTGTTGGTCGTGTCACAGCACTCTGTCCAACCTTGGCGAGTATGACCCCGCACTCAGGGCACGCAGCGGGAAGAGCCTGGTCTGAGGGAAGCGGCTGGTGACCACAATTAGGACAACGCGAATATATACAAACTACTCTTCTACGACGTGACTAACTGCGCGGCAAACGCACGGTCAACAGTTGCGAGGCAAGGGCTGCGTCGTCAGGGTCGGTCACCATTGTTACCAGCCAGTCTTCACCGTCCGTCTGAACCGCAATGCCCTCCACCTTGGGCGCGCCTTGCAGGCGTATCAGGCGGCGCACTTGGCCGTCCACAGCAACCACCCCCAACGCCGATGCTACACAGGCTCCGTCTGCCACGCTGCTACTGGTGTCTTCGGCTACTGCGCTGCACAACCACTCGCCACCAGGCAGCGGCACACCATCGGTCAGGCTCAATGGCACCCCGTCCACGTCACCCAAGTCCAGCATCTGCACGCTCAAGATGGCGGGCGGCTCCGTCTGCAGCCCTGCCAGCCATCGCGCTGCCACATTCCAGTCGTAATGGATACAAGCACTGCGCGCATCATTTTTGTTGCCTCGCTGTAGCAAATGCAGCTCTTCACTAGCCACCCAGGCGCCCTCAATATTCAAATCGGCAAATTGTTTGCGCAGCGGCGCGTACAAGGCAGACAAAGACACGATAGCCTTGCGTCCATTGAGCTGCCCAGGACCAGCCAGTGCCACCAGTACGCCCGTCTCTCGGTTGGGCGTAGATCCCGAGCCCAATGCCAGCAACGCACCGCCCGCACAGCCGGGCAGGGGTGGCAAGTGCGCAAGGGTTTCAAAGTCTGGCTTGACCCTTTTGCGTTGGGCAGTGTCTCTGGGTAAATCACCATCCAGCAACTGCAACAAACGACCCGGTGCAGGTGCCGTTCCGGCAGCTACGGTGTCTTCAAACAAGCCAAGATGCAAGTCGTCGTCCGCCACCACATACAGCGTATGGCCAGACCGAACAAGGCCACTGGCCGCACTCAGATGCGCCCGTGCTTGCGGATGCTGTACTGGGTCTATTCGAAGTGTGCCGATATTTTGTGGATTCAGGGTGCAAGAGAAAGAAGGCATGGAAAAATCGGCCAACGGCTATCAATGGCTTGGACCAATAATTGCATGGTACTATTTACGTGTCCCCTCCTGCTGCGTTCTCACAAAAAAAAAATCGAGAGAAAGCTCTGTTCGCAACCGTACAGAAGGACGGTACGTTGATCCGTAAGCTCGATTCATGCTCAACTCGCACGAACTAGACAACGACATGTTCGCATCGCGTGAACCAAACTATCAAAGCACACCCAAATTGGTCTCGGTCTCGACAGTATCAGATATACCCTTGGTCAGTGTGATTGTCCGAAGCATGGACCGACCCATGCTTCAGGATGCACTCGATTCCATTGCATTGCAAACCTACTCGAACGTGGAAGTAGTAGTAGTGAATGCAACGGGAGTCAATCACAGCACATTAGATAAATGTTGTGGCCGATTTCCCCTGAGACTCGTTCAGGGTAGCGGTAATCTGGAACGCTCTGCGGCCGCAAATTTGGGTATGGAGAGCGCAAAAGGAACATACCTCATTTTTTTGGATGATGACGATTTTTTCTTGGCAAACCATCTGGAAAAATTGT
>Ga0073904_10003273_pt1 | contig 12209 bp, 12 predicted proteins | sample KloWWTrecipitate_FD_66668 | JGI IMG/M metagenome (GOLD analysis project Ga0073904, IMG submission 66668) | Active sludge microbial communities from Klosterneuburg, Austria, studying microevolution and ecology of nitrifiers - Klosterneuburg... | ecosystem: Engineered > WWTP > Aerobic digester >...
ACCAGCACGTACGCTCGGTCGGCAATCGACAATGCGAAGTTCAGGTTCTGTTCCACCAGGACGATCGCCGGAGCGTTGGGCTCTTGGCTGAGCCTGCGGACCATCGCGCCGATCTCGTTGACCACCGACGGGGCGAGGCCTTCCGTGGGTTCGTCGAGGAGCAGCAGCGTCGGGTTAGTGGTGAGGGCGCGGGCGATGACGAGAAGCTGTTGCTCGCCACCGCTCAGTTGCGAACCGCGAGCGTCAGCGCGTCGCTGCAACACAGGGAAGAGTTCGATGAGGCGCTCCGTCGGCCACGCGTTCACGCCGTCGCGGCCTTTGCGCGCACCAACGCGGAGGTGCTCGGCGACCGTGAGCGAAGGGAACACCTGGCGTGTCTCGGGAACGAAGCCGACGCCGAGCTGCGCCCGCTTGTGGATGGGCATGCCGGTCAGTTCGGTGCCGTCGAAGCGGATTGAGCCGGAGGTCGCCTTGACCAGACCGACGATGGAACGCATGGTCGTGGTCTTGCCCATCCCGTTGCGGCCGAGCAGCGCGGTGATCGACCCGGCGGGCGCGGACATCGTGACGCCACGGAGCACGGGCGTGTGGCCGTAGCCGGCGTGGACGTCAGTCAGTTCCAGCATCGGGGTTCTCCACTTTGGTGCCGAGGTAGACCTCGCCCACGAACTCGTTGTGCAGCAGTTCTTCCGGCGTCTCGTCGGCGATCAGCTCACCGAAGTGCATCACGAGAACGCGATGCGACCAGCCGAGCACCATCTCCATGTCGTGGGCGACAAACACCACGGTGACGTCGTGAGCGATCTTGCGCACCTTGGTGAGCAACTCGTCGCACTCGCTGCTCGTCAGACCCACGTTCGGCTCGTCGAGCAGCAACAACTTAGGTTCCGATGCGATGGCGAGGGCGAGCTCCAGACGTCGCTGCTCGCCGTACGACAACTCGTCCGGCAAGGTGCCGGACGCAACGCCGGCGAGGTCCCATGCAGCAAGCACGTCCGACACCTCGGCCAAGAGACTCCGGTCCCCCAACGACGGCCGGACGATGCTGCGTCGACCGTGACGGCGCAGTGCGAGCGCCATGTGATCGACAACACTGAGCCCCTGGAAAAGGCTTGTGATCTGGAACGAACGCCCGACGCCGAGATGGAAACGCTGATGAGGGGTCAGCTTGGTGATGTCGGCGTCGGCGAAGCGGATCGAGCCTTCGGTGGGGTGCAGCTGACCACCGAGCAGGTTGAACAGCGTGCTCTTGCCCGCGCCGTTCGGTCCAATGATGCCGAGCCATTGGCCCGACGGCACGGAGAACGTGACGTTGTTGACGGCCGCGACGCCGCCGAACCGCTTGACCAGTCCGCTTGCCTCAAGCAGATGCACGGGCCATCTCCTTCTTGCGGAGCCAGCGGCGAATGGTTCCGGCGACGCCGCCGTGCAGCAGCAGCGCCGTAAAGATGAAGAGCGCACCGATGATCAAGGGTGCACGAGCCTCGGACCACTCACTTGCGTAGAACTGGATGATGGTGACGGCGATGCCGCCGAACAGCGGTCCGTACGTCGTGCCGCTGCCGCCGAGAATGACCATCAGCACCAGAACGCCGGAGGCTGCGATGCCGATGTTGCTCGGCGTGATGATGCCGCTGTGATAGGCGAAAAGTGCTCCGGCGAGCCCGGCGAAGCTGCCCGACACGACCATTGCGCCGAGCTTGTAGGCCCATGCGTGGTAGCCGAGCGCTTCCATCCGCTCGGAGTTGTCGCGCACGCCACGGAGTGCGAGCCCGAACGGTGAGCCGAGGATGCGCTTCATGGCAAGGAACGCTAGGACCACGATGACGAGCACTGCGCGCAGCACGGCCGCGGGGCTCCAGTCGTCGATGAAACCGAAGGACGGCCAGCTGATGCCGACGATGGCGTCGACGCCGGGTGACTTCAGTGCCGACCACTGTTGCGCGAGGTTCGACAGCATCTGACCCAGCGTGAACGTCGCCAGGATGAAATAGATGCCCTTGGCGCGAAGGGCGAGCATGCCGAAGACGAGCGAGACGGCAGCAGACATGACCACAGCTGCGCCGATCCCGATCCAGAAGGAGTCGATGTCGTGCTTCACCATGAGGATGCCGACGGTGTAGCCACCGACACCAGCGAGCGCGGAGTGTCCGAGCGATGCGAGCCCGGCATGTCCATAGGCGATGTCGAGACTGGCGGCCATCAGACCGAAGATGAGGGCCCGGGTGAGCAGGCTCTGCTGCGGCGTGTCGAGGAAGGCCGGCGAGAGGCACACGAGCAGCACGAACAGGACGAAGACCATGCTCGAGCGAGAGGGTGTGCGAGCACTCATCGCGCCACGCGCCCACTGAGGCCGGTGGGGCGGACGACCAGCACCAAGGCCATCAGCGCGTACAGCAGCACCGACGACATCTCGGGGAGCCACGAGCGGGAGTAGGCGTCGAGGACGCCGATCAGCATCGCTGAGGCGAACGTTCCGACCACCGAGCCGACGCCGCCGACCACGACGACGATGAGGGCTAGGAGCAGTACGTCCATCGCCTGTGAGGAGCTCGCACCGAGCACGAGCCCGCCCATCGCTCCAGCGATACCCGCGACGGCTGATCCGAGGATGAAGACGCCGGCCACGACGACATCAAGGTTGATGCCGAGAGCTCGCACCATGTTCGGGTCATCCATGCCGGCCCGAACAATCGCACCGGCGCGGGTCTTGTCCTGCACGAACCAGAGCACTCCGGCCACCACGAAGCCGACGACAGCGATCGCGAGGCGAGCGATGGGGATGACCGTTCCGCCGATGTGCACGGCACCGGAGAGCCACGACACCTGGGACGGCGACTTGGCAACTGCACCCCAGATCCACTGGCTGAGATTGACCAGCACGTAGATCAAGCCGAATGACAGCAGGATCTGCTGGTCCGCCCGACCTGGGATCAGATGGAAGAGCCGCTCGAACACGAAGCCGAGCAGGGCTGTCCCTACCCCGGCGCCGAGGACGGCGACGGGGAAGGGCAGCCCATGGTCGACGCAGATCGTCCAAGAGATGTATGCGCCGATCATGTACACCGCGCCGTGCGCGAGGTTCAGGACGCCCATCGCTCCGATGAGGAGCGAGAGGCCGGCGGCCATCAGGAAGAGCACGGCGCCGATAGAGACACCGTTTGCAAAGATCTGCACTTCAGCTCACTTCGGGGCGCCAACGCCCTCGTAGGTCTTGACGGGTTCCCAGATGTAGGTGCCGTCGTCCGCCTTGGCCGCCTTGACGATGGTGCGGTTCGAGCTGGCAATGCCATCTGCGTTGTAGCTGGCCGGCCCGATGACCGTGTCAAGCGAGAGACCGTTGAGCGCAGTGCGCAACGCCTCGACCGAGGTGTCACCGCCGGACTTGGTGACGGCCTCGACGATCACCTTCACGACGGTGTAGGCAAAGGCCGTTGTCTGGTTCGGGATACCACCGTACTTGGCGGTGTACGCTCCCACGAAAGCCTTGTTCGCCGGATTGTCCAGGTTCGGGTTGTACTCGTTCAGCCCGACCTCACCGATGAGTTGCGCCCCGACCTCTTGGAACGTCGGATCGAAGACACCCTGGAACATCAACAGCGGCACCTTGATACCGAGGTTGCGGTACTCCCGGACGAACGCAGCAGCGTCGGTCGGCACCAGCCACATCAGGAGAGCATCAACCGAGGAGTCCATCGAGGTCGCGTACTGCAGCATGTCGGTGGTACCCAACGGCACCCACTGCTGCTGCACGACCTCGCCGCCGGCAGCGGTGAACGCATCGGCAGCACCGGTGATCACATCGTGTCCGTAGGCGTAGTCAGGAGCCAAGGTCGCGATCTTCGTGTATCCCAGATCGCTCGCCGCGTACTCACCCAGCGGCGCTGCCGTCAACGCGTCGGCGCCGGGCCAGATGAACGCAGAACCCTTCGTCGCCAGATCCTGGCTGGCACCGAGGAAGCTGAACCAGGGAATCCCCTTGTCCGTGAGGTACGGAGCCACAGCCTGCTGAGTGGAACCGAACACCGGGCCGAGGACGATCTGAGCGCCGTCGCTCTCGACGAGCTTCTTGACCCGCTCGAGCGTCTGCGACGCATCCAGCACATCCTCGTCCGCCGTCACGATCTTCACCTTTACCGACGGGTCGACGCCCAGTTCGGCCAGTGCCAGGTCGATGCCCTGCTGCGCTTCGGGTCCGTAGTTCGCGGCGAAGCCGGTCTGCGGAGCGAGAAGACCAACAGTGATCTCCGCTCCCGCCGCCGGTGTCGACCCAGTTGAGCCGCTCGTCGCGGTCGTTTCCGGCGCCTGGGTCGACGACGATTCGCCATCGCTCCCACAAGCCGCGATGCCGAGCGCCAGAACGGCGAGCAACAACAGATTCCGTCTGTTCACGAGATCCTCCCCCAGTGATTGCCGCGCACAACGCTCGGCGATGAACGGATCATCGTCGTCTGGGCTCGCCATGTCAAGAGAGTGACCTCACTTTTTCTTTTCGTTGCGTCGACGCCGGATCACCAGACCCCGCCGGCGTCAGCGCGTTCATCTCCGACGCCGAGTACCGGTCGCCAGGTCGGATGCTCCATGCTCCACCCAACACGGGCCCTGAGCACCCGATTCGACGACACCTGACGGCCACGAGAGCGCAGCAAACGCTGACCGTGCGGCGTCGTTGATGTGAATGAACGACGTGACACCGTCCGTCGCGGTGAACTCCCGGCCCCTCAGCGGTGGCTGAAGTGCTGAGAGGACCAAGAGATGCCTGTCAGACGCGGTGAACCTCAAGGTCGCGCGCAGCGCAATGCTTCGGCCAGCGCCGCGCCACTTCCTTCCCCTCGTCTTCCCAATCACGGCGAGACATCGCCGTTGATCTATGGCAACGGTTAATCCAGGCTCGCTTACGAGCAATGTGATTCACCTGGTCAGACTCACTTTCTTGCGCCCCCGGGAGGACTCGAACCTCCGACCTGCGATTTAGGAACCCGTTGGTCAGAACCGGTGTTCGACCTGTTCAGGGGTGGTTTGCGGATCGAGGGAGGGAGTTCCTCCCAAAGCTCTCCCAATTTCCTGTAACCCCCACCCTCCACCCGAGGGCGGGTGAACGGGTGGGAGGTCACATGAAGCGCTCGCATCAAGAGGTGCAGGTGTACAGCATTCAGGATCGCCGATCCTCGGACCGCGTGAAGCGCCCGTGGGTCGTGCGTTGGTCCGTCGACGGCCGGCAACGCAGCAAGTCGTTCCACACGCGTTCCGAGGCGGACAGGTTCCGTGTGCTGCTGATGAACGCCGTTCAGCGCGGCGAGCGCTTCGATGAAGTGACAGGCGATCCATCCTCGTGGCAGCCGTCGCTGAGCGACATGAACGTCTACGAATGGGCTCGTCGCTGGCTCGGCGAACAGTGGGTCGAGTGGCAACCTCGGACACGAAGCTCCGCGGTCGAGAGTCTGGCGAAGCTCGTGGTCATCGCTGCCGATGTCAAAGTTGGGCGCACGGAAGCCGCGCTGCGGCACTACCTGAAGCAAGCGCTGCGCCCCGATGCCGACGGACCTGAAGCCCGCTGGGAGAAATGGCTCGCGGAGCACTCGCTGATGCTGTCTACGATTGACCGCGAGTCGACCTCAGAGATCGACCGACAGCTCGGGCTGCGACTCGATGGTCAACCACTGTCGGCGACCACTGCGAACCGGACACGCATCGTCGCTCGAGCCTGCATCGTTGCTGCCGTTCAGGCAGGCGCCATCTCCGGCGACCCGTGGCCACCGAGATCACGCACTCGCGCCCGCCGCAAGGTTGCGAGGCGTCGCCGGTCGGTCGATCCGCGCCGGCTCCCCGACCCACCGACGATGGCCCGAGCGATTGATGCGATCGCAAGCCATCAACCGGGCAGCCAGACCTACCGAGTGATGACGGCTGTCGCGTACTACGGCGGGCTCAGGCCATCGGAGGTTGTGATGATCCGACGAGCGTCGCTCGACCTCCCAACCTCCGGGTGGGGTCGTCTTCACGTAACCGAGGCCGACATCTCCTTCGATGAGCCCGGCGAGCCAAAGACCGGTCCGAGAGTCGTACCAATCCCGCCAGTGCTCGTCGAAATGCTCGCCAAGTGGCTTGCCGAGCAAGGCATCGCCGAGGAAGCGCAACTCTTGTTCCGCACGAGAACCGGCTCACGCCCAAGCCAGTCGAACTGGATCCGCTCATGGCACCGCGCACTCGAAGTCGTCGGCCTGCCGCCGCTGCGCGTCTACGACTGCCGACACGCAGCAGCGACCACCTGGCTCCGCAGCGGCGTACCGCTCGGCGAAACCGCGCGGCGTCTAGGCCACAGCGTCGAGACCCTCGTGTCGACGTATGTCGGCGCACTGCAGGACGACGAAGCGATCGGCAATGCGAAGATCGAGAACTTCCTCAACGAGCCAACGCTGGACGATTGAGCGTCAGCTGCGCCGCCGTCGATCGACGTGCCGAGTCCGCCAGCAACTGTCGAACGCGATCGGATCCGTCACAGGACATCTTGACCGGAAGCTAGTTCGTGGATCCGGAACCGGATGAGGTTCGGCGAGGTCGATACTGGTGTGAGTCGCACGATCGAACCCATCCGAACGAGACGAGGGGACATGTTGGAGCCAGAGGTCGAACGTGTCGACGAGCGGTTCCAACGCTTCTATCGCGAGCACTTCGCGCAGACCGCCCGCCTCGCTCGGATGCTGACCGGCAACCCTGACGTAGCTGACGATCTTGCCCAGGACGCGTTCGTGCGGGTGTATCGCTACGCGCAGGGTGCGAGCCGGGCGATCGACAATCCGGCTGCGCTGTTGCGGACGACCACGGTGAACCTGTGTCGCAGTTGGCACACCTCGCAGCGCCGCCTCCAGCTCCGCATGGCGCGCCACGGTGCCGACGCTGAGTCGCTCACCGAATGGGAGCACGAGCTCGACGACTCGCTTCGCCGACTGCCCTACGACCAGCGCGCCGTCGTGGTCTTCAGGTACTGGCTGGGCCTCTCCGAAGCGGAGATCGCCGAGTTGCTCGGGTGCCGGCCCGGCACCGTCAAGTCCCGCCATTCCCGCGCGTTGCGCGTTCTCCGAAAGGAACTGTCGTGAAGATCGAACACCGCACCGAGGAGCCGGCCGAAGCGTTCGAGACGCGTCTGACCCGGGGTCTCGATCGCATCGCCTCGCAGACTCCGACCCGCCCGCCGCTCGAGTTCGATCCGGACGCCTTGCCACTGGTGGTCGCGGACACCTCGCCGAACAGGCGGCTCGTTCCGTACCTGACTGCGGCGGCGGCAGCGGTGGTCGTCGTCACCGGTCTCGTCGCGATCACGATTCGGACGGACGGACAGCCGGCCGCCGAGTCGGTGGTCACAACGACCCCGGGCGTCACCGCACCTGCCAGCGTTTCAACTCTCTCCACGGTTCCACAGGCTGTTCGCGGCGTGCCGATCTGCGGAGCTGCCCTCCCGATCACTATGGACGTGCCCGCTGCCACGAGTGGCCCGAATCCAGGTCCCGCCGTGTACGGACCAACATCCGAGGGGCAGTTCGCCCAGAACTGGGAGCTTCCGGCCGGCACCATCGAAGTTCGTTGGCCTGCGGATCCGCGCGAGATCTACGACGTCGAGTCACCAGGGCGCCGGGGCAGTCCGACCGTGTTCGACGGCATGACGGTGTCGGCTCCAGACGACGGCACCCAAGCGATCGTCGACATCCCGAACCTGGGCAACGCGACGCTCACGATGACGGCCACTCCAAACGTCGCGGGTCTCGCTGCGCCATGCGACGTGCTGCAAGTCCGCTTCATCGACCGCCAGGGCAATCAGACCACCCGCGGCTACAACCTCGTCGACTTCAACAGCGCTCCGATGTTCGGAGCCGATCTGAACCCGCTGATCACCTCGACCCAGGCCGGAGTTGCGCCGGATCCCGCCACCGTGGTGACGTGCGGAGACAACGACATCGACATCGACGTGACGGGACTTCCGTCGGCGACAGCTGCGGACGCCCTCCTCGCCTTCCTCGACTCCGGCCAAGTGCCCGGTCTGATGACGAGCGGCTACGACGAGTTCACGATGACGGAAGACGAAACGTTCTACGCCATCATCATCGACGACAGGCTCATCACACACATCACCGTCGCCCGCACAGCCGACGGCTGGACCGTAAGCCACGTAAAGGCACCAGGCTGCTAACGCCAGTGAATGGCCAACGCCATTCGTGTCGACACCGCCAGCCCCTCAGCGAAGAGCCGACGTCGGACCAAGCGTCAGCCGCGACGCCGCCCCAATCGAGGTGCCGAGCCTCCCAGCAGCTGTCGAGCGCGAGCTGATCTGTCACACGTCATCCTCATCCAGGGTCGGGTACACGTTGAGGACGACATCCGAGGCAGGGACTGGAGGAGCAGATGCACCGCGACGGCAAGGCCTCTCTGATCAGTGTCGAGCAGCTTGCAGACGAGCTCGGCGTCTCGGTTCGCTACGTGCGACGTATCATCGCTGAACGGCGGATTCCATACGTAAAGGTCGGCCACCTCATTCGGTTCCAACGCGACGAAGTCGAGCGCTGGGTCGAGGCCAACCGGGTCACTGCGCTCACGGGACGGAGATAGACCTCGAATCCGGCCCCGGCTGGCGCCGTCGAGTCCGTCTGATCCGGCCACACCCGAGTGTCTGCGAGATCAACGCATCGGAATCCCCTGAAGGCTTGCCTGTTCTCCACGATGAACGCGGCGCCGTGTTTCAGCATGTTGGTTGCCGCGGATTCCAGCTGCTGGAGGGTCTTATGGTTGATGGGAGTGCTAAACCACCGTTCGCCCGACCGCGACGGCTTCGAAGCGTTCGTGGAACGGGTGAAGCCGGGGTTGTTGCAAGCCCTGATCGCGACCTACGGGCCGGTCGACGGCCGTGAAGCGACCGTCGACGCGCTGAGCTGGGCGTGGGAGCACTGGGATCGCCTGGCGGATGTGGACCATCCAGTTGGCTACCTGTACCGGGTCGGCCAGTCGGCCACCCGTCGGTTCGTCCCGAGGCCTGTACCCACCCGTCTCGCCGAGATCCTGGAGACCCGTTTCCCCGACGTCGAACCCGGTCTGATGCCGGCACTGGCTCGACTCTCTGAGCAACAGCGAACGGTAGTCGTCCTGGTGCACGGGTATGGCTGGCGTCAGGCCGAAGTGGCTCGCCTGCTCGGGATCAACGCCTCGACCGTTCGGGACTACCTGAACCGGGCGATCGATCGACTTCGAAACGAACTGGAGGTCAGTGATGTCAACGGCTGTGCCTGAACAGATCCGACAACTCGCAGCGGCATTCGACGAGTGCGTCGACGACCTCACCATCGATGAGGTTCGCGGACGCGACACGCCGACGATCGCGTTCGACGACATCGAGCGGCCGAGCCAGACCGTGCACGTCTTCGAGACGACGCCGTCGTCACGGACACTCGGCATTGCCGCCGCATGGGTACTCCTGGTCGCCGGACTCGTCGGAGCGCTGGCGTGGATCGGCCGTGATGGATCGGCGCCCACCGCCACCACGCCACCCACAGCCACAGTCGCGACGGTTGTGCCGTTCGGACAATTCGTGTGGCCCGCCCCGCCGCGCAACTTCGCAACGTTGGACGCGCTCATCGAGACGTTCGCCACCGAGGTTCTCGCGTGGGACGCGTGGGATGTCGTGGGCGATGTGACCGAGGAATCTCAGCCGCAAGTGTTCACGCTCGCGAGCTCGTCGCCTGCGGCCAGCGTGGCGCTCGTTGCGATTCCATCGCCCGAGGGGTGGGGATTCGTGCAGATCGGCGAACCGATGAGCGCGTCGGCCGAGCAACCTGGCGCCCTGGTGCTGACCGTGCCGATCGGTGCCGAAGCCGAGTCCGGCTCCGTCGTCATCCGACTTTTCGATGGCACGACCAAGGAGAGCACTGACATCAACGGCCAGGTCGTGTTCGCCGGGGTCCGGGTGGAGGCCCTGGTCAGCGCGCTGGCGGTCGCCCGCGACGCGAACGGTCGGGCGCTCACCGCCGCGGGCGGCATGTTCAGGGACGATTCGGCGCCACCCGCGACCGTGCCCGGCTCAGTTCCCGGATCCACCACCGCGGTCCCCGCGGAGCAAGGCTCCCCGTACGGGCCGCTCGACTACGCAACGACTCAGCGAGCGCTTCCGCTGTGGCCCGAGGTCAACGTCAGCGATCCGCCGGCCACCACGTCGGGCTACGGCATGGAGTTGTGCGACAGCGGCTACGGCACGAAGATCCTTCGGGTCGACCCGGCCTCAGGTCCTTCGCACGCCTACTCGGGCACGCTGTGCGTGTTCATCGATCTCGACGCGCCACGAGTTGACGCCGTCACCTCGTGCGCAACGTCGACCGATCGGTTCAACTACGCGCGCTGTCAGCGTCGCACCGACCAGACCGACGCCGCCGGCGCTGGCACCTCGCAGCGAGCTGCCGCCGACACCCAAGATCTGGCAGCGATGCAGGCCTTCCCATCCGCAACAGCCTGGGACCAGGCTGAGTTGTTCGACCCCGCCGTGTCTGCAGTCTCGGCCCAAGAGAGCTCACCGACCTACCGCGACGGGTCGGTCACAGTGACGCTCGACGCTGCAACCGACCGGGCCGTCGTCGACGCCACCGTTGACGAACCAGGGGTGTGCTTCGAAATCGAGATCCGCGGCGCCACCGCCAGCGGATGTGTCGGGCATGACCTGCTCGCGACCGGCCTCGCCTACGGCGCCTTCCAGGACGGTGACGGCCCGATCGAACTCGTCGGCATCGTTCCCGACGAGGTGATCGCCATCGAAGTAAACGGACAGATCGTGACACCGACGAACAACGTCTGGCACTACACCGCCGCCACCGGTGCAACGCTCACGATCACCGTCCGATCAGAGGACGGCCGCGCCGCCACCACGACGTGACCATATTGCTCTTGCCTCGAGAACTCCGCGTCTCGAGCAGCGTCGGAAGTTGCGAGAACTCCATCACGGTGAGGCTGGTCAGCAGTCAACTCCAGCCTGGCGGCGGATCAGATCCGCTCAGCCTTGTTCTCACCCGCAGACGCATTGAGATGGTCTGGCCTCGTCCATCGATCACGAGGAAGTGGTGACGGGCGTAGAGCGTCCGAGCGATCTCGTTGTCCTCCCCGACGGTGAGCACGATGTCAGAGTTCGCCTCCTCGGCTCGGCTCAAGACCTCGGCCATCAGTTGATTGCCGATCCCGAGGTGGGGTTCCGTGGCGACGTCGGAAAGGACCCACGGGCGTCCGGTCGTGTCGAAGGTTCGGCGTGCTCGGATTTGGCGTTCGCATCGCGAGCCCAGGAAGAGTGCCGACACAAGCACCGCCGGCACGGTCACTGCAATGAGCGGAACGCTGCCGATCGCGAAGCCGTAGACCATTCCGACGAATGCCGGGACGTACGTGACGGCGAACAACGCAGTTGCACGAATGACGTGGCCGGCTTCGGTGAGGAGCGCGATGCCACCGTCGGGATGGGTGATTCGTTGGTCGGCGCTGAGCAGTCGCAGCGCAGACGCGAGTGGGTGCCTATTGAACCGCCGGGCATGGAGCCGCGCAGCGTCCGTGAAGCGAAGCGGCTCACTCGCTGGAGCGGTGGGCGGAGCGGATGATGAGGTCATTGGGCTGATGGTGCGGGCAGGGGAATGCGTCGAGGTTGATGCTGCGGCCGGCGGCGACGGCGATGGGGATGAGGCATCCGCAGGGATGGTTGGGCAGCACGACAGTCGAGGGCGAACGCCTCGTCAAGGGGTCGGGCTGGCCGGTAGAGGGTTGGGCGGTCAGCCACACCGCCTGCGGCTCGCCGGTTCGGGCTTCGTGGATGACATCCACGTCGGTGAGCTCGCGCAGGGTGATGGTCGCGCGTTGCGAGCCGGGACGGCGGTCGATGTCGATGATCCCGATGGGGAGGTTTGGGTCGAGGGTGTGGAGGTGTTGTGCGAGTTGTCCGACGGTGAGCATCGGTTGATCTCCCTTCGTGGGTCGGCGGGTCAGGCAGTGCGACCTGGGCGCCTTGGCTTTCTGGAGGGGGAAGTGCTGGTTCGATTCTTCGACGGCGACTGGCGTTCCGTTGGCTTTGGTGGTTCGGTGACGGTGAGCACGTAGTCGAGGAACCCGGGGATGGATGCAGCGACGTGTCCGGTTGACGGTGCGACGATGATGCCGCGGTCGAGGAGCCGGTTGCGGACGGCGCTCAGCGCGGTGAT
>Ga0073904_10003274_pt1 | contig 12196 bp, 9 predicted proteins | sample KloWWTrecipitate_FD_66668 | JGI IMG/M metagenome (GOLD analysis project Ga0073904, IMG submission 66668) | Active sludge microbial communities from Klosterneuburg, Austria, studying microevolution and ecology of nitrifiers - Klosterneuburg... | ecosystem: Engineered > WWTP > Aerobic digester >...
CGGCAGCTTCAGACGCAGCGCGAGGAAGCCCAGGAGCAGGGCGGCCCCCAATGCGACCGCGATCGTCGTCACCAGGGTCAGTTCGGCATGCATCGCGATATCCTCTCATTCGCAGGCTCCCGCCCAAGATCTTCCCCGGGGGGCGGAACATTTCCGGATTCCCGGCGTAGAACATTCAAGCAGTTGATTCCAAGAGGAGCAGGGTGATGACTCGGACGAAGAAGATCCTCGTGATCGGGATTCCGGTCCTGATCGCGATCGGCGTGGCAGCGACGATGTGGAGCGGAGCGGACAAGAAGTTCCCGGTCGTGACGGTCCAGAAGGCCGCACGCACCGACCTCCGCAGCCTCGTCACCGCCACCGGCAAGACCGAAGCCCAGCGCAAGGTGGATCTCTCGGCCAACGTCATGGGCCAGATCGTCAACCTCGCGGTGCGCGAGGGCGACGTGGTCAAGAAGGGCGATTTCCTGCTCCAGATCGACCTCACCCAGCGCCGCGCCACCGCCGTCGGCGCCGAAGAGTCCCTGAAGGCGCTGTTTTTCGACCGTGACGCCGCCCGCGCCCAGGCCGACGAGGCGAAGAAGACCTTCGAGCGCTCCGAGCGCTCGTTCAAGGACCAGATCATCCCGCAGGCCGACGTCGACCGTGCCCGCGCCGCCTTCGAGGCGGCCGAAGCCAACTGGAAGGCCGGCGAGCGCCGCATCGAGCAGGCGCGCGCCAACCTGGCCGGAGCCCGCGACGAGCTCTCCAAGACCAAGATGCTGTCGCCGATCGACGGCGTGATCACCGCGCTGCCGGTCGAAGAGGGCGAGGTCGCGGTCATCGGCACGATGAACAATGCCGGCACCAAGCTGATGACCATCTCCGACATGAGCACGGTCGAGGCGGTGATGGAGGTCGACGAGACCGATATTCCGAGCGTCAAGGTCGGCCAGACCGCCGAAGTGCGCATCGACGCCTTCGGCGAGCGCAAGTTCGAGGGCATCGTCACCGAGGTCGGATCGAGCCCGATCTCTTCGCTCACCGGCTCGACCGACGCCGCAGTCAACTTCGAGGTGCGCATCCAGTTGAAGGATCTGCCGACGACGATGCGCCCCGGTTTCTCCTGCTCGGCCGACATCCTCACCGGCACCGCCGCCGGCGTGCTGGCGGTGCCGATCCAGGCGCTGGTGGTGCGCGAGAAGGACGCCGAAGGCGAAGCGAAACCGGAGGAGGAGGAGGGCGTCTATGTCCTCAAGACCGACGGCAGCAAGAAGACCGCCGTCTTCTCCGCCGTCACTCCCGGCATGACCGGCGAGACCCAGGTCGAGATCCAGAGCGGTCTCTCGGACGGCGACGAGGTCATCACCGGCCCGTTCAAGGCGTTGCGCGAGATCAAGGACGGCGACCGCGTGCGCCTCGAGGAGCCCAAGAAAGAGGGCAGCAAGAGCGACAAGAAGGCGGACTGAGAGGGAGCGCCCAGCCTTCCGAGCCGAGCCCAAGCGCCATGGAAACCCTCAGAATCGCCATCGTCGCCCTGCGCACCAACAAACTGCGCAGCTTCCTGACTCTTCTCGGCGTGATCATCGGTGTCATGACCGTGATCGCCGTGGTGTCGATCGTCTCGGGGCTGAATGAGTTCGTCACCGAGCAGCTGTTCTCGCTCTCCCCGGACGTCTTCGTCGTCACCCAGTTCGGCATCATCACCAGCCGCGAGGAGTTCCTGGAGGCGCTGAAGCGCAAGCGGATCAACGTCGACGATGCCCGCGCCGTCGAGCGCCTGTGCTCCTCCTGCGGTGACGTCGGCGTCTCGGCGCGCTCGAACCAGACGCTCAAGCGCGAGGGCGAAAAGCTCGAAGAGGTCCAGATCAACGGCACCACCGCCAACATGGCGGTGCTGTCCAATCTGGACCTCGAAGCCGGGCGCTTCTTCGTCGACTCCGAGGTCGACCACGCCGCGCAGATGGTGGTGATCGGCTCGGATGTGAAGACCGAGCTCTTCGGCCAGCTCGACCCGCTCGGCCGCCTGGTGTGGATCGAGGGCAGCCCGTTCAAGGTCATCGGCCTGTTGCGCAAACAGGGCGCCGTCCTCGGGCGCAATCAGGACAAGCAGGTCTACGTCCCGCTGGGCACCTTCCGCAAGCAGTTCGGCACGCGCCGCAGCCTGACTCTGTTCGTACGCCCGGCCGAAGGCATGGCCGGTCTCGAAACGACCCAGGACGAGGTGCGCGGCATCATGCGCGCGCGCCGGCACACCGCTTTCGGCGCCAAGGACCCGTTCGGACTGATCTCCGCCGGCGCCGTCGAAGCCGTCTGGCGGCAGATCTCGGCCGGCGCCTTCGCGCTGGTGATCTTCATCTCCGGCATCTCGCTGGTGGTCGGCGGCATCGTCATCGCCAACATCATGCTGGTCTCGGTCATCGAGCGGACGCGTGAAATCGGCATCCGCCGCGCGCTCGGCGCGCGCAAGAAGGACATCCGCCGCCAGTTCCTGGCCGAGGCGGTGATGCTCTCGCTCGGCGGCGGTCTCGCCGGTGTCGCGCTGGGGATGCTCATCTCTTTCGTCCTCTCGCACGCCTTCCCGCTGCCCACCAAAGTCACCCCGGGGCTGGTCGTCGTCGGCCTCCTGCTGTCGGTGGTCACCGGCTTCTTCGCCGGCTACTTCCCGGCCCGGAAAGCGGCGAACCTGACGCCGATCGAGGCGCTGCGCTATGAGTAAGGCCTTCTTCTCCGCCCTGCGGCGCGGCTTCTTCGAGAACGTCCGCTTCGCCAAGACGGCGATCTTCGCCCACAAGCTGCGCGCCGCGCTCACCGTGCTCGGCATCGTCATCGGCGTCTCGACGGTGATCGCCATGGTGTCGCTCATCGCCGGCTTCAACAACAGCGTCACGGCGAGCTTCGAGTCGTTCGGCGCCACCCTGGTGCAGTTTCAGCGTTTCGATCCGCAGTTCGGACCGGACCACGGCGGCCGCGACCCCGAGATGCGCAAGCGCAAAGTCCTGACCTACGAGGACGCCATCGCCCTGAAGGCGCAATGCCCCTCGCTGCGATCGGTGTCGCCGGAGCGCTACTGGTTCGCCGGCAACAGCGCCGGCGCGGCGCCGACGGTGAACTTCGGCGGCGAAGAGGCCACCCCCGACACCATCGTCGGCGTCATCGACGACTACCTCGACGCCAACTCGAAGCAGACCGGCGAGGGCCGGTTCATCAACGACACGGATGTTCGGCGGTCGGCCAACGTCATCGTCATCGGCTTCGATATCGCCGACGCCCTCTTCCCGTTCGTCGACCCGATCGGCAAGTGGGTGATGTTCGGCGGCCGCCGCTACGAGGTCGTCGGCGTGATGGAGGCGCAGGGCTCGACCATGTTCGAGTCCACCGACGCCCACGTCTTCCTGCCGATCACCAGCTTCGACCAGGCCTTCCCCTGGGTCAAGGACGAGTTCGGCGTCAACATCGCCACCGTGCCGAAGAACCCCCAACTGGTGCAGCAGGCGATCGAAGAGGGCACCAACGTGCTGCGTCTGCGCCGCGGCGTGCCGTTCAACAAGCCGAATGACTTCGGCATCATGACCCCCGACAAGCTGATCGGGAACTTCCAGGCGGTCACCGGCGGCGTGGCTTTGACCATGCTGCTCATCGCCTCGATCTCGCTGCTGGTGGGCGGCGTCGGGGTGATGAACATCATGCTGGTCTCGGTCACCGAGCGCACCAAGGAGATCGGCCTGAGGAAGGCCCTGGGCGCCATCCGCCAGGACATCCTCACCCAGTTCCTGATCGAGGCGGTGACGCTCTCGGCGGTCGGCGGCGTGATCGGCGTGGCGGTCGGCCTCGGCATCGCTCTGCTGGTGCGCACCCTCTCGCCGCTCGCGGCGGCGGCGCCGTTCTGGTCGATCGCCGTCGGCCTCGGCGTCTCGATGACCGTCGGCCTGGTGTTCGGGATCTTCCCCGCCTACCGGGCGGCCAAGCTCGACCCGATCGACGCGCTGCGCTACGAATAGGGGTCCCGAGGGGGACTGGTTCCGGGGCTCCGGCCCGTTGTAGACTGCCCCGCCAGTTCGATGATCCGGTTTTCTCCATCGCCCAAGGTCGGCCTGAGCGTAGCGCTCGGCTTCCTGCTCGCGTCCGCGAGCGATTCGGCCGTTGCCGCACGGGGCTTCGCGGACGACTCCGCCCCCGGGCGGCAGTTCGACCTGCTCGCTCCCGAACGCGCCGCCGAGCTGCCGGCCGAGCTCCGAGCGCAGAACGCGCCGGCGTCGCCGGCCGAGGCTCTCGGTTTCGCCGAAGCTGCCGGCAGCCACAAGGTCCAGTTGCACTGGGTGGTGCGGGAACACGGCGGTCTTGCCGGCTATCGCGTCACCCTGGTGGCCGCGGACGGCCTGCCGGGCAACCTCGCCGCGCGCTGGTTCGTCGAGCCGCAAGCCGGCGTTCCGCTCGGCGACGGCCTGACTGCCTATTCCACCGAGCTCTCGCTCGCTCTCGACGAAGCGGCGCCGATCGCCGCCGCCGTCGAAGCGGTCGACAGCGAGGGCCACGCCACCCTGCTCGGGGTTCGCCGCTCGGTCGCCGAAGCGGAGCCGTCGCCGCTCGAGGCGCGCTCCGCCGCCTGCGATTCGCTCTCCGCGCACCCGACCGTCCTGCAGGCGAGCGGCTTCGCCCCGACGGCCCGTGCCGCGACGACCTCCCCGTTCTGCTATCCGACGCTCGCTGCGGCCCGCCTCGCGGCGCCGCCAGCGACGCTCCCCTTGCACCTCGAGCCCGGCGGCGTCGTTTCGCCGCGCGGTCCTCCGACGGCGACGGTCACGACCTGAACCGTGACGTCCCCGTCGTGCGCCGCGTCGGCCTACGACAGCTTTGAACGCAAGAATCGAACTCTGGAGACTGCAACTCATGAAGACCCGCACTCTGCTTCTCGCCGTCCTCGCCCTCTCGGTCGTCGCCCTCGGCGCCGCACAGCTCTACGCCGCCGTCACCGAGTCGAGCACCAACGTGCCGCTCGCCATCCCGGACAACGGCAACATCAACAGCACCCTGAACTTCAGCGTCAACGGCACGATCACCGACGCCAACCTGACGGTCAACATCACCCACACCTGGGACAGCGACATCGCTCTGACTCTCGCCAGCCCCTCGATTGCAGTGCAGGCGCTGTGGTCGAATTGTGGCGGTAGCGGTGACAACATGAGCAACACGGTCATCGACAATGACGCTGCGGGCCTCGCCAACTGCGCCTTCGCTGGCGCCCCGTTCGCGGGCTCGTTCCAGCCGACCGCTGGTCCGGTGGCGGCCCCCCCGACAGGCTCCATGAACGCCTTCGACGGTTCCTCCTCCGGCGGCGTCTGGACGCTCAACGTAGCGGACGACTCGTCGATCTGCACCGGCACGCTCACCGCCTGGTCGCTCACCCTCGACGGCAACCCGCCGTTGCCGGTCGAGCTGATGAGCTTCGACGTCAATTGAGCCGCGAGCGCCTCCCGGCGCGCGCAGGGATCGCAGAAATTCGCGCCTCCGGCATTCGTGCCGGAGGCGCTTTCTGCCCACACAGCACTTCGGCGGAGACTCTCCAAACCTGAGCTGCGGAGATCCCTTCGTGGGCCGCGTCAGCCCACGACAGCTTTCGAGACGTCCAGACTCGTGTCGGAGGTTGTCCTTTCATGAAGAGCCGCAACCTGCTTCTCTCCGTGGTCGCTCTCGCCGTCTTCGCCTTCGGCGCCGCCCACCTCTATGCCGCCGTCACCGAGACGAGCACGAACGTGCCGCTCGCCGTGCCGGACAACGGCAACGTCAACAGCACCCTGATCTTCAGCATCAACGGCACGATCACCGACGCCAATCTGACGGTCGACATCTCCCACACGTGGAACGACGACCTCGAGCTCCGACTCTCCAGCCCGAGTATCGCGGCGCAGGTTCTCTGGCAAGACTGCGGAGGCAGCGGCGACAACCTTCAGGCGGCCATCGACGATGACGCCGCCGCGCTCAGCACCTGCCCGACCACCGGCCCCATCACCGGGACGCTGCTGCCGACCGACGGCACCGCCGTGACTCCGGCTGCGACCTCGGGCACCCTGAACGCCTTCGACGGATCCACCTCGGGTGGAGTCTGGACACTCAACGTGGCCGACGACTCTTTGATCTGCACCGGCGTGCTCAACGCCTGGTCGCTCACCCTCGACGGCCCCGGGCCGCTGCCGGTCGAGTTGATGAGCTTCGACGTCCATTGAGCCGCGAGCGCCTCCCGGCGCGCGCTGGGATCGCAGAAGCCCGAGCCTCGGGCATTCGTTTCCGAGGCTTTCTTCACGTCCGGCGTCTCTGCCTCGGGCCGCTGATCCTCGCGGCCGCCTGCGCTCCGGGCCCGCCGAAGGTCGCGCAGCCCCTCAACGTCCTCCTCATCTCCATCGACACCCTGCGTGCCGACCACCTCGGCTGCTACGGCGCGTCGGCGGTCGAGACGCCGGCCATCGACCGCCTGGCCGCTGAAGGCGTCCGTTTCGAAAACGCCTTCTCGCCGGTGCCGCTGACCCTCCCGGCGCACTGGACCGTTCTGAGCGGCCTGCAGCCCTGGAGCCACGGCGTGGTCGACAACGGCATGGCGCTCGCGAGCCCGCCGACCCCGCCGACCCCGCCGACCCCGCCAACCGTCACGCTCGCCGAGCGCTTCGCCGCGGCGGGCTACGACACCGCGGCGTTCGTTGCCGCCTTCGTCCTCCATCGCAGCTTCGGACTGAATCGCGGCTTCGCCACTTACGACGACGGACCGTCAGCTGACGTGGCTCTCGAGCAGGCCTTCCACGCCACCGCGCCGGCGGACGAACGCGTCGGTCGCGCCCTCGCCTGGCTCCGCCGCGACCGTCAGCAGCCGTTCTTCCTCTGGCTCCACCTTTTCGACCCGCACGCGCCCTACGAACCGCCGCCGTCCTTCCGGGCGCTCTACGCGGAGCGGCCGTACGACGGCGAGATCGCCTTCGTGGATACCCAGGTCGCGCGGCTCCTCGCCGGGCTCGAGCGCGCCGGCCTCACCGGAAAGACGCTGGTGGTGCTGCTCTCCGACCACGGCGAGAGCCTTGGCGAGCACGGCGAACAGACCCATGGCGTGCTGCTCTACGATGCCACCCTGCGCGTTCCGCTGCTTCTGAGCCTGCCTGGTGTCCTCCCCGCAGGGATCGTCCGGCGCGACCCGGTCACCCTCGCCGACGTGGCGCCGACCGTGCTCGCGCTCGCTGGCCTCGAACCGACCCCCGGAGTCGACGGCGTCGACCTCTTCGCCCCGCGATCCGAGAAGGGCGAACGGCCACTCGCGGCCATCTCGGAGAGCCCGCGCCGCCGGCTCGGCTGGGCGGCGCTCACGGCGGTGCGGGAGGGGCCATGGAAGTACATCCTGGCGCCGCGGCCCGAGCTCTATCGAATCGTCGACGACCCGCGCGAGCTCACCAACCTCCTGGCCGCGGAGCCCGGCCGCGCCGGCGAGTTGGACAGCGCCGCGCGCCGCGTCGTCGGCCTGCTGCACGATCGGCTGGCAACGGGCAGTGCCGCCGAGCCCGGGATCGAAGAGCGCTCCCGTCTTGCCGCACTCGGCTACCTTGCGGGCCCGGCAGCGACGGCGAGCCGCGAAACCCGAGCCGGGGTCGAACCGAATCCGCGCGACGAGATCGGATCTCTCGCCGGGCTGGACCGCGCCTACCAGCTGCTCGCGGAGGGCCGCCTCGACGAGGCGGAGGCCTCGTTTCAGTCCCTCTTCGCGACCGACCCGCCGCCGCTCGCCGCCCTCGAGGGTCTGGGTCGGATCGCTCGTCTGCGCGGCCGCGGCGACGAGGCCGAGAGCCTCTTCGAACGCGTCCTGGCACGCGACCCGCAGTCGCTTGCCGCGCTTGCCCAGCTCGTCACGTTGGCGAAGGAAGGCGGCAACACCTGGCTCGCGATCGATCGCGCCCGGCAGCTCGCAGCGCTCGCGCCGGGGGACGCCGGCGCGAGTCGCCTGCTGGCCGAGGCGCTGCTCGCCGCCGGGCGCAGCGACGAAGCCGAAGCCGAATGGCGGCGCGGCCTCGCGCGGTCGCCGCGCGCCGGCTGGTTACGCCTGGGCCTGGTGCGCTTCCTCGCCGCAGCGCAGCGCCAGAGAGAAGCGGCCGAGGAGCTCGACCGCATTCTCGCCGACGAAGATCTGTCCGGAGAGCTGCTCGCGGCAGCACAGGCTACGCGCGCCGCCTTGCCGCCGCACGACTGAGCTCAGGGTCGCGACGCTCCTGAGGTCTCGCGGTCGCGCCGGATGCAGGCCTGCAGGGTGGCGGCGTCGCCGAGCACCCGCGCCAGCGCGAAGATCTCGCGGATCTCTGCCGCGTTCGCGTTGGCGACGACCGGCGCCGGCGCTTCTCCGCGAAGGGGCTGCGCTTCGGCCGCCACCCAGGCGAGATAGGCGAGGTCGGCGCTCTCCGGATGGCGGGCGCGCCGGCGATCGAGCAGGGCGACGGCGTCGTCACGCCGTCCCTCGAGCAGATCGAGCAGCGCCAGGTAACGCGTCGCCTCGACGGAGGCCGGGCGGCCCGCTACCGCCGCTTCGAGATGCGCGCGCGCCGACGACCGGTCGCCGGCCTGGAGCTCCGCCCAGCCGAGGAGCCACCGGACGTCCGCATGCCCGGGCCGCCGGTCGAGCGCGGCGGTGAGCTGCGCCCGCGCTACCGCGATGTCTCCCGACGAGAGCGCGGCGATTCCGCGTCCGACGAGCTGCTCGAAATCGCGCGCGCGAATCGCCTCCGGCAGGCGCAGGAGTAGCCCGCCGCCGAGCAGCGCGAGGAAGATCCAGACCGGTCGCAGGCGCGAGCGCGGAGCTGCCCGGTCGGCCGCCGCTGGCACGCGAACGACGGCAGCGGTGAGAATCGCCAGGGCGAGCGGCAGGCCCGTCCACAGCGCACGCCACTCGCCGAGCACCGCGAGCTGCGTCGCCGTCGTCAGCACGATCAGGCCACCGCCGAGCCAGGCCGCGGCCCGCCATCGCTCGCCCGCCGAGCCCGGCCACGGACTGTCGGCGCTGCGGCCGCCGGGCGCCAGCGCGAGCGCGGCGACCGCTGCGATCAACCCGATATGCACGAAGTCGAAGCCGGCGAGCGGAAGCGCCGCCCAGACCGGCCCGGTCAGGGCGTGACCCGCCAGATGGAGAGGAAACAACAGCAGCCCCAGGACACGCTGGGCCATCGGCGCGCGCCGCCGCCAGAGCTCGAACGGCAGGAGGAAGTCGAAGGCGACGAAGCCCCAGTCGAGGAGCGCGATCGCCGGAAAGCGCAGGACCCCGGTGGCGGAGTGTTGCAGGCTCCACGACCACCAGCCGGCAGTCACCGCTGCCGACTCCACCGCCAGACAGATCGCCGCCATCGCCACGCCGGCGACGAGGGCGGTGCTCCAGGCGTCTGCCGGACGGCCGAAGCGGCGGAGCAGCCGGTCGGCGAGGTAGCCCGCAAGCGCCACGGCGGCGACCCAACCCACAAGCTCCTGTAACGGAACGCCGCCGACGGAGGCGAGCGGCGTGACGATGCGATAGGGCGCGTCGGCGAGAGCCGTCGCGCTCAGCCGGCCGATCGCGATCGAACGCAGCCAGCCGTAGGCCGCGGCGGCGACCACGAAGATCACCGTGGCTCTGCCGCCGAGGTTGGCGCGGCGATGCGCTAGCAGCAGCAGGAGCGCGAGCGTCGAAAGAGCCGCGACCGCGAGCGGCGGCAGGACGATCATCGGCGGGCGCGCACGCTCAACCCTCGGGGAGAAGGATCGCCAGCCCCGACTCGGCGATGAGGCGGGCCTGGATGGCCTCGATCCCGGCCGCTTCCTTCTCCTTCCGGAGCGCCACCTGGATCAAGGGCCGTGCGCTCTCGAGCGGCAGCGTGCGGATCTCGCGCAACCGGACAAAGGCGACGCCGCGCCCCTCGAGCCGGCAGTCTTCCGACCCCAAAGCGACCTGAGGCCCGTCGAGGTAAATCGCCGGCGTCACCTCTCCGGCGCCGAGATTCAGGATCGCCTTGCGCATCCGGATCGACTGCTGACCCAGCTTCTGGAGATCGACGCCGTGCGCGTCGCGGCAGACTCTGGCGTCCGGACGCGGCGGCAGATCGAGGAAGCGATCGAATGGGGTTCCGGCGCGCAGCTCGCCCACGACCTTCTCGCCGGCGGCATAGACGTCGGCGACGCTCTCGCCGGACTGCGGGAAGAACAGAACATCCAGCCGATAGTCGCGCAGGAAAAGCGCGCTCTCCCCGTTCTCACGAAGGTAGCGGGCAATCTCTTCCTCAGACGGTTCGACCGGAATCTCTGCGATCAAGGCGCTTCGATAGACATCGACCAGAGTCTCACGGTTCGCCTCCGCGGCCTGTTCCTCGAGGGCCGGCGTGAGCCCTTGCGCACGGCGACGGGCTGCGAGGAGACGGTTTTCCACCAGCTCGCGCAGGAAGGCGCCGGCACTATCCGGCGCGTCGACCGCGGCGGGCAGGAGTGCGCGAAGCTCCGCCGCGCGGACTTCGCCTCCCTTCCAACGCGCCACCCAGCGGTCGCCCGCTCCCCCTGCCGCCGTCAGGGCGCGAGACGGTGCGAATTCGACTCCGGCCGTGTCCAGCTCCTGCTGCCGCAGGCTGCGCTCGGCGATCGTGCGCGCTTCACCGTCGAGCTCGTTCCTCACGGCGCGGCGGATCCCTTCGACGTCGAGCGGGCTGCCCGACCGGATGCCGTCGAGACGGAACAGATGCAGGCCGTCCTTCGCGGCGACCACCGGCGAGAGACCGCCCTCCTGCAGCGAGAAGATGGCGTCCGCCGCCGCACGCTGCAGGTCCTTGCGCCGGGTCCACTCGATGCGGCCGCCGCCGCGGGCGTCCACCGAATCCGAGTAGCGTTCGGCGAGGGCGTTGAAGCCGGTCCCCTTCTTCAACTCGGCGAGAATCTCCTGCATCTTCCCTTCGGCCGCAGCCCGAGCCGCGGCGTCGGACTCCGCGGCGCGCAGGAAGATGTGACTGAACTTCCTCGCCTCCTCGGGATGCACGCTCTGCAGCCGGCGCTCCACCGCTTCGGCGACGAGGCTGTCGGCGGCGTGGGCGCCGGCGACCGCGGTCGTCACGAAGTCGGCCGCGAGGATCTTCTCCACACTGGCCGCCGCCTGCAACTGCACCTCGGGGCGCGTTTCGTAACCCTTAGCCTTGGCTTCGGCGATGAGCATGGCGAGCCGCACCCGGCGCTCGACGACCTTGCGCACCGTCAGCTCGCGGGTCTCCGGAGCCACAGGGCGCGGCACCGAGGCCAGCCGGTTCGCGACCGCTGCCTGGATTTCGGAGCGCCGGATCTCACCGCCCGAGAAGCGGGCGACGACGGCCGCCGGATCGAGCTGTGGCGCCGGAACCGCCTGGGGCGCCTTGGCGCATCCCACGGGCAAGGCGAGCGTGACGAATAGCAGACCGACAACCGAGGCATTCAGTTTCATCCGGAGGCTCCCTGAAGAGAAACGCGGCGATTATATCGGGGCACCGACGGCGAAGCCTGCTCCGCTGGCCGGATGCTTCTCAGAGGCGGTAGCGATCCCAATCCTCGCGCGAGAACCGCACACGTGCGCTGCGCGAGATCTGACGCTGCGCCTCTTCGAGAGCCGGCAGCAGCTCGGGCTTGCGCCCCGCACGCGCGAGCGTCTCGGCCGATTCGAGCAGACGCCGCGCCGCCGGATCGTCTCCGGTTTCCGCAGCAGCGGCGGCGAACGCCAAGAGCGCCGCGGGATCCTGGAAGCTCGTGGCGCGCGCTGTCCGTTCGGCGAGACGCAGCGCCTCGGCCCCGTCGCGTACTTCGCGCGACTCGCTCGTCGACAGGATCATCGCCTCGAGGTAGGGCAGCAGCATCGCGCTCGGAAGCCGCTGCCTGCCGGCGCGGAGAACGGCGAGCGTCTCGGCGTCCTCCCCGCGCGACAGGAGCGCTCGCGCCAGGGCGCCGACCGGTGCCCAGGCTCGCGGCGCGGCCTGCACGGCGGCGCGGCAGAAAGTCACTTCGTCGCGCCAGAGCGCCACCTGGAAGCGAGTGGCACACGCCAGCAGGCCGGCGAGAACCACGACGACGAGCGCCGCCGCGAGCTGCGCCGGCAGCACCCGCAAGCGGCCGGCCCGCATGACGATGCCGCCGATCAGCAGGGCGAGCGACAGACCAGCGAGGTAGGTATAGCGGTGCGCGGCGAGCTGCGGCCCGGCCTGGAAGAGCCCGCTCACCGGCA
>Ga0073904_10003277_pt1 | contig 12192 bp, 9 predicted proteins | sample KloWWTrecipitate_FD_66668 | JGI IMG/M metagenome (GOLD analysis project Ga0073904, IMG submission 66668) | Active sludge microbial communities from Klosterneuburg, Austria, studying microevolution and ecology of nitrifiers - Klosterneuburg... | ecosystem: Engineered > WWTP > Aerobic digester >...
TCAGCTGGCGGAGCGGGCGACGATCTGCTTGACGGAGTCGGAGAGCAGCGCGCCCTGGCCGACCCAGAAGTCGATGCGGGGCCGGTCGATCAGGATGCGCGGCGGGTTCTGACGCGGATCGTAGGTGCCGACCTCTTCGAGGGCGGCCGAGGAAGTGGCCTTGCGCGAGTCGGAAACGATCAGCCGGTAAAAGGCCTTGTTCGTCGCGCCCATCCGGCGGAGCCGAATCTTGAGCATGTGCTTCAACCTCCAGGGTCTTGGGTATTCCGGTTGCTCTGCGTCGGAGGGGCGAGGAGACTCCCCCGGCGGAAACTGAGTGGAAAACGATACCACATCCCCCGAAATCGGTCCTTCGGCCCCAACTCCGTCCCGGCCGGACAGGGGCCGGGGGGCGCCAGGTGGCGCTGGGCCCGGGCCGAGGCCTGGGGGGCGCCGGGCCCTACCGCCGCGCGAGACCTCCGGGCCCGCCGCCCTTCGCGGCGGCGCCGAAAGCCCGCTTCATCCAGCCGGACTTGACCCCCTTCATCATCCGCTTCATCTGCAGGTACTGCTTGATGAGCTGGTTGATCTCCTGCACCGAGGTCCCCGAGCCGCGGGCCACCCGCTTCTTGCGGCTGGCGTTGAGCAGCCCCGGGGTGCGCCGTTCGTCGAAGGTCATCGAGTTGATGATCGCCTCGGTGCGCGCCAGCCGCCGCTCGTCGGCCTCGGAAACGTCTCCCATCCCCTTGAGCGCGCCCATCTTGGGGAGCATGCCCAGGACGCTCTTCAGGGACCCCAGCTTCTTGACCTGGCGCAACTGGTCGCGCAAGTCCTCGAGCGTGAACTCGTTGCGGCTCAGGCGCTCGGCGAGCCGCTGGGCCTCCTTGGCGTCGACCGTCTCCTGCGCCCGCTCGATGAGCGCCATGACGTCGCCCATGCCGAGGATCCGGGAGGCCATGCGCGCCGGCGAGAAGAGCTCGAGGTCCTCCGGCTTCTCGCCGACGCCGACGTAGCGGATCGGCACCTGGGTGACGGCGCGCACCGACAGGGCGGCGCCGCCCCGCGCGTCGCCATCGAGCTTGGTGAGCAGGACACCGGTGAGCGGCAGCACGCGCGCGAACTCCTGGGCGGAGCGCACGGCATCCTGGCCGGTCATCGAATCGGCGACGTAGATCACCTCGTCGGGAGAAACCGTCCGCTCGATCTCGGCGATCTCCGCCATCAGGTCGGCGTCGATGTGGAGACGCCCGGCGGTGTCGAGGATGACGACGTCGCGGCCGCTCTCGCGCGCCACCCGCAGCGAGCGTTTGGCGAGCGCTACGACCGACTCCCCGGCCTCGGGCCGGAGCACCGGCACGTCGACCCGGGCGCCGACCTGCACCAGCTGCTCGACCGCCGCCGCGCGCTGCAGGTCGGCCGCCACGAGCAGCGGATAGCGCCCGCGCGAAGCCAGCCGCTTGGCGAGCTTGCCGCAGGTGGTGGTCTTGCCGGAGCCCTGCAGGCCGCACATCAGCAGCACGGCCGGCGTGCCGTCCACCTTGAGCTCGCGGGCGTCTTCGCCACCGAGCGTGGCGGCGAGCTCCTCGTGCACGATCTTGATCACCTGCTGCGCCGGCGAGAGGCTCTCGAGCACCTTGCCGCCAAGCGCCTTCTCCTCCACCCGGGCCAGGAACTCCTTGACCACGCGGAAATGCACATCGGCCTCGAGCAGCGCGAGGCGGATCTGCTTCAACGCCGCGGCGAGGTGCTCCTCGGTGATCCGGCCCTCGCCCTTCAACCGGCGGAAAACGTCCTGGAACTTGTCCTGCAGACCTTCGAACATGCCCCCGAAAATAGCAGACCGCGATATCCTGCGCAGACCGTGGCGCTGCCACGGCCTCCCATGGAACGCCGCGCCAAGATCGTCGCCACGCTCGGACCGGCGACCACCGACGAGCGAATGCTCAACCGGCTCCTCGCCGCCGGCGCCGATGTCCTGCGCTTCAATCTCTCGCATGGCTCCCAGGACTCGCACCGGCGCGCCCTCCACCTGGTACGCAGGGTGGCGCGCGCCCGCGGCCTCCAGATCCCGGTTCTGCTCGACCTCATGGGGCCGCGCTACCGGCTCGGCGAGATCGCCGACGGGCCGCGCCAGCTCCGCCATGGCGAGCGCGTGACCCTCGGCGAGCCCTCGGCCCGCATCGACCTGCCGGTCGACGACCCCGATTTCCTCCATCACCTGCGGATCGGCGAGCGCGTGCTGATCGACAACGGTCTCGTCGAGCTCGAGGTCACCGCCAAACGCGGCGGGGCGGTCGCCGCCCGGGTGATCCACGGCGGCGCCGTCTCGACCCGCAAGGGGATCAACCTGCCCGATTCCAGGCTTCCCTTCACGATCTCGGAGAAGGACGCCTCGGACATCGCCTTCGCGGTCGCGGAGCGCGCCGACTATCTCGCCGCGAGCTACGTCGGCCGGGCGCGCGACATCGCATCGATCCGGGCGATCGTGGCGCGGCATGGCGCGGCGATTCCGATCGTCGCCAAGCTCGAGCGCGCGGCGGCGATCGCGCACATCGAAGAGATCGTCGCGGCGGCGGACGCCGTCATGGTGGCGCGCGGCGATCTCGGCGTCGAAGTCCCCCTGCATCAGGTTCCGGTGCTGCAGAAGCGCATCATCGCGGCCGGCCGGCGGCTCGGCAAGCCGGTGATCGTGGCGACCCAGATGCTCGAGTCGATGATGGTCCAGCCGCGGCCGACGCGCGCCGAGACCTCCGACGTCGCGAACGCCGTCTTCGACGGTGCCGATGCGCTGATGCTCTCGGGCGAGACCGCCGCCGGGCGCTATCCGACCGAGTCGGTGCGCACGATGGCGAAAATCATCGTCGAGGCCGAGGAGTACAAGCTCAAGACCTTCCAGAGTGGTGAGCTGCCGCACGACCCCGCGCTGCCCGCCGGCAGATTCCCGGCGCCCGCCCCGGGCGCCCTGCACTTTTCCGAGATGTCGGCGTCCGGAGGTTCCGGCGGTGCCGACGGCGCGATCGAAATCGCCGACGTGATCGCCGCCGCCGCGGTGCACGCCGCGAGCAAGCTCGCCGGCAGCCGCATCGTCGCCTTCTCGCAGGGCGGATTCACTGCGCGCCGGCTGGCGCGCTACCGGCCGGTCGTGCCGACCTTCGTGCTCACCACCGATGCCCAGGTCGCGCGCCGGATCCAGCTCCTGTGGGGAATGCGGCCGATCCATCTCGTCCGCGACCTGCAGCAGCGCGAAGACCTGATCGCGGTCGTCGAGCGCGAGCTCCTCGACCGGCGGCTGGTGCGCCCGGGCGAGTGCGTGATCCTCCTGATGGGCTTCCCGATCCGCCAGAAAGCGCTCACCAACCTCCTGCGCATCCACCGGGTGGCTGCGCGAGCCCCGGTTCCGCCGAAGGGGCGGGCGAAGGGTCCCGTCCGCGCCGGCGACCGGAAGCGTTGATCCTGCGCCTCGCCGCCGGTCCGGACCGGCGCCGCCTGCGGCGATGAGCCTGCCGCGCGTCTCGGTGATCACGATCTTCTGGCGCGCCCGGACCTACCTGGCCGAAGCGATCGCCAGCGTGCGCCGCCAGGACTACCCTGACTGGGAGCTCATTCTCGTCGACGACGGGTCCGACGACGGCAGCCTCGACATCGCCCGCAGCGCTGCCCTGGAGGACCCCGATCGCATCCGACTCGTCCGCCACTGGACAGGCCGGAATCGAGGCATGAGCCGGGCGCGAAATCTCGGCGTTTCCCGGGCGCGCGGCGAGTTCGTCACCTTTCTCGATTCCGACGACGTCTGGCTGCCGGCGAACCTCAAGACTCATCTGGCCCGCCTCGACGCCCACCCCGGCGTCGAAGCGCTCTGCGCTCCCGCCGAATGGTGGTACTCGTGGACCGGCCACGAGGCGGATAGCGGACGGGATTTCGTTCAGGAATGGCGTGTGCCGCTCGACTCGGTGGCCGCGCCCCCGACCCTGCTGACCATGGTGCTCCGGGACGAGTGGTCCTCACTGTGCAACGTGCTCGTGCGCCGCGAGCTGTTCCTGGCGCTCGGTGGCTACGAACCGGCCTTCCGCGGCATGTACGAGGATCAGGCGTTCCACGCCAAGCTCTGCCTCGCTCACCCCGTCTTCGTCGCTTCCGGATGCACCTACCGCTACCGCCAGCACCCCGACTCCTGCACTCATCGCTCGCACACGAGCGGATCGACCGGTGCGGCCAGGGTGCGCTACGTCGCCTGGCTGCGGCGCTATCTCGCCACCGCCGGGCGCACCGGGCGCGACTTCGCCGAGCTGCACGACAGTCTCCCGCTGACGGGGGCGCGCGAGCGTTGATCCCGCTCAAGGATTCGCGGCGTTCGCCGGGCTTCGCCTGGGGAACCTGGGCGCTGGTTGCGGCCAATCTGCTGGCCTTCGTCTGGGAGCTGCGACTCGGGCCGGGGCTCGAAGAAGCGATCTCTGGAATCGCGCTTTCGCCGGCCGAGACCCTGCGCCCGGCACCGTTTCTCGAGCTGGCCGCGCGGCTGCCGCGCCTCGTCGCCGCCCTCTTCCTGCACGGCGGCTGGCTGCACCTGCTGGGCAACATGGCCTTCCTCGCGGTCTTCGGCGACGACGTCGAGAGCCGGCTCCGGCCGCGCCGCTACCTCCTGCTCTACCTCGGCAGCGGCTTCGTCGCCAGCGCCGCCCAGATCGCCGCCAGTCCGCGGTCGACGCTGCCGCTGCTCGGCGCTTCGGGGGCGATCGCCGGCGTTCTCGGGGCGTTTCTGGTGCTCTTCCCCAAGGCCCGGCTCGCCGGCGTCCTGCCGCTCGGCTGCCTCGTCATCCCGATGAAGAGCCGCGCCTTCCTGTTCATCCCGTTCTGGTTCCTGCTGCAGCTCTACGGCGCGCTGGCCGCGCCTCCCGGCTCGGGGATCGGCGGGGGCGGCGGTGTCGCCTGGTACGCCCATCTCGCCGGCTTCGCGGCCGGCCCGATCCTGCTCTATCTCCTGCGCCGCCGCTGAGGTCGCCGCGGGCGAGCACCGCGGCCGGCGTCGCTGCTCGAGGCTAGCTTGGCGGTGGAACCGGGGCAGGCCTGCGGGCCTGGCTGCGCCAGGAGAGGTAGGCGGGAATCACCACGATCGCCACCAGCGAGGTCGCCAGGGTTCCGAGGATCGAGATCACGCCCATCGAAATCAGGCCGGGATAGTGCGAGGTGGCGAGCGAGCCGAAGCCGACGATCGTGGTCAGGGCGGCGAGGAAGACGCCGCGCGAGGTCTCCTCGACGGCGCCCGCCGGGTCGCCGCCCGGGATCTGCTCCTCCTCGCGGTAGCGATGGATGACGTGGATCCCGTAGTCCACTCCGATGCCGATGATCATGGTGATCACGAAGATGTTCATGAAGTTCAGGTGGAGATCCAGGGCCACCATGGCGGCGACCATCCAGACGATGCCCAGAAGAAGCGGCACGAGAGCGAGGATCGCCGTGTAGATGTTGCGGAAGTCGAGCCATAGCAGGACCACGACCAGCGCCAGCCCGATGAGTCCCGAAACCAGGGCGTCACGGCGGATTTCGCCGCGCAGGCTCCGCGACAGGACGTTCATGCCGGTGAGCGTGGCCTGCGGCCCGAGACTCGCCGCGAGCTCGATGGCGGCCTCGGGGATCTCGCGCTTCGGCCGGCCCGGCAGGTTGTAGATCTTGACCACGCTGCGCCAGCCTTCCGGGGTCTGCACGAGGTAGCGGTCGAGCAGCGCCTTGCCCTGCGGCACCGCGAGGACCCCTTCGCGGGTCAGCGGTCCCTCCGGCGCGAGCGTCTTCGCCAGGAGGTCGAGCCCGTCCGCGAACGGCTCGACCCGCAGCCCTTCGGATTCGAGCGCGGCCGCGAATTCGCTGCGGATCCTCGCCATTTCGAGCCGCCCGGCGCGCTCGGCGGCGATCCAGTCGAGTGCCTCCTGCTGGATGTCCGGCGGCGGCAGCACCGAGGTCACGGCATCGACTCCGCCCAGCCGGCCTTCGGCAACCAGCCGCCGCCCGGCGATGGCGGCCCGGTCGGCGAGCGCCAGCACTTCGGGCAGCGTCGGAGCCTTCAGCACCATCGACATCGACTCGAAACCGGCGCCGAAGTGGCTGTTGATCTCCACCTGCGCCAGGATGCCGCGATTGCCCGGCGGACGCAGCGCCTCGACGTTGTCGTCGAACTTGAGCTGCGGCGCCAGAACGAGCGCCATCGCCGTCAGGAGCCCGGCCACCGCCAGCGTCGCCCGCGGTTTCCGGGTCGCCAGACGAGACAGGCGTTCGATGCCGAAGGCGAAGATGTGCAGGCGTGGTTCGCTCTCGCGCCGGCTGTGGTGGGCCTCGCTCCAGCCGATCATTGCCGGCACCAGGAAGAGGACGGCGACGAGGCAGAAGAGGACGCCCGTGCCGACGATCAGCCCCATCTGGTAGAGGCCGGTGAAGTCGGTGATCAGGAAGGCGTAGAAGGTCGCCGCGGTGGTAACGGCTCCGAGGACGACACCGCGGGCCGTCGCGCCGCCCATGGAGCGCATCGACTCGACGACCGAGCAACCGTGCTGGCGCTGCTCGACATAGCGGCCGTAGAGCACGATGACGAAATCGTCCCCCAGGCCGACCAGCAGCGCCGCGACTCCGGCGGTCGCCGAGGAGAGGACGCCAACGGCCAGCGCAGCGAACCCGAATGTGATCGCGAGACCGCAGGCGAGCGGCCAGAAGACCAGCAGCAGGAGCGAAGTACGGCGATAGGCGATGTAGAACAGGATGAGGACGCCGACCAGCGACGAGAGCGCGTTGACGATCACGTCGCGGCGGATCAGGCCGGTGTCGTCGAGGGCGATCATGTAACGGCCGCCGAAGAAGACCTCCGGCACGGGCGCGTCGCTGCCCTCGGCGAGCTCGCTCCAGCCGGCGCTCGCGGTCGCGACGATCTTCTGCATCGACTCGAAGAGCCGCCGGTTGAAGTCGATGTCCTGCGGACTGCTCGTCGGCTTGCCGAGGATGAGCAGCAGGCGGTGATCGCGCGACCGCTAGCGCCCGCTGGTCCAGTCGACTGCCAGCGGACCCCGCTGGCCGCCGAGCCGGTCGAGGAAGATGCCCGAGATGCCGAGCGGGTCGAGCTTCAACAGATCCTTGAGCGCCACCGCCTGCGGCATCTCGAGCGTCCGCCGCAGCTCTTTGGCGCGATTCCGGATCTCCGGGCCGGTCAGTTGTCCGGCGAGCCGCTCGCGCGTCGGGGCATCGAGGAAGAGGATCGCCTTGGGCAGGAACTCCCGCAGCAGCTCCTCGGGCTCACCGAGCTTGGCCTCGACGGTGCGGAAGAACGCCGTGGACTCGGCCATCCGCGCCGCGACCTCGTCCGTGAGCGCTTCGTAGGGGTCGAGCGGAGCGTCCTCGGGGACGCGGATGCCGACCACGAAGTAGTCGACGTTGCCGAACTGCTCCAGCGTCTCGCGGAAGGTGATGACGCCAGGGTCCTTCGTCGGCAGGAGGTGCAGCACGTCCGGATCGAAGCGCAGGCGGAAGGCAAGCGCCGCGCTCACCGCGACGACCAGGAAGAAAGTGACGAAAACCAGCCTGTAGCGCCGGCCGGCGAAGAGAATCAGGCGTTCGAGCAGTCCGCGGGAGCTCAAGCGACCACGGGCGGCTGCGGCGGAGCGGGCGGGGCCGGCCCCGCCGGAGCTCCGCCCAGTCGCCGCCAGTAGCGCACGAAGTACTCGAAACCCGAGTACAGCGTGACGATCACGGCGACCCAGAGCGAAATCGGCGCGAGGTGGGAGAACTCGCCCAACTGGTTGTAGATGATGAGCAGCGAGATGGCGACGATCTGGGTGCCGGTCTTGATCTTTCCCGACAGCCCCGCCGGAATCACCACCTGCTCCGCGGCGGCGTGACTGCGCAACGCGTTGACGGCGAACTCACGCGCCAGGATGACGACCACCATCCAGGATGGTGTGACCCGGGCATCGAGCTCGACGAGGGAGACGAAGGCGGCGGCGACCAGGATCTTGTCGGCGGCCGGGTCGAGCAGCTGCCCGAAGCGGCTCACGAGGTTCCAGCGCCGGGCGAAGTAGCCGTCGAGGAAATCGGTCAGGGCCGCGATCAGGAAAAGCGCCAGTCCGACGAACTCTTTGCCGTCGAATTTGGTCAGCAGCACGACGACCAGGATCGGGACGAGCAGAATCCGGATGGACGTCAGTATGTTGGGAAGATTCGACATCCGGAGGGCGCGTTCGGTCGGGCGAGGGCCGCCGCTAGGGCCGGGCGACGCTGGAGGTGGTCAGTCTCACCCGGTTGTTGGCGTCGCGCACGATGAAGACCCGGCTGCCGTCGAGCGCGCCGTCGCCGCCGCTGCCGTCGAAAAGGTGCAGGATCCGCCGCACGTAGTTGCGGGTCTCCTCGTAGGGCGGGATCCCGCCGAATTTCGCTACCGCCTCCGGGCCGGCGTTGTAGGCGGCGAGAGCGAGCTCGAGGTCCCCGAAGCGGTCGATCATCTGGCGGAGGTAGCTGGTGCCGCCGCGCAGGTTCTGGTCGGCATCCCAGGGGTCGGCGACCGCGAGGTCGCTCGCCGTCCCCGGCATGAGCTGCATCAGGCCGATGGCGCCCTTGTTCGAACGCGCGCGCTGGTTGTAGCCCGACTCGACCTGCACCACCGCCTGCACCAGCCGCGGCTCGAGGTCGCGCTCGCGCGCATGGCGGTCGATCGCCTCGGCCAGCAGCGGGTCCGGTGTCGCGAGCAGCCGATCCGAAAGGCGCCGCGAGCGGGCCTCGGACGGCTCGTTCATGATCACCTTCATGCCGTCTTCGCGCACCAGGATCGAGGTCGTCCCGGCAAAAGCCGCAGGCGTGCCCACGATCAAGAAAGCGATTCCCAGAGCTCGGCGCATGGTGTCCCTTTGATCTTACTCCCCAACCGGCCCGGCGTTGAAATGGGGCTAAAAGCTCAGCCCGCCCCTCCGGCCAGCTCCGCGACCGCCCGGGCGACCCCGGCGAGCGCCTCCGGCAGCCTCTCGGGCTCTTTGCCTCCCGCCTGCGCAAAATCGTCCCTGCCGCCCCCCGAACCGCCCACCAGGCCGGCGAGCGCCTTCAGGAGCTTGCCGGCCGGGACGCGCGCCTTGAGGTCGTCGGTCACCGCGGCGATCAGCGTGACCTTGCCCTCCTGCCGGACGCCGAGCACGACGACGCCGGAGCCGAGCCGTGCGCGCAGCAGATCGGCCATGTTGCGCAGCTCCGCCGGCGGAGCGGCAGGTACCTCGCGCGCCAGGACCCTGATGCCGGCGACCACCTGCTCCTCGCCTGCAGAAGCCGTTCCCGAGACCATCTGCACCCGCATCTTCGCCAGCTCCCCTTCCCGCTCCCGGAGCTCGCGCCTGAGCTTCGCGAGCTCGGCCTCGGCATGGCCGGGCGCAGCTCCCAGCACCGACTCGACCGCGGTGAGCTCGCCGTCGCGCTGGCGCAGGAAGCGCAGGGCGCCTTCGCCGGTGAGCGCCTCGATCCGCCGGACGCCCGAGGCCACGCCGCGCTCGGAGCGCAGGACGAACGGTCCGATCTCGCCGGTGTTCGCCACGTGGCAGCCGCCGCAGAGCTCGAGCGAGAAACCCGGAACCTCGACGGTGCGCACCCGGTCGCCGTACTTCTCGCCGAACAGAGCCATCGCTCCGGCCGCGATCGCCTCTTTCGGATCACGGTCCGCAGTGATCCGCGTCGGCACCGCGCGCAGCACCCACTCGTCCACCAGCTGTTCGACGCGCTCGCGCTCGGCATCGGTCAAGGGCTTGCCGTAGGTGAAGTCGAAGCGCAGATGCTCCGGATGCACGAGCGAGCCGGCCTGACGGACCCCTTCTCCCAGCACCCTGCGAAGCGCCGCATGCAGGAGATGGGTCGCAGTGTGGTTTCTCTGAATGGACCGGCGGAGCTGCGAGGAAACCGCGAGTGAAAGCTGCTGGTAAAGAGGAAAGACACCCTCGGCGAAACGGACGAAGTGCAGCGCGACACCCGAGCCGTCTTTCTGCGTGTCGACGACCTGGGCGCTGCCGCCGGACCAGCCGATCGTGCCGACGTCACCGACCTCGCCTCCCGACTCGGCGTAGAACGGGGTCTGGTCGACGATGACGACACCTTCGTCGCCTTCCCTTGTTCGAGCTTCTCTTCCTTCGAGAACCTCGAAGCCGTCGCCGCGCGCGCGGAGCGCGCGCAGAACCCGGACATTCTCCAGCTCGAGCCGGTCGTAGCCGACAAACGTCGTCGGCGGGAGCGGACCGAGGCGGGTCAGGACCTCCTTGAGCGCCCCCAGGCGCTTCTGGCTGGCGCCAGTCGCGGCGCGGGAGCGTTCGCGCTGGCCGGCGATCGCCTGTTCGAAGCCGGCCTCGTCGACCGCGAACTTCTCCTCTTCGGCAATCTCGCGCAGCAACTGGATCGGCAAACCGTAGGTGTCGTAGAGGCGGAAGACCTGGTCCCCGGAAAGCTCGCGTCGGCCGGCACGCTTGGCCTCCTCGATGCCCTCCTGGACCATCCGCGAACCGATCGCGACGGTGTCGAAGAACTTCTCCTCTTCCGCCCGGATGGTCGCTTCGGAGGCCGATTGGGTGGCCTTGAGCTCGCCGTAGGCTCCGGCCATCGCCTCGTCGACGATCGGCAGGAGGCGGCAGAGGAACGGCGCCTCGAAACCGAGCCGCATGCCGTGACGCACTGCCCGCCGGAGCAGTCGGCGCAGCACGTAGCCGCGCCCGTCGTTCGTGGGAATGACGCCATCAGCGAGCAGAAAAGCGGTGGCGCGCAGGTGGTCGGCGATCACCCGCAGGGAGGTGTCGTGCTCGGCATTGCGCCCGTAAACCTTGCCGGCGAGCGTCGCGGCGCCGGCGAGAATCGGCTGAAAGAGATCGGTGTCGTAGTTCGAATCGACTCCGGCGACCACCGCAGCCACCCGTTCGAGGCCGGCGCCGGTGTCGATCGAAGGCTTCGGCAGCGGCGTGAGCGACCCGCCCGCTGCGCGCTCGTACTGCATGAAGACGAGATTCCAGATCTCGAGGTAGCGCCCGCTGTCGGTGCCCTCGTCCCAGCCCACCTGGGGCAGATCGGGCCGGCGATCGACGTAGATCTCGCTGCAGGGACCGCACGGGCCGGTCTCCCCCATGGCCCAGAAATTGTCCTTTTCGCCGCAGCGCACGATCCGTTCGGCCGGCAGCCCGGAGATCTTCCGCCACAGCGCCGCAGCTTCGTCGTCCTGCTCGAAGACGGAAGCGAAGAGGTGGGCAGGCGGGAGGCCCCAGACCCGGGTGACCAGCTCCCAGGCGAATTCGATTGCCTCCGGCTTGAAGTAGTCGCCGAAGGAGAAGTTGCCGAGCATTTCGAAGAAGGTGTGGTGGCGCGGCGAAGGGCCGACATTCTCGAGGTCGTTGTGCTTGCCGGACACTCGCAGGCACTTCTGCACCGTGACGGCACGGGGGTACTCCGGCCTGGCGGCGCCGGTGAAGTAGTCCTTGAACTGGACCATGCCGGCGTTGGTGAACAGCAGCGTCGCGTCGCCGTGCGGAACCAGCGGCGAGCTCGCCACGGGCCGGTGGCCGCGCGCGCGGAAATAGTCGACGAAACTCTGGCGGATCTCGGAGCTGTGCATCGATTTCACTCGGGACTCTCTCGCAGAAAAGCGGAAGGAGGTGCTGCCTTCCAAGTCACTCTTCGGCCACCGGAGCCCCCTCTTTTTCGGAGGCGATCGGAGCCATCTCTTTTAGAACCTTGAAGATAGCACTACTCGCAAAGCCCCGGCGAGAGAGGTGCCGGGCGAGCGCATCGACGCTCCCGACGCCCTTTCGCCGCCACCGCCGGGCCGCTTCGCGCGCCCCCTCGAAGTCGGCGTCGGGGGACAAACCGGCGAGCGCGGCACCGGCGGCTTCGTCTGGCGCGCCGCGGCGGGCCAGCTCCTGCGCCACCCGCATGCGGCCCCAGCCCTTGCGCCGGGCGACCGTCTCGACGAACGCGCGCGCCAGGTCACCGTCGTCGAGGAGGCGCAGTCGTACCAGCTTGTCGAGCGCCTCGCCGACCTCCGAAGGTTCGTAACCCGCCCGCTGGAGCTTCACCTCGAGCTCGCGCCGGAAGTGCGGCCGCACCGCCAGGAGCTGCGCCGCCTTCTCTCCGGCCGCCGGACGATCGGGAGCATCGGGCGTCTCCTCCCCGTCGCTCGCCGTCGACCTCTTCCAGGCGCTCAAGGGCGGGCTCGCTCTCAGCCTTTCAGTC
>Ga0073904_10003278_pt1 | contig 12189 bp, 11 predicted proteins | sample KloWWTrecipitate_FD_66668 | JGI IMG/M metagenome (GOLD analysis project Ga0073904, IMG submission 66668) | Active sludge microbial communities from Klosterneuburg, Austria, studying microevolution and ecology of nitrifiers - Klosterneuburg... | ecosystem: Engineered > WWTP > Aerobic digester >...
CTGCCCGACCGCAAAGGCCGTGAAGAGATTGCCCATAAGCGGAACGAGTGCCGACAGAAACAGGATCGCCGCAATGTCGGGTCCGGTCACCCGCGTGAGATCAAAGAAGCCGGGCAGAACGCCCATGTAGAAAAGAATGGCCTTGGGATTGCCTAGGACCGCTGCCACCCCCGCCGAAAAGGCAGGCCAGATGCCGGGGCGTGTCAGCCTGCCATCCGCGTTCATGATCGAATGATCCGCATGGCGGATCAGAAGATAGCCCATCACTACGAAGATGGCGGCGGCCACCCAATGCAGGACGAGCATCAGGCTGGTGAACTGGCTGACGATCCAGGTAAGCCCGAAAATCGCAACCAATGGCCACAGTATATCGCCGATGGTCACGCCGATGGCCAGTGGCCAGGCGGAACGGAACCCACCCGACAGCGCGCGCGCCGTCAGCGCAATGAAAACCGGGCCCGGCGTGATCCACAAGATGACAAGCGCCCCGGCATAGAGCCACAGGCTTTCGGCGGTCAGGGTCATTCGCTCTCCGGCAGGGTCAGGCTTCCGTCCGCCGCAAGCGGCCAGAAGGGATTCATCGCAACTTCCCAGACATGACCGTCCGGGTCGGCATAGTAGCCGGAATAACCGCCCCAGAAGACCTTCTGCGGTTTCTTCAATCCCGACGCCCCGGCCGACAACGCCAGGGCATAGGCCGCATCAACTTCGGCCTCGGTCGCGAAATTCTGGGCAAGCGTCATTGCGCCGGTGCCGAGCGTCGCCCCCGCCCTGCCCTGATCCTCAGCCAGATCGGCAAGCCCAAAAAGCGCCAGAACCACGCCGTGCATCTGGTAGAAAACCACACCCTCCTGCGGGCGGGTCGGTGTCCAGCCCAGTGCGTCGTAAAAGGCCTGCGCCCGCTTCAGATCGCGCACTCCCAAGGTGATCAGCGTCACGCGCTGCGGGGTCATTCAGGCTGCCTTTCGATCAGAGCGGATAATCCGGCCGTCTCGGCAACCTCGAACATCTGCGCACGGCCTGCAAGCGTGTCAAAAAGCTCCGCCCCCGTGCCGGTCATGAAGGCCTGCGCCCCCAGCGCACAGATTTCATCGTAAAGCGCCGCACGCCGGTCCGCATCCAGATGCGCGGCCACCTCATCGAGCAACAACAACGGGGCGGCCCCGATGTCGGCTTTGAGCGCCCGCGCATTGGCCAAAATCAGTGAAATCAGCAGCGCCTTTTGTTCCCCGGTCGAACATTGCGCGGCCGGGACGCCCTTCGCAGCCCAGATAGCGCCCAAATCCGCGCGATGCGGCCCGATCAATGTGCGCCCCGCCGCCAGATCGCGGCCCCGCCCGTCCGCCAGCGCCATTGCCAGATCGCCCGCCTCTTCCGGCCGCTCGCCCTCGGGGTAAAGGATCGAGAGATCCGCCGCCGGAAACATCGCATCGGCATCCGCCTGCGCCGCCATCAGCCTGAGCAGCGCGGTGCGGCGGTGGGCAGCCAATGCCGCGCCGCTTTCGGCCATCTGCGCTTCCAGCGCGTCATACCACCCCGGGTCGCGTACCTGATCCTTCAAAAGCCGGTTGCGCTCTCGCATGGCCCTTTCATAGGCCAGCACGACCTCGGCATGATCGGGCCGGAAGGACAGAACCATCCGGTCGAGGAACCGCCGCCGCCCCTCTGCCCCTTCGAGCCACAGCCGGTCCATCAGCGGCACCAACCACAGAATGCGGGTGATGCGACCCAGGGCAACCTGCGTCGCCGACTTGCCATCAATCAGCACAGTGCGGGCAGCCGCGCCTTCCGCACCGGTTTCCACCTCATGCCCACCGATGGTTGCGGCAATTCTCCAGCCGAGTGTCTCCGGCCGACGTGCCAGCTCCTCTGCCCCGGCTCGCCGCAGCCCGCGGCCCGGCGAGAGAAACGAAAGCGCCTCAAGCACATTGGTCTTGCCCGCCCCGTTCGGCCCGAAAAACGCTACTGGCCGTCCGTCAAAGACAAGCGCCGTCCTCCGGTGCGACCGGAAATGCGACAGAAGCAGATCTTTTACGGAAAAGTCTGGCACGGATCGTGCCTTTCATTGTGGCGCAGTTAATCCTGGGGGTCCGGGGGCTAGCCCCCGGCACCGGACCTGCCGCCCTAGACCCGCATCGGCATCACGACATAGACGGCAGACGTATCATTGCCTTCGCGCATCAGGGTCGGATCGCCCGAGGAGTTGAACAGAAAGACCGCATTCTCCCGGTCTACCTGGCTGGCGATTTCCAGCAGATATTTGGCGTTGAAGCCGATCTCCAGCCGCTCGTCACTATAGGCTACGGCCAGTTCTTCCTCGGCGGCACCGCTATCAGGCGCGTTGACCGACAGAATCAGCCGATCCTCGTCCAGTTGCAGCTTCACCGCGCGCGACCGTTCCGACGATACGGTCGCCACCCGGTCAACTGCCTTGGCGAACTCGGCCGCGTCCACCTCCAACCGGCGGGTATTGCCGGTCGGAATCACGCGCGAATAATCCGGGAAGGTTCCGTCGATAACCTTGGAGGTCAGTGTGATCGCCGGGGTAGCAAAACGCACCTTCGTCTCAGACACAGACACGGCGATCTTCGCCTCGTCATCGTCCAGAAGCTTGCGCAACTCTCCCACCGTCTTGCGTGGCACGATCACGCCGGGCATGCCCTGTGCGCCGTCGGGCAAGGGCGCATCAATCCGCGCCAGGCGATGGCCGTCGGTCGCAACGCAGCGCAGCACCGGCCCTTCTTCACCGGTTGCCACATGCATATAGACGCCGTTCAAATAGTAGCGTGTCTCCTCGGTCGAGATCGCAAACTTCGACTTGTCGAAAAGCCGCCGCAGAACTCCGGCAGGCGCCGCGAAGTTCGCGGCATATTCGGAACTGGCCATGACCGGGAAATCTTCACGTGGCAGCGTCGCCAGCGAAAAGGTCGACCGTCCGGCCTGCACGGTCAGCCGCCCTGTCGCGCCATCGTCAATCAACTGCACCAGCGCCCCGTCGGGAAGCTTGCGCACGATCTCGTGCAACATCACCGCATTTACTGTCGTAGCGCCCGCCCGCTCCACCATGGCCGGGGCCTTGTCCGTCACCTCGATATCAAGGTCGGTCGCGCGCAGGGACACGGTCGCGCCTTCTGCCTCGATCAGAACGTTTGCAAGGATCGGAATGGTGTTGCGCCGCTCGACAACCGATTGCGCCTGGGCCACCGCCTTCAGAAGCGTTGCGCGTTCGATGCTGATCTTCATGTCCGTCCCCTGTCATACCGGGCGAGCGCCGGGAAGCGAAACCTAACAAGTTTCCTTCGGCGCTCAAGGTCTTTCACTGATTTCATGCCCCACCCGAAGGTGGTTTTTCAACCTTCCAGTAGCCGGCGGAGCAGTTCGACATCTTCGCCCAGCTGAGGATCGGCAAGCTTCATCTCTTCGATCACGCGCACGCCATGCATGATAGTGGTGTGATCACGCCCGCCAAACCTGCGGCCAATTTCCGGCAGCGAGCGGCTGGTGAGCTGCTTTGACAGATACATGGCGATCTGGCGCGGCCGCGCGATGGTGCGGGTGCGCTTTGGCCCGATCATATCCGAAAGACGAATGTTGAAATGTTCAGACACTTTGCGCTGAATTTCCTCAATCGTGATCTTGCGATCCGAGGCGCGCAGAATGTCGGCCAGACAATCTTGCGCCAGTTCAAGCGTGATTTCCCGCCCGACGAGGGAGGCAAAGGCGAAAAGCCGGGTCAAGGCCCCTTCCAGAACACGAACATTGGTGGTGATCCGGTGGGCAAGAAATTCCAGAACCCCGCCCGCCAGCTTCAGCCCTGCATACTGGCCCCGATACATCTCGGCCTTCTGCTGCAAGATGCCCAGACGCAGCTCGTAGTCCGTTGGGTGCAGATCGACAACCAGACCGCACTGCAGGCGCGACTTGATCCGCTCCTCCAGATCCTTGATCTCGCCCGGTGCGCGGTCGGCAGAAATCACGATCCGCTTGTTCTGGTCCACCAGCGCGTTGAATGTGTGGAAAAACTCTTCCTGCGTCGAATCCTTGCCGGCGATGAACTGCACGTCATCCACCATCAGCACATCGACAGACCGGAAAAGTTCCTTGAAATCCATGATCTGCTTGTCACGCAGCGCCTGGATGAACCGATACATGAACTGTTCGGCCGACAGATACAGCACGCGCAATTCGGGCTGACGGGCCTGCATCTCATGGGCGATCGCATGCATCAGATGGGTCTTGCCCAACCCGACCCCACCATAAAGGAAAAGGGGATTGAACGTGACCGGCCCGCCCTCGGCCACGCGGCGCGCGGCGGCATGGGCCAGCTCATTGGGTTTGCCCACGACAAAACTGTCAAAGGTAAAGCGCGCATCAAGTGCCGCACCCGGAAGCTCCGCCCCGTCCTCGACCTTCGTTGCAGACGCTACGCGACCCGGCTTCTTGGCCGCGCCCGTCACTTTCTCCAGCGGGATCGGCTTGACCTTTGGCACCACGAACTCGACCCGGTCGATCGCGGCGCCCGCTTTCACCAGATGCTGGCGGATGTGTTCGGAATAGTTCCGCGACACCCAGTCGCGCATGAAATTCGTCGGCACATCGAACCGCGCGATGCCGCCATCAAGGCTGACAAGACACAAAGGTTCGATCCACGAGGCGAAGGCATTCTGCCCTACGCTTTTCCGCAATTCAGTTTGAACCTGCCCCCAGGTGACGTTTGTCATTCTTGTTGCCCACATCAAAGTCAGTCCCGCACAGGCTGCCATGGATGGCGGCCCGGGCGATTCTCCATTCTGACCCCGCTGAATGCGGGCCTGCCGACAATGCTGCCAGTCGGCGGCCGAGTGGGAATATGCAGCAGTGTCAGCCAGAACAAAACGCCCTGACAAGATTTGGAACAGATCACCGCATGGCAGCGCGGCCGTATCCCAAAACACCGTCGCCGACCGAGCGGTCGGCAAAGAATTCTATCGGGGCGCAACCCCCAACTTCATTCGCTGCGCCTTCTGTCCCCCCAGGACGAAGTGAATCGCATCCAGACGCTAGCAAGCCCACAGAAGCCCCCGCAACAGAACTTCACGCTTGACTCATCGATTAATGAAACGAATCCCGGATGCCTTGCAAAGCGGGCACAGCCCTGACTGATTTGGCGCAAAAACGCACGAGATGGACGCGAAATGCAAAAGGGACGCGATCCGAAGATGCGTCCCATTCAGCTTGGCAATTGATCGCGATCAGGCGGTCGCGAGCGACTTCACACGTGCGGCCAGACGCGACATCTTTCGCGCGACCGTGTTCTTGTGCAGCACACCCTTGGTGATGCCGCGGGCCAGTTCCGGCTGGGCATTGCGCAGGGCGGTTGCCGCGACTTCCTGATTGCCGGAAGAAATCGCCTCTTCCACCTTGCGCAGGAAGGTGCGGATCCGCGAACGGCGTGCCTTGTTCACGTCTTGACGACGCTCGGACTGGCGCGCGCGCTTCTTGGACTGGGGCGTATTGGCCATGTGTCGGTTTCCGATTTCGGTTCGAGTAAATCTGAAGCCGCGCTTCTAGGACCGACTCGGCGATAAGTCAACAAGGCCCGGCAGAGATTTTTGCCCTATGTGTCAGTGAACCGCGCCGGGCGTTTCTCCAGAAAGGCCCGCATCCCCTCTTTCTGGTCCTCGGTTGCGAACAGGGACTGGAACAGACGCCTTTCAAACAGCACCCCTTCGGCAAGGGTCATCTCGTCGGCCCGGTGTACGGCTTCCTTGGCGGCAACAACCGCAAGCTGGGACTTGTCTGCGATCTTGCGCGCCGCCGCCATGGCTTCGGCCAGAAGGTCATTGGCGGGCACAATCCGTGCGACCAACCCCGCTCGCTCGGCTTCCTCTGCCCCCATCAGTCGGCCGGTCAGATGCAGGTCCATGGATTTCGCCCGCCCGATCAGCCGGGTCAGCCGCTGGGTGCCGCCAATGCCGGGAATGACTCCCAGGTTGGTTTCCGGCTGACCGAACTTCGCCGTATCCGCAGCGATGATGAAATCACACAGCATCGCCAGTTCGCAGCCGCCGCCAAGGCAAAAGCCGGCGACCGCGGCAATCAGCGGTTTGCGGGTCGCGCGAATGGCATCTGCCTCATCCACAAACAGATTCTCGCGGAAAATCTGCGCAAAACCCTTCTCCGACATCTCCTTGATGTCCGCGCCTGCGGCAAAGGCCTTCTCTGACCCTGTCAGCAGGATCACGCGCACCGCGGCATCCGCATCCAGCCCACGCAGGGCGATGCTAAGTTCGCCCATCAACTCCGAATTCAGCGCATTCAACGCTTCGGGCCGATTCAACCGCACAGTTGCGACGGATTGCTCAATGTCGACGATCAGGGTCTTGAAGCTCATGTCCAGCCTTTCATAGGTTTACCTATGGCTAGCAGCGTCCGACGCGGACGCAAGTCACCTTTGGCAGGCAGGACAGAAGAAGGTTGACCGGCCGGATTGCACAATCCGCTCGATCCGCCCGCCGCAACCGGGCGTGGCGCACTCTGCGCCTTCACGGTCATAGACACGGAAATTGTGCTGAAAATACCCCAGTTCCCCGTCTGCCTGCCGATAGTCCCTAAGCGATGACCCCCCCGCAGCTATCGCCTCGGCCAGAACATCGCGGATTAAGGGCACAAGTCGGGCGATTTCACCGGCAGACAAAGCCCCGGCCTTCCGGCGCGGGTCGATGCCCACGCGATGCAGCGCTTCTGCCACATAAATATTGCCAAGGCCTGCAACGATTCGCTGATCGAGCAAAGCGGCCTTGATTGGCATGGTCCGCCCGCTAAGGCGCCCGGCCAGATAATCCTCGTGAAAGGCATTTCCCAGAGGCTCCGGGCCCAGAGCGGCCAGCAGCTTGTGTGCCATGGCGCCTGCGGTGGACATCAGGTCCATCGCCCCGAACCGCCGCGCATCGTTGAAAGTGATCCGGGCGCCACCCTCCATGTCCAGGACCACATGGTCGTGTTTGGCGGGCGCGGGATGAGCGTGATGAAACTGGCCCAGCATCGCGCCGGAAACCATCATCCGCCCCGACATGCCCAGATGCACCAACAGTGTCTCGCCACTGGACAGATCGGCAAGGATATATTTCGACCGCCTGTGCAGTCGCTCTACCCGCGCGCCGGTCAAACGCTCGACCATGCGATCGGGCAAAGGAAAGCGCAGATCGGGCCGGTTGACCGTGGCGCACACGATCACCTGACCCTCCATCACCGGGGCAAGGCCGGCACGCACCGTCTCAACCTCTGGCAGTTCCGGCATACTGACCCCCGTCATCCTGACCCGCGTCACATCCGCCGCATTGTCTTAGAGGCCCGCCCCCGTATAAGGAAGGCTGGATCAGCCCGGACGGACGTCATGACCCAGGAAAATTCCTCCACCACCCATTTCGGCTTCCAGACCGTACCTGAAGACGAGAAGTCCGGCATGGTGCATGGCGTCTTTACGCGCGTCGCCAACCGCTATGACGTGATGAACGACCTGATGAGCGTCGGCATCCACCGCCTTTGGAAGGATGCGATGATGGACTGGCTCGCGCCGCGTGCGGGGCAAAGGCTGCTCGACGTGGCGGGCGGCACGGGCGATATCGCCTTCCGCTTCCTCGGACGCGCCGGATCCGGCCATGCCACGGTCTGCGACCTGACGGAATCGATGCTGACGGAGGGGCGCAAACGGGCTGAAGCGGAAAACCTCGCCCAAAGCCTCGACTGGATCGTGGGCGATGCAATGGCGCTGCCCTTCGCCGCAAACACGTTCGATGTCTATACGATCAGCTTCGGCATCCGGAACGTCACCCGCATTCCCGACGCCCTGCGCGAGGCCTATCGGGTCTTGAGGCCGGGCGGACGGCTGATGGTGCTGGAATTCAGCCAGTTGCCGAACCCCGCACTGCAATGGGCCTATGACCGCTATTCCTTCAATGTGATCCCGCTGATGGGTCAGCTGGTGGCGAACGACAGGGCCTCCTATCAATATCTCGTGGAATCGATCCGCAAATTCCCCGATCAGGAGACATTCGCAGGCCTGATCCGCCAGGCAGGCTTTGCGCAGGTGAAATATCGTAACCTTTCGATGGGCATTGCTGCGCTGCATTCCGGCTGGAAGATCTGATGCGCGGCCCCCACAACCTTTGGCGTCTGATCCGCACCGGCGCCACATTCGAACGCACCGGCGCCATGAACGTGGCTTTGGAGGCCATGGATGTGCCGCCGCGCCTGCGGTTTGTGGCGCGCATTCTGAGCCGACCTTTCCGCTGGCTAGGCTACCGGGGCGACCCGGCGCTCCCGCCGGTGACGCGGGCCATCACGGCGCTTGGCCCCGCCTACATCAAGTTCGGACAGGTCTTGTCGACCCGGCCCGACGTGGTGGGCGAAGATCTGTCGGACCAGTTGCGGGTGTTGCAAGACAAACTGCCACCGTTCGACACAGAAACCGCAAAGGCCATGATCGAGGCTGAACTCGGTCGTCCCGTGGATCAGCTTTTTGCCGAGTTTTCCGAACCGGTTGCCGCTGCCTCCATCGCTCAGGTCCACAAGGCGCGCCTGATCGGCGGTGATGAGGTGGCGGTGAAGGTGCTGCGGCCGGGGATCGAGCGTGCCTTCCGGCGCGACATTGACGCCTTCTATTTTGCCGCCGGTCTGATCGAGGCGCTGTCGCCTGCGTCCCGGCGCCTGCGCCCGACGGATGTGGTTGCCCATTTCGACGGTGTGGTGACGGGCGAGCTGGACCTGCGTCTTGAAGCCTCCGCCGCGTCGGAATTTGCCGAAAACACCAAGAACGATCCCGGCTTTGCCGTGCCCCAGCCAAACTGGGGGTTGTCCTCGCGCCAGGTGATGACGCTTGGCTGGGCCGAAGGCATTCCCCTGGGCGAGGTGGAGGCGATCCGGGCAGCGGGGCATGATACAGCGGCGCTGGCTGCGCGGGTCTTGCAACTCTTCCTCAGCCACGCCTTGCGCGATGGCTATTTTCACGCCGACATGCATCAGGGCAACCTGAAGGTGGCGGCAAATGGCGACATCATCGCCTATGACTTCGGTATCATGGGGGCGATCGACGCCTACACGCGCCGGGTCTACGCCGAGATCCTGATGGGCTTCATCCGCCGCGATTATGTGCGGGTGGCCGAAGTGCATTTCGAGGCAGGCTATGTGCCCCGCGACCGCGACATCCACGAATTTGCTCGCGCGCTCAGGGCGGTGGGCGAACCGATCGCCGGGATGGGTGCCAACCAGATATCGATGGCCCATCTTCTGTCTTACCTTTTCGAAGTGACCGAGCGTTTCGGGATGCAGACCCGGACCGAACTGATCTTGCTTCAGCGCACGATGGTCGTGGTCGAGGGCGTCGCGCGTTCGCTCGATCCGCAGATCAATATCTGGCAGGTCGCGCGCCCGGTCGTCGAAGACTATGTCCGGCGCAATATCGGGCCGCGGGCCCTGCTGCGTGATCTGGTCAATACGGTGCAGGTTCTGGGCCGGTTCGGGCCGAAACTGCCGCAGATCGCCGAACGGCTGCTCTCGGATCAGGCCGAACGCCCGCTAGCTGCCGCATCCACGTCGGGCGGTCGTGTTCGGCTTGCCGCCGTGGCAGTCCTGTCACTTGCAGCGGGTGCCTTGCTGGCATGGGCATTCTTGTGACATGACCGCTCAGGGCATGACAGCCGGTCGCAGGGCCTTCACCTCCGCCGGAAGCGCCGTTGCCCCGCCCGCCATCACCAGGATCGGTCCGGACGTGCCCTGCCGAACTTCGGTGATCTTGCTGAACGCCTCGACCTTGTCGGTCTGCGCCAGCTTACCGCCCAAGTAACTTTCGAGCCGGAACGAATAGGTGCCGTTCATCACCTGCCCGCCCGACGCCGTCTTGCCTGTCCATTGAATGGAGCTTCCCGAAACCGGAATTTCCTGCCGCATCACTTCCCGGTTCTGCGCGTCATAAGCGACAAGCACTGTCTTTTCCGCCCCTGCCGCCGGGGTCAGGTAAAGCGTCAGCGGATTGCCGCTATAGGCAACGGGGGCGGCGGAACGCGCCTCCATCCCGACCCATCCGGCATACTGACCCATTGCCGTGACGCCAAGCTGGCCGGTTAGCGCCGTCAGAAGATCATTCGTTTTAACCTGCTGTTCCACGCCCGAAAATGTCGCAAGCTGCACGGCATAGTCGGAAGATTCGATCGGGTTCAGCGGATCCTGATTCTTCATCTGCGTGGTCAGCATCTTCAGAAACATCTGATAGTCGCTCGACACCTTCTCCGCCGCAGGTTGGGGCGGGGGCCGGGTGCCGGTGCTTGTCAGATTATCTGTTGGAGCGATCGTCATGACTTTCCTTTCATAATCTCAAATCAAGCGCGTCGTTCTGGCTCGCAAGGCGGCGGGAATGCGTGGGGGATATTGTGGCGACGCCGGCGGGCGCGGCCTTGTCGCCCTCATCCGCATTTTCCGGTTCGGGCGCCCCTTGCTGGGCTTTTCCATCATGCGAAAAGGCGAAGTTCAGAGTGCCGAACCCCAGATCACGAAACTCCTGCGCGAGCTGGTCGATATTCCGGCGCATCAGATCCAGCGTCTCAGGGCGTTCGGCGACCAGAGTCAGGGTCAGTCCGCCATCACCGCTGGCAATGGTCATGGTGACACGCCCCAGTTCTTCCGGGGCAAGCGTCACCTCGACCGAGCGGCCGGAAAGATCAGTAAGGCTGGCCGCAAGTTGACGGCCAAGGTCGATTGACCTGTCGGCGTCTGAGAACGGGACACTTTGCGCTGTGGCCGTTGTCTGGGCGGCAGAAGACGTTGAGGCCGGTCCGGTCATCAGCGTTGCAACAGGTTCTGCGCCTTGCGCGCCCGGAAAATCCGGTGACGGGTGCGGCTGATCCAGCGCGAACCCGAGCGCGGCAGAACCGTCACCCGCCATCAGCTTGGCGGATCTGTCCGCCGAAAGGGCGGGCGGTAGAGGGGGCGTTTCCTGGTGCGGCGTCCCTAGCCGATGCGCGTGTTTGTCTGATGTCTCATCCCCCGGCCGGGGGGTTTCAGCGTCTTTTCCTTTGTGCCCTGGCAGGGCCTTTCCGCCATGATCGGGAGGACGGCCTATAGCGGCCCCTTCGGCTTTCGGGGCAGCCAGCTGCGCTGGTGCAGGGGCCGATGACGTCGCCGGTTGCCCGGGCATGAGCTGAGGCACAGGCGGCTGAACGCTACCCTCAGATACTCGCGGCGGAATACCCGCCGGTTCTGCCAGCCTCTCGTGCTTATCCGCTCCGGCAGGCTTGAAGTCCGGTTCCGACCCATTTTCCGTGGACCGGGTCACCTGACCGCCCGTTTTCCCAGGGGCGGGCGGGTCGTCCCGCCTTGCCTGGGGCGGCGTCGGCCCGGCGGCCTCTGGCGGCACCTCCGCCAAGGACATGTCAGGCGACATAGTCGAAAGGCCGGACCTAGCGTGGGCCGACGCGATCTCTGGCACCGGATCAGGCAGCAAAGCCCGGACCGGACCCGGTGTCGGAGGCATAGCTGCCGCAGCATCCCCATCCGCCAGTGTCCGCGCATCGCTCGCCCAGATCTTCGGCACGCCTGTCGGCAGACCCATGATCGGCAAGGCAATCGGAGACCCCAAAACCTCCGATGCGGCGAAGCTGGAAGGTGCCTCGTTTTCCTCACGCCCCCTGTGTTTTGTGACATCCGTCTCGGTCAAGAACGTTTCAACGAAATCCCCGAATGGGATCAACACGGCCCGACCGCCTTCCACGATATCGACGTCAGGCACTGCGGCACCAATAGTCGCAACCGGGGTGAGAGCTGACATCATATCCAATGGAATCACCAAGACTTCTGCCTCTGGCCGCAAACTGCCCCAAGTTGCGTTACCGCTTCCTTTACCCCCAAGGATCAGGATCAGCGAAATGACAGCAATTGGAGGCATCTTTGAAAGTCGACATGCAGACATCGCTGCCCAGCGGTCCGACGGCGTCGCGGGATGTGGCTCTGCGCGCCGCCGCAGAGGCTTATGAAGCAGCGTTTCTCGCGGAAATGCTCAAACCCATGGGGGCGGCCAGTGCCCGCGACTCGTTCGGGGGCGGTGTGGGCGAGGCGCAATTCGGCACCTTCCTGCTTGAGGAGGAGGCGCGGGCAATGGTTCGCCACGGCGGGATCGGCCTGAGCGAAAGCATTTTTGAAGCTCTCAAGGCGCAGGCA
>Ga0073904_10003280_pt1 | contig 12189 bp, 10 predicted proteins | sample KloWWTrecipitate_FD_66668 | JGI IMG/M metagenome (GOLD analysis project Ga0073904, IMG submission 66668) | Active sludge microbial communities from Klosterneuburg, Austria, studying microevolution and ecology of nitrifiers - Klosterneuburg... | ecosystem: Engineered > WWTP > Aerobic digester >...
CAGTCAGTCTTTCTTGCACTTGCATTCTTCTTGAAAAAGCATCCACAACTCTTGGAATTTTACTCAACCCGACAATTTTTCCATCAGGAATGTAAGCAATATGCGCTTTTCCAAAGAATGGCAACATATGGTGTTCACACATCGAATATACTTCGATGTCTTTTACGACAATCATTTGCTTGTGATTTTCTGTAAATAGAGCAGATTTTAAAATTTCAAGGGGATCTAAACCATATCCATGAGTTAAGTATTGCATGGCTTTTGCTGCTCTTTCAGGTGTTTTTTCGAGTCCTTCTCTGTATATGTTTTCACCTAGATTTTCAATTATGGAGCGGTAATTCTCGGCGATTATAGCAGTGGTTTCAGTATCGTATTTTTCTATTTTTTCGTATCCTTTTATTTCTTTGGCTATCATTTTATTTGTTTTTATGGTCAGCAATAAAGTTGTTTTTGGTTGTGTTTTTATATTTTGAAAGTAACAATACCGTAATCCATTTCAAAAACTTGTCCCGAGATAGATTTAGCATTTTCAGAAATAAGATAATTGGCCATACTCGCCACTTCTTCTGGTTTTAGGTAGTTTTTCATCGGATGGCGTTCCATCATATTTTCTTTCATTCGATCGTTTCGTAAAATTCCTGCAGCAAGCGAAGTTTCGGTAATAGTGGGAGCAATGGCATTGATTCGAACCACTGAGGCCAATTCGGCTCCCAATGATTTTACCAAACCTTCGATTCCCGCTTTTGCTGTTGCAATGCTGGCGTGAAATGGCATTCCCAATTTTGCCGCTACAGTGCTGAACAAAACGATAGATGGATTTGTCCCTTTTTTCAAAACAGGCAAATATTTTTGAATAGTTTTTACCGCACCAATCACATTAATTTCAAAATCATTTCTGAAATCTTCGATGCTCAAACTGCCAATGGGTTTCAAATTAATTGATCCTGGACAATAAATCAAAACGTCAACATTTTCGATTTCTGGAAGAGTGTCTTTTAACACATCTACGGCATAATGTTTTAGGTTTGGATGCGAAATATCAGGAGTATTTCGACTTATGTTATGGACGATGTTGTTTTCTAATTGTTGCAACAAAATGGCGCTTCCAATTCCTTTGCTGCCACCAATGATTACTATATTCTTCATATTCTATCTCTTAGAAATTTTATTGTTGTTGATTTGTCTTTGTCTGCTGCATTTGAATCTACCTTCCTGAAAATTCCTTAGCTTTTCGTGTTTTGTTTTGCGCCCTTGCACTCTTTCACGCCACATTTTGAAACTTGAAGGTTTCATTTCTATTCGCATAAGGTCGATGACTTCTTGCTCTTTTAATCCAAATTGCATTAAAATGGCATCGAAAGTAGTTCGGTCTTCCCATGCCATTTCTATGATTCGGTCTTTTTCAATGTCGGAGAGTTCTTTTTTCAATCTTGGTATTTTTTAAATTCATTCACTACAATTTTTGCTTTCAAATCGAACATCAAATTGTATAATCCAAAGAAAGTTCGGTTCATATAAATAAAATGTTTCGAACCGCGATTCCCGTTCATTTTTCTAAGATTCGTATCTTTTGAAAATCGTTCGCCTAATTTGGCTATGTTTTGGAAAAATTCTTCATCCGAAAAATCGAAAGTTTCAGCTTGAAAAGGCTGAGTAAAAAGCGACAATAAATCATAAAACAGTGCTGTGAAATACTCTGTTTCTGCTGCTGAATCATCCGATCTTAGGATTTCTAATTCGAATAATTTTGCTTTAAAAAGTTCTTTGTTGTCAATGACTTTCTTGTCGATTAACTCAAAGTAGGGAATATAAAATTCTTTTGGAATTTGTTTCATACAACCAAAATCAATTGCCACGAGCTGATTTTCGGAACTTACCAAAAAATTGCCAGGGTGAGGATCAGCATGTACTTTTCTAAGAACATGAATTTGATACATATAAAAATCCCATAGTGCTTGCCCCAATTTATCAGCGACAACTTGATTGGTGTTTTTTTTGGCAAACTCCGAAATATGAATCCCTGTCATCCAATCCATCGTGATGATTTTCTCAGAAGAATATTTTGGGTAATAGTTCGGAAAAACCAAATTTTCTATTTTTTGGCAAGCTTTTACGACTTCTTGACTTTGTTTTAGTTCCAATAAATAATTGGTTTCTTCAGTCAATTTGTCTTCAACTTCTTTAAAATATTTATCAGAATCTTTGCCTTGCAGATTAAACATTCGAATCGCAATGGGTTTTACCAAAGCCAAATCAGACGAAATACTATTGGCAACACCTGGATATTGAATTTTAACGGCTAGTTTTTTACCGTCTTTCACCGCCATGTGAACTTGGCCTATACTGGCAGCATTTACAGAGAAAGCATCAAATTCATCAAAAATTTCATAAGGCGATTTCCCAAAATTGCTCTTGAACGTTTTCAATACTAATGGAGCCGAAAGTGGCGGAACCGAGAACTGAGACAAAGAGAATTTCTCCACATAGGCTTGTGGTAAAAAGCTTTTGTCCATACTCAACATTTGAGCTACTTTAAGAGCACTTCCTTTCAGGCTTTTGAGCCCGTCATATATATCTTCGGCATTGTTTTCATTGAGTTTGTCACGATTCAAATCGCTATTCACCATTTTTTCGCCGTAATATTTCAGGTAATTGACACCAATTTTGGCACCGGTTTGCACCAGTTTTGTGGCTCTTTCTATTTTAGAGGTAGGTATATAGTCTATTGTTTTCATTAGTTTTTTTGCATTTTTTCTTTGAAAAGAAATTTACCTAAATCGATGATACTTTCTATGGGTGTTATATCCATCAATTCGAAACCTGCTTTTACAGATTTTTCTATAAAAATATCCGTTTTCTCGAATGATGCTGATTCATCGTCCAACCAAAATTTCAGAATCATTAAAAACTGAATCCAAGCCGATTCCTGTATTGCTTTCTCTTGTATGTTTTGCAATTTTTCGAATTGCGTTCTCATTTCATCCGTTATAACATCAGAAACATAGTTTTTGAATTCTACTCTAAATCCTGAAAGGTGCATTAAATTCTTAAGTTGGTTCTTATGCTCATTCAGATTCATTACTACATAACTTCTATTGGCGGACATCATTTCAAAAAGGGTGAAATAAAAACTAAGCATTTTGCTCTTCATGTCATAGTTTTCATAAGAAGGATCTTTTTGGATAAGCTCAATTGTTTTTTCGAAAAATAATTTATAGATTTCTTTCTCAACACTTTCTAAAGTGCCAAAAAATGAATAGAAAGTGGCTTCGTCAAAACCATTTTCTTTTGCAAATTGATACACCGACTTTGGTTTATGAGCATTTTCTAGTCTATAATTCATATACATAGAAACAATTTTGTCTCTAGTTATGGTGGTTTTTTTAGTTGCCATTTTTAATAATTTTAAATTACGGTGTAAAGATATTAATTGTTTAACTTAAAATAGTAATTGTTAAACAAAAATATTTGTTAATGTTTGATTCTCTATTTTTATTATCTAAATTTGTACAATGAAAAAGAACGTATTAATTACAGGAGGAACTGGTTTTATTGGAAAGCATCTAACGAATTTATTGATTCAAAATGATTTTTCGGTTTCTGTTTTTAGTAGAAATAGCAAGCAGAATACTGCTGTTATATCTTATTTTAAATGGGATGTTGATGCTAATTATATTGATGAAGAAGCCGTTTTGAAAGCCGACTACATCATTCATCTTGCAGGAGAAGGAATAGCTGATAAACGATGGACAAAGACGCGAAAAGAGGCAATTGTGCAAAGCAGAGAAAAATCCATTCAGTTGATATATGACGTTTTGAAAAAACATAACAAGCAATTAGACGCTTTTGTTACAGCATCGGGAGTCGGGATTTACGGAGCTATCGATGGTCCAGAAATTTGCACCGAAACAGCTGTTGCGGTCAACGATTTTTTAGGTTCAACTTGTCAAAAATGGGAAGCTGCTGCCGATACAATTGCGAGTTTGGGAATCCGAACCGTAAAAATAAGAACAGGATTAGTATTGGGGAAAGACGAAGGGTTTTTGAAGAAATTAATACCTATTTTCAAAATGAAATTGGGTTCGGCGTTAGGTTCTGGAAAGCAATATATGCCTTGGATTCATATTGATGATTTGTGCTCCATTTATCTTGAAGCTATCAAAAACCCAAAAATGTCAGGTGCTTACAATGCAGCAATCAATGACAATACCAACAATGAAATCTTTTCGAAAACCTTGGCAAAAGTATATGGATATTCTATTTGGTTGCCCAAAGTTCCCGCTTTTCTGATACAAATAATGCTGGGAGAAATGGCATTGATTATTCTGAAAGGAAGAAGAGTTTCTTCGGATAAGATTGAAAAAACAGGATTTCAATTTCGATTTAATACCCTCGAATTGGCTCTTGAGGATTGTATCGTGAAATGATTTTATTGAACCCAAAAGGCTGTTTGAATAGTGACTGTCTCCGCCACTTTCATACTCAATATTTCAGGAATTTTGATGTTGAAATCTTTTGTATTCACTTTGAAATTTGAAACCATTTCAAGTTTATTAGTTACTTTTTTTAGGGTAATAGTAGTGTTGATTTTTTTGGTTTTACCGTGTATTTTTAATTCTCCTTTTAGTTTAAATTCTTTAGGAGAATCGTCAATGATATTCAAGTTGAAACCTTCAATGGTTCCTTTAAAAGTAGCTTGGGGAAAATGATCAGTTTCTAAATATTTTTTATTGAAATGTTCTTCCATTAAAGACAATTTAAACCGAAAATCTTTCATTTGAACTTCACTCAATAACGCTCCATTTTTGATATTCAATACGCAAGAAACAGTTTTGTTTGTTGCCGCAACGTCTTCATATAAAGGAACTGAGGCTTCAAAACTGATGGTTCCTGTAGCTGTAGTCATTTCTTTCTGAGCTAAGGAACAATGGGCTATGAAAATAAGAATAATTAAAATAATTTTTTTCATAAGGTCTATGAATTGAATTATCTAAAGTTAAGGAATTATTCTAACATTATTTTATTAGATAGCCTAAATTTTCATAGTGCTTATTTGATTTTGAAAGGCGAATTTTCTTTTGTTACTTCGGTGATAAAGTATTTGGTTTCTCCCCACCATGGGAATGTTTTGTAGCGTTCGATATAGGATACTTTTACATAATGACCTTCCAAGTTTTTCAAGTCTGAAATGACTTTTTCATCACTGTCTAATACGGAGAAACTAAAAATTTGGGCACCCGAAATTCCTTGGCTTAATTCCCCTTCATAGGTTTTGAAAATCATTCCCTTGTTGCTGAATTTTATCAATTCGCCTGAACGAACACCTTCGCTGTAAGTTGCATTATACAAAAATGTAAAGTATACAACAGCTGATATTAGTACAATTCCAATTGTAATGCCTAAAAATTTTCTCATAATATTGTTAATTTAGTTCTAGATTTTCGTCTTTTCCGGCTCTTGCCAATATGTTGTCTGGGATTGATTTTTGTGTTTTCGCCCCCATTTTTTTTAAATTCTCCACTCTTTTTATCAAGTTACCGCTGCCATCAACTAATTTGTTCATTGCGCCTTGGTATTCTACTTTACTTTCGTCTATTTTCTTGCCCACTTTGATTAAATCGGCTACAAAACCTTCAAATTTATCATACAAAGCACCTGCTTGACGGGCAATTTCAAAAGCATTTTCTTGTTGTTTTTGATTGGTCCACATACTGTCAATCGTGCGCAGGGTTGCCAATAGGGTAGAAGGTGTCACAATCACAATGTTTTTCTCGAATGCTTTATTGTACAAAGTAGTGTCGTCATTCAGTGCCAATGCAAAAGCGGGTTCCATCGGGATGAAAAGTAACACAAAATCTGGACTTTCTATTTGGTATAAATCTTGGTAATTTTTATCACCCAATTGCTCCACATGGCGTTTTATGGAACTGACGTGTTCTTTTAAAAAACCATTTTTCAAGCTGTCGTCTTCCTCGTTGATGTATTTTTCATAAGCGGTCAACGAAACTTTCGAATCGACAATCATCTTTTTACCGTCAGGAAGATTGATGACCACATCAGGAAATACGCGTTGTCCTTCGATGTTTACGTGGGATTGTTGCACAAAATATTCTCTGTCTTTTTCTAATCCTGATTTTTCTAACACACGTTCCAGAATCAACTCGCCCCAATTTCCTTGCATTTTGCTGTCGCCTTTTAGGGCTTTGGTCAGGTTCAGGGTTTCTTTGCTCATTTGCAAATTCATTTCTTTCAAACCTAATATTTGTTGGCGCAAGGCCGCGTGATAATCGATGCTTTCTTTGTGAGTATCTTCGACTTTCTTTTCGAACAATTGAATTTTATCTTGCAATGGGGACAAGATGTTTTTCATATTCTCTTTGTTCTGTTCGGTAAATTTGCTTGATTTTTCGTCCAAGATTTTATTGGCCAAATTTTCGAATTCCTTAGTGAATTTTTCCTGAAGTTTTTCTACTTCTTCTTTTTGTTCCTTGTTGCGTTGCCAAAGATTTTCAAAATCGACTTCTTTCTTGGTCAATTGGATGTTGATGGCTTCTTTTTCGGTGCGAATGTTTTCTTTCTCTTGAAGAATTTGCTGCAATTGTTTTTCTAAGGTTGTTTTTTCAGCCAATGATTGTGTTTTGAAATCGTTTAGTTTTTCCTCCAAAAATATTTTCTCGGATTGGGATTTGGCAGAAAACAGCATTTTACCCATAAAAATTCCAATGGCGAGCGCAATAATAAAGAGTACTAAAAACGGCAGTAGAGTTGACATAAAGGTTATTTATATTTGCGTACGGACAAGTCTCGACTTGTCCGTACAAGTGTTTTTTGTAAAAAGTAAAAGTAAGAAATTATTAGCGTGATTTTTAAATAATATTTTAAGAATGTATTTGATAAGTACAAAAAAAGAAGCCAACAAAAAATTTCTTTCTTATTGGCTTCTCCCAAACTGAACAAAAAGTTTATTCGTCTAACTTTATATTTCCTCTATCCTCGTGATTATCGGGATCCGAATTGGGATATCGGTGAGCCGTAATATCCGAGTTATGGTCTTTGTTTTCAATCATTCTTTGTATTTCCTTATCCGAAAAAATTTCAAGACTAGAGCTCGGACTTTCATTGTCTTCGCTGTTGTTTTGTTCTGGGTTTGAGTCCACATTCCGTGCTCTGTGTACAATTTTTTGTTCGCCACTGCTATTAGTTTCTACTTCTGCTACGAGTTTTGTTGCTGTAGGATCATAATTTTCAGGGATGTTTTCGGTGCCCAATTCCTCCGATGTATTTTGCTTATTGTTCATCTTTTTTGAACCTAAATCATTATTTTCCATAGTGTTTGTTTTAGTATGAATAGTATCAACTTTTATAAAGATATTCTATTTGCCTATGGTAATGCAATCATTTAACAAAGCTTTTGGTTTGTGGGGGTGAATGTATTGTTGGTTTTTTGATAGCGTCATTGACAAATACGCCGATAAAAAACTATAACAGAGAGGTTATAATTGAAATCAATAAGAAATATTACGGAGTGTAAAAAGTTATGAATAGCATCGTTTTGATAGTGTATATTATACTATTTTATATGATTTACATCTATTTTATAGTATTGCTATATCTTTATAATACTTTATTTATGTTATATTTGTACTATAATAATGCTATAACAGTGCTATATCTATGCTATAAAATATACTTTGATATTCATTTGCATAGGTTGATTTATAAATTAAATAGGGATTGTATCACAGGTAAAAATTTATTATTATGGGTAAGTTGGATGGAATTATTCGTTTTACTGGGAGTTTTGATGGGTTGTCATTTTATAAACTCAATGGAAAAATTGTTGTTCGGAGAACGGGCGGGTTTAAAGGTGCAGCTATAAAAACACAAGCTAATTATGCAAGGACACGAGAGAATGCTTCGCAATTTGGGTATTGTTCCAAGGTGGGAAAGGTATTGCGTTTGGCATTGTTTCGTTTTGTTGCGCCAATTCGTACACCGTATTTGCACAATCATGTTGTTTCGTTGTTTAGTCAAATTTTGAAATTTGATAGTGTTTCTCCTCGAGGGGCTAAAACATTGTTGTTAGGGCTGGCTAGTGATGAAGGCAAGGCTTTGTTGCTGGGTTTTGAATTTAATAAAGAGTTGTCTTTTAAAAAAGTATTTCCTGTTCCTTACACCGTTTCGTTGGCAGAAGGGAAGTTTGTTGTTCCTGTTTTTAAAATGGCATCGATTTCTTTTCCTGCGGGAGCCACACATATTGGGTTGCAATTTATGATGCTTCGTTTTGATTTTGAGAGTCTTGACTATCGATTGCAAACGAGCGAGGTTTGTTATTTGGCGAAGGCAGATGGTGAAGCTTCTTGTGAGTTGGTTGCCGATACTCTTGGAGGAAGTGGATCTTTACTAGGATTGGTCTTTGCGTCTTTTTATCAAGAAACCAATGGTGAAAAATATGCTTTTGAGGGATGCGCTTTGAGTGTAGTGGAGGTGGAGGTGTAAGCCGTTTTTTTTTGGTTATAACAAAAAAAAAGTCCCACCGAAGCAGGACTAAAGATTTTCATCTACGGCATATAGCCTTATTGTGATAAGATTAAAGATTAGAAATTTTAATCATTACAAATGTAAATAAAAAAAACTTTAGTTCCAATGAGGAAAACCGTAAAGTGGTTAATTATTTTCTCCTTAACTTTAAAAATTCTTACAAAATGTAGATTATTATGGCAAAAATATTAGGATTAGATTTAGGAACAAATAGCATTGGGTGGGCTATTAGAGATAATAATATAGATAACAAAAATCAAATTTTGGATTCTGGAGTTATTATTTTTCCTCAAGGAGTTGGCGAAGAAAAAGGTGTGGAGTTCTCATTAGCTTCTGAAAGAACTAAAAAAAGAGCTTCAAGAAAATTGTATTCTAGAAGAAAACAAAGAAAATCTGATTTATTGAAGTTGTTAATTGATAATGGAATGTGTCCATTATCAATTGATGAATTGAATAATTGGGCTATTTATACAAAAGGCAAGTCTTGTGTTTATCCAACTGAAAATTTTGAATTTAGAGAATGGTTAAAAATCAATCCTTATGAAGCGAGAAGTAAAGCTTCTAATAATTCTGTTTCTAATTTAGAATTTGGAAGAGCCTTGTATCACATTTGTCAAAGAAGAGGTTTTAAAAGTGGAAGAAAGGATGCAGATGCAGGAAAAGATTTGGTTGTTTATCTACAAGAAAAAGAAAAAAGAGGAGATAAAACTTTAGGAGAATACTTGTATGAGCAATTGGAAGAAGGGGAAAGTGTTAGAAAGGCTAAATATGCTGGTGATGATAATGAAGTTAATTCTTCAAGAATAAGCTATATCGAAGAATTTAATGTTTTAGTAAAAAATCAAAAAATTGCTACTGTACTGGCTGACAATCTTTTTAAAGCTATATTTTTTCAACGGCCGTTGAAATCTCAAAAGGGAAGTGTTGGTAAGTGTACCCTTGAACCAAGCAAAACTCGTTGTGCGGTAAGTCATCCTTTGTTTGAAGAATTTAGAATGTTTCAATTTTTAAATTCAATAAAAGTCAAAGAAAGAAGTCTAGATAAATTTCAGTTTCTTTCCAATTATCCAGAGTATTTTATTTTGGTTAAAGAATTGTTTTTTAGAAAAAGCAAACCAAGTTTTAAGTTTGCTGAAATATCCAAAGCTGTTAATACAAAAGCAAAGAAGAATAATTTGTATTTTGAGTTCAATTACAACGATAAATATCCAATAGTTGGAAATCCAACTATGAGTTTGTTAAAAGATGTTTTTGATGCAAATGATTGGGAAGATTGTAAAGAGATAATTCGTAGTAAGTATAAACTATCAGATAAAAAAACTACTGACGACTTAATCGATGAATTGTGGCATACTTTATTTTTTTCAGGCGATTTTGTGAACGATGTTACTTCTGAAAAAGTGAAGCATTTCATTAGAAGTCGATATAGTATTACTGAAGAACAAGTTGAAGTTTATGAAAAAATAAATTTAAAACAAGGTTATGCTTCGTTAAGTAAAAAAGCAATTGTCAATATTCTTCCTTTTTTGGAACAAAACATTATTTATTCTCACGCTGTTTTTTATGCCAATATTCCTCAAGTAATTGGGAAAGAAAAATGGATGGAGAACAAACAATATATTCAAGACAATATTTCTAATATTATAGATGGTTACAAAGACCAGACTTTAAAAATTGACATTGTAAATTCTCTTTTAGAGGATTTTATTAAAGAATATGATAATTCAGACGCTCAATATGTTTTGGACGAAACGGACAAAAAAAATGTTTCTGACAAGATAATTGCATTTTATGGAAAAGACAGTTTTTCGAAATTAGGAGAAGCATTGGGTTACCAACTACAATCTGAAATTGAGTTTAATTTTCAGACACAATTGCAAAAAAGAAGATTTGGAGCTTATCAATTAGTAAAGCCAAGATTGGACGAAATAATTAAGAAATTTTTGATTGATGAATTCAAAGTTTCTTCTACATATTCTGATAAATTATACCATCCATCGGCAATTGATACCTATCAGGAAAGTAGCGATGGATTGTTAGGAAGTCCATTTACAGTATCAGTCAGAAATCCAATGGCAATGCGAACGCTGCATTATTTAAGAAAATTGGTTAATTCGTTACTGAAAGAAAAGAAAATAAGTTCCGATACTACCATCATTATTGAATTGGCTCGTGAATTGAATGATAAAAACAAGCGATTGGCAATTGAGAGATGGCAACGTGAAAGAGAAAATGAAAATAAAAAAATCAGAGAAAAATTAGAAGAATTTACAGTAGGAAATAATAATATTGTTACTGAAACAGATGTTATAAAATACAGATTGTGTCAAGAACAAAATAATGTATGTTTATACACAAATAAAACGATAGATTGTGAAAAACTATTAGGCTCTAATCCTCAATTTGATATTGAACATACATTTCCGAGAAGTAAATCTTTTGATAATTCATTAATAAATAAAACTTTAGCTGACAAAGCTTTTAATCAAATCAAAGGAAATAAAATCCCTCAAGAATTGGATGAAAAATATATCCACACTGTAATCAATAATATTAGTCACTGGAAAGAAAAAATTGAAGATTTAAAAGAAAAAATTGAACAGCAAAGATATTTTTCTAAAGTAGCTTCTACGGTTGAACAAAAAGATAGAGCAATCCAGCAAAAACATTATTTATCATTAGAGTTTAATTATTGGAATGAAAAATACAAACGCTTTACGGATAAAGAAATAAATCCAAAATTCAAGAATAGTCAATTGGTTGATACTGGAATTATCACTAAATATTCAAAATTATTTTTAGGGTCGTTGTTCAGTAATGTCTTTCCGGCCAAAGGTAAAATGGTTTCTGATATTCGCCAATCGTGGGGTTTGCCTAAAAAAGATAGAACGTTACATTATCATCACGCTATTGATGCTGTTGTACTGACTTGCATGGATAAAAGTATCAGAGATTCATTAGCAAAAGCTTTTAATGAATCGGAATCACTAGGTAAAATTGAAAAATTTAAAGTTCAAAAACCTTGGTCAACTTTCACGGAAGATATTGATAAACTGAAAGAATCAATTTTAGTTGTACATAATCACAAAGACAATTTACTGAAACAAACCAAACGAAAACTTAAAGTCAGAAATAAAATTCAATATGATAAATCAGGTAATGTAATTTATCAAGAAGGACAGGGAATTAGAAGTTCCTTGCATTTAGATACTTTTTACGGAGCAATTGAAAGAGTAAATGACAAGGACGAAAAAGAAATTTGGTTTGTAAAAAGAGATTGGGTCAGTAACTTAAATGAGTCAAGTGTTGAAAACATTGTTGATGAAGCGATAAAGCAAAGAATAAAAAAACACGGACTAAAAAATATTAGGACTGATGAAGGATTCATTCTTTTGCCTGAGGAGGATAAACTGAAAAGTATGTTGATTAAAAAAATTAGAATAAAAACTAATTTTAAACAATTGCAAACTATTAAAAAACAAAGTCACGTTTCTCAAGGTAAAAGGAAAGAGCACAAAGAAAATTATTATGCCAAATTGGAAAATATTTTTGCAATGGTAGTTTATGAGACTTTAAACGAAAAAGGAAAAGTAGAACGAATTCATAAAACAATTTCAGCATTTGAAGTAGCAAAATACAATCAAGGAA
>Ga0073904_10003283_pt1 | contig 12186 bp, 7 predicted proteins | sample KloWWTrecipitate_FD_66668 | JGI IMG/M metagenome (GOLD analysis project Ga0073904, IMG submission 66668) | Active sludge microbial communities from Klosterneuburg, Austria, studying microevolution and ecology of nitrifiers - Klosterneuburg... | ecosystem: Engineered > WWTP > Aerobic digester >...
CCTCAGGCTTCGCCGTTGCCGCAGCCAGCGCATCGTGGCAGCCGGTACACAGGGCCGGTTGGGCGTCGAGGAGCTTAAAGGTCTTCTGGCCCTGTTGCGGATGCGGCGTCGCCGTCGCCGCGTGACAGTTGTCGCAGCTCCCGGCCGCTTCGTGCACGGCACTCCCCTGGACGAGAGTGGCGTGGCACTGGGCGCTCTGGCAGCTCTCCTGCGCCGCGAGCGACGGCGTCACGATGGGCGAGCCACAGAGCGCCAGGAAGAAGAGTCCCGCGGAGATGCCAAGCCGGCGTCCGTGCATAGGAGGCATCATCGTACCAACCCCGCCGCCTTTCGCCACCCTGACGGGCTGTTCGCCCGCCTCGGCGCTCGTGCCACCCGATTGGGTGGGTCGCCCCGCCCACCGAGATCTGCGGATTTGGGTGGTAACTACGGATGAAAACGACCTAACCTGTGTTGGAATAGTACGAAATTCGGTGTGTCCGCGAATCCGCGTGCCGGAAGGACCTGTGAGCTTTTCGGCCGTCTCGCGACACCCCGGAAGACGCCCGGGACGGGGCGGCGCTTTGTTCATGAATGGGCTCGCAGCGCCGGTGCCCGTTCGGCTCCAGCAGGAGGGGGAAAGTCATGATGAGGCAACAGAGGTGGCTTTGGTCGTTCGGGATCGCCTGCGCCGGAGTTTTCTGGCTGGCGATGCCGGGCCCGATCCAGGCGCAAGCGGCGACGCTGCCGGTCTGCGCCGACTGTCACGAAGAGACCGTCAAAGCGTTCGCGCTTTCGAAGCACGGCGCGAAGCTCGACGCCACGGGAGCGGTCTGCCAGACCTGCCACGGCGAGGTCGCCGCGCACCTCGACGACCCCGACGCCGCGAAGCCTACCCACCTCTTCAATGACAAGAGCATGCTGGCGCCGGAGAAGAGCGCCGTCTGCCTGTCGTGCCACGACGGCAATCGGCAGTTGGCTTTCTGGGAGTCGGGCAAGCACCGCAAGAACGACGTCGCCTGCAGCGACTGCCACAGCATTCACGGCAAGGTGAGCGATCCGTCGATCACTCCCTACCTGACCACCCAGCGCAAGCTCGAGTACGAGACCTGCGGCGAGTGCCACAAGTCGATCCGCGCCCAACTCAACAAGAACTCGCACCATCCGATCCTCGAGGGCAAGGTCGCCTGTTCGGACTGCCACAATCCGCACGGCGCGCTCTCGCCGGCGATGGTGAAGAACGAATCGACCAACCAGCTCTGCTGGGGCTGCCACGTCGACAAGCGCGGCCCGTTCGTCTGGGCGCACTTGCCGGTCGAAGAGAACTGCCTCTCCTGCCACAACTCGCACGGTTCGAACGTCCCGAAGCTCCTCACCGTCAAGGTGCCGCAGCTCTGCCAGGACTGTCACGGCAGCGGCCACGGTCAGTATGCCTACGGCTCTACCTTCGGTGTCGGCGGCGCCGACCAGGCCCGCGCCAGCCGTTTCGACGCCCGTGCCTGCGTCAACTGCCACCAGCTCATTCACGGCAGCAACGCCCCGGCCTCTCGCGGCGAGTTCCTGATTCGCTAAGGGGATGATCATGAAAACCAGAATCTCAGCCACCCTGATTGCGAGCCTCCTCGTCGCCGGGACGGTGGCGCAAGCGGACGACAGTCCCTTCACCTGGAGCGGCACGGTGGGCATCGGCGGCCAGATCGTCGACACCTCCGGCACGGACGACGAAGGCAAGATGCGGGAGTACCGCGATCTGACGAACGGGCTTCTCTCCATGCTCGACCTCAAGGGCCGCAGCCAGACCTACCACCTCGACCTCTTCGCCGAGAATCTCGGCCGCACGGACATGTACATCGATCTGCGCGGGGGCTCGTACGGGTCGTTCAAGTACCGGCTGTTCAGCGACAGCATGCAGCACTTCTTCACCACCGACGCCAGAACTCCCTACAGCGGCGCCGGAACGGCCACCCAGCGAGCGGCGCTCCCGAGCCTCGACCCGTCGACCTGGAACACCTACGACCTGGCCTACAAGCGGCGCAGCGACGGCGTCATGTTCGAGCTCTCGCTCAACTCGCCCTGGTACGTGCGGGCCGACGTCGGCGAGCTCAGCTTCAGCGGTAACAAACTGCAGGCGTACCCCCAGGGCACCGGCTCGAGCAACGGTTTCGTCGACCTCGCGGTCCCCAACGACTACTCGACCCGGAACCTCTCGCTCGAGGGCGGCTACTCCTCGAAGCGGTTCCATTTCGCGTTGAGCTATCTCGACAGCAAGTTCGACAACGACGACCGCCTGGTCACCTGGACGAACGGCTATTTCGGCAACAACAACCCGCCGACGACCAGCGCCAACCTCGGCATCGACACCAGCTATCTGGCGGCCGACAGCGAGCTCACCCGCCTGAGCTTCAGCGGCGTGGTGAAGAAGTTGCCGCTCGACTCGACCTTGGCGGTGCGTTACACCACCAGCGAGAGCACCAGCGACGAGACGATGGGCACTTCGCAGCTGATCGGCTCCGCCACCGCCGTGTCGGCCGCGCCCTTCCTCGCCTCGCCGGGTACATTCAGGGGCAAGGTCAAGTACGACACCTGGGCCGTTTCGTGGTCCGCGTCGCCGACCGAATCGGTCGACTTCCGTCTCTGGGCCAACGATTTCAAGCGTGAGAACGACTCCTCGCACGTCGTCTTCTCCGGCTTCACCACTCCCACCAACAGCCTCGGCTGCGTCGGCGTCGTCGGCGGCACAGGGGAGCCCGGAACCGCCACTGGACCGCGCCTGTGCGAGAACGAGCCGTTCACCTACGATCGCTCGGGGCTCGGTGCCGAGGGCGCCTGGCGGCCGAACCGAACCAACCGCATCAGTGCCGGTTACGACGAGCAGGAAACGGACCGGGAGTTCCACCCGGATTCGGACTCGAGCAAGGAAAAGCGCTACGCGCTCGAATGGCGCAACACCTCCCTCGACACCCTCGTCGCGAGCGTGAAATACCAGCACCTCGAGCGGCGCTCGAACTTCCTCTCTCCCGCGCTGCCGAATACGGTGTGGAGCTATGACGTGGCGAACGTGGACCGCGACATCTACAAGGTCGGCCTCGACTTCACTCCGTCTTCCAGGCTCGACTTCGGCGCCGAGTACTACTTCAAGCAGAACGAGTACAAGGACTCGCCGGCCGGGCGTACTGCTGACGACCGCAGCGAGATCTACCTCTCGGCCACCTTCGGCGAGAGCGATGGCTTCCGCATCAAGGCCTTCGTCGACTACGAGCAGTCGACGACCGACGCCCGTCTGCGGGCCCGCAACAACACCACCGGGGTCATCAACTACACCGTCTTCACCGACGTGGATGACTCGTTCGAAGCCTTCGGCCTGGGCTTCGACTGGCCGGCCACCAAGGAGTTGTTGATCGAGGGCGCCGCCTCGTGGAATCGCAGCGAAGGCACGGTCGATTTCGAGGGACTGGCCGGAGCCACGGCGCTGCCGACCACCCTGGTCGGCATCCCCAACTACGGCAATAACGAGCGGCTGGCGCTGAACGTGAAGGGCACCTACGCGCTCAAGGCCAACCTTGGACTCATTGCTGGACTCGCCTACGAGGATGTCTCGTTCGACGACATCCAGTTCGATCCCTACAGCTACATCCTGCCCGCGACACCGCTGACCGTCCCCACACAGGGCACCGCGAGCTACCTGAGCGGCTACTACAGGGATCCGGCGTACAAGGCGACGATCGGCTACTTCATGGTCACCTACAAGTTCTAGCCTTCCCTTCCTTTCCGCTCCTCCACGGGCCGTGCATACTGCACGGCCCGTCTTTTTTTCGGGCCAGGGGCGCGCTCCCCGACCCTTGGGGTGGCCGGCGGCGCGGGTGCCCTTGCTATCTTCGGGGCAGGAGGGGGAACCCGAACATGGAAATCAAGAACAGAGCCTTCGGACTGGCCGCGTTGACTGCGGCGATCCTGTCGACCGCGCTGACCGCGGCGGCCTGCAGCAAGGAACCGCAGCTCAACGTACAGAACGCCCCACAGGAGACCGCGGCGGCGAGCCAGACCGCACCCGGCGCCCCGGCCGAGCCGGGGGCCCCCGGAGCGCCGGCCGGCGAGCTGCCGGCGGGACATCCGTCGGTGGCGCTGCCGCCCGGCCATCCGCCGGCAGGCGGCATGGCAGGTGGAATGCCGGGTGGAATGCCTGGCGGAATGGCTGGCGGGATGGCCGCCTCCGGCATCGCGCTGCCGCCGGTCGACCCGCAGGGCGGCCTCGGTGCGGCCGGCCTGGTCTGGGACGCCCCGGCGAGCTGGGTCGCCGAGCCGCCCGCCAATCCGATGCGCCGGGCGCAATACCGGGTTCCCGGCGCTGCCGGCGACGGCGAGCTGGTGGTCTTCTACTTCGGACCGAACCAGGGCGGCCCGCCGCTCGACAACGCGCAGCGCTGGGCGATGCAGTTCGCGCAGCCGGACGGCAGCGACCCGCTGGCGGCGTTGAAGACCCGCACCGGCGACATCCGCGGCATTCCGGCGCTGTTCGTCGAGACCACCGGAACCTACAACTCCGGCACGATGAGCGCCGCGCCGGCGACGACGAAGGAGAACTGGGCGCTCCTCGGAGTGGTCGCGCAGGGCGGCGACGCCAACTGGTTCTTCAAGTTCACCGGCCCGAAGAAGACGGTCGAAGCCGAACGCGCCGCCTTCGAGGCGATGGTCGGCTCGCTCCGCCGCGGCAGCTGAGCCCGGACCTCCGAACCCTTCGCCAATTCGGGCTAGACTCCTTCCAGCCTCGCGGTCGGGGCCGGAAGGAGGAGCCTGATGTTTCTGCGGATCATTCGGCTGCGGGTCCGGGAAGCGGACGAGGCGGCGTTCACCCGGTTCTACGAGGATCGGGTGATGCCGGCGCTCGAGGCGACCGCGGGCTGTCTCTATGCCGGTCTCCTCGCGCCCTGGCGCGGCGGCGAAGCGCACCAGTCGCTGACCATCTGGGACTCCGCCGAGAGCGCCCGGGCCTACGAGGAGAAGGGGTTCTACCATCAGCTGTTGAAGGAAGCTTCGCCGTTCCTCTCCGAGCGCACCGAATGGCGCTTCCGCCTCGCCACCGACCCGCTCGAGACTTCGGATCCGACCCGGCGCGAGATCCCCTCCGCCGGCTACAACGTCGATGCGCAAAGCGGCGGCGAGACGCTGGAGAGCGACAAGCGTTCGTCGTTCGTGCGCATCGTCTCGCTGCGCCTGGATCCGGGCCACCTCGACGACTTCGTCGCGATCTACCGTGAGAAGGTCATTCCGGCGCTGCGCCTGGTGCCCGGCTGCCGCGGCGTCTTTCTCGCCGAGGGCGCGCACGACCCGAACGGCGTGCTGTCGATCACGCTGTGGAATCGCGAGGAGGACGCCGTGCGCTACGAGATGAGCGGACTCTCCGAGCAACTCACGGCCCACCTGCGCAGCACGATCTCCCCGGCCTACGACTGGCGGCTGACCCTCGATGGCGGAGGCTACGGCGGGTCGAGCGCCGACCTCGCATCGGCGGGCGGCGGCAATCTCGACGTCTCGAGCTACCAACTGGTGCGCGGCCGGCGGCTGGACGGGGAACCGTCAGGGTCGAAGCCGGAGTAGGCGCGCGCTCATGTCCCAGATCGTCATCGCGGTTCGCGATCCCGTCGCCGCCACCACGCGGGCCTTCGACCAGAACGAGATCCTCATCGGGCGCGCCGAGGAGAGCGACATCGTGCTCGCCGACCGGGCGGCCTCGCGCCGCCACGCCCGGCTGGTGCGCGACGCCGGCTCCTGGTTCGTCGAGGATCTGGGCTCGCGCGCCGGGACGCGCCGCAACTCGAACACCGTGACGCAGCGCGAGGCGCTCACCCCCGGCGATCAGATCAGCGTCGGCACGAGCCTGCTGGTGGTGGAACGGATCGCCGATCGCGGCGCGCCGCGCTCCCAGCCGCTCTCGACCTCCTCGCCCGCCCCCGGCACCTCGGTCTTCATGAAGGCAGCGGACCTGCTCTCCGGCGAGCGTTCCGGCGGGCGCGCCGGCGAGCTCGACACGGCGGCGCTGCGCCGCCATGCCGAGCGCCTGGAGATGCTCAACGAGGTCCACCGCGCGCTCGGGCGTTCGATGGCGCTGCCCGAGCTGCTCGAGCTGATCCTCGACAGCGCCTGGAAGGCGCTCGGCCCGGAAGAAGGCGTCATCGTCCTGCGCGACTCCCCGGGTCGCTACCGCCGGGCGACGTCCCGGCGCGCCCCGGGATCGCGCGCCGAGGCGCTCCTGTCGCGCACCCTGCACGAAGAGGTGATCGAGAAACGCCAGGCGGCGCTGGTCTGCGACATCGCCGCCGACGAGAAGTTCGGCCATGCCGCCAGCCTCATGATGTCCGGCATCCGCAGCCTGATCGCCGCCCCCCTCTTCGACGACCAGGGCCCGCTCGGCATGATCGCGCTCGACTCGCGCGCCCACGTGCGCAGCTTCACCGCCGACGACCTCGAGCTCCTGACCTCGCTCGCCTCCGTCGCCGCCCTGCGCATCCGCAATATCGCCCTGGTCGAGGAGTCGGCCGAGCGCCGCCGGCTCGAAGAGGAGATCAAGCTGGCGCGGGCCATTCAGGTGGGGCTCCTGCCGCGTGAGCTGCCGGCGCTTTCGGGCTGGTCGCTCCACGGTGGCAGCGTGCCGTCGCGCGGCGTCTCGGGCGACTATTACCTCGCGACCCTCCGCCGCGACGCCACCGAGCTCTTCGGCATGATCGTCGACGTGTCGGGCAAGGGCATGGGGGCGGCGCTGCTCACCGCGTCGCTCGAGGCGTTGGCCGCCAGTCCCGTGCAGAACGGCATGGCGCCGGGCGAGATCGCGCCGCTGGTCTCCAACCTCCTCTACCGCCGCACGCCGCTCGCCAAGTACGCCACCGCCATGCTGGTCTCGGTCGACGTCGCGGGGGCCGCGAACGGCCGCCTGGGCTTCACCAACGCCGGCCACAATCCGGCGCTCCTGGTGCGGGCCGACGGCGCCGTCGAGCGCCTGGGCGCCACCGGCCCGCCGATCGGCCTGCTGGCCGAGGCGAAGTTCACCCAACAGGAGCGCACCCTCGCCCCCGGCGACCTCCTCGTCCTCTACACCGACGGCATCGTCGAGGCCTGCGATCCGGACGACGAGGAGTTCGGCATCGAACGCCTCGAGGCGTTCCTCGTCGCGCTGCGCGGCGCGCCGCTCGACGCCGTCGCCGAAGGCATCGACCAAGCGCTCGAGAAGTTCGTCCGCGGCGTGCCCTACGCCGACGACCGGACCCTGGTCCTGCTGCGCCGCGAAGGCGCCGTCGCAGCGGGCTGACGGGAAACGGATAACGGACCGGGGCGGCGGGCGTGTTAGCGTCCGGGGCAGCCATGGCTTCACCTCTCGTATCCGTCATCGTCAGGACGCGCGACCGGCCGGCACTGCTGCGCGAGGCCCTGGCGAGCCTGCGCGCCCAGACGCTGCGCGACTTCGAGACCCTGGTGGTCGCGGACGGCGGCACCGCGCCGCCGGCGGAGCTCCTCGAGCCGGCGCCCGGAGAGGGCGGGCTCACCCTGCTGCACCGCGCGCCGCCCCACGGCCGGTCGCGGGCGCTGAACGCCGGCCTCGACGCCGCGCGCGGCCGCTTCATCGCCTACCTCGACGACGACGATCTCTTCCTCCCCCACCACCTGGAGACCCTGACGCGTTTCCTCGCCGGTAGCGACTCCTATCGCGCCGCCTACACCGACGTCGAGCAGGTCGAGCAGGTCCTCGGCCCGGACGGCCGGTTCCGCGAGGGACGCCGGCTGGTGGTCTACGGGCAGGCGTTCGATCCCCACCGGCTGCTGTCGTCGAACTACATCTCGCTCATCGGGCTGATGCACGCCGCGACCGACCTGCGCTACGACGAGAGCTTCGACATTCTCGAGGACTGGGATTTCATGATCCGCCTCGCCGAGCGTGGGCGGTTCCATCGCCTCGCCGGGATCACCGCCACCTATCGCGTGCGCGACGACCAGTCGAATGCCACCACCGTCACGCCGTGGCACGGCGTCGAGGCCGAGGCTGCGCGCCGCAAGCTCTTCGCGAAACACTGGCACCGGCACAGCGTCGCGACGCAGGCCGCGCTCGTCGACAGTTTTCAGAACGAGGCCTGGCTGCTGCGGCGCGAGCGCGCCGAGAGCGCGGAGCGGCTCGACGCCGAGAGGGCGCACGCGCAGCGACTCGAAGCCGGACTCGAGGAGGCGGCGCAGCGGCTCGCCCAGGTCGAGGCCGACCTGCGCTCCTTCCGCGCCGACGCCGCGCGTCAGCTCCAGGCCGCCGGCGAGCGCGAGAGCGCGCTGCTCGCGACCTTGCAGCAGATCTACGCCTCGACCTCCTGGCGCACACTCTCGCGCTGGTGGAGACTCAAGGCGAAGCTCCTCGGCAGATGACCGTCCGGCTCGACCTCGTCATCCCGGTCCACAACGCGTTGCGGGCGACGCGCGACTGTCTGCGCACCGCGCGCGCCTTCGCCCCGGCCTGGGCGCGGATCGTCGTGGTCAACGACGCGAGCGACGCCCGGACGACCGAGTGGCTGCGCGAGCAGGACGGCATCACGCTCCTCGAGAATCCGGTGAACCTCGGATTCGTGAAGTCGGCGAACCGCGGCCTGCTGTTCTCCGACGCGCCCTATGTCTGTCTGCTGAACAGCGACACCCTGCTCACCCCGGGGGCGCTCGAGCGCATGGTCCTGCGCCTCGACCGCGAGCCCGCCATCGGCATGTGCTGCCCGCTGTCGAACAGCGCGGTGAACCTGTCGGTGAAGATCCCGCCCGGCGAGGACGTCTTCTCCTTCGCGCGCGCGGTGGCGCGGCGAACCCCCGGCCTCTATCCCGACGTCACCACCGTGGTCGGCTTCTGCCTGCTGGTGAAGCGCGAGCTCATCGCCACCCTCGGCGTCTTCGACGAGGCGTTCGACCGCGGCTACTGCGAGGAGACCGACTTCCATTTCCGCGCCCGCGCCGCCGGCTGGCGCTGCGTCGTCGCCGACGACGTCTTCGTCTACCACCGCCAGGGGGCGAGCTTCTCCGACACCGGGGCGCGCTTCGCCAGGAACCGCGAGTTGCTGATGGCGCGCTGGCGGCACCGCTACGAGACCGAGGTGGCGGAGTTCAACCGCCGCGACGAGCTCGGCGCGCTCCGCGACGCGGCGACCGGCGCGTGGACAGGCGAGCTGGCAGCGGAGCCGTTCGACGTCCTCTTCGTGCTGCCGATGATGGGCGTCTTCGGTGGCGTGGCCGACGTCCTCGAGCTCGCCAACGCGCTCGTCCTCGAGGGCCTCCACGCCGGCGTCGTGCTGCTCGAGGAGGCCGCGAGCGAGATTGACCTGGAGCTTTTCTTCACCCCGCTGCGCCTGCCGCCGGAGCGCTTCGCCGACGAGCTCCCGGAGGCCCGCGTCCTCGTCGCCACCGCCTACCAGACCGCGCCGCTGGTGGCACTCGCCGCCGCCCGCCGGCCGGGGATGAAGACCGCCTACTTCCTGCAGGACTACGAGGGCTGGTTCGGTGGCGATCCGGTCGAGAGCGTCGCGCAGACCTACGACCTGGTGCCGCAGATGACCGCGATCTCGACCTGGCTCTCCGACCTCGTCGCGGAGCGTCACGGACACCGCGCCGCGGTCGTCCCGATGAGCGGCGACCCGGAGGTCTTCTATCCCCGCGGCGACCGCGCCGAGTCCGGCCCGGTGCGGGTGGTCGCCATGCTGCGCTACGAAGAGCGGCGCGGCTTCCGGTTCCTCCTGCCGGCGCTCAGAAACGTGAGCGCCCACCCGCAGGTGGAGATCGTGCTTTTCGGCGCCCATCGCTTCGCGGAGGAGAACTTCCCCCACGCCCACGCCGGCGTGCTGTCACGCGACGGCGTCGCGCGGCTGCTGTCGACGGCGCATATCGCCGTCGACCCGTCGCTCTTCCAGGGCTTCGGGCTGGTCGGGCTCGAGGCGATGGCCTCCGGCGCCGCCTGTGTGCTGACGGCGAGCGGCGGCGTCATGGAGTACGCGCGTCATGACGACAACGCGCTGGTCGTGCCGCCGGGCGACGAGCAGGCTCTGGCGACGGCGATTCTCCGGCTGGTCGAGGACCGTCCGCTGCGCGAGCGTCTGGCGCGCTCCGGCCTGGCGACCGCGCGCTCCTTCACCTGGCAGCGCAGCGCCCAGACCTTCGCCGGCTTCCTCAGCGCCCTGCCCGAGCCGGCCCCGGTGTCGGCCGCGGAGCATGCCGCGCTCGAGCTGCTCTGGCAGACGCGCAACCGCGACCGGGCGGCGATCGCGGCGATCGCGGCCGAGCTCGCCGCCACCCGCGAAACCCTGGCCGCGATCCGCAGGTCGACCTTCTGGAAAGCAGCCGAACCGTACTGGCGCTGGAAGGCGCGTCTCTTGCGCTGATGGCGGACGGTTCGCGCCGCCGGATCGCCGACACTCTGCGCTGGCGCTGGCAGCGCCACCGTCTCGGGATCGAAGCCGCGGCGCTTCTCGCCCACGCCCGCGCGCTGGGCTTTCCGCAGCCGCCAGCGCGAGAGCCGCAACCCTGGGCTCCCCGCGTCGCCGCGGCGGCTGCGCTGCCCGCCCCGCCAGCCGAGGCGACGCCGGCGGCACCGGAGCCGGCGGCCAGCGGCGAGCGCCGCGAAGTCGCCGCTGCAACCGTCTGTACGCTCGACCACCTGCACTTCGCGCTCGCGCTCGCCACCTCGATGCGCCGCCACCATCCGGAGCTCACGCTGCACATCCTGGTCGTGGACGGGGACGGCGAGGAGCTTCCCGGCGTCCCGGGGTGCCGCTTCCTCCGCGGCTCCGAGGTCGGCCTGTTCGCGGACCCCTACCTGGCGCTCAAGCTCTCGGCCGCCGACCTCTGCTGCGCCGCCAAGCCCTTTCTCCTCGCGCACCTCGCGGCGACCGCCGGCGCCGCCAGGATCGTCTACCTCGACGCCGACCTCTACCTGTTCGCGCCGCTCACCGCGCTGCTCGAGCAGGCGCGGCGAGCGTCCTTCGTCGTCTTCCCGCACACCGTCGCCCCCATGCCGCGTCCCGAGTTGCGCTGGGAACGCCCGGCGCTCGGCCAGCTCGCCCTGGCCGGGGTGTTCAACGCCGGGCTCTTCGTTTTCGCTGTCGGCGAGGCGACACAGCGGTTCCTCGCCACCTGGCGCGAACTGGTGAGCGAGCCAGGCGCCTTTCTCTCGTCGCGCGGCGCTCAGACCGAGCAGAACTCCTTCAACTGGGTCGTGGCGTTCCTGGACGATGTCCACGTGATGCGCGACTCCGCCTACAACGTCGCCTACTGGAATCTGCACGAGCGCTCTTTGCGCTGGTCGGCGACCACGCCCGAAGGGCCGGTCTTCACCGTCGACGGGCATCCCCTGGTGGTGTTTCATTTCAGCGGCTACTCGCCCGCGGAGCCGCTGCGTCTTTCGCTCGGCAACCATCGCCATCCGGTGCACTCCGATCGCGCGCTCGGGCGGCTCCTCACCTTCTATGCCGGCGAGCTCGCGGCCCACGACCGCGACGCCTGGTCGGCGCACGCCTATCGCTTCGCGCACTTTCCGTCGGGAGTCGCGATCGATCGCCGCCTGCGTGAGCTGTTCAGGGAACACGAACCCGAGCTGCGCAGCGGGATCGATCCGTTCACCGACGAGGGCGAGGCGTTCTACTGCCGCGCGCTGCTCTCGCCCTTGCCGGGCGCCTCCAGTCTGTTGCCGCTGCTCCTGGCCGCGATCTACCGCGAGCGCCCCGACCTGCGCCACTTCCAGGCCGACGCCGATCTCGTTCCCGAACCTTTGCTGCGCTGGTTCAGCCTGTCGGGCGTCTACGAGATGAACTATGGCGAGCTCTTCGACCGCCACCGGCCCGTCGTCCCCAGGTCCGAATGGGTGCGCGAGTTGGCCGCCGTCCGCGCGGGGCTGCCGCAACTCTTCGCCGCCTTCACCCAGCCACTCGGGCGCGACCGCCAGCGGCTGTTGGCGCGCCTCGAGGAGGCAGAGCGCGGCGACCTCGTGCAGAAGGTCCGCGGGCTCGAGGGCGAGATCTACGCCGCCTCGCCAGTCTTCGTGGTCTGGCGCCTGGTGCGCGAGCGCGCCGACCTGCGCCAGAGCTACCCGGACCTGCTCGACGAGGAGGCCGAACCGTTCACGACCTGGTTGCGCATTTTTGGCACGCGGCTCGAGCTGCTCGATCGCGAGGTTCCCGAGCGCTTCGCACGCGCTGCCCGTGGCGG
>Ga0073904_10003285_pt1 | contig 12186 bp, 9 predicted proteins | sample KloWWTrecipitate_FD_66668 | JGI IMG/M metagenome (GOLD analysis project Ga0073904, IMG submission 66668) | Active sludge microbial communities from Klosterneuburg, Austria, studying microevolution and ecology of nitrifiers - Klosterneuburg... | ecosystem: Engineered > WWTP > Aerobic digester >...
TGTGCCAGAATGAATGGGCGCGGGGTCTTCGCCGGTGGGCGGGGCAGCGGGTCGGTTGATCGGGCGATGAGGACGCAAGAATGATGGCGACAGTGATTGACGGCAAGGCTTTTGCGGCCAGGGTGCGGGGCCAGGTGGCCGAACATGTGGCGCGCCTGAAGGCCGAACAGGGGATCGTGCCGGGGCTGGCGGTGGTGCTGGTGGGCGAGGATCCGGCGAGCCAGGTCTATGTGGGGGCCAAGGGCAAGTCGACCCTCGAGGTGGGCATGAACTCCTTTGAGCACAAGTTGCCCGCTGACACGGACGAGGCGACGCTTCTGGCGCTGATCGGGCGGCTGAATGCCGATCCGGCGGTCAATGGGATCTTGGTGCAGCTGCCGCTGCCCGGCCATCTGAACTCTGATCTGGTGATCAATGCGATCGATCCGGCCAAGGATGTGGACGGGTTCCATATCTCGAACGTGGGGCTTTTGGGCACCGGGCAGAAGGCGATGGTGCCCTGCACGCCCTTGGGCTGCCTGATGATGCTGCGCGACCATCATGGCACGCTTGCGGGGATGAATGCCGTTGTCGTCGGACGCTCGAACATCGTGGGCAAGCCGATGGCGCAGCTGTTGCTGGGCGACAGCTGCACGGTGACGATCGCGCATTCGAAGACGAAGGATCTGCCCGCGGTCTGCCGCCAGGCCGATATCCTCGTCGCCGCCGTGGGCCGGCCCGAGATGATCACCGGCGAACATGTCAAATCCGGTGCGACCGTGATCGACGTGGGCATCAACCGGATCGAGCGCGACGGCAAGGCCAAGCTCGTGGGCGATGTCGATTATGCGAGCGCCGCCAAGGTCGCCGGCGCCATCACCCCGGTCCCCGGCGGCGTCGGACCCATGACCATCGCCTGCCTCCTCGCCAATACCCTCACCGCAACCTGCCGCGCAAATAACCTCCCAGAGCCAAAGGGCCTCACGGCCTGACGTGCTGTCGGGGCTGCCCGGCGGATCCGATCCATTCAAGCAGAGGCATCATGTCGATCCTTCTTCGCCCGCCATTCACCCCCGGCCCGCCACGCGCGAGCCGCATCATCGAACCGATCGGCCTGCACCTGCCGCGCCAGCATGAACGCTATGGCGTCGAAGGCGGTGGGGCGATCCTGATCAAGGCCCATGCAGGCGACCGGCTCAGCATCGTCAATGACGAAGGCGGCCAGCCCTGTGAGATCGTGGCCGCCGAGCCGACGGGGCGCATTCGGGCCGACCTGCTGGGGCAGGGGGCGAACTCCGATGCGGCCGGGCTGAAGGCGCTTCTGACCTTGCAGGACGCCAGCCTGATGAAGATGCGTCAGGCGCTGGGGCGGCTGGGGATCGATCTGTCGACGGCCGGGGCGATCCGGCTTTTCGGCGCGGCCAGCCCGGCACGGTCCGAGGAAAGCTTTACGCTGACCGGGGACGCCACGCTGATCATCGCGGCGCCGGGCGGTGGCATGACGCCCGATGCCCAGAATACCGCGACCTCCCTGAGCGTGCATCTGACATTGGCCCAACCCCGGTCAGAGGCGCGGTTCGAACTGCCCGAGCCGCTGGCCGACCCGATCCTTGATCTTCGGGTCAAGTCCGCCACCGCTGAGGCATATTTCGTCAAGGCGGGCGACTATCTTCAGATCATCGACGTGGATGGCCGCCAATGCACGGATTTCCAGTGTTTTTCGGCGCGGAAGCTCGACAAGGGTATCGAACATGCGCTGGATGTCACCGCGACCCGCAGCGCCATGGGCCATGTCTATCCGATGCCGGGCCTGCATTCAAAATATTTCGACCAGGATTTCGTGCCGCTGATCGAGGTCATTCAGGACACTTGCGGGCGCCATGATACGTTCGGCCTGGCCTGCACCGCGAAATATTACGACGACATCGGCTATCCCGGCCATGCCAACTGCACCGAGAATTTCAATGGCGCGCTTGGCAAATACGGCGTCGGCCCGCGCGGCGGCTGGATGGCGGCGAATTTCTACTTCAACACCGGGGTGGATGGGCATGGCGTGATGTATGCCGATGAACCCTGGTCACGCCCCGGCGACTATGTGCTGGTCAAGGCACTGACCGATCTGGTCTGTGTGTCTTCGGCCTGCCCCGACGATACGACGGCCGCAAACGGCTGGAACCCCACCGATATCCATGTGCGCACCTATTCGGGCGCCGAAAGTTTCAAACGCGCGGTGGCGATCCGCCCCACCAAGGATTCAGAGGCCAAGATGACCAAGGAAACCGGATTCCACGACCGCCTGTCAAAGCTGACGCGCAATTTCGTCGAATATCGCGGCTATTGGCTGGCCAACGCCTATGCCGCGAATGGGCCGATCGACGAATACTGGGCCTGCCGCGAGAAATGCATCGTGATGGATCTGTCGGCGCTCAGGAAGTGGGAAATCACTGGCCCGGATTCCGAGGCGCTGATGCAATATTGCCTGACGCGCGACATGAAGAAGCTGGCGGTGGGTCAGATCGTCTATTCGGCCATGTGTTACCCGCATGGCGGCATGATCGACGATGGCACCGTCTTCCGGCTGGGGCAGGACAATTTCCGCTGGGTCGGGGGCGACGATTATTCCGGCATCTGGCTGCGGGAGCAGGCCGAAAAGCTGGGGTTGAAGGTGTTGGTGCGGTCCTCGACCGATCAGCTGCATAACCTTGCGGTGCAGGGGCCGGAAAGCCGCGAGCTTTTGAAAAAGGTCATCTGGACGCCAGCCCATCAGCCGGCGATGGAGGAGCTGGGATGGTTCCGCTTTACCGTGGGGCGGATTGGCGCTGCAGACGGCATTCCGGTTGTTGTGTCGCGCACGGGCTACACGGGCGAACTCGGTTACGAAGTCTGGTGCCATCCCAAACATGGCGGCGAGGTCTTTGATGCGATCTGGGCGGCGGGGCAGGACCACGGGCTGAAGCCGATGGGCCTTCAGGCACTCGACATGGTGCGGATCGAAGCGGGCCTGATCTTCGCGGGCTATGACTTTTCCGACCAGACCGACCCGTTCGAAGCAGGCATCGGCTTTACCGTGCCGTTGAAGACCAAGCCCGACGATTTCATCGGGCGCGAGGCGCTTTTGCGCCGCAAGGAGCACCCCAGCCGCAAGATGGTCGGGTTGGTGATCGAGGGCAATGTGCAGGTTGGCCATGGCGACTGCGTGCATGTGGGCCGCGCGCAGGTGGGCGAGGTGACATCTGCGATGCGCTCGCCGATCCTGGGCCAAAACATCGCGCTGGCGCGGGTCGATGTGGCACATGCCGAGATCGGCACCGATGTGGAAGTGGGCAAACTTGACGGGCATCAAAAGCGCCTGCCCGCGACGATTGTAGGCTTTGCCCATTACGACCCGAAAAAGACGAGGCCGCAATCCTAAGGAGGTCGACATGGCGGAAAGCATTCTGGACCAGCTCGGCGGCGAACCTGCGCTCAGGCGGCTCGTGAACCGTTTCTACGACCTGGTGGAAACCGACCCGCGCGGCGAAAATCTTATGCGACTGCATTTTCGCGGGCACGGACTGGCCCATGTGCGCGAGGAGCAGTTCGCCTTTCTGTCGGGCTTTCTGGGCGGTCGGCGCTATTATGAGGAAAAGCATGGCAACATGGAGGTGCGGCTGATGCATTCCCATGTGCCTATCGCGCTTGAGGATGCCGAAAGCTGGCTCACTCTGATGGATCAGGCGATCACGGATGAAGGGCACACGGGCCCGCATGTCGAACGGATGCGAGCGGCCTTTCGGCGCGTGGCGATGATCCTGGTGAATGACCTCCGGGAATGGGGCCTGCCCGCGGACAAGACCGCGCCCTGAAGTCAGGCCAGAAGCAGGATCTGCACGTCGGCCACATTGGTGCCGGTGGCCCCAGTCATCAGAAGATCGTCCGAGGCTGCGAGCGCTGCGTAGCTGTCGTTATTGACCAGAAGCGCCTCGGGGTTGGCGCCCGCCGCGCGCATGCGCAATGCTGATCGTTCATCCACGATGCCGCCCGCCGCATCGGTCGGCCCGTCGCGCCCGTCGGTGCCGCCGGACAGGAAGACGAAGGGGCGATGCAGGCGCACGGGTGCCGCCAGTGCCATGCGCAGCGCCAGTTCCTGATTGCGTCCGCCGCGACCGTTTCCGCGCAGCATAACCGTCGTTTCACCCCCGAAGATCAGGCAGACAGGCGGGCCGTCGCCATGGGTTTCTGCGGCGGAGAGGATCGCTTCACAGGCATGGCCGACATCGCCGGTCAGCGTGTCTGACGCGATTTTTGAAAGTGGAATTTCTGAATTGGTATAAACGGCTTGCAGGCTGATCTTGTTGCTACCTATCAAGATGTTTTTCGCTTTGGGCAGGGCCGTGTCGGTATCGGGTTGGTCAAGCGCAGCACGCACGGCGGCGGGAAGCCTGTCCCACAGCCCACGGTCAGCGAAGAGAGCGCGCGCATCCGCCTTGGTGCCGATGGGGGCGACCGTGGGGCCGGATGCGATGACACGCAGATCATCGCCGATCACGTCCGACAGGATAAAGGACGTCACCGGCGCGGGGGCAGCCAAGCGCAACATCCCGCCCCCCTTGAGCCGGGACAGTTGTTGGCGGATCAGATTTATTTCCGTTATTTCATAACCACTTGCGAGCAGAAGTTTATTTACCACCGCCTTGTCCGCCAAGCTTACGCCCTGCACCGGCGCGGGCAGGAGCGCGGACCCACCCCCCGAGATCAGCGCGACCACGCGGTCGTTTGCCGTGGCCCCGGACAAAATGTCCGCGACCGCCTCTCCGGCCAGGCGGCCATTCTCGTCGGGCACGGGATGGCCCGACGCCATGACCCGCGCACCCGTAACGGAACGCGCGTTCTCATAATTGGTCACAGCCAGCGCCACCACCGGCGCATCGGTTAGAAACCGCAAGGCTTCCTCGATCATCGGAATGGCGGCTTTTCCAACGGAGACAATCAGATAGCGGCCGTTGTTGACAGGACATTCAACCGGATTTGCAGCAAGACCTGCGCGCAGGGCGAGGGCCGGATCGGCCGCCTTGACGGCGATGTCGAACAGCCGTCGGGCCTCGGCGCGCAGGTCGGTCATGGGTCAGGCTCCGGCGATCTGTTTGGCTTTCTGCACCAGCACTTCTGCCTGACGGATCGAGGCATAGTCAATCAGCCGTCCATCAAGTGAAACGGCCCCCTTGCCCTGTGCGGCGGCCTCGGCCATCGCTTCCAGAATGCGCTTCGCGCGGGTGACTTCCTTTTCGGACGGGCTCATCACCTCGTTCGCCATGGCGATCTGGCTGGGATGGATCGCCCATTTGCCTTCGCAGCCCAGCACCGCCGCGCGCCGGGCCGCAGCCTTGTAGCCCTCGGGATCGGAAAAATCACCAAACGGCCCATCGACCGGGCGCAGCCCGTTCGCGCGCGCCGCCACCACCATGCGCGCCAGCGCATAATGCCACATGTCACCCCAGTGGACGGCGCGGGTTGCATCCTCCAGCGGGTCGGTCAGGACGGAATAGTCCGGGTTCACGCCACCGATGATCGTCGTCCGCGCGCGGGTCGAGGCCGCATAGTCGGCCACACCGAAATGCAGGCTTTCGTTACGCTTGGAGGCCCCGGCGATCTCCGTCACATTCTGCATGCCAAGTGCTGTCTCGATGATATGCTCGAACCCGATGCGCTTCTTGTAGCCTTTCGCATCTTCGATCTGTGTCACCATCATGTCGACGGCATAGACATCGGCGGCGGTGCCGACCTTCGGAATCATGATCAGATCCAGCCGCTCGCCGGCCTGTTCGACGACATCCACCACGTCGCGATACATGTAATGGGTGTCGAGCCCGTTGATGCGGACGGACATGGTCTTCTTGCCCCAGTCCATCTCGTTCAGGGCCTTGATGATGTTCTTGCGGGCCTGCGCCTTGTCGTCCGGCGCGACCGCATCCTCGAGGTCAAGGAAGATCACATCGGCATCAGATTGTGCGGCTTTTTCAAACATTTGCGGTGCGCTTCCCGGCACCGCCAGTTCGCTTCTGTTCAGACGTGCGGGGGCCTGTTCGATGACGTGAAAGCTCATGGTGCGAATCCTCTCGGGGTGGGTTGCGACGATGGGCGTCAGAAAAGGACGGAAGAATTTATGCCTGTCAAGCAATTTTATTGCGCGTCAGGAATCGCTTCGGACACAACCGCAAAGCCGGATCAGCGTGTGTGCGACGCCTCCGAAGGCAGGCGCGATGAGTAGTAGAACGCGATTGCCTGCGCCCGGTTGCGCACTCCGAGCTTCTCGAAAAGGTTCGACAGATGGAACTTCACCGTGTTGGCCGAAATGTCGAAATCGCGCGCCAGATCCTTGTTCGTCAGCCCCTTTGACAGGGCCTCGAGCAGGGCCCGTTCGCGGCGGGTCAACTGCGAGATCGGATCGGCCTGAAGTTCGCGCACGTCGAGGAAGGGGAACACCATCTGCCCCCCGGCGACCGCCAGGCAGGTGTCGAGCAATTTTTCAACCGGCCCGTTGCGCCCGACGAACCCGGCCGCCCCCGCTATCATCGCCAGTCGGGCGACTTCCCCGTTGCGGTCATCGCCGTAGACGACGATCCGGGGCGCGCCAGGCTGATCGCGCAGAACTTCGATCAGTTTCTGGCCGCCAAGCGCGGGCAGCGTCCAGTCAATGACCGCAACGGTGACGGGCACCCGCATCACGGCACCAAGGAACCCTTCAGCGGTCGATGATGTGGCGACGAGCGAGAATCGGGGGTCCCGGTCGAAAAGTTCCGACATCGCCGTCAAAACCAGCGGATTGCCATCCGCGAGCGACAGGGCGATCGCCGCTTCCCTAGCGTTAAGTCGCTGCATTCATTGTATCTTTCTTGTAAAACTACCCATTACGGTCGGTATTTTTTCCGCATACCACAGTATTCTTGCCGGTATAGGTAGTAAAATACCTACCTAGATAGTTACCCAAAAGCAGGATTAAGGCAGGTTGTGTCGAGAGAGCAAGCGGGATTTCCTGTGCGCAACAATCTTTCACGGCTTCGGCCCGGTGCGACAGGAACTGACCATGACCCACCAAACCATCTTTCCGGCTCTCTCGATACCTGAAACGCTGGCGGCTGGTCCCGGCCCCGGCAATACCGATGCCCGGGTGCTTGCGGCGTTTGCCAATGCAGGTCTGGCTGATCACATGCAGGCGGATGTCCTTCGCGGCATGATCGAATGCAAGGAGATGCTGCGCGGCGTCTGGGGCACGAAGAACACTTACACCTACGGCGTGGGCGGAACCGGCTTTTCCGGCCTCGATGTGATGCTGAACGCGATCTTGCCGGGCGACAGCGTCGTGGCTTTCATCAACGGCACATTCTCGGGGATCGACGGTCTGACGATCCGCATGAAGGCCGCGACGCGGCAGGATCTGGCGGCCAGCCCGCTGGACCCCAAGCCAGCGAATGTCACCATCGTCAGCGTGCCACATGGCCAGTCAGTCGGCGCGGAAGTGATCGAACAGGCGCTGGCCACGCACAAACCGAAATGGGCCTTCATGGCGCATTGGGAAACCGGATCGGGCCGGATCAATGATCTTCAGGCCTTCTCGGATGCCTGCCTGCGCCATGGGGCGATGGGGCTGGTGGATGCGGTATCGTCGCTTGGCATCGCGGATTTCGCGATTGACGATTATCCGGGGGTAGTCGGCTGGGCGTCCTGCCCGCAGAAGGGGGTCCTGTGCCTGCCCTTAACCTATGCGCCTGTCAGCTTTACCGACCGCTATATCGCTGAGGTCAAAGCCAGCGGCTGTTCGTCCTACGTTCATCATCCGATCCTTGAGGCCCGGCACTGGGGCATCATCGACGGAAAGGATGTGGCGGCGGGCGCCTATCACCGGACCCATTCCGGCTATGCCGTAGCGGCCTTCCATGAGGCGCTTCGCATCACGCTTCAGCACGGTCGCGCGCAAAAGGCCCGTGACTATGCGTTCCACGAAAAAGCGCTGCGCGAAGCGGTGACGGCACTGGGGTGCACAGTCACGTCTAACATGACGTCGCTTGTCGTGCTGAACCTGCCCAGTGAACTGGCGGGCCGCGAAAAGGAACTGGTGCAGATGTGCCGCGCCCGTGGCTTCGGCATCTGGCCCACCCTGTCGGAACCCGTTCAGGTGCGCATCGGCATCCTCAACCAGCTCAGCCAGGCCGCAATTACCGAGATCGTGACGCTCTTTGCGAAAGCGATGGCCGAGATGGGCGCGACTGTCGACATGAACGCCGTCCGGGCGCAACTCGATCACTACTACGTTTCGGCACTCGCCGCATAATTCACAAAAGGGAGGCAGGCCATGGACATCCATGAGTATCAGGCCAAGGAAATTCTGAAAAGCTTCGGCGTCGCCGTGCCCGATGGGGCGCTGGCCTACAGCCCCGAACAGGCTGCTTACCGGGCGCGCGAGCTTGGTGGCAACAAGTGGATCGTCAAGGCACAGGTCCATGCCGGGGGCCGGGGCAAGGCAGGCGGCGTCAAGCTTTGCTCCTCCGACCATGAAATCATCGACGTGACGGGCGATCTGTTCGGACGCAAGCTGGTGACACACCAGACTGGCCCGGAAGGCAAAGGCATCTACCGTGTCTATGTCGAGGCCGCGTGCGCCTTTGACCGCGAAATCTATCTGGGCTTCGTTCTGGACCGCACGACCCAGCGGGTGATGATCGTAGCCTCAAGCGAGGGCGGGATGGAGATCGAGGAAATCTCGGCCAACCGGCCCGAGTCCATCGTGCGCCAGACGGTCGAACCGGCCGTGGGCTTGCGCGATTTTCAGGCACGCGAGATTGCCTTTGCCCTTGGCATCCCGTCCGATCTGACCCAGCAGATGGTGCGCACGCTGCAAGGCTGCTACCGCGCCTTCCGCGATCTGGATGCGACGATGGTGGAAATCAACCCGCTGGTGATCACCGCCGACAAGCGCATTCTGGCGCTGGATGCGAAGATGACCTTTGACGGCAATGCGCTGTTCCGTCATCCGCAAATCGCCGAATTGCGTGACAAAAGCCAGGAAGACCCGCGCGAAAGCCGCGCCGCTGACCGGGGGCTGGCCTATATCGGCCTGACCGGCAACATCGGTTGCATCGTGAACGGTGCCGGTCTGGCGATGGCCACGATGGACACGATCAAGCTGGCGGGGGGCGAGCCCGCAAACTTCCTCGACATCGGCGGAGGGGCGACGCCCGAGCGGGTAGCCAAGGCCTTCAAGCTGGTGACGTCCGACAAGAACGTGCAGGCGATCCTCGTGAATATCTTCGCGGGCATCAACCGGTGTGACTGGGTGGCCGAAGGTGTGGTGCAAGCGCTGAAGGCGGAACCTGTCGACGTTCCCGTGGTCGTGCGCCTGGCCGGAACGAACGTCGAGGAGGGGTTGAAGATCCTCGCCAAGTCCGGCCTGCCGATTATCCGCGCGACCAGCCTGATGGAGGCCGCGGAACGCGCCGTGACTGCCTGGAAAAATGACGTTGCACAGAACACCAAGCTGAGGACCTTGAAATGAGCATCTTTCTGGATCGCGATACCAAAGTCATCGTTCAGGGGATCACCGGACGGATGGCGCAGTTCCACACCAAGGAAATGCTCGACTATGGCACGAATGTCGTGGGCGGCGTGGTCCCCGGCAAAGGTGGCGAGACGGTCTTTGGCGTGCCGGTCTTCAATACAGTGAAGGAAGCGGTGGATGCCACAGGCGCCAATGCTTCGCTGGTGTTTGTGCCGCCGCCCTTCGCGGCCGACAGTATCATGGAAGCGGCTGACAGCGGCATCCGCTATTGCGTCTGCATCACCGACGGCATTCCGGCCCAAGACATGATCCAGGTGAAGCGCTACATGCTGCGCTATCCGAAGGAGCGCCGCATGGTCCTGACCGGCCCGAACTGTGCGGGAACGATCTCGCCCGGAAAGGCGCTTTTGGGGATCATGCCGGGGCATATCTATCTGCCGGGCAATGTGGGCATTGTCGGCCGGTCGGGGACGCTTGGCTATGAATGTGCCCAGCAGCTCAAGGATCTGGGGATCGGCGTTTCAACCTCGGTCGGGATCGGCGGCGATCCGATCAACGGGTCGAGCTTCCGCGATATTCTCGAAGAGTTCGAGAAAGACCCCGATACCCATGTCATCTGCATGATCGGTGAAATCGGTGGCCCGCAGGAGGCCGAAGCCGCCGCCTATATCCAGGGCCATATGACCAAGCCGGTCATCGCCTATATCGCCGGTCTGACCGCGCCGAAAGGCCGCACGATGGGCCACGCAGGGGCAATCATCTCGGCCTTTGGGGAAAGCGCCTCCGAAAAGGTGGAGATCCTGACCGCGGCGGGCGTGACGGTTGCGGAAAACCCGTCGGTCATCGGTTCGACCATTGCGCGGGTGATGCAGAAAAAGGCGGCCTGACCGGCCTGACGTAGGCTCCTTGGTGGGCGCTTCGGCGCCTGCCTGCCACTTCCATATCTCATAGAAGGCGGTTGGTGATGATGACGTTGCCGGGCAGGGGGCGCTGATGACCCGGACTGCCTTTGCCTTTCTTGCCGACAGCGCCGGGTCTGGCCTCGGGCCGGAGGATCTGGGCGACGATCTGCGTGGCGGACTTTTCCGCCTGTTTCTGGCGGTGGTGGCCGAGCGTGCGCCGGATGTGGCGCGATGGATGCGCACCGGGGCAGAGGAGCCTATTCCCGCAGGTGCTGCAGCCGTTCCCTATCTGCAAGCGCTGAACATCTGGTTTCAGCTTCAGAAGATCGCCGAAGAAAACGGTGCGATGCGCCTGCGCCGCCGGACAGAGGCGGAAGCTGGACCATCAGCGGTGCCGGGATCCTTTGCGATGGTCCTGGACCGGATGTCAGGATCAAAGTCGGGCCGGAAGGACGCGGGCGCGGCGCTCGCAGGGTTGAGTGTGGCACCCACCCTGACCGCCCATCCCACCGAGGCAAAGCGCGTCACGATTCTGGAAATCCACCGGCGCATCTACCGCCGTCTGGTGGAGCTGGAAACTCAACGCTGGACGCCGCGCGAACGGGCGCGGCTGATTGATGGCCTCAGGGATGAGATCGATCTTCTGTGGTTGACGGGCGAACTCAGGCTCGAACGGCCAAGTCTGGACGATGAAATCGCCTGGGGGCTGCAGTTCTTTCGCGATTCCCTGTTCGAGGTGATCCCCCAGCTTTTCGAACAGATGTCGGAAGCCCGTGCGCAGCATCTGCCCGAACTCGCCGGCGAGGTAAGACCATTCGTCCGGTTTCACAGCTGGATTGGTGGCGACCGTGACGGCAACCCCAACGTCACCTCCGATGTGACGATGCGGGCCCTGTCCGCCGGCCGCGCGGCCGCCCTTCAGGCGCATCTTGATGGCGTGCGCGGTGCGGCGCAGCGCCTGTCGGTGTCGGCACGCATCGCCCAGGTTCCTGCCCGCGCGCTGGCGTTGTTGCAGCCGCTGCTTGCCGGACGTGACCTTGTTGCGCAGCGCAACCCCGGCGAGGTTTTTCGCCAGGCGCTGTCCGTGGTCGTTGAACGGCTGGAGGCGACGCGGGACGGGACGGGTGGCTATGCGGAGCCTTTTGCGCTGGTCCGCGACCTGACCGCGGTTGAGCAGGCTCTGGCCATCAGCGGGGCAGGGCGGCTGGCGACCCATTATGTGCGCCCCCTGATCTGGCGGGCGGAAGTGTTCGGCTTTCGCGCCTATGCGCTTGATGTGCGGCAGAATTCGGCAGCGATCAATGCCGCCCTTGCCGAAGTCTGGGGCGTGCAAGCGTCAATGCCCGGTGGCATCGACTGGCAGGTGCGGCTTCTCGCCGATTGTGGCCGATCGGATTTGCCGCCGGTTGATCTTGCGCGCCTCTCGCCCCCGTCGGCGGATCTGGTGGCGTTGTTGCGGTTGATGCAGACGCCGGTTGCGGGGCAGGACGCGCAAGCCTTCGGCCCCTTCATCGTGTCGATGACCCGCTCGGCCGCCGATCTGCTGGCCGTCCATTGTCTTGCCGCGCACGCCTTGGCAGGCACGGGCGTCGCCGCCGAATTTGCCTTGCCCCTGAATGTCGTGCCGCTCTTTGAAACCATCGGCGATTTGCGTGCCGCGCCGGATGTTCTGGCCGCCTATCTTGCGACGACACCCGCCCGCACCGCCGGTAGGGACCGCAAGGGGCGGGTCGAGGTGATGCTGGGCTATTCCGACAGCAACAAGGATGGCGG
>Ga0073904_10003286_pt1 | contig 12181 bp, 7 predicted proteins | sample KloWWTrecipitate_FD_66668 | JGI IMG/M metagenome (GOLD analysis project Ga0073904, IMG submission 66668) | Active sludge microbial communities from Klosterneuburg, Austria, studying microevolution and ecology of nitrifiers - Klosterneuburg... | ecosystem: Engineered > WWTP > Aerobic digester >...
GCTGCCCTGAAGGATCCGGCGGCGGCGCGAGGTGTTGGCTCGTCTTGTGGACGACCCAACCGACGCCGCCGAGCGCGAGCAAGATCAGCAGCGCGATCAGCACCGCGATGACGGACGCGATACGCTTCACGATTGACATCTTGCTCACCCTCTCGATTCGTTCGATGTCCGACTGAAGTCGGACCTACGGGACCATGTCCGACTGAAGTCGGACCTTGTACGTTTGCTGCGGGCGTGTTTTGTTCATGCCCGGCTTCCGGGGAAGCCGATCGGCAAGAGCAGGAAACGAACGACCCGTGGCATGACTCGACGGCCCTGCGACATAGGAGAAGCGCGCCAGCGGTCGCCGCCAAGGCGTCGGCGACCGCTGGCGCCGCTCGGGATCAGTCAGACCCGAAGGCGTAGCGCACGCTGACCCCGATTTCCCGCTCCGGCAGCACGGCCACGCCGCGATAGCCCGAGGCGAAGCCGGCCACCACGCCTTCCGAATCGAGCTGAAGGACCGTGTCTTCGTCGAGCGCGTTCTTTGCCCACAGCGTCACGTCCCAGCGGCCATCGCTGCTGCGCACCCCGGCATACAGGTTCATGAGCGCGAAGGAGTCACGCTCGAAGCCCGTCGTGAAGTTGTCGTTCTCGGGCTGATAGTTGAGCAGGCCGCGCAGGTAGTACTCCAGCGCGTCGCGCGGGATCACGTACTCGGACTGCAGCGTCGCATTCCACTCGGGCAGGTTCGAGATGGGATCGTCGCTCACGCAGAAGGCCACCGGGCCCGATGCACCCCAGTCGGCATAGGCCGGGTTGGCGCCGTTGTCGGGCTTGCCGTCGAAATCCGTATCCCGGCACGGCACGCTGGCGTCGTCAAACTCGCCCTTCTGCGCGCTCATCGAGAGCTGGGCAGTCCACTCGTCGCTGATCAGCCAGAACAGGTCGGCCTCGAGGCCGTATGCGATCGCGTCGCCGTTGTAGGTGAAGCCGCCCTCGTCGACGGTTTGCGTGTTGTCGTTGACGTAGGGCACATCCTCGAAGCGGCCGATGAAACCGTCGAACTCCTGGTAGAACATCGCCGCGTTGAAGCGCAGGCGTCGATCCAGCCACTCGGACTTCAGTCCGAGCTCGAAGGCATCGGACTGCTCGGGCGGCCCGAAAAGGATGTCGTCGGGGATCGGCGCGGTGATCCCCACGGTGACCCCGGGCGGGCGCCAGGAGTGGGCGGCCGTGAAGTACACCATGGTCAAATCGCTCAGGCTGTACCTGATCGATGCATCGTAGACCCAGTGGTCCCAGTCTTCTTCTGCGGGCTGGTAGAACGAGGACGCTGCAAGCGCCAGATCGCAGGTATTCGGATAGGTCTGGCCCTGCCACGGAAGCCCGGTGACCTGGCCCAGTATCGTCGGGCACAGAATGCTCGTCAGCGGCTCTCCCTGCCCGATATCGATGGCGATGAGCGAGGAGCCGAGGTCCAGTTGCTGCGACCGCTCTGATTTCTCTTCCAGGTAACGAGCCCCCACGCCGATGTCGAGCTTGTCGGTCACATGGAACTCGAGGTGCCCGAAGGCCGCCGTGTTCTCCGCGTCCGTCGGGATGTAGATGTCGACGCCGATCAGATATGCCGGGTCCGCCGGCCCGCGGGGCGTCGGCGGGTAGCCAAAGGCGCCGGTGAGCTCCGCAACCTGGTGCACATCAGTGCTCGTCTCGGTATCGCTGTACCATAGCCCCGCGCTGTAATCGATGCGCCCGCCGCCGCCGGACTCGAAGCGCAGTTCGTGCGTCGTGACCTCGAAGTCCGTGGCCGTGTGCTGGAGCGAGGAATAGTCGACAACGGCATTGGCGCCGTCGAGATCCTGCATGAACTCGTTCGTGAGGTCCTGGTAGCCGCCGATATAGACGAGCTGGTGCTCCCCGATGTCCCAGTTCGCCTGCAGCGAGGTGATCTCGATCTCCTGGTCCTGCCTTCCCATTTTCTCGGCCACGCCACGGCGGTCGTCCGCCGAGATGGCCGGGCCGTTGTAGCCGGCACCGGCCCCCTCGACGAAGGTGAAATTGTCGATCGCGCGATCCATGTAGTGGTGCGTGAGCAGGAATTCCAATTCATCCGTCGCCTGGAACAGCAGGGTGGCCCGCAGGCCCTCGTCGTCGATCTCCGGCGCGTCGCCGTTCAGCAGCTTGCCCCCGGGGCCCTCGTTGGTGTTCTTGACCCCGGCCACTCGCAGCGCCAGCGTGTCCTTTACGATCGGAACGTTCAAGGCACCCTGGTAGTTCTGCGCATCGGCGTCCGAGAAGGATCCCGAGACACTGCCGCCCACCTCGCCGAGGTCCGGCCGCCGGGTGGTCATGGTCACCGCGCCTGCCGGGGAGGGGCGGCCTCGCAGCGTACCCTGCGGTCCGCGCAGCAGTTCCATCTGCTGGATGTCGTAGATGCTGGTGAACGCGTATACCGCATCGATCGGCAGTTCGTTCAGGTAGACGTCAACGGCGGGCGGCGCCGAGGAGTTGGGCGCAAAACCGATGCCGCGCACCGCGATCACCCCGGGCTCGCGTGCCGTGCTGGTCATCGAGAGCCCCGGCGTCGCGGCGGCCATGTCCTCGAACTCGAAGAACTTCAGTTTTTCCAGCTGCTCTCCGCTCAGTGCGGTGATCGAGACCGCCACGTCCTGCACGCTCTGCTCGCGACGGGTCGCGGTGACGATGATTTCCTCCAGTTCCTGCCCCCCCGCGGCAGGCTGACCGAGGGTGGGTTGCGCAACAGCCACGCTGGCAGCGATGCCGAGGAACAGCGCATTGCGCCGCAGACGCGTACCTTGCGAGAACGACCCGACGGAGGCGCAATGGATCGAATTGGACGGTTGTCTTTTCATGAGTTCATCTCCCTGAGTGGGTACACATTGTCGTTGTCAGCACACGAGACGACGCGGCACAGCGCGCCACAGCAAGCAGTTATGGAAACAGCCGGGCAAAAGCAGAACTCGCGACAGGCTTCGCGCCCCGAGCGCTGCGCCGCCGTTCCCCGGTTCGCGAGCAATTCATGCTGCACGCGCGGATTTCTCCAGCAAGCGTGGATACAGCAGTCCATAAACCGCAGGCGCGACGAATCCGGCCAGCGGCAGGACGAAGCAGATCGCCATGCTGTCGTAACGGTCCGCGAGCCAGCCCATGAGCGGCGGAGAAATCGCACCGCCCACGATCGACATGATCAGGAACGAAGCCGCAAGTTTCGTTTGCGGGCCGAGGTTGCGCAGGCTCATCGCGAAGATGAACGGAAACATGATCGACATGAACAGCCAGCACAACGGCAGGATCATCCAGGAGACGTGCTTTATGTCCGCCATCACGAACAGGATCACGATCGAATTCAGGAGACCGTAGAGCGCGAGCAGCAGATGCGGCTTGATCAAGCGCGTGATCAGCGCGCCCGAGAAACGCCCGACGGCATAGAGCACCATCGCGATCGTGATCACGTAGGCCGCCGTGGCTTCGGGTCGCGCCGCGTTCGTGATGCCGGCGTACCAGGCGAACAGCGGCGCCGTGAGGACGGCGCCCGATGCGTCCCTCGTGATCGCGTTCTCCAGGATGTAGTTCAGTGCAAACGCGTTCACGCCGACCTGTGCGGCGACGTAGAGGAATTGCGTGCCGACGCCCCAGACAAAATGCGGTTGGCGCAGCAGCGGCACCCGGTGAAGCGGGGGTTCGTCGGCCGCGGCGGCCTCGCCGGATTCGCCGTCGATGCCCGGCAGCTTCACGAGCGAAAACGCCCCGAACACCAGCAGCACCACGCAGCCGAGCACGACGTAGGGCACGACCAGCGAGTGAAAGTCCGCCGCCGCTCCGGCTTGCTGGGGCTGTCCAAAGATGAAGGCGCCGCCCACCGTGGGCGCGATGATGTAGGCCACGGAGTTGAATGCCTGTGCGGTGGACAGCCGGCCCGCCGCCGCGTCCTTCGGGCCGAGCACCGTAACGTAGGGATTCGCCGCGGTCTCGATGCACGCCAGACCGCTGGAAAGCACGAACAGCGCGAGCAGGAACGACCAGAAGGTCTTGAAGACCAATCCTGCGGGGATGAACAGGAATGCCCCTATTGCCAGCACTGCCAGGCCCACCAGGATGCCGCGCTGGTAGCCGATGCGCCGGATCAGCAGGGCCGAGGGCAGCGCCATCAGGAAGTACGCACCGAAGACGGACGTCTGGATGAACCCCGATTGCGTCTTGCTGACGTGCAGGATGTCCTGGAAGTGCTTGTTCAGCACATCCAGCATGGCATGGCAGAACCCCCAGATGAAAAACAGGCTGGCGACCATCAGGAACGCGAAGCGCAGGGGATTGCGGTCCGATTTCGTCATCGCTGCGCTCCGGGCGCCTTGCGCGTCGTTGGCGAAACGCGATCAGCGGGCGCGAGACCCTCGCGCCAGCGTGCGCGATACGCCTGCAGCCCACGTACGGCGCATGGCTCGCAGGGCTCGCGCCGTGCGGGCTCGGGCTCGATATCCCAGTGGCACAGCATCGCCGCGCCGAGCGCCGTGGCATCCGTCGCGCCCGACAGGTACACGGGCCGCGCGCACAACGCGGCCACCAGGGAGCACAGCAGCGGATCCGCGCCGAACGCACCCTCGATCAGCACCGCGCCCGGTGCATCGAGCAGTTCGAGCGCGAGCTCGATCATCAGCGCGACGTAAAGGGTAGCCAGCGCCGCGCCGTGCGCTGGCTGCCCGGTGATCCGCCCTTCCCGGCCGGCACAAGGACCGCTGCCGCCGCTGAAATCCGGCAGCGCGAAAATCCCCGAATCGACTGTCGCCTGGACCTGATCCAGCGTGACCGGTTGCGCGGGATCGCTCGAGGTCAGCTCGCAGATCCTCGCGTATTCCCGCCCGCCCATGAAACGCGCACACGCCACCGGGTCCCCGTTCACGTCGACATTGGCCAGCATGTCGCGCGCCGGATCCAGCCGCTGCACCGTAGCGGCCGAGGCCATGCAGACGACCCAGGTACCCGTCGATACCAGCACGAAGGGGCGTGCCTGCGCGGCGCGCAGATGCCGCGCGAAGCCGGCATTGCTGTCGTGCACGCCGGCGTACACCGCGCAGTCACCCGGCAAGCCGGTCGCGCGCGCGATCACTTCGCGCAGGCTGGCAGGAGCAACCCACGGCGAGACGACACGCGGGAACTTCGCGCTCCAGGCCCGCGAACGAACAAGCGACGAGTAGTCCCGCTCCCGCGGCGCCCACAGGTCGGTATGGCAACCGAGCGATGTGTACTCGCCGGTCAATGCGCCGCTCAGGCGCCAGGTCCAGTACTGCGGGTACATCAGGATCGCGCCTGTCCGCGCGAATTCCGCGGGAAAGCACTGCTGCTGCCACCACAGCTGGCGGCCGAGGTTCAGTCCGGCCGGGAGCGCGGGCGACAGGGTTTCGGCGAAGGCCGGACGCAGCGAGTCGTAGCCGGTGGCGCCTGCAGGACCGTCGAATTCATAGTCGAGCACCGGCAGGACCAGCCCGTCCTCACCGAGCGTCGGGTCGATGAGCGCCGCGGTGGCGCCATGCGTGGCAACGTTCAGCCGCCCGATACGAAAGCGCGCGGCAGCATCGCGCATCGACCCGAGCATCCACTCCCACAGCCGGTTGACGTCGAGATGCGGATAGCTGCCTGCAGCGATGACTTCGCTCGCTCGTTGCGCGCGGTACACGCACTCGAGCCCCGCATCGAAAACGAGTGCCTTCGCGTTGGTCTTGCCGATGTCGAAGACCAGCGAGTGACTCATGCGATGGCGCGCTCCGGTCCCCGCGCATCACGCTGCGATGCATCCGTCGCCGGCTCGACCACGATGAGTTCGATGCCGGCCTCCTCGAAGAGCCTGCGCGAACCGGCGTCGATGCCGCTGTCGGTGATCAGGATGTCGACCTCCCCTAGCGGGCAGAACACCAGTTGCCCGCGCGCACCGATCTTGCTGCTGTCGGCGAGCACCACGAGTTGTTCGGCCTGGCGCAGCAGCTTCTGCTCGGCCTGGATCAGCAGAGGGTCGGATTCCATCACGCCGTGTACGCCGATGCCCGGCGTGCCCATGAACATGCGGCTGCCGTGATAGCGCTGGATGAGGTCGTCCTCGAAGGCGCTCACGATGATGTTCTGCTTGCGGTAGAGCTCGCCGCCCGGCAGCGTGACGCGGCACTTTCCCGACTCGAGCAGGACGCCGGCCAGCGCGAATGAATTCGTCAGCACGTTGATGTCACGCGCGCACAGGAACTCGGCCATCATGAACGTCGAGCTGCCGCCGTTGACCAGGATGGTCTCGCCGTCCTGACACAGCGCCACGGCGCGCTGGGCGATCGCGCGCTTTTCGGCCACGTGCCGCTCCAGGTTCGCCAGGAAGGCCGCGCCCTGCAATTGCTGGCGCGGCGTCCTGGCGGCGGCCTCGGACGTCGCCAGCTGCGCGCCACCGTGGATTTTCGTCAGCAGCCCTTCTTCGGCGAGCTTGTTGATGTCGCGCCGGACAGTGGCCGGCGAGGCATTCAACGCCTCGACCAGTTCCTGCAGGCGTACGAACTGACGTTCCTCGAGCAGGTCGAGGATGAGGCGATGACGTTGCTGCTCCAGCATGGGCTTCCCGTCCGTACCGGACCTGGCAGGGATTCGGCGACCTTAATCGAGTCTGATCCGATTTGCAATATCTTGATTGCTTTTGATTGCTTTTGGCCGTTTCGATCGTATAGCCTAGGAACCCTTACCCAACGCCTGCCGCTGGAGACTCGCCCTTGCAGCCCATCGAGAATCTCTGGGATGACGCGCACGCGGCCTCCCTGGACGACCCGCAACTGCTTCTCTATCGCTCGAACCTGCTGGGCCGGGATCTGCGCATCACCAACTTCGGCGGCGGCAACACCTCCGCGAAGCTGCCCGGCACGGACCCGCTGAGCGGCGCCGAGGAGACCGTGCTGTGGGTCAAGGGCTCCGGTGGCGATCTGGGCAGCATGAAGCTGGACGGATTCGCGACGCTCTATCTGGCAAGGCTCGAGCAACTGAAGACGCTCTACCGCGGCCTCGCGCACGAGGACGAAATGGTCGGCTACCTGCCGCACTGCACCTTCGGCCTCAATCCGCGCGCCGCCAGCATCGACACGCCACTGCATGCCTTCATCCCTCACGCACACGTCGACCACGTGCACCCGGACGCCGTGATCGCCATTGCCTGTACGCAGCGCAGCCGCGAGCTGAGCGCGGAGATCTTCGGGAGCGAGATCGGCTGGCTGGCATGGCAGCGCCCGGGCTTCGACCTCGGCCTGAAACTGGAGCGGCTCGCACGCGAGAACCCGCAGTACTGCGGGGCCGTTCTGGAAGGCCACGGCCTGTTCACCTGGGGCGAGAGTTCGCGGGCCTGCTACGAGACGACACTGCGCATCGTGCGCCGCGCCGCGCAATGGCTGGCCGCCCACGGCAAGGCCGAAGCTTTCGGCGGGCCACGCCATGCGGGCATCACCGAGGCCGCCGAACGACGCCGCATCGCCGTCGCGCTGATGCCGCGCATCCGCGGGCGCATCAGCGTCGAACAGCACAAGGTCGGGCACTTCGACGACTCGCCCCCGGTACTGGAGTTCGTGAATTCCGCGCGCCTCGGGCCGCTCGCCGCGCTGGGCACCTCCTGCCCGGACCACTTCCTGCGCACCAAGATCCGGCCGCTGGTACTCGATTTCGATCCCGCGGCGCCGGATCTTTCGGCCGAGCTCGCGCGCTGCGACGCCACGCTCGAAGACGCTCTCGGCGGCTATCGCGCGGATTACGCCGCGTACTACCAGCGCTGCGCGCGGCCCGACAGCCCGCCGATGCGCGATGCCAATGCGGTGATCTACCTCGTGCCCGGCGTGGGCATGTTCAGCTTCGCACGCGACAAGGCCACCGCACGCATCGCCGCCGAGTTCTATGTGAACGCGATCAACGTGATGCGCGAGGCCGAGCGCGTCGACAGCTACGTGGCGTTGCCCGAACAGCAGGCTTTCGACATCGAGTACTGGCTGCTCGAGGAGGCGAAGCTGCAACGCATGCCGCCGCCGAAGAGCCTCGCGGGCCGCGTGGCGCTCGTGACCGGCGGCGCGGGCGGTATCGGCAGCGCGACCGCGCGCCGGCTGCTCGGGGAAGGCGCCTGCGTCATGCTGGCCGACATCGACCAGGCCGCGCTGGACGACATCACTCGACAGCTTGCCGAGGCGCACGGCGCCGACGCCGTGCGCGGCGTGATCTGCGACGTGACGCGGGAGGACTCCGTGACACGAGCCTGCGAGCGGCTCGCCGTAGAGTACGGCGGGCTCGATATCCTGGTATCGAACGCCGGCATCGCGAGCTCCGCACCGCTCGAGGACACGAGCCTCGAACTGTGGAACCGCAACATCGCCATCCTTGCCACCGGCTACTTTCTGGTCACGCGCGAGGCCTTCCGGTTGCTGAAACGCCAGGACTGCGGCGGCGCGATCGCCTTCATTGCCAGCAAGAACGCGCTCGTGGCCTCGCCGAATGCCTCGGCGTACTGCACCGCCAAGGCGGCCGAAGTGCAACTGGCGCGCGCGGTCGCGCTCGAGGGCGCTCCGCTCGGCATCCGCTGCAACGTGGTCAATCCCGACGCCGTGCTGCGCGGCTCGAAGATCTGGGGCGGCGAGTGGCGGCGCGAACGCGCCGAGGCCTACCGCATGGACGAGAGCGAGCTCGAGGAGCACTACCGCCAGAGGAGCCTGCTCAAACGCAACGTCTTCCCCGAGGACATCGCCGAGGCAGTGTATTTCCTGGTCTCGGACCGCTCCGCCAAATCGACCGGCAATATCATCAACGTCGACGCGGGACATGCTCCCTCGTTCACGCGCTGAGAGGAAACGCAACATGACCCTCTTCACCCCTGAATTCATCGCCGGGCAAAACCTGACTCACGCCGCCGCACTCGCCAGCGACTATGCCGCGCTCGGCGAGCAACTAGCGCGCTCGGGATTGGACATCGAGGCCATCACCGCGCGCGCCGCCGCCTTCGCGGTGGCCGTGCCGAGCTGGGGCGTGGGCACCGGCGGCACGCGTTTCGCGCGTTTCCCGGGGCCCGCCGAGCCACGCAACGTGTTCGAGAAACTCGAGGACTGCGCCGTGATCCAGCGCCTGGTGCGCTGCACACCGCGCGTCTCGCCGCACTTCCCCTGGGACTGCGTGTCGGACCATGCGGCGCTGCGCGAGCACGCCGCGGCACTGGGACTGGGCTTCGACGCGGTGAACTCGAACACCTTCCAGGACCAGCCGGGACAGCCGCTGTCATACCGTTTCGGCTCGCTGACGCACACCAGCGCCGCGGTCCGCGAGCAGGCAATCGCGCACAACCTCGACTGCATCCGCTACGGACAGGCGCTGGGTTCGCGCGCGCTGACCGTGTGGATCGGCGACGGCGGCAATTTCCCCGGGCAGCAGCATCTCGTGCGCGCGCTGGAACGCTACCTCGATTCCGCGCGCACGATCTACGCCGCGCTGCCTGCCGACTGGCAGATGTTCATCGAGCACAAGTGCTACGAGCCGGCCTTCTACTCCACCGTGATCCAGGACTGGGGCACCAGCGTGCTCTGCGCCATGCAGCTCGGCGAAAAGGCGCGCTCCCTGGTCGACCTCGGACACCACGCCCCCAACGTGAACATCGAGATGATCGTCGCGCGGCTGGTGCAGTTCGGCAAGCTCGCGGGCTTTCACTTCAACGACAGCAAGTACGGTGACGACGATCTCGACAGCGGCTCGATCAACCCTTACCAGCTGTTCCTCGTGTTCAACGAGCTGGTCGATGCCCAACAGCGCCAGGTGCCGGGCTTCGATCCCGCCTACCTGCTGGACCAGTCGCACAACGTCACCGACCCCATCGAGAGCCTGATGAACTCGGCGGCCACCGTGCAGCGCTGCTACGTGCAGGCATTGCTGGTGGACCGCCCAGCTCTCGGTGCCTGTCAGGATGCGAATGACGCGCTGATGGCCGGCAACACCCTCAAGCGCGCCTTCCACTGCGACGTCTCGCCGATCCTGGCGGAGGCGCGCCGGCGCGCCGGCGGCGCGATCGACCCGATCACCTGCTACCGCGCGGCGCGCTACCGCGAGCGCCTCGCGCCGGCCCGACCCGCCGTCGCGGGCAGCGGCTCGGGCATCGTCTGACATGGCTCGCGTCGTTACCTGCAACGAGGACCTGCGGCTGCTCGCGAAACGCCGCGCGCCGCGCGCGATCTTCGACTACGTCGACCGCGGCTCCTACGACGAGCTCACGATCCGCGACAATCGCGCGGCGCTGGACCGCATCCGGCTGCGCCAGCGCGTGATGGTCGACGTCTCCGGGCGCAGCACCGCGAGCACGATGCTGGGCCAGCCGGTCACGATGCCGGTGGCGCTGGCGCCGACCGGGCTGACGGGATTGATGCACGCCAACGGCGAGATGCTCGCGGCGCAGGCCGCCGCGGAATTCGGCGTGCCCTTCGCATTGAGCACGATGTCGATCCTCTCGATCGAGCAGGTGCGTGCGGGTACGCGCGAGCCCTTCTGGTTCCAGCTCTACGTGATGCGCGACCGCGGCTTCGTGGCCGAACTGATCGGGCGCGCGGTGGCGGCCGGGTGCCCGGCGCTGATACTCACCGCCGACCTGCAGGTGCAGGGACAACGCCACCGTGATCTCAAGAACGGGCTCACGGTGCCCCCGAAGCTGACGATGGCAAACCTGCTCGATATGGCGCTGAAACCCCGCTGGGCGCTGGGCATGCTCGGGGCGAAGGGCCGCAGCTTCGGCAATCTCGCCGGCTATGCGCCGAGCGGACGCGGGCTCGCCACGCTGTCGCAATGGATTGCCGGACAGTTCGATGCCTCGCTCGACTGGGCCGACGTCGAGTGGGTGCGCGGCCGCTGGCCGGGCAAATTGATCGTCAAGGGCATCCTCGATCCCGACGACGCTCGGCACGCGGTGCGTGCCGGTGCCGATGCGGTCGTGGTCTCGAACCACGGCGGACGCCAGCTCGACGGCGCGCCTGCGGCGATAGACGCACTGCCCGGCATCGCCGACGCGCTGGGCGGGGAGGCAGAACTGCTCTGCGACAGCGGCGTGCGCAGCGGCCAGGACGTGCTCAAGGCTCTGGCGCTCGGGGCACACGGCACGATGATCGGCAAGGCGTTCCTGTACGGCCTCGGCGCCATGGGCAAGGCCGGCGTCACGCGCGCGCTCGAACTGATACGCAACGAACTCGACGTCTCGATGGCGTTGACGGGCGTGAGCCGGTTGGGCGATGTCGATCACAACGTGCTCTGGTGAACCAGGAATTCAGGAAGAGCTCAGGATGCAGGCCGGCGCCACGCGCGAATTTCAGGGAGTTCGCGGAGAATCGGCGATCTGCGCCGTGGCGATCTCCGCCAGCGCCAGCACCGCGGTGAGCCCCGGCGACTCGATGCCGAACAGGTTCACCAGCCCGGAGATGCCGTGCTCGCGCGGACCGTCGACGCGGAAGTCCTGCGCGGGCTCGCCGGGGCCGGCGATCTTCGCCCGGATGCCGCAGTGCGCAGGCGCGAGCTCGCGCCTGCCGATGCCCGGGTAGTAACGCGCGATCGCCGCGCGCAACGCCGCCTCGCGCCCCTCGCCGAAGCAGTAGTCGATGCCGTCGATCCACTCGACGTCCGGACCGAAGCGCGCCTGTCCCGCGAGATCCAGCGTCACGTGCACGCCCAGCCCGCCGGCTTCCGGCATCGGGTAGACCAGGCGGCGGAACGGCGACGCGCCCGCCAGCGCGAACCAGTGGCCGCGCGCAAAATGCGCCGGCGGCACCCATGCGGGCGGCGTGCCTAGCGCCGCGGCAACGTGTGGTGCGCGCAGTCCGGCGCAATTGATCACCGTGCGGCAGGCGATGCGCACCGGTTCCGCACCACCGACATCGACCCGCAACCCCCCTCCCGCCGGTGCGCCGCCGAACACGGGGCTGCTGCACACCAGCGTGCCTCGCGCATGCTCGAGGTCGCCGAGCAGGCTCGTCATCAGCGCATGGCTGTCGACGATGCCGGTCGAAGGGGACAATATCGCGGCTACCGCCTCGACCTCGGGTTCGAGCTCGCGCCACGCCGCACGTTCGAGCACGCGCAGATCATCCACGCCGTTGGCGCGCGCGGTTTCGAGGTAATGCATCAGCGCGGGAACTTCATCCGCATGCGCCGCGACCAGCAGCTT
>Ga0073904_10003287_pt1 | contig 12180 bp, 10 predicted proteins | sample KloWWTrecipitate_FD_66668 | JGI IMG/M metagenome (GOLD analysis project Ga0073904, IMG submission 66668) | Active sludge microbial communities from Klosterneuburg, Austria, studying microevolution and ecology of nitrifiers - Klosterneuburg... | ecosystem: Engineered > WWTP > Aerobic digester >...
CAGCCCCACGCGGGCTTCGGATGCCGCTCGGACTGCATGCAGCAGATCGTCCGAAAGATCCGCCGGCGCGTGCAGGGAGAGTTTGGTGGGCCGGGTGACAGCGCACACGGCGCCTGCGCTCAGAGCGTCGAGTGCCAGTTCGGCACCCTTTTCGGTCGCGGGTGCGGAAACCACAACCGGGATGGGGCGTTCGTTCAGAATCTGTCTGAGCAGGGTCAGGCCATCCAGGTCCGGGAGGCCCAACTGGAGGACGATCACGTCCGGCCATCGGCTATCCAGGGCTTCGCGGACATGCCGCGGGTCGGCTGCAACGCCGGTGATCTCGATGCCCTCGGCAGAAGGCTGTTCAGTCAGCACCTGGTGCAACAGGGGCGAATCATCGACGATCATGACCTTGATTGAGGACACGGGTTTGCTCCTGACAATCAGGATTGCGCCTGCGGCGCGTCCTTGAAAAATTCAGTCAAATGGCAGAAGGCAAGCGCCTCTCTTATCCGCTCGCTGGTGGCGACCAGGCGCAGGGCGCGCTCACAGGCCTGTGCTTCCATGCGCAGGGACACCAACAGCTGAATACCCGCTGCGTCGATGTCGCTGACACCGGAAAGATCCAGTTCCACGCTGCCCGCCGCATTCATTGCGGCGAGCAAGGCGTCGCGCCACCTGGCTGCCGTGTAGATGGTCATCGGGCCGGCGATCCGTACCCGGCTGTGACCCACGTGGGTCTGTTCTGACGCGCTCATGAGGTTCTCTTCTGCGAAGGGAAGGCACGCGCCGAAAGACCGCTTCGGGGCGTCGCCAACAGAGTGGGAGGGCTAAGCCGAAGGCAGCACCGGCGGATGGCATTTATTGTCGATTGAAGGCTCATCACATATCCTTGACTCAGCGCACGGCCTCGGCGCGCTGCCGCTTGCACCGGAAGGCCCGCACCAGGGCGGCGATCTCCTGCCCCTCCACCGGCGGCGCCATCACCACGACCTCATCGGGCAGACGCTCGCGTACACCGGCCCTGTCCGCCTCCGAGGCCACCAGGACCACCACCAGTATCAGGCGCTCCCTGGCATGAGCCACAAGGGCGTGGACCATGGCGAAAAAATCCAGGCCAGCAATGCCAAGATCAGTGATCAGCACCTTGGGCCGGGTCTCACCGATACGGATCAGCGCCTCGAACCCGCTGTTGGCTGTCTCAACCCGACAGTCGGGCAGGACGTCCTCGAGGATTGCCCGCAGGGCCTCACCGCCTTCCGGCTCCTCGCGCAGCACCAGTACCCCAAAAGGGTCAGGTGGCGCCGTTGCAGCACACCGGTGCTGGCGCATCAGGCTCTCTACCGAATCGAGCAGGATGCGGCGATGCCCGCCGGGAGTTTTCCACGCCTGAAGATGGCCCTCCTCGACCCACAGCTGCGTCGTGCGCACACTGATCCCGAGCAAACGGGATGCCTCACGGGTCGAGCAGATGCGGGTGGTGTCGGGTTGCGGAGTCATGGCCCCTCCAAAAAGTTTTGCGATATTATCATTTTTATTGTTTATGTGTTTTATTGTTGTATTTAATGTTTGTATTGGCGCGGAAACTTCTCACACTTATCGCAAACCTGCCTTAAACACATCAAACAAGACACAAATAAATCTCTTTATTACTGAGTTAATTAACTTTTTTCTAACCCATAACGCCACACTTTTTGTTGGCGGGTAGAACAAGAAGAGAAAACAATGACCGGCATCCAAAGATAGGATTGTTGTTTTTATCAAATAAGATGTTTTCGGCGAGATGATCCGCCCGCAGGAGGCGGCAAACACCCCTGCCGGTCAGTGCCGGAAAGCGCACACGCGCCTTTGCTTCAGCTGGGTCGGACTGGGGAGATGGCGCCGGAAGGAAGGCTGCTAGGGGCGACGTGTATCGAGAAGGGAGCGGGCGAAGTCGGTCAGTTCATCATCTGCCCGTGCCCAGGCTTCACCGTCAAAGGTGGTGATGCGGTCGCCGTTGCGGCGCAGGATGCGCTTCCCGTCGGCACTGAAGCGCGCGTCACGCACCCGGTCGGCCTCCCCCTCCAGGGTGCTGAGGGCCTGCCGATCCCAGCTCCACACCCGTGCGCTACCATCTGCACCGGTGGAGACGATGCGCTCCCCATCCGGATGGATATCCAGGCTGATCACCGGCCCGGCATGGGCGGCAATACCGCTGTGGTCCTGCCGGGGCGCGTCCAGATCGTAGAGCCGCAGGTGACCGTCGGACCCGCCGCTGGCGAGGCGACGCCCGCGTCGGTCAAAGGCCAGCGCGTAGATGGGGCTATCCAGGTCGTCCGCCTCGAAGACCACCGACCCTCCCGTCACGGGCAGCACTCGCAGATGCCCGCTGGTCAGGCCGAGGGCAATCTGCGTAGCGTCGCTACTGAACACCGCCGTACGCACTACCTCGCCCTTGTTGAGCAAGACGCGACCAGCAGCGCTGCCACCGGTTTCAAAAAGCTCACCGGTGGCGATGCGGAAACTGTACTTGCCGTTGGCGCTGAGGATCAGCCCGTTGCCCATGGGCGGCAGAAAATCGGCCGGCTGGAGACGCCACAGCTTGACCGTGCCGTCGGCACCAGCGCTCACCACCCGCGCACTGTCAGGCGCAAACAGCGCGGCCCTGACCTCCTGACCATGGCCGCGGAACTCTCGGGCGCGGAAAGCGAAGGGCTCGTCCCACACTCGCACGGTGTCGTCCCGGCCATAGGACAGGATGCGTCGACCGTCCGGACTGAAGTAGGCCGCCAGGGCGCCCCCCGCATGCACGCCAGGCAAGACCTGGGGCGCCATGCCCTGGGGCTGAACGTCGGGCAACACACTCCAGACGTAGACACCCCCGTCGGAACCGGTGGCCACCAGACGTCGGCCATCGGGTGCGTAGCGCACCGACGTGGCGGACACCGGGGGCTGATCCGCCTGGACCGGAAGCTCAAGGGGATGCCCGATGAGGCGGCCGCGGGCTGTCCAGCGGTAGAGCGTGCCATCGGCCACGGCCACCGCCACTTCCGTGCCATCGGGGGAGAAGCTGGCCCCAAAGACCTCATCGGGATGGGTCAGGGTGACCACGCTGCCATCGACCACGTCCCAGATGCGAGCAGTGTTGTCGTTGTTGCCGTAGGACAGCACCCACTTGCCGCTGTCGTCGAAACTGGCCGAGCCTACGTTGCCGAAATGCCCCGACAGTCGGGCCAGCGCACAAGCCCCACCGGCTCCGGTGAGCAGCAGATCCGGCGTGGTGCCGTCCTCCGATTCGCGGATCGCCACCACCCGCTTGCCGTCGCGGCTGATATCCGCATCCAGCCAGGGTGGGCCGCCGACGTGGCCACATTCGGTCAGCAGCTTTCCGCTCCGATCCCAGACCCGCAACAGACCATCCCGGCCGGCCGAGACAATACGCGAGCCATTCTCCGACGCGGCAATCGCCACCACCGGGCCGCCGTGGATGACGCGCGCCTGCACGGCCAGGCTCTGGCTGTTGAGCAGGCGCGCCTCACCGTCATCACCGGCACTGACAATCCACGCCCCATCGCGGCTAAAGGCCACCGCATTGGCAGCGCCCTTGTGGGGTGCCAGCGCCGGGTTGTGCAGGAATCCGGAAATCGCCAGGCGCAGGGTATTGCGGACGTTGCGGTCGCTGGAATCGGTGGCCAGGCCAAGGGCTTCCTCCAGGGCCCTGCGGGTGTCCACCTCGATGCGGTCTGTCACTTCGGCCGCGATGCGGCGGGCGTCGGCCTCCTGCCTGTCCTGGTGCAAGGTGTGCAGGTTGAGGCCCACGGCAGCCAGCAGCGCGAGGCCTGCCAGCCCGCCCAGACACTGGTTGCGGCGGCGGAAACGCTGGTCCGCCCAGGGCCGCACGATCTCGATGAAGGCATCGTGCTGCAATTCGTAGCTCACGCCCCCCGCAGCATCCCGGGTGCGCACGATGCGATGTTCCCGGAGCACATCCAGGACCCGCTCGGTGCGCTGTTCGGAGGTCCCCGCCTGGGCAGCCAGCGCTTCGAGCGGATAGGCGATCTTGACACCGTTACGGGGGGCCAGTGCCTTCAGGACCTGGGCGGCGTCGAGGGACTGGAACAGGCCGAAATGGCGGGTCACGTCATGGAGGTAGGCGGCAATGATGCCGCGACGCTCGCCCAGGGCCAGGTAGTCGGCCATGCGCAGGCCGGGCGCGCCCCCTGCCAGGGCCTTGTCCCACAGGCAGCGGCAGATAAGCTGCAGGAAAGGCAGTTCGATGCCGCCCCGGAACAGGCGGCCGGCGGACTTTTCAGGATCACCGGGAGCCAGGTCATCCAGCAGGCGATCTACCAGCTCCTCGTCACACACCCCGCCAAAGCGCCGGGCAGGCGCGGCTATGGCCTCCCGGGCGCGATCCCGGTCCAGGTGCTCCAGGTGATAGGTGGACGCAAACAGCGACAGCACATGCCCACGCAGACAGGCATCGACGCTGGCCAGGAATTCCTCGCGGAAGGACAGCACCACCCGCAGATCAAGGGGCGTGCGCAGCAGGGCACCCAGGGCAACGGGCAGATGCCCCAAATCGCCGGCGTAGCGCTGCAGATACTCCTCAAACTGGTCCAGCACCAGCACCAGGGTGCTGTCGTCCCGGGACAGCGCTACGCGAGCCGCATCCACCAGCTGACCTGACCCGGGCGCCTGCGGGCTGCCGGCAATGGCCTGGGCCACGGCGTCACAGGGGTCGGGCGTGTTCCACTTGTCGAAGTACACCACCTGCGCTTCTTCGGCCCGCAGCTCCGGAATCACCAAAGCCCGAAGCAGCGAGGTCTTGCCTACCCCGGACGGGGCATAGAGCAGGGTCAGCGGATGGGAGAAGAGCTTGTTGATGAGCAACTGGGCATCCCGCTCCCGGCCGAAAAAACGGTCGCGCTCGGCCTCGGTATAGGGTTTGAGGCCGATATAGGGCTCATGGACATCGACGGGCAGCAGGGAATGGGGAGCGTCGGACATGGGTAGCCCTACTTGAATTGCCCGAGGGTCTGCACGAAGGCTTCACAGTCGGACTGGAGGCGATCCTCCGCCGCCACCAGCTGGGCCCAGAAGCGCTCCTCTATGGGCGACACCGCCGTGCGTACGGCGTAGCGCCGCCGCGGCCGCACCTGCCCCTCGTTGCTGAAGATGTGCCCAACCAAACGGTAATGCCACACATCCAGGTTGTAGCCGAGAAACAGCAGGGCACTCTTCTGCAGACGCCGCGAGAAGGCGCTGGGCGGCTTGGTGTGCTCGTTCTCCAGGCGACCGAGAAAGGTCATGTGATCACTCTCGGTGATGACCACCGTATCGATGCCTGAATGGCGATCAGCCAGCTCATTGGCGAATGGGGAGCCAACGATCTTGTAGATGATCCGATCTCCATGCTCCCCCAGGTCCGAAATCAGCCAGTTATCGGCCAGCTTGACCTCCACCGAGGGCGTCTGCCCTCCCCTGCGGATCACCAGCAGGCGCCCATCCAGCTCATCATCCTCGGCCGTCAGGATGTGGGTGACCACCGTGAAGGGCAGCCCGGCCTGCTCCAGCAGGCTCTCGAAGACCCAGTCGTAACTGGCCGAGACGATGATCCAGGGTGTCTGCATGGCCGCCAGGAAGCGGTGGGTCTGGGTCTGGGCCTGAACGACGGACTGGCTCTGCTCGCGCAGTACGGTGGTGAGACGCCTGAGAAAGGCACCCCGCTCGCCACCAAAAACCAGCAACAGGTATTCGGCAGCGGTGGCCAGCGGGTAGCGTTCGTCAAGGCGCATGCCGGCTTCCAGGCCGGCGGTCTCGATCAGGGCACTGACCAGCCGGAAGGCACTGAGGGGGCCACTGCCGAAAACCCCGTCACCCACCAGGGGCACCAGCCGCCCTTCGTCCAGGGCTCCGCGGATGGCCAGGAAGAACTCGCGATTGCCGCGAAGGGCGGTGGCCGTCGGCGCTGCGGTGGTGCGCCGGGCAACCTCCCCGCGGCTGGAGTTGGTGTTGAAGCCCTTGCTCAGGGGCTGGTTCTCGGGGGCCTCGGCTTCAATGCGGGCCTGCACGTAGCGGCAAATTTCATCGGCGGTGAGGATGCAGTCACCGTCATCCGCCTCGAAGGTCTCCACTCCATGCACGAACCAGCGCACCAGCCGGGAGACGGAGCCCCCCCGCTCTGCCACATCCCGATCCAGCACCGTGCTCCCCGCCAGCACGTACTTGCCCTGCCCCTGCCCCAGGTTGGAGACGAGAATGGACGGGATATCCACCTGTCCGACCGCATCTGCAGTCAGGCTGTAGATGCAGTCAAGCAGGATGACCAGCTGGGAAGCGCTGCTCTCGTTCAGGGCCCGCTTGGCAATCCACTCCATGGAGATCGCCGTCGCATCCAGGTAATCGAGCTCGGAGTCGTTGGGGCACAGGTAGAGATCGCCCCGGGCCGACAGCTTGGCGTGGCCGCAGTAATAGAGCAGCACCGTGTCGTTGGGCAGGGCATCCTTGAAGACCTTCTGCAGGCTCTTCATCAGCGCCGTTTTTTCAGGGTTGATCAGGGTCTCTACCTGGAAGTGAGTGTCGTCCCGATCGGCCAACAGCTTGCGAAGGGCGTCCACACTGCTTGAGGCGCAGCCGGGAGCCTGGAAACCGGCGCCGTGGGCGTAGGCATCGACACCCACCAGCAGGGCCGAACGGCTGCCACGCACGCGTTTCTCCAGGGGTGTGATCAAAACCTCGGCCAGCAGTGGATCGTCCGCCTCCCCGTTCCAGGCCCGCAGGTCTATCCACTGGGACTCGGTAAACCCGAGGGGTACGTCCTCACCGTCGAGGCAGACCTGCAGCAGCGTCCGGCGTTGGGCCGCACGGCTGGCTTCGGAGCGCACGAAGTCCTTTTCCCGGGAGGTCTCGCTCCACAGCACCACCACGCAGCGCGCGTCGTCGATCTGCTCCTCGAGCTCCTTGCGCCAGGTGCAGGCGGCGTCCAGATCCTTATCCCACCACACCGAGAAGCGGGCTGCCAGGGCCGCAGCGAGGACTTCTGCCCGGGCCCTGTCGGTGTGTCCGTAACTGAGGAAAATGTCGGCCATGGCGATGCCTATTGGGCAATGCCTGGTACTGCACCCCAGGGCGTGTAGCAGGCACAGGCCGAGCCGACCGGCATGGCTACTGCCATCGGGCAGGGCCCGGCGTTGGTCATGCACAGGGTGGCGAACCGCGGGCGCGGCATTTGCTGCTGCTGTGGAGGCATCGACGGCACGCGCTGCTGGGTCGTACCGCCGCACAGGCGATCAATCTCCATCTGCGGCACCCCCTCGTTACGCAACTGGATGCGCTCGCGGGTCGTGCAGAAAGCCAATGCGTCCGCTGCCGGCAAACAAGCGGCCACCAATAGCCCTAGCAACACCAAGCGATGCGTCATGGAACTCTTCACCCCGCGACCGGAAGCCTCATTTCCTTTATACGGCGCGACTCTCCGAATGTCCATGCGCGATGGAACGAATCCCCATGCCGGCAGACTTGCCGGTCCGCATCACCCCTTGCGGCTGATCCGCCCAAGGATGGCGGACGGAATGTCCCGGAGCGGCAGGATGCGATCGACCGCGCCGAGCTTCACGGCCTCCTTGGGCATGCCATAGACCACACAGCTGGCCTCGTCCTGGGCAACGGTCCAGGCGCCGGCATCGTGCATTTCCTTCAAGCCGCGGGCGCCGTCATCACCCATCCCGGTCATGATGATGCCCACCGCGTTCCTGCCCGCAAAGCGGGCAACAGACCGGAACAGGACGTCCACCGAAGGTCGGTGGCGACTCACCGGCGGACCGTCGACCACATCCACCACATACTGGGCGCCACTGCGCTTGAGAAGCATGTGGCGACCTCCCGGTGCGATCAGCACCCGACCTGGCACCACCCTGTCGCCGTGACGCGCTTCGCGCACCTCGACCTCGCACAGGGTGTCGAGACGCTGGGCAAAGGCGCCCGTGAACTTCTCTGGCATATGCTGGACGACCACAATACCCGGGCATACCCGCGGCAGGGCGCGCAACACGGCCTCCAGCGCCTGGGTGCCGCCCGTCGATGTGCCGATCGCCACCACCGTCTCGGTGGTCTGAGCCATCGCCGTGCCCGGCGGCAGGATGGCATCGGCCGACAGCTTCGGCGCCGGCGGCATGGGGGCCGCCTGGCTCGCCGCCAAAAGGCGTCGCACGTTGGCGCGGGCTGCAACCTTGACCGCGCTGACGAGATCATCCGAGCTATCCATCAGGAATTGCTTGAGACCCATCCTGGGCTTGGTCACGACGCAGACCGCACCTGCGGAAAGGGCCTGCAGCGCTGTTTCTGACCCCTTCTCGGTCAGGGTCGAGCAGATCACCACCGGCGTGGGGCGCTCGGCCATGATCTTGCGCAGGAAGGTGATTCCGTCCATGCGCGGCATCTCCACGTCGAGGACGATGACGTCCGGCCAGCAGGTCTTCATCCGCTCCAGGGCAAATACCGGATCAACCGCCGTGCCGATAATTTCAATGGCGTGATCCTCGCCCAGTGTTGCCGACAAGACCTGGCGGACCACCGCCGAGTCGTCGACGATCATGACCTTAATGGGGGGCATGGCTTTCCTGTTTTTCTGTAATTGTTTAAGTGACGTCAGCCGGGCCTGCCTGCCGCGTGCCTCATGGTGACGCGCCCGCTCCAGATGTCGAAGAGCAGGTGGCGATGACCGTTGCCTTCGACATGGGCGCCCACGCAGCTCAGGCGATGGGCGCGCACCAGCTCATGGGCAAGTACCACGTTCTTCTGCCCGATCAGGGGAATGCCGCGCCCGCGGGCCAGGTCGGGAAACATGTTGCCACCGCCAAAAAGGCGGACCCGGTAGTCTTCGGGCCGCGTCCGGGCGGCCCGGATTTCCCTGAGCATCAGGTCGAAGGCCTCATCCCCGTAGCGCCCGTCCAACCCGCGTGAGTGGGTGTGGCCGCGGCTGGGCAGCACGAAATGGCACATGCCGCCGATCCGCCTGTCGGGGTGCCAGAACACCGCGGACACGCAGGAGCCAAGCACGGTGCGGATACGTGTGTGTCGGTCGCCGAAGTACCACTCGCCCGGCTGCAGAAAGATCTCGACGACCCCGTCGGGCATGCGCATGGGTTCAGGCCGCCGGCTTGCGGTAAATCGACGGGCGGACGGTCTTCAGCGCATCGGAAACGCCGTTGAGGTTTTCCGAATGGCTGAGCATGAAATAGCCCCCCGGCCGCAGCAGCGGCAGAATGCGCCGGATCACCTGACGTTTGGTCTCCAGGTCGAAATAGATCATCACGTTGCGCAGGAAGATCACGTCGAACTGGCCGATGTCCGGCAGGGTGGCGTTCAGGTTGATCTGGCGGAAATTGATCCTTCCGCGCAGCTCAGGCTTCATCATGAAGGTGCCGTCCTGGCTGCCGATGCCCTTCAGGCAGTACTTCGCCAGCAGCGGCCGGGGAATACCCGCCGCGTCGTCCATCGGGTAACGCCCCTCCCGCGCGTGGGCCAGCACGCGGCTAGACAGATCCGAGGCGACGATCTCCCACGGGCGCCCACCCAACACGTCGGCCATCACCATGGCGATGGTGTAGGGCTCCTCACCGCTGGAGCAGGCGCCGCTCCACACCCGCACCGTGCTCTGCCCCTTCAGTTCGGGCAGGGCGTGGCTGCGCAGGAAGTCGAAATGCTTGGGTTCGCGAAAGAAGTAGGTCTCGTTGGTGGTCAGCAGGTCCACCGCGATCTGGCGCTCGCCCGCGTCGGCCTGCACCCGCTGGAGGTAGCTGCCGTAGCCGTCCAGATCCAGCTGGCGCAGCCGGCGGGCCAGCCGCCCGGCCACCAGCTGCTTCTTGGCGTCGGACAGGCTGATCCCGGCCAGGGAGTACATCATCGCGCGGAACTGGCCAAACTCCCGATCGGTGAGCTGGCCCTGCAGCCCCGTGACGTGGCGCTGGACGGCAGTCGTGGTCATGGTCTCAGCCCGCCACGCTGCTGCCGAGGCGCGGCAAGGTGCCCGCGTCCATCGGCGTCCCCTGCCGGGACAGCTCGTCGAGCACCGACAGTTCATCCGTAGACAGCACCGCCTCCACATTGAGCAGGATCACGAAGCCGCCCGCCACCTTGCCCATGCCTAGGATGAAATCCGCCCGGATGCGCGCGCCGAAGGCCGGCGGCGCCTCAACCTCGCCGGGGGGGATCTCCAGCACCTCGCTCACCGTATCCACCAGAATGCCCAGCACCTGGCACTCATCGCTGCCGCCCATCTCGATGATGACGATGCAGGTACGTCGGGTGATCTCGGTGGGCTTGCCGCCGAAGCGCGCCTTCAGATCGATCACCGGCACCACCGCGCCACGCAGGTTGATGACCCCGCGGATGCTCGGCGGCATCATGGGCACGGTGGTCACCTGACCGTATTCGATGATCTCCTTCACGCTGAGGGTCTCGACGGCGTACATCTCGCCGCCCAGGGTGAAGGTCAGGTACTGGCGGGGCTCGGCGGCGACCGCCAGCGCGTCTTTCCTGGCAAGTGTAGCCATCTCTCAGCCCTCGAACTGGACGTACTCGGTCTGAAAGATCGGCGCCCGGCCCGACTGGCGACGGCTCTCCGCGCGGCTGGCGACCTCGGCGCGGGCGGGCCGTGCCCGATGGCCGCTGGCGAGCTTGAAGTAGGCCATCGCCTTGCTCAGTTGCTCGGCCTGGGCGCTCATCTCCTCGGCGGTGGCCGCGAGCTCTTCGGAGGCTGAGGCGTTTTGCTGGGTGGTCTGGGAGAGCTGGGCCATCGCGGCGTTGATCTGGCCGACGCCGGAGCTCTGCTCGTCCGACGCGGAGGCGATCTCCTGGACCAGATCGGAAGTCTTGGTGATGCTCGGGATGATTCCCTCGAACAGCGTCCCGGCCCGCTCGGCCAGGGCCACGCTGCTCCTGGCGGTCTCGGAGATCTCCTGGGCCGCCACCTGGCTACGCTCGGCCAGCTTGCGCACCTCGGCCGCCACCACCGCAAAGCCCTTGCCGTGCTCACCAGCCCGCGCCGCCTCGATGGCCGCGTTCAGAGCCAGCAGGTTGGTCTGGTAGGCGATATCGTCGACGATGCCGATCTTGTCGGCGATGCTCTTCATCGCCTCCACGGTCGAGCGCACGGCCTCGCCACCTTCAATCGCCTCCTTGGCCGCCTTGGCCGCCATGCTGTCGGTGAGGGTGGCGTTCTCGCTGTTCTGGGTGACGGACGCCGACATCTGCTCCATCGACGCCGAGGTTTCCTCAACGCTCGCCGCCTGCTCGCTGGAAGACTGGGACAGGCTCTGGGCAGTGGCGCTCACCTCTTCCGACGCGCTGGAGAGCGAATCGGCCGAGCTACGCACTTCGGTGATGATGGACGTCAGCCGTTCGTTCATGGTCTTCAGGCTGTAAAGCAGGCTGCTCGTGTCGCCGGCCTTGGTGTCGACGGTCAGCGTCATGTCACCCTCGGCGATCTTTGACACAACGTCGGCCGCGTAAGCCGGCTCGCCGCCCAGCTGCTGCATCAGGCTGCGGGTGATGAAGATCCCGATGAGCGACACCGCAACCAGCGTGACGGCACCGATCCCCATGGCCACCCAGCGTGCATTGACAACACTCTCGGCCGCATCCTCGGCAGCCTTGCGGCCCAGTTCGGCGTTGTACAGGCGATGATCCTCGAAGGCGTCCCACACGCGGGCCATGATGGCCTGGTTGGTCATGAGCAGGTCCCGCGCCTCTTCCATCTTGTTCACCCGCGAGAGCACGTAGACCCGATCGCGAAGCTGGTCAAACTCGGCCAGCGCAGCCCGGTCGGCGGCCAGCAGACTCTTGTCCTTCTCGTCGCTGAGCAGACCTTCATACTTCTTCAGCGCCTCATCGATCTTGCGATGGTTCGCGGTGATCTTCTCTTCAATCCCGGCCATCACGGCCGGATCGGACGCGGCGATGTGTTGCCACAGCTGGGTGCGGGCTGCAGCCATCGGTGCGAAGGCCGCGTCCAGTGTGAGAACGCTGGGCACCACGTTTTCATTGGCGTAGTTGGTGGTTTCATAGACCCGGCCCATCTGGGTCAGGCCCACGATGGCCAGGAGGATGATCCCGAAAGCAGCGGACAGGATCAGGGACAGCATTTTCTTGCTGACGGTCATGACGATTCTCCAAAGGATGGCCGACGGATCAAACCGGCGACAGAGTGGAAGGCAG
>Ga0073904_10003292_pt1 | contig 12174 bp, 12 predicted proteins | sample KloWWTrecipitate_FD_66668 | JGI IMG/M metagenome (GOLD analysis project Ga0073904, IMG submission 66668) | Active sludge microbial communities from Klosterneuburg, Austria, studying microevolution and ecology of nitrifiers - Klosterneuburg... | ecosystem: Engineered > WWTP > Aerobic digester >...
CCAGGGCGTTCGCGCCGCTGGAGCACGCGCTCGACAGGGTGCGCGTGCGGGCGAAGGGCCCAACCTCCCGATCGATCCAGGCCGTGGTGGAGCTTATGGGGTTCGACAGCAGCCGACGCCAGGCGTCGTCTTTGGTGGTTTCGCGCTCTTTGGGGTCGGCGAGGAGCGCGAGGAGCGACTCGGTCTCGAACATGCCCCCGGTGGTCGCGCCGACGACGAGGCCGATGCGCAGCCCCGCGGCGCGAGCTCCCCGGAGATCGGCGGAGCGCGCCGCCTCACCCGCCGCCATGAGGCCCATCTCGGCCGTCCGCGACCACGAGTCGTCGGGGCGGCTCCCGATGCCCGCCACCTCGGCGGCGAGGGTCGAGCGGTGCCCCGTGGCGTCGAACAGCGTGAGCTCGCGAACGCCGCGCCGGCCCGCGAGGATCCCCTCCCACGTGGCCTCCGCCGTGCCACCGAGCGCCGAGACGACGCCCACGCCCGACACGGCGATCCGAGAGTCCTCGTCGCTGCCGTCGGGCTCGAGCTCGCCGCGCTGCGGGTCTCCGGGATTCACGAGATGGGGGAAGGGCGACCCTTCGCGATGTGCTCGGCGATGCCGGTCACCGAGCGGAAGATGCTGCGGGCCTCGGGGCCCTCGGGGATGGGCACGCCGAAGCTCTCTTCAAGGCTCATGGCGAGCTGAAGGGCGTCGAGCGAGTCGAGGCCGAGGCCCTCTCCGAACAGCGGCGCGTCGTCCTCGATGGAGCTCGGCACCCGCCCCTCGAGGTTCAGCTCGCGGACGATGAGCTCCTTCACTTCCTGCTTCAAGGGTGCGAGATCCATGGCCTCGGGCACCCTAGTGCCTCGACTTCACGAGTTCAATCCGAAGGTAGCGCGCGCGCGCGCGCGGGCCCGTCCGCTGGCGCTGGTCAGCGCCGGGGTGTTCGGGATACAACCGGCGTCGACGGAAGGCGGACGCCGAGGTCGAGCCTCGCGCGACGCGCAGCTGCGCCAATCGAGGCGGGGAGAGCACGACACATGGGAGCGCTGGTCAACTACTCCACGGACAAGGGCGTCGCGCTGATGACGCTGAACGATCCGCCCGTGAACTCGTACAGCTACGAGATGCTGAAGGAGCTCGACGCGTGCATCCTCGAGGCGCGCTTCGACAACGACGTGCACGTCATCGTGCTCACGGGGCACGGCGACAAGGCGTTCTCGGCGGGCGCGAACGTCAACATGCTCCAAGAGGCGGACGCGACCTTCAAGTACTACTTCTGCCTCCACGCGAACGAGACCCTCTCTCGCCTCGAGCAGACGCCCAAGCTCTGCATCGCGGCGATCAACGGACACGCGATCGGCGGCGGGCTCGAGGTCGCCCTCGCGTGCGACCTCCGCATCGCCCGCGCCGGCGATCTGCAAATCGGCCTCCCCGAGGCCCTGCTCGGCGTGCTCCCCGGGACCGGCGGCACTCAGCGCCTCGGTCGCCTCGTCGGTCGCTCGAAGGCGATCGAGTACATGATCGAAGGGACCAAGCTCGGCGTCGACGACGCGCTGCTCGCGGGCATCGTCAACAAGGTGTTCGAGGCCGAGTCGAACGAGGCGTTCATCAAGCAGGTGGTCGCCTACGGCCGGCGTTTCTGCCCCCCTACCGGCGCACCGCTCGCGGTCGGTCGTATCAAGCGGGCCGTGCAGTCGGGTCTCGAGGGCGGCCTGGAGCAGGGCCTCGCGCTCGAGCGCGAGCTGCAGGCGGAGCTGTTCCGCTCGAACGACGCCAAGGAAGGCTTCGCCGCGTTCACCGAGAAGCGCAAGGCGACGTTTCGCGGGCGATGACCTGCGGGCGTTAGCTCCGCGCCGCGTGCGTCACGCCTCGCCTCGTCTTCCGTTTCGCGGAGGTGCCTTGGCGTTCACCGCGCCCATCGCCGCGAGCGCGCCTTCACGCATGACGCGCTCGACCGCCCGACGAGCCTGCTCGACGATCCCGGGCAGCGCGGCGCGCTCGTCCGGGGCGAAGTCGCTCAGCACGTAGTCGGCCACGTCCCCGGCGAAGGCGGCGGGCGGGCGACCCACACCCACGCGGACGCGCACGAACTCAGGGCTGCCCATGCGCGCGATGAGCGAGCGGAGGCCGTTGTGACCCGCGTGCCCGCCGCCGACCTTCACGCGGACCTCGCCGAACGGGAGGTCGAGCTCGTCGTGGATGACGATGACGTCGCCGACCGCGCGCTTGTGGAAGACCATCGCGGGCTGCGCGGAGTCGCCCGACAGGTTCATGAAGGTCTGGGGCTTGAGCAGCACGGCGTCTGCGCCGTAGACGCTGCCCTTGGAAAAGAGGCCCGAGAACTTCTCGCGGAAGTCCTCGAGCCCGTTGTCCTTCGCGATCGCGTCGAGCACGACGAAGCCCACGTTGTGGCGGGTCTTCTCGTACTTCTTCCCCGGGTTGCCCAGGCCGACGACGAGCACGTGCCTGAGCTACTTCTTCTTCGCGTCCTTCGCGGGCGCAGCGGCGGCAGCCTTCGCGTCCTTCGCGGGTGCGCCCTTCGCGGGCGCGCCGGGGGCCGCGGCGGCCTCCTCGGTGCGATCTTTCTCGGGCGCGACCACCGAGATGATGGTCTGCTCAGCCGGGAAGCGGACGGCGACGCCCTCGGCGAGGCTGAGGTCCTTCGTGGCGATCGCCTCGTTCAGCTTGAGCTCGGTCACGTCGACCTCGACGTGCAGAGGGATGCGGTCGGGCAGGCAGCGCACGGGCAGCGTGCGGAAGACCTGGCGGAGGATGCCACCGGCGACGACGCCCGCGGCCTTCCCCTTCACCACGACCGGCACGTCGGTGTCGACCAACTGGTCGAGCTTCACCTCGACGAAGTCGACGTGGAGCAGGCTGCGCGTGACCGGGTGGTAGGAGTATTCCTTCACCATCACGAGCAGGTCTTTGCTGTCGATCGCCATCTTGATGACGGTGTTCTTGCCGGCCTCGCTGCGGAGGATCGCCAGGACGTCTTTCGGCGCGACGGCGATGGGCGTGGCGGCGAGCGACTTGCCGTACGCGACGGCGGGGATGTTTCCGGACGAACGAATGCGGCGAGCCGCACCCTTTCCGGAAGCGGGGCGGGACGTGGCCTGGACGTTGGGCATGGCGCTCATGACAAATCTTCTCCTCGATGGGTCCCGATAGGAGCCGCGCAGATCGCGCTCGAACGCTCCGAGAGGGAGGCGTGGGGGCTTAGCAAAAAATCCTGGGGGATGCGCGGAAAAAGCGGCGACCGCCGCGATTCTGGTCGCACCCGTGGCGCCCTCACCGGAGGAGGGCCGCGCACTCGCCCGTGGGCCCGCGCTTGCCTTGCTGGACGCACGATTGGTACGCTCGCCTCGCGTCGGCCCCGCGCCCCTTGCTGTCGTAGGCGGCGCCCAGGAGCAGCCACGCCTCCGCGTCCGTCGGATCGGCCGCGACCGACGCCTCGCCCGCCTGGATGGCCTCGGCGAACTTCCCTCGGTCCAGCGCGCGCTGCGCGTCTCGCTTCAGCGCCTTGGCGTCCTTCGCAGGCCCCGCGTCGGCTGCGGCCGCGTCAAGCGTCGTGGAGGGCTGCGTGGCCGCGTCGGCGGGCCCCGCGTCGACCGCGGACGCGCTTGGCGCAGGAGCTGCGCTCACCGCCGCCGCCGCGCTGACGGCGGCGCTCGGCACGACGGGCGCCGGCGCGCTGACGGCGGCCTGCGCGTGCGCCGGGGTCGCGGGCGGCGCGGGGGCCGCTGGGGGCTCCTCGAGCAGGCGTCGGACGACCGCGAGGGAGAACACCACGCCGAGCGCGAGCGCGATCCCCCGGACCAAGCGCTGCGATCGCGCCCGGCGCGCCAGGACCTCGGGGTCTTCGCGCAGCCGCACGCGTCGATCGTCGGCCGCGTCGGCCTCGATAGGAGGGGGCGGCAGCGACGACTTGCGAGTGCCCTCCCTGAAGAAGGCCGCCCCGATGGAGTCGCGCGCCCCGTCGGGCTCGGCCTCACCGCTCGCGTCAGCCCCCTCGGGCTCCGAGTCCTCCGCGTCCCTCGCTTCGGCTGCGTCCTGCTCCGCGTCCTTCGCGTCGTTCGCGTCGTCCGCGTCCTTCGCGTCCTTCGCGTCCTTCGCGTCGTTCGCGTCGGCCTTCGCGTCTGTGGCGTCTTTCGCGTCTTTCGCGCCCTTGGCCTCGGGTTTCGCGTCCTTGACCTCGGGCTTCGCGTCCTTGACCTCGGGCTTCGCGCCTTGCATCTTCGCGTCGATCGGCGTGGCGGGCTTCAGGTCCTTCACGTCCGGCCGCGCCGGCTTCGCGTCAGCCTTCGTGTCCTTGGTGTTCGCGTCGGTCGACGTCGCGGTCTTCGCGTCCTTCGCGTCGGCCTTCGCGTCCTTCGCCTTCGCATCGGTCGACGTGGCGGCCTTCACGCCCTTCGCGTCGCCGCCCGCGGCCGGGGCCTCGCGTGGCTCGCTCGCCGCCTCGGATGGCGGGGTGGACTGGCTTGCGCCAGGTGGACGGCTCGCTCGACCCTTCTTGCTCATTCTTCCTCGAGACGCCCCTCGCTCATGGACACGGACAAGTGCCTTTTCGCGCGTGTTGGCCCTCCCGTCAACGGATGTGCGCGGGCGCCACCATTTGCACGACGCCGCGGGCCCTCACCCTTGGATTCTGTTCGAAGGCAAGGCCAGCAGTACTAGTGTGCGGTCGCGTGAGCCTCGTCCTTACCTTGCACCGCCGCGCACACGATCCCGTTCGCCGCGGGCACCCGTGGGTCTTTCGCGAAGCGATCCTCCGCGCGCAGGGCGAGGCGACCACCGGAGCGGCCGCGACCCTCGTCGACGACACGGGGCGCACGCTCGGCTACGGGGTGTACGACGCGTCGTCGCCGCTGGCGGTGCGCGTGTGGGGCCCGACCCCCGTCGACGAGGCGCTCGTCGCTTCGCGCCTCCGCGCGGCGTTCGATCTGCGCCGGGCGCTCTTTCGCGACGGCCGCACCACCGCGTACCGCCTGCTCCACGGCGAGGGCGACCGGACGCCGGGCCTCGTCCTCGATCGCTACGGGGAGGTCGCGGTGCTGCGGACCGACGGCGACGCGGCCGCGGTGCTCGCCGACCGGCACGCCGCGACGCTGCGCGACGAGCTGCTCGGGACCGGAGTGACCACCCTCGTGAGCCGCCAGTCGGCGCGATCCCGCCGCGCCGAGGCGCCGCGCACCGAGGTGCTGTTCGGCGATCCGCCGCCCGCGCGCGTCGCGGTCACGGAGCACGGCGTGCCCTTCGAGGTCGACCTGGCCGAGGGACAGAAGACCGGCGCGTTCCTGGACCAGCGGGAGAACCGCGCGCGGGTCGGCCAGCTCGCCGCCAGCCTTCGACGGCGAGGCGCGCCGCCGGTGCGCGTGCTCAACCTGTTCTCTTACGCGGGCGGCTTCTCACTCCACGCGGCACTCGAGGGCGCGCACACGACCAGCGTCGACGTCGCCCCGCTCGCGCACAAGACCGCGCAGGCGAGCTTCAAAGCAGCCGGGGTCGGGCTCTCCGGCCACGCCTTCGTCGCCGCCGACGTGTACGCCTACCTGGCGGACGCGAAGAAGAAGGGGCTCTCCTGGGACATCGTGATCTCCGACCCGCCGAGCTTCGCCCCGAGCGAGAAGGCCGTCGCACGCGCGCTCAGCGCGTACCGGACCTTGCACGGTGCAGCCGCGGCCGTGCTCCGCCCAGGCGGCGTATTTTGCGCCGCCTCGTGCTCCAGCCACATCGGCTTGGAGGCGTTCCTAGGCACGCTGGACGACGACGCGCTCGGTCGCGCCGACCTTCGGATGGTCGACGCGTTCGGGCCGCCGGCCGACCACCCCTCCCTCCCGGCGTTCCCGGAGGGTCGTTACTTGAAGCTCGCCGTACTTCGCTAACCCTTCGACATCGCAGTTATTTTCAGCCGAAGCCCCGCGCGGCGCGCTACTTCGTGACCGCAGCCTTCGGCGGCACGAGGAACAGCACCTTGCGCTGGTCGAGCTTGATGTCGCCGGGGACACCGACCACGTCGAGGAACGCGTTGTAGAACTGGGCTTCGCCCTTGGGCTCGACGGTCGTGTTCGTCTGCGGGATGACCTCGAAGCACACGGGCGTGCCGACCGTCACCGCGGTGAACGTGTCCTTGATACCGTCGCCGTTCGTGTCCTTCGCCGCGTGCGCGGGGCAGCCCTGCGAGGCGTCACCCTCGTCCTTGGCGCGGAGGGCCTTGATGAACTGGGTGGCGTCCACGGTGCCGTTCGCCGGGTCGTTGCGGGGCCGCACCACCACGTCGTAGGTGGAGCCGACGGCGATGGCCTTGATGGCGTTCACCACGCCCTGCCCGATGTTCGGCGAGGTCTTCGCGTATCGGAAGTTCAGGCGGCAGCGGCCGCCAGGGGCGCTGGGCGCGCGCGCCGCGCCGTTCACCCCCGTGCAGCACTGGCCGGCCGCGCAGCCCGTGAAGGAGGCAGGCGGCAGGTTCGAGGCCGTGGCGTCGGAGAGCGCGTTCGCCTGCGACTCGTTGCTCGAGTTGGGGTCCGACGTGAGCGCGACGAAGCGCGCGTTCGCTGTGGTGAACGCCGTGTTGAGCTGCGCGGTGGTGACGCCACCACGGGTCGCGTGCCAGGTCGCGTCGGTGATCAGCACGACGACCGGCACGGCCCCGGCGCGGAAGTTCACGCCGCCCGTCGTGCCCGCCGGGGGGGTGTGGGCCGCGACGCTCGTCACCGCCCGACCGGTGAGCACGTGGAACATCGCCGGAACCTGCCCCTCCGGCTCGTCGCCACCACCCGTCGCGCTGAGGCGGCCGGCCGCCGCCTGGGCGAGCGTGAGGGTCGGCGTAATCGTCTGGAGCACGCGGACGAGCTCTCCTCCGTCGGTCTCGTCGCGGTGGGAGATGATCGACATGCCCACCGACGGGATGGCGGCCTGCAGCTGCGCGAGCAGGGTGCCCTGGAGCGCGGAGCGAATGCCGTTGATTTCCGAGGACATCGACCCCGTGGTGTCGGTCACGAAGGCCACATCGACCGACTGGATGTTCGTCTTGAACTTGAGGACGTCGGTCGTCGGGTTCGGAGCCTCGTTGAACGGCACGATGAAGAAGAAGTCGCGCTGATCGGAGCTCCGACGGATGGGGACGATCGTAATCTGCGCGCCCGCGGAGCCGCCGTCGGCCTTCGCGACGACGGCGGTGGTGATGCCGGGCGGCCCGGGAGGGAGCGTGGCGACCGACGTGAACGTGGTGCCGTTGAAGCTGCCGAGCTCGGGCTTCTCCAGCGAGAAGACGGCGCCCGCTGTGACGTCCTTGTCGCCCTCCTTCGACTTGCGGATCACCTTGAAGGCCTGCGTCGCAGGGGTCGGTGGGGTGGTGGCCGTGTCGATGAAGAGCACGGCGTTGCTCGGCTCGACCACGAGCCCGACCTCGGAGGGGGTGCCGAACGAACCGCCGCCGCCGCCGCCGCCCGCCTCGGGGCTCGAGGTCCCGCTGCCCGGAGGCGTGTCGCCGAAGAGGTCGGGCCGGGGCTCGCTAGAGCCACAGGCGGCGAGGAGCGCGAGAGCGACGACCTTCAGAGCCCGAGTGTGAGCGCGCATGAACACCTCCACGCCCGCGACCGCGCGGGATGACGAACCGTGACAGAAAACGCAAGTCGCGACCAGCGTCGTGACGCTTATGCGACACCCTACCTCATCCGCCGACGAGCCGCACGGCCGAGTAGATGATGGCCGCGAGCGAGACGAGGCCGAAGATCGGGAGCCCGCCCGCGACCGCCATCGGGTGCCGATCGACGAGGCGCCGCGCGCGCCCCAAGGCGCTGATCCAGAACGTGACCTTGCAGTCGATCGGGATGTGTCCGGCCGCACGCCGCTGGAGGCGCTTGAGCATCTCGCGGGCAGAGCGGTAGCGCCGCGCGGGGTCCTTCTGCATGCCTTTGATGACGAGGTGCGCCAAATCGGCCCCGACTCGGCCTTGCCGCGGCGAGAGCCCCCAGCTCGCGTCCCCGACGCTCGGCGGGCCCTCCTGCAGCACACCGGCGACCACGGTCGAGAGCTTGTCGCGCCCGTGCAGGTAGTGGCGCAGGGTGAGGAGCTCGTGGAAGAGCACCGACAGACTGTAGATGTCGCTCCGGGCGTCGATGTGGGCGGCGCCCGTGGCTTGCTCGGGCGACATGTAGAGAGGCGTCCCCACCAGCGAGCCCTGCTGGGTCACGTGCAGGCGCCCGCTCCTGACGAGCTCGGCCTCCCGTTCCCGGCTCTCCGGGAGCTCGGGCGCGCCCTCCGGACCGGCCACCTTCGCGATGCCCCAGTCCATGAGCACGACCTCACCGTACGCGCCGATCATCACGTTGGCCGGCTTGACATCGCGGTGCACGACGCCGTGGTCGTGCGCGTACGCGAGCGCCTCGAGGAGCCCCACCATGAGCTGGACCCGACGCTCAAACGGGTACTTCGCGTGGGCCTCGGCGCTGCCCGCCGCGAGCTGAGCGATGATCGCCTCGAGGGTCTCGCCGTCCACGAACTTCATGACGAAGAAGAGCTGCCCGTGCTCGTCGACGCCCACGTCGTGGACTGGGGCGATGCCGGGGTGACCGAGCCTACCGACCGTGCGGATCTCCTCGGCGAAGCGCGCGACCGTGGCCTCTCCGGTCAGGTGCGGGAGCAGGCGTTTCAGCGCGACCACGCGCCCGATGTCGTTGTCGCGCGCGAGCACGACCTCGCCCATGCCACCCTCGCCGAGGCGCCGCACCTCCTCGTACCGCGGCCGAACGGCCTGGCTCACGTGGACCTGCCCGTCGCGGAGCTCGAGATGGGGCAGCACGGTCGACCGGCCCCCGAACGTGCCGGCGGCTAGCGGCGCCTCGCTCAGCGCCTCGGCCTCGCCGACCGACACGGTCGCGTCGAGCGCGAGGCTCGAGACCGGTGTGGCCCCACCTCGAGCGTCCACGGTGGCGAGAAATACGGCCGGGGGCACGATGACGGGCTCGGGCTCGCGGACCGACGGAGAAGGCAGGACCTCGGTGGCGGCGCTCGGATCGGTCACTTCGAGGAACCTAGCGGACCCTGCCCAAACGCGCCACCGGCGGCCGCACGGGGCGGGCGCAGCGCCACGAGCGCCCCGAGGTGGCGGTCCAGCGACGGCAGCAGCACGCGTCGGACGAGGTCTTCGAGGTGCGCGTCGGCGAGCGCGCCTATTCGGAGCTGCGCCCGGTAGCTCGCGAAGAGAGGGCCTGCGCTTCGCGCGGCCAGCCGGTATGGTGCGCGCATGCCTCGCCTCACCCGCAGTCTCGTGCTCCTGTCGGTCGCTGCGCTCGGGGCGTGCAAAGATCCGCCGGCGGCGCCCGCGGACGCCGCGCCGCCCCCTCCCTCATCGGCGTCAGCGGCACCGGAGGCCTCAGCGCCGATCGAGGCCCCGCCCGTCGACGCGGGCGCGACCGAAGGCGGGGCTCTGCTCGACACGCCCTCGCGCCCCATGGTCCGCGGCGCCGGACACTTCAGCCTCCTCTTCGCGGCCGCGCGCGCCCTCGAGATGAAAGACGAGCAGAGAGACAAGCTCGACGCCGTCGCGAAGCCGTTCCTCGGCCTCCCCGAGCCGAAGGAGGGCGCGCGCGCGGTTCAGGCCGAGCTCGTCCGCGAAGTGAAGGCCGGGAAGATGGAGCCCGGGAAGCTCGACCCGCTCCTCGCCTCGCTCGAGAAGGGCACGAAGCAGCGGCGAGACCTCGAGCAGAGCGGGCTCGACGCGCTGCACGCGGCGCTCGACCCGGCGCAGCACAAGGCGATCGTCGCGGCGATCCGTCCGCGCATCGCCGTGCACGACGCGGCGAAGGCGCCCGCGCCCGACCCCACCGCAGACGCGCGCGTGGTGGAGCGCCTCGCGAAGAGCCTCTCCCTCGACGACGCCCAGCGGAAGCAGGCGGAGGCCTTCTTCCCGAAGGGAATGCAGCAGAAGGCCGAGGCCGACCGCGACGAGCGCCGCAAGCAGCTCGAGACCCTGCTTGCCGCCTTCGAGAAGCCGACCTTCAGCGCGCGCCGGCTCCCCGCTCCCGACGCGAAGCGCCTCCGCGTGCCCTTCCAGGAGCAGGTGAAGCTGCTCAGCCAGCTCGTGCCCATCCTGCGACCCGAGCAGCACGCCCGACTGGCCGAGTCGATGAGCCAGGGCCAAGGGGGGGGTCTCCTCGCCGGCCCGCACGGGCTCGAGGGGCCCAACGTTCCGCACGGCATGCCGCTGCGTCGCAGGCCTCACGGCGGCGGGCGACCCGACGAGCTTTAGACCGCGCGCGGTCGCGGGAGGCCCATGTTCGACTTCTTGAAACGGCGCCGGCGCGAAGCGCTCCGCGCGGAGCCCTTCCCCGAGGCGTGGCGCGAGATCCTCGAGCGCAACGTACGCCACGCGGCGCGCCTCACGCCGGCGGAGCGCGAGGAGCTCGAGCAGCTCACGCGAGTATTCGTGGCGGAGAAGACCTTTGAGGGCTGCGGCGGCCTCGAGCTGACCGACGAGATCCGCGTCACGATCGCTGGGCAGGCGTGCCTCCTGCTCCTGAACCGCGAGACCGACGTGTACCCCGAGCTCGAGATCGTGCTCGTCTACCCCCACGCGTACCGTGCGCCCGCGCGGCGCCAGGACGGCGCGGTGGTGATCGAGGGCGACGAGGCGAGGCTCGGCGAGTCGTGGTCACGCGGCATGGTGGTCCTCGCGTGGGACCACGTATCGACGTCGGCCCGTCACCTCGGCGGCGGGCACAACGTCGTGCTCCACGAGTTCGCCCACCAGCTCGACGCCGAAGAGGGCGACATGGATGGGGTACCCGAGCTCGACTCGAACGCCCACTACCTCGGCTGGGCGCGGATATTTGGCGAGGAGTTTCATGAGCTTACACAGCGCCTCCACGCCGGCCGGCGGAGCGATATCGACCCCTACGGCGCCGCGAGCCCCGCGGAGTTCTTCGCCGTGGTGACCGAGATGTTCTTCGAGCGGCCACGCGCCCTCCGCCACGGCCACCCGGAGCTCTACGCGGAGCTCTCCGCCTTCTACCGCCAAGACCCCGCCTCGGCCGCCGCGCGACCGCGCACGTGAGCCGCGCCTTGCGGCCCCACCCGATGTCGTTACGTTGGTGCCAGCGAGCGGCTGAGCTTCGCGCGGAGGTGCAAATGATCGGCAAGAGAACCTGGACGGGGATCGTGCTCCTCGCGGGCGCGTGCGCGTGGTCGGCGTGCAGCACCACAGAGCCCGTGCCGGACCCCAGCGACGCCGCCCCCGACGCCCACGCGCCCGACGACGCCGCCCCCGACACCGCGCCCCGCGACAGCTCTCTCGACGCCCCCGCGGACAGCTCGACGGACGCAGCGGACGCCTCCACCGACGCCCCGACGGACGCCCCGACGGACGCCCCGACGGACGCCTCCGCCGACGCCCCGACGGACGCCTCCCCCGACGCGGACGCCTCTCCAGACGCGGGCGGTCCACCCACGCTCCTCGCGCCCGGCGAGAACGACGCCCCGTACACGATGCGCGCCGTCTGCACCATCGCCGCGACGAACCGCGTGGGCACCGCGGACAGCTGCTGCCGCTCCGCCAGCTACACGACCGAGACCGTGTGCGACACCGCGCTCCACGAGGTGCGCGACGCGTCGGGCGCCCTCACGCTGCGGATCGACCCGATGACCGCGTGCACGCGGACGGCGACCGCCGGCACATGTGGGCGCTCGGGCACCGTCGCGCGCTGCGACGGCGCGGGGCTCTCCTGCCCCGCCGCGGTCAGCACGGCGGGCCAACCCTCGCTCGTCGAGGGGACGTACACCCGGCGCATGGTGGCGGTCGGGGGCACGCCCGCGCCCAAGGACCAGTACTGGCTCGGGTGCTCCTCCGCGGCCATGATCACGCAGACGGCGCCCTCCTGCACACCACCTCCCGCGCCCCAGCCCACCCAGCGCACCACGACCTTCGTCCGCACGGCGCCCGGGACCTTCGCCGTGCGGCGGAGCTGGGCCGGGGTTGCGCCACCAGGGTTCTGCGCGACCCCGAGCTTCGCACCGGGCGCGGACTCCATCGGCAACAGCACGTTCGTCGACGGGAACGCGCCCGCGGGAGGCACCTTCGCGACCACGGCACATACATGCACCTACACTCTCACGCTGAAGTGAGCGCGCCCATCACGCCTGCGAGGTCGAGGCAGCTCACGATGCCCACGAGCCTGCGACGCTCGACGACC
>Ga0073904_10003296_pt1 | contig 12167 bp, 9 predicted proteins | sample KloWWTrecipitate_FD_66668 | JGI IMG/M metagenome (GOLD analysis project Ga0073904, IMG submission 66668) | Active sludge microbial communities from Klosterneuburg, Austria, studying microevolution and ecology of nitrifiers - Klosterneuburg... | ecosystem: Engineered > WWTP > Aerobic digester >...
TCGACTGGCACGGCGAGACCAGCGACGGTCCGAATGGCAGCCTGCTGCTGCAGGCCACGCCTGACGGTGCCGACTGGCAACTCGAGGCACGGTTGCCGGCGCTGCAGGCCTCCGGGCTCCAGCTCAGCGGGTTGACGCTGTCCGCGCAGGGCAGCAGCGACCTGTTCGAGGGCAGCGGCCCGCTCGCCTCAGCCAGGCTGCAACTCGGCGGCAAGGCCGATACGCCGCGCGGCGAGGCGAGCGTGCAGTGCACCGGCGCGTTGCAGATGCAGCAGTCGCGGCAATCCACGCTGGACGTCACGGCATGCGAGGCCGCGCTTGCCGGCGCGACGCTCGCGCTGGCAGCACCGCTCGCCCTCGCGCTCGACGCGGCGCTCGCGCCCGAGCGGCTCGACACCGCCGGCGGCACGGTGAAGCTGCGCGGACTGAGGCAGGCGCCGTGGACGCTGGAGGATCTGCAGCTGACGCTGCACAAGGGCACGCTGTGGCAGGCGTCCCCCACCGCGCTCGCCCTGCCCAATGCGGAAATGGCCGCGACGATCGCCCACGCCGGCAGCGACGCGCATGCCACGCTGCACGGACGCCTGACCGGACTGAGCGCCCATGGCGAGAACCGGGGCGCGAAGCTCGACGGCAAGCTCGAACTGCGCCAGGGCGCCCATGTGCTGAAGGCGCTCGACCTCGATACCCGCTTCGACGCGAACCCCGAAAAGCTGCGCCTCGAGGGCGCGCTATCGCGCGCCAGGCCGGGCAAGCTGCTCGCCTGGCAGGGCGACTACGCCTTTGCCGACGCCACTTACCGCGCCACGCTGACGCTGGATTCCTCCGGCTGGGACTGGGGCAAGGGGCTGCTGCGCACGCTGCTCGGCGCGAAGCAGACCTTGGTGCCCGGCGATCTGCTGGGCGGCGAGTTGCGGGCCACCGCCATGGTGCGCGGAGCGCCCGAGCGCATGCGCATCGCGATCGATGCCAGCGCGCGGCGGCTCGCCGGCATCGCCGCGGGCATGGGCGTCGCCGGCCTCGACTGCGGGCCGATCTCGCTCACCCTCGAGAACGGCGTCATCGGCGCGTTCCCCGACCTGCCCTGCACCATCGACAGCGTCAACGCCGGCATCACGCTGAACCGCCTGCGCGCGACACTGCGCCATGGCGCGCCCGGCTGGTCGCTGCACGACGTGAGCGGCGAACTCTTCGGCGGCAGCTTTGGCGCCGCGTCCATCGGGCCGCTCGGCCCGGCCCCCATCGACACCAGCGTGAGCCTGCACGCGATCGACCTCACCCGGGTCGGAAAACTGCTGGACGACCCCGACCTGACCCTCACCGGCGCGCTGGACGGCACGCTGCCGGTACACATCGAGGGAGGCACGTTCACGGTGCGCCAGGGCGAAGTGCACAGCACGGCACCGGGCGTGATCCGATACCGCCCGGCCACGCCACCCGCGGAGGAATCGGCGCAGATCGCGCTCAGCCGCAAGGCGCTGTCGAACCTGGAGTTCGACACCCTGGAGGCGACGCTCGATTACGCCACGGACGGCCAGCTCGCGCTGGCGGCCCGGATACGCGGGCGCAACCCGGACCTGGACGCCAAGAGGCCGGTGCACCTGAATTTGACTCTGGAGACCAACTTGCGCACCCTGTTGCGCAGCCTGACCACCGGGGACCGCATCAGCGAGTGGCTCGAAAAGAGGATGTAGGGCGGGGTCGTAGGTCGGGCTTCAGCCCGACAAGGGTTCGGCGAAGCCGAACCCGCCGGATCAACGCAGGTACCCGTCGGCATGAATGCCGACCTGCGGCGCAAGGGACAGACGCGATACGCCACATGGAGAACGCGATGCATTTTCGCCACACGTTGCTTGTGCTCCTGGCACTCCTGGCCGCAGCCGCCTGTACGCCAACGGTGAAGGTCGAGGCCCCCGAAAAACCGATCACGATCAACCTGAACGTCAAGATCGAGCACGAGATCCGCGTCAAGGTGGACCGCGAGCTCGAATCGCTGTTCGAGGACGACAACGGCCTGTTCTGAGGAAGCTGCCCCGGGCGCGAACACGCGCCCGGCGATGTCTGGAGACGACCATGCGCAAGATGCTCAAAGTTCTGCTCACCGCCGCCGCGATCACCGCCGCCAGCGCCGCCCTCGCGCTCGACGTGCAGGAAGCGAAGAGCGCCGGCTGGGTCGGCGAGCAACGCGACGGCTACCTCGGTCTCGTCGCTGCCTCGGCGCCGCCCGAGGCGAGGCAACTGCTCACCGAGATCAACCAGGCGCGACGCGCCAGCTACCGGGAGATTGCCGCGAGGAATGGCATCGAGCTGCGGGCCGTCGAGTTGCTCGCCGCCGAGAAGGCGCTGCAGAAGACCCCGCCCGGCCAGTTCATCCAGGCCGAAGACGGCAGCTGGGCCAGGAAATAGCCCTGGCGTGGCCTTCACGGGCCACGCTCTCTATAATCCCGCCTCCTTTCCCCCGGCCGGGCGCCACCGAGTGCCCGGCTCACCGTGCCGGAGCATCGCCCGATGGAAGACTCTTTCCGCGAAAGTTCGATTCGCTATCACACCGATTACCCCCCGGGAAAGCTGGCGATCCAGCCGACCAAGCCGATGGCGAACAAGCACGACCTCGCGCGCGCCTACTCGCCCGGCGTGGCCTACGCCTGCGAGCTGATCGAGCAGGACCCCAACCAGGCCGCGAACGTCACGGCGCGCGGCAACCTCGTCGCCGTCGTGACCAACGGCACCGCGGTGCTCGGCCTCGGCGACATCGGCCCGCTGGCCGGCAAGCCGGTGATGGAGGGCAAGGCGGTACTGTTCAAGAAGTTCGCGAACATCGACGTCTTCGACATCGAGATCGACGAGAAGAACGTCGACAAGCTCGTCGATATCATCGCCTCGCTGGAACCAACCTTCGGCGGCATCAACCTCGAGGACATCAAGGCCCCCGAGTGCTTCCTGGTCGAGCAGAAACTGCGCGAGCGCATGAAGATCCCGGTGTTCCACGACGACCAGCACGGCACCGCGATCGTGGCGGGAGCGGCGGTCTACAACGCCCTGCGCATCGTCGGCAAGAAGATCGAGGACGTGAAGATGGTGGTCTCGGGCAGCGGCGCGGCGAGCATCGCCTGCGTCGACCTGCTGGTCACCATGGGCCTCGACCCGGCCCACGTGACGCTGGTCGATCGCTCCGGCGTGGTCTACACCGGCCGCACCGAGGGCATGAACCCGTGGAAGCAGAAGTACGCGCGCGACACCTCGCTGCGCACGCTCGATGACGCGATGGACGGCGCCGACATCTTCATGGGCCTGTCCGGCCCCGGCGTGCTGAAGGCCGCCGCGGTGAAGAAAATGGCCGAGCGCCCGCTGATCCTGGCGATGGCGAACCCCACGCCGGAAATCATGCCCGAGGAGGCGCTCGCGGTACGCCCCGACGCGATCCTCGCGACCGGCCGTTCGGACTACCCGAACCAGGTCAACAACGTGCTGTGCTTCCCGTTCATCTTCCGCGGCGCGCTCGACTGCGGCGCCAGCACGATCAACGACGCGATGAAAGCCGCCTGCGTGAAGGCCATCGCGGGGCTCGCCGAGAAGGAAGTGCCGAACGAGGTCGCGCTGGCCTATGCCGGCGAGACGCTGAAATTCGGCCCCGACTACCTGATCCCCAAGCCCTTCGACCCGCGCCTGATCGAGGAAGTGCCGGTCGCGGTGGTGAAGGCCGCGATGGAGAGCGGTGTCGCGACGCGACCGATCGCCGATCTCGAGGCCTACCGGCGCAAGCTGCACGAGTTCGTGAACCGCTCCGGCCTGTTCATGCAGCCCTTCATCGACGTGGCGCGCAAGAACCAGACCCGCATCGTCTACGCCGAGGGCGAGAACGAGGATGTGCTGCTCGCGGTGCAGTCGGTGGTCGACGAAGGCGTGGCGCAGCCGATCCTGATCGGCCGTCCCGATGCGATCCAGGCGCAGATGGACCGGCTCTCGATGCACCTCGAGATCGGGCGCGACGTGCAGGTATTCAACCCCGAGGAGTCCGACAGCAAGCCCGAGTACTGGCAGCACTATCACGCGCTGGTCGGGCGCCAGGGCGTGTCGGTGGAAGCCGCGCAGATCGCGATGCGCACGCAGGCCTCGGCCCTGGCGGCGGTGATGGTGGCGCGCGGCGAAGCCGACGGCCTGATCTGCGGCAAGGTGGGCGCATTCACCGACCACCTGCGCACCATCCGCGGCGTGCTCGGCAACGGCGGCAGCGATCACCGCCACGTGTCGTCGCTGTGCGCGCTGCTGCTGCCGAGCGGCCCGCTGTTCCTGGCCGATGCTTTCCTCACCTTCGACCCGACGGTCGAACAGGTGGTGGAGACCACGAAGAACAGCATCGAGCTGGTGCGCCACTTTGGCGTCACACCAAAGGTCGCACTCCTCGCGCATTCGAACTTCGGTACCTCGAATGCCCCTTCGGCCCTGAAGATGCGCGAGGCCGCCGGGATGCTGCGCGAGCAGCTGCCCGAGGTGGAGCTCGACGGCGAGATGCACTCGTTCACCGCGATGACCGAGACGCTGCGCAAGACGATCTACCAGGACTCGAAGCTGAGCGGTGCCGCGAACCTGCTGATCATGCCGAACATCGACGCGGCCAATATCGCGCTGGGACTGATCCGTTCGCTGACCGATGCGCTGTTGATCGGACCGCTGTTCACCGGTTTCACCAGGCCCGCGCACGTGGTGATCCCCTCCGTGACCTCGCGCGGCATCTTCAACATGAGCGCCTTCACCTCGGCGGAGATTCACCGGGCGCGGGAACGCGAGCAGGGCTGAGAGCGCAACGGGATCGCGCGTGGACCAGCCCCGCTACGATCTTCGCGGACGCATTGCGTTCATCTCCGGCGCCTCGGCCGGCATCGGCGCGCATCTCGCCCGGCTCTACGCGGCGGCGGGCGCTGCGGTGGTGCTGGGGGCACGGCGCATCGAGCGCTGCGAAGCGCTGGCGGCGCAGATCGGGTCCGAGGGCGGGCGCGCGCTGGCCGTGGCGCTCGACGTGGCGCAAGAGCCGTCGGTCATCGCGGCCTACGACGCGGCCGAGGCCGCCTTCGGCGCGCCGGACGTGGTAGTCGCCAACGCCGGCATCGGCACCGGCGGGCGATCGACCGATGTGCCGCTGGAGCGGCTGCGCGCGCTGGTCGACACGAATTTCACCGGACTCTACCTCACCGTGCGCGAAGGCGCGAAGCGGATGATCGCCGCGGGCAGCCGGGAGAGCCAACGCGGGCGCATCATCCTGATCGGGTCGATGACCGCGCACATGAGCAACCAGGGCGATGCGGCCTATGCCGCGCTGAAGGCGGGGGTGGAGCACCTCGGGCGGCAGTTCGCGCGCGAATGGATCCGCCTCGGGATCAACGTCAACACCGTGCACCCCGGCATCATACCGACCGCGAGCAACGCGGACTGGTTCGCCGGCGCGCGGGGCCAGGCCCAGGTCGCCGGCCTGCCGCGCCGGCGCCTGGTCGACCTGGGCGCGCTCGATGACATCATGCTGCTGCTGGCCTCAGACGCCTCGCGACAGCTCACGGGCACGGCGATCACCATCGATGACGGGCAATCGCTCTAGCGGGGGGATACCGGGTCCTGCGCGGCGAGCGAACTCAGCGGCACGAGGCCGATCTCGGCGCTGAACAGGCGCTCACCGGCACCGGTGTAGCCGAGACACAGGTGCACGCGCTGCTCCCGGCGCAGACCGGTGGTGGGCACGTCGCCCGGCGGCTGGCCAGCCGAAACCAGCATGTTGAGCCTGTCGTTGCTGCGCAGGCGCAAGGCGACATCCCGGTCGACCACGATGTCGTGATAGGAATACACCATCGGTGCCCGCAGAAAATCGTGGCCATGCCGGGTGCCGCGCTCGAGCAGCGCGCAGGAAACCAGGCTGACGGGGAACAATTCGGTGAAGCGGACGCGGTCTTCGAGTTCATCGAAATAGACGGCGGGATCCACGTTCGCGCCCAGCAGGAAATTCTTGGCGTTCGCCGTGCTCATGAACTTGCGCTTGAGGAAGTATTCCGTTCCCGGCACGTCGCTGCGATCCGGGATGTCATTCAATCGCGACGGTTCCACCGGTGTGGGCGGATCGGCCGGTGCGTCCGCCACGAAGCGGATATGGCCCGTCAGGGCGAGGCTGCGCTCCGTACGCAGCGCGATGCGGTGACTGACAGTGGCGCCATCCCCGCCGAGTTGCGCCGGCTTGATCGCGAGCATCACGTCGTCGTCAACGCGCACCGCATCGGCGAAGGTGATGCGCACGTGCAGGTAGCGCTGCTGCAGCGGCGCGGCTGCGTGCAGCATCGAGACACCGTGCAGCGCAAAGTTCGAGAGCTGGAAGCCGAGCGCGATTGCCCCGCCGAAGGGGTTGCCCTCGATGCGCTGCCACTTGTTGCGATCATGGAACGGGTTGAAATCGTCGGTCGCGAAACGCGCGACATCGATGTGCAGTGCCGAAAAGCGCGCGTTCAGCGGTTGCAGTTCTGCGTTCATGCCCCGGGTACCCGATCGATTGTCATGGTGCAATCGAGTATAGCCGCGCGCTGGCGTTGACCCGGGCAGCGGGGCAACGACTACCAGAACTGCCAGGCGCCCGTCGTCACCACCCAGATCCCCAGCAGGAAATTCGTGATCGCGTGCGCGCACATCGCCTCGCCGAGGCGCGCGTGACGGATCACCAGCCACTGGTATGCGGCGCCGCACAGGATGCCGGCAAGCCATTGCTGGTGTGCGAAACCGAACACGAGGGCGGTGAACAGGAAGGGGCGCCATGCAAAGTGGCCGAGCGGCACCTTGTCGAATCCGCCGGCAAGCAGCGAGCGGTACACGAACGAGCGGTAGAACGCCTCCTCGATGGGCGGCACGACGATGCTCGAGCCGATCACGCGCACCACCACGAAGAACCACGCAAGGGCCGGCGCGTCGCCGAAGGCGGCCAACGGGTTCCACGCCGGCGCCGGTGAGCCGGTCGCAACCTGGCCGGACAGCGCGGCCCACAGCCCTTGCTGCGTCCCCCACCCCTGGCCGAGCGTCACCCACAGCGCGAACACCAGCACGCCGGTCAGCAGCGCGTCCCAGCCGAAGCGCCAGCGCATCTCCAGGACCAGCGGCCACACCAGCCACACCAGGAACGCACCGAGGAGCGTCTTGAACAGGTAGACCCAGTACAGCGAGTCAGGGCCGAGACGCCCCTGCAACACCGTGAGCCCCAGGAACACGGCAAAGGGCAGCACGCGCGCCAGTGCGGGACGGGAATCCAGGCGATGGCGCAGTTGCCTCATGCGAGCGGTCGTGCAACAGGCCGCTCGCGCACCTCGCCCGGCATCAGGCGGCTTTGGCGCCTACGCGCCGGGGCGGCGGGTTCGGCGCCGCATGCGGGCGCCTCGATGCGCGCAGCCAGTGCGACTCGCGCGCCTCGAACTCGTGCAGGATGCCATCCAGCGTGCGGCCGATGCGCCCGGTCATGGCGATGGCGGGAATCTTGGGCCAGGTGGCGCGCTCGCCGGATTTGAACAGGTGGGCCATTTCGTCCTCGCTCAGCATCCTGAGGATCATGCCCAGGTTCGACATCCCGTAGCCGGGGAATATGTTGATGTCGCCCACGAACTGCTGGTCGATCAGGGTGTTCACGGTATTCAGCGCCATGCCGAGCCGCGGGCCGACCGCCGTGCGCCGCTGGATCCAGTCGAGGCTGCCGCGCACCACTTCCTTGGTGGCGGCAACGAACGTGTCGCGGACGATCTGGCGCATGCCCACCGACTGGTTCGGCTCGCGCCCCAGGCCCGGCATCACCTGGCTGACGATGAAGTGATTGACGCCGTACATGCGCCCGAGGCGCTTGGCCGGCAGGTCCTGCGAGAACGAGCCGTCGATCCAGCGCCGCGACGGCAGGTAGGGCCTGATCTCGCCCACCGCGTTGCGCGCCTCGAGCTGCACCGGCGCGAACACGCCGGGCAACGCGGAGCTGGCGAGCACCGCCGAGAGCACGGTCACGTTGGGCGAGGCGATGTGGTTGAGCAGCCGCGAGGTCTGCCTGGCGCTGGAAGGCGAGATGGTGATGTTGATGCTGCGCCCCGTTTTGCGGTACGCCTCGAGGAAGGTCATGTCCGGGATGAGCCGCTGCATCTCGCGCTTCACGGCTTGCATGTCGATGCTCTTCTTGCTGCCGAAGCCGATCTTGATGTTGTCGGGGTTAGCCGTGAGTGCCCGTGCAAGGTAGTTGTCCTCGAACAGCGCGAGGAACTCCTCGTCGGTTCGGGTGCCGACGATGGCGGCCACGAACGCACCGGCACTGGCGCCGGAAATCACCGCCGGGCAGAGCCCCTGCTCGATCAACGCCTTCAGCACGCCGAGGTGGAAATAGCCCAGCGTGCCGCCGCCGCTCAGCATCAGCGCCGAGCGCCCGTAGCAGTGGCTGGCGCGCTGGTAGAACTCCATGCGCTCGGCCCAGGGGATGCCCTCGAAGTCGCGCGGCGCCAGGTACTCCAGCGCGGCGCTGATCTCGGTGATGTAATCCTCGATCAGCTTCTTGGTGCCGCACTTGGCGCGCATGTACAGCTGCGCCTTGCCCATGCCCTCCATGTTCCCGTGGATGCCCTCGTTCAGCACGAAGAGGAGACCGTGGTCGTCGCCCTTCTTGCGCAGGCGTCGCAGCTGCTGCAGCCGCAGGCGGATGTTCTCGTGGTCGTACAGCCGCGAGGCGTCGTTGCGCCGCCACTCTTCGGCACCGCTCAGCCGGTCGTGCCGCGCGGCCAGCTGGTGCCACTGCTCGTAGCTATCGGCGCTCGCCAGGTCCTGCTCGAGGGATTCGAACACGGGGGAACGGAGCGCGAATCGTTCGCTGAGAGAGGACATCGAAACCTCCGGATGGCGGCGGGCAGCCAGTGACGCCGGACATCGAGCGTCCCGTGCCGCGCCAAAACATCTTTGGTACAGCAAAGCTCGCCGTGCCGCAAGTTCGCTGCGCTCCCCGCAAGAACCCGATCGCCAGTGCTTGAGCCGGATCAAATCCGGGCCCGCGTTCGCCCGGTGGAAATCGCGCAGCTCCCACCCCTGCCTGCGCCTATGCCAGGTCGGAATCCACCAGCTGCGCGACCCTGAAGCCGGAATCCACCGCCTGGTGCGTGCCCGCGCCGGTGCCGCCGGCGTCGCAGCCCACCAGGTAAAGACCCGCGAGCGGTGTGCGCGCCGCGGGCTTCGAGGCCCCCACCTGCCCGATCACCTGCGCGATTCCCACGGCCTCGCCGCCGGCACCGGGCACCGCGGAATCACGGCTCATGCCCGAGACCTGCTTCGGCCCGTAGGGCTCCTTGCGCAGGATGTGCTGTTCGAGATCCGGCCAGAGTTCCGCCAGCACGGCATCGGCGCGCCGTATCGCCTCCTCCCACTGCGCGGACCCGGGATCCGCCGAGCAGAACACCTGGCAGTTCGCCACCTGGTGCCCCGGCACCGGCACCAGCGAGGGATCGAATTCCGAGGGCACATCGATCGCGATCAGCGGCACCTCGGGCCACTCGCCGCGCGCCATGGCCTCGAAGCGCGCCGTGTCGAGCCAGCTCTGGTCGGAGAACACCGGGATCAGCGCGGCATCGAAGACGCGCTTGTCGAGCACGTAGCGGTAACCCGCGATGGCCCACGAGGGTTCCAGCGATTCCACGCGGCGCACGTAGTCCGCCGGGAAATGCTCGCGCCCGGCCAGGTCGAGCACCGTCGGCTGGATCCCGGCGTTCGAGATCACGGCGCGCGCCCGGATCGTGCCCGCGTCGGTGAGCACGCCGACCGCGCGGCCGTTCTCGACGAGAATCCGCCGCGCGCGGCACTTGCTGAACCAGGCCCCGCCGTGCTCCACGACGTAATCGGCGCAGGCTTCGGCCACCTTGCCATAGCCGCCGAGGTGATACCGGCCCGCGCCGCCCAGCACCTGCGCGCGCAGCACGGGAATCGCCTCGGAGGCCGCGAGCCGGTCCACCGCAACCACGAACAGCGTGTTCAGGCTCATGCAGATCTGGCTCACGAGCGGCGTGGCGAGCCCGAACTGCGTCATCCACGCCAGCATGCCGACGTTCTCCAGCGCCTCCAGCTGCGCGTCGTCGACCGCGAACAGCGCGCCGTAGAAATTGCCGAGCGCCGCGAGCGCCTCGTCATCGACGCCGTAGACGCGCTTCAGATTCGCCATCTCCTCGGGCGATCCGCTGGCGATCAGCGGCGTGCGCATCGTGCGCCACGTGCCGTCGGGTGTCTTGTAACGCACCGCGGCCGCGTTGCCCTCGGGCACCACGAAGGGTACGCGTCCGGCGATGCCGAGCCGGTCGACGAGTTCGTGGAAGCGCGAGTTCAGCGCCGGAATGCCGACCGCGCCGAACATCTCGAAGTGATAGCCCTTGCGCTCGGTGGTCTGGGTCTTGCCCCCGGCTCGCGCGGTCTTCTCCAGCAAGGCCACGCGCCGCCCGGCCTGGGCCAGCAGCGCCGCCACCGTGGCGCCGCCGTAGCCCGCGCCGATCACGCACACATCGAATTCGTCCATGTTCCGCGCCCCGCGCCGGTGATGGTGATGGTGATGGTGCACGGATTATCCGGCCGCAGGGCGACCGGGCGCGATTACGGTTTGCTCAGGATCGCGCGGCGGCGCTCAAGCGGGTGGCGCGCGCAGCAGCTCCGGGTGCCGCGCCGCCACCATGCGCCGCATGCCCTCGCGCCAGTCGACGTGGCAGGGGCCGGCCAACTCGCGCCGGCGCGCGGCATCGAGGCGGAACTGCGTCATGCCGTCAGGCGACTCGAGGAATCGCACCTCGCGCCCGGCAAGCGCGGCAAGGTGCGCGGCCATGTCGCGCACGTCCACCGGCTCGTCGCCGCCCCAGTTCGTGATCGTCGCGGGCACGGCGGCCGCGGCCAGCAGCCCGGGCGTGTGCGCGAAGATGTCGTCCTCGTGGATCGGGCTCGCTATCGCGGCGCGGCCCGTCGGCAAGGGAATCGGCCGCCCGGCCAGGATCATCTCGAGCAGGATCGCCGGCAGTCCGCCGTTGTCGCCGTAGGCCGCGTTCATGCGCGCGATCGTGGTCGGGAGCCCGTAGGCCTCGGCCGCGAAACGGGCCACGGCCTCCTGCGCGATCTTGGACACGCAGTAGGTCGGCGCATAGGGCTGGTGGCTCACGCCGAGCGGATCGCTCTCGCGCACCGCGTGCGCCGGATCGTCCGGGGGCTGGTACACGCCGCAGGTCGACATCACCAGGCAGGCGCGCGCGTTGCGGAAACGCCGCATCAGGTGTCCCGTGCCGCCGGCGTTGACGCGCATCGTGGCGTCATAGTCGAGGCCGGGCGGGATCACGGCCGCCAGGTGCAGGACGTAGTCGAAGCGCTCGGGCAGTCCGCTCCAGTCGGGCGCGGCGAGGTCGACGGCGCGGGTCGTGATGCCGGCCTCCTCCACGCGCCGGCGCGACGCGGCATCGGCGAAACGCGCGATGCCCCACACCTCGTTGTCGCGCGCGAGGCGCGCCGCCAGCGGAAACGCGATCTGGCCGGCCGGTCCGGTGACCAGGATGCTGCAGCCCGTCAATGCCATTGTCATCTTCCTTTCTTCAAGAGGCGCGGCGCATGCCCGCGGCATTCTGGTTTATCTGCGGCAGGGCACCCGAGCGCTGCCGTCGCTGGCATGGCCAGCTCCTACAACAGGTACGGAGCGTTCGAGAGCGTGTCGGCGCCGCGCTCCGGGTAGTGCCGCGCCAGCAGCTCGCCCACCGCGCGGATGCCGTCCAGCGCGCCCTGCTCGAATCGCCCCGCGCGGAATGCGCTTTCCATGGCCTGGCAGATCGCCTCCCACTGCGCCGCCGGAACCCGCGCGGCAATGCCGCGATCGGCCACGATCTCCACGTCGCGATCGGCCAGCAGCAGGTAGATCAACACGCCGTTGTTGTGCTCCGTGTCCCACACCCGCAGTTGCGCGAACACCTCCAGCGCGCGCTCGCGCGCCGCCTGTCCGCGCGCGAGTGGCGCGAGGTCCAGCGCGGTCTCGACCGCGAAGCAGATCTGCCCGCCGTGCGTGCGCTCGGAGGCGCCGATCGCCGTCTCGATGGCCTGCATCGACGCGCGCGGCAGCGACTGTCGCAGGCGCCACGCAGGCATCGCCAGGTGCCGCAGCACGCGCAGCCACTCCATCA
>Ga0073904_10003298_pt1 | contig 12165 bp, 8 predicted proteins | sample KloWWTrecipitate_FD_66668 | JGI IMG/M metagenome (GOLD analysis project Ga0073904, IMG submission 66668) | Active sludge microbial communities from Klosterneuburg, Austria, studying microevolution and ecology of nitrifiers - Klosterneuburg... | ecosystem: Engineered > WWTP > Aerobic digester >...
TCGGCTTCCTGCAGCAGCTCGGCCAGTTGCAGGTAGTTGCTGATGCGCCGCTCGCCGTCGAGCAGGCCGAGCAGGCGTTCGCCGTTCGCCGCGCACAGCTCGGAGGCCAGCGCCAGCGGACCGCCGCGCAACAGGCGCTCGCGCCAGCCAAGCGCGCGCTGCTGCCAGTCGCGGTGTGCGCCGGCATCGCGCTCCAGCGCATCGATGCCAGGCGCATCCATGCCGACCAGCACCGTGGACAATGCCGTGCGCAAGCGGCCATCGTCGCCGGAATGCAGCAGGGCCAGCAGCAGTGCATGCATCTCGTGCGCTTCGCCGGTGGCAAACAGGCTCTGCTTGCCGGCGGCAACGGCGGCGATGCCGGCCAGCGCGAGCGCCTGCTGCATCCGGGTCGCTTCGCGATGCCAACGCACCAGCACGGCGATATCGCCCGGCTGCACCGGTGTCCCGTCGATCTGCGCGCGGCCGCTGCGCGCATCGGCCAGCACGCGGTGGATCGCGGCGACGCAGGCACGGGTGGCCAGGCTGCGTGCCTGCTCGGCAGGCCAGCGTGTCGGCTTGTCCTGCGCATCGAATTCGCCGGTGGCAGGCGCCTGCCAGACGGTCAAGGCGGGCGCGGGGTGTTGGTCACGCAGGAAATCGCCGTCGTCGCGCTTGCCGCCGGCCTCGACCCGCAGGAATTCGATCCGCGCATCGGCGAAGGCGGCATCGCCGGCATTGGCATACAGCGCCGCGATCGCGGCAAGCACGCCAGGACGCGAGCGGAAGTTCTGCGACAGCGGCGGCGCGCGTTCGGCATGCTCGCCGGCGGCGAGGTAGGTATGCACATCGCCGCCGCGGAAGCCGTAGATCGCCTGCTTGGGATCGCCGATCAGGAACAACGCAGGATCTCCGCTCGCCGCACCGAACACGCGCTCGAAGATCGCCCACTGGCGCGCGTCGGTGTCCTGGAATTCGTCCACCAGCGCGACCGCGTACTGCTTGCGCAATGCCGCGGCCAGTGCGCCCGCGCGATCCTGCGCCAGCGCATCGGCGACGCCGTCGATCAGGTCGTCGTAGGTCTGCACGCGGCGTTGCCGTTTCAGCGTGGCAAGCCGGATCCTGGCGTCGTCGCGGAGGCGATGCAGCAGGTTCGCGCGACGGGCAGCACAGTACCGCTGCATCCGTTCATCGGCTTCCACCCATGTTTGCAACGCATCGAACAACGGTGATGTCGGCACCCTCTCGCGCTTCTCGTCGTAACAGAAGCCGAGCAATTTCCCCGGCAGCAGTTTGTCGACGTGCAATCTTTCGCCGCGCGGCCACTGTCGCGCTCCACGACCATCGGCAAGCTCCGCGAATGCCTTGTCGAAGCTTGGCCGCTTGGCGCGGCCACCATGCAACACCTTGTTGTCGAAGGCGGCAGCGATCGCCGCCCGTGCATCGTCCGCATCCCGCTCGATGGCCTGCACCAGCGCGGCGGCGGCATCATCCAGTGCAGGCTGCGCATCCGGCGGCAGCGGTGCCTGCGCCGGCCGCAGTACCCGCTCGCGCAGCAGCAGCCGCAGGTCATCGGCCAGCGCGTCCGGCCCCGGCCACAATGCGGCAAGATCGTCCGCATCGACGGGCTGCTGCGCATGTGCGCGCCACAGGTCGGCGGCGAGCTCGGCGCGCAGGTCGCGGTCGTTGCCCAGCAGCGTCGGCGCATCGAACCCGTGGCCCGATTCCAGCGCGTGTTCGCGCAGCACGCGCGCGCAGAAGCCGTGGATGGTGAAGATCGCGGCCAGGTCGATGTCCAGCGTGGCCTGGCGCAGCCGGCGGCGCAGGGCCTGGTCGCCTTCGTGACCGCGCGCGCGGTGTGCCTGCAGCAGCTCGCGCGTCAGCCGCGCTTCCGCGCTTTCGTCCTCACCGGCGGCTGCATCGAGCAGGTCCAGGGTGAGTTGCAGGCGCGCACGGATGCGCTTGCGCAACTCCTGGGTGGCGGCCTCGGTAAAGGTCACGGCGAGAATCTGGCCGATGCGCAGGCCGCGTTCGACCACGAGGCGCGTGACCAGTGTCGCCAGGGTATAGGTCTTGCCAGTGCCGGCACTGGCTTCGATCAGCTGCACGCCCTCCAGCGGCAGGTCGAGATACGGATCGCGTTCCATCGCGCTCATGCGGCGTCCTCGGTGTCGTCCTGCTCCGGCGCAACGGCATCGCCGAGGTCGATGGCGGCAGGCGCGGCTGCTTCGACCGCACCGAACACGATGCCCGCGATCCGCGCGAACTCCTGCATCACGGCCGCATCGGCGAACGGATCGCGACCGCGCAGGGCAAGCCGCAGCGCGGTGCTGTCGCCTTCCGCCCATTGCTTTTCACCACCTCGCCAGCGATTTGCGGCATTGCGCACACCACGCTGCGCATCCGTTGCCGTGAACAATTCCCATGCGCTGTACGGCGCGAACGGCAGCGGCCTGTGCAGGCCTTCGCGGCGCAGTGCGATCAGTGCGTGCAGCGCATCGAGTGCGGACTCGCGCGACAGCGGCGGCCGCACATGCGGGCCGATGCCGCGTTTTTCGTCCTCGTGGAATTCGACGAATTCGGCATCGCCCCCGGCGGCACGAAACAGCAGCCAGTCCAGTCCGTTGCGGATCGTCGATGGCCCGTTCGGCTTGCCGAAGCGCATGCGTGCAACGCGACCAGCATGGACATTGTCGAGGCGACCATGCAGGCGCAGGCCATCGATCTGCACCTCCAGCGCAAGCGAGCACGACGCGCCGTCGCCCCGCCACTGCGCGAAGGCCTGCGCGTAGGGACCGACCTCGTCGATCAACTGCGCCAGCGCACGCGTGCCCAGCGGGCCGGATGGCAGCAGGCCGCGTGCGCGCAAGGCCGGTTGCAGTGCGGCGGCATCGCGGCCATCGAGCACGCCATCGAACACCGCGCGCTGCAGGGCCATGCGTTCCAGCCCGCGACCGGGTGCCTGCAGCGGTTCGATGTCTTCACTCGCGGCATCCACCTCCGGCAGGCGCAGGCCCAGGCGCTGGCGCAGGAACTGCTCGGCCGGTGCCAGCAGGAACCGGCGCAGCACATCGAGCGAGAGTTCGGTTTCAGGCTCGGCCGGCGCCGCCAGTGCGCTCGCCGCCTCCATCCACGGCGCAAGCGCGTGGCGCGTGGCGGACAGGCGGCCGGCAGCGGGCTGCCAGTGACCGCGATAACTGAAGCGCCGCGCGTCATCGGCACCGAAGGCCGCCGGCGAGAACGGGTGCAGCGGATGCTTGAGCACCAGCTGCGCCGCGATGGCAGGCTCGGTGCGGGCTGGCGGCGCATGGTAGTCGCTTGCCGCGGCAAGCAATTCGGACACCAGCGCGGAAGGTTCGCGCACGCTGCCATCGCGCGGATCCATGCCCTGCCAACTGAGGTAGAACACGTCCTGCGCGGCACAGAGCAATTGCAGGAACAGGTAACGGTCGTCGTCGCGGGTGCTGCGGTCGCCGTGGCGGCGCTGCGGGGTGCCGAGTTCCGCCATCAGTCGATTGAGGCCGGCAGCGGGATCGCGACGCGGGAAATCGCCGTCGTTCATGCCGAGCAGGCAGATCACCCGGAATGGCAGCAGCCGCATCGGCACCATCCGCGCGAAGCTGACGCCACCGGTGAGCAACGGCGCGCGGGTATCGGCGGCACCCAGCGCTGCGGTGAAGTGCGCGCGTACCACTTCGCCGTCCACCGCTGCGGCATGACCGGCACGCTGCGCCTGCCAGGCGAAGTCGTCGATCAGCGCATGCAGGCGATCCAGCGCACGTTGTGCCGCCGCGGCCGCCGGCGGCGTCGGCAGCAGCGCATCGAGCAGGCCGAGCAGGCGTTCGCGCCACTGCGCGGGCGGCATCGCCTCGGCGAATGCGCGCTCATGGCGGGCCAGCACGCGCAACAACCGCAGCAGCGCATCGAGTGCATGCAGTGCGCCACCCTCCAGTTCCGGCCAGGGTGCGACGCCGGCGACATCGTCATCACTGCCGCAGGCATGACCCAGCAGCAGGCGATCCAGCGCGAACTGCCAGGTGCAGGCGTCGTCGTGCGGCGCACCCCGGCGTTCGCGATGATCGGCATCCAGGCCCCAGCGCGCACCGGCGGCATGCAACCAGGCATGCAGGCGTTCGAAATCGGCGGCATCAAGGCCTGCCGCTGCCGCCAGCGGCGGACTGGCCAGCAGATCCAGCAGCTCCACCAGCCCGAAGCGCGACACCGGCAATGCCAGCAGGCGCAGGAACACCTCGGCCAGGGGTTCGCCGGCCAGTGCGCTGGCGTCGGCGACGGCATACGGAATGGCGTCGTCGCGATCGGCAGCGAACACCGCATCGAGATAAGGCACGTAGGCGTCGATGTCCGGTGCCAGTACCGCGATCTCGCGCGGCTGCAACGGCGGATTGAAGCGCGGATCTTCCAGCAACGCGCGCAGGCGGTCGTGCAGCACCTGCAACTCGCGCAGACGGGTGTGGCAGGCGTGGAATTGCAGGCTGGGGTCGCCGGGATCGACACCGTCGCGCTGCCTGCCCGCAGGCGCGGCGCGGCGATGGAACAGGTCGGCCTGGATGCGATGCAACAGGCTGTCGCCTTCGCCTTCCGCTGGATCGACATACGCGGCGATCTCGCCGGACGGATGCACGATCTCGTAGTTGCCGAGCAGGGCCATGAAGTCCTTGCCGGCCGCGCCCCAGTCGCGCAACAACGGGTTTTCGGGCGCGTCGGCGGCGAACGCCGTGCCACCCTCGCCCAGGCCCGCAGCCTGCGACTGCAGGTCGCCCCAGTAGTGTTTCGTCGGCGTGGGCAGGTAGAAGTGCAGGGTGCCCACGCGTGCCTGGGTGGCCAGCACGCGCAGCACGTCGGGCGAGATGTTGAGCGTGGCGAACACGAACAGGCGCGCGGGCAGGCCCTGCGGCAGCGCCTCGGCTTCGGCAAAGCGCGTGAGGTAGTCCTGGATGCGGCGCGCGCGATGACTGCGGCCGCTGGCCACCGCGCGCCACAGGATCGCCTGCGGATCGTCGGGATCGGTACCGGCATCCCAGCGCAGCAGCCAGTCGCGCCGCCAGGCCTGGTATTTCTCGAACACCGCGGCCAGCTCGCCGGCCAGCGTCCACGCCTTGAGCGGGTCGTCGTCGCCCAGATACGCGACCAGCTGCGCCAGTGCCGGTTGCGCACGCAGCAGCGGATCCGCCAGCGCAGCATGCAGCCGCCAGTGCAGGGTCGCGGCATCCAGATCGTCGTCGACCTTGCCGAGATTCCGCTCCAGCGCGCGCGCCACGAATTCGCCCGGGGTGAGGAAGTCGAGATTGGCGGCGATGCCGTGCCGCGTGGCCAGGGTGGACTGCAACCAGCGCCGCATCGCCACCTGCGGGATCAGGATGGTGTCGGGGGCGAGTGGCGAGCGGCCGGGCAGGTCGTTGCGGAGTTCCTCGGCCAGCAGGCCCGCAAGCACGTCGAGCGCATTGCCGTGATAGAGGCGGAAGTCGGGAGTCGCGGTCATCGTCGCCCCATTGTGCCGCAGCCGGTCTCAGCGGCTGCGACCGGAGGCGCGCGATCAGCCCGGTGGCGTTCGCAGGCGTTCGGCGACGCGGTCGACCCATTGCGCCAGGCCGTGCAACAGCAGGCTGCCTTTTTCGCGCAGCACCGCCAGTTCGGCGTCCAGCCGTTCGCGCCGGGTCGATTCGCCTTCGCTGGCCGGCAGCGGCGGCAGGATGTGCGCGTAGTAGGTGTTGTCGAGCAGCTTGTGCAGCAGGCGTTCGCCGGGGAAGGGCTCGTTGCTGTTGAGCGCACGCGCCGCCTTGAGCAGGTTGCGGATGTCGTACTGGGTAGGGCTCAGGTCGGGCACCTGCTTGGGCAGGTCGAGCAACCGGTAGACCGCGATGCGCGCGGTCCGCACCGAACTTTCCATGGTGAACACCACGTCGTTGGCGGTTTCCACGAACTGGCCGACCAGGGCCAGATTGGTGCAGCCGGTCGGCACCACCTGCGGGCGGTCGCCGGCGGCGCGCGGCATGAACATCGAGGTGATGTAGGGCATCAGCGACAACCGCACCCTGGTGTTGGCAACGATGTCCTCGAACTGCGCCTCCGGGATGCCCAGGTGGAAGCACAATTCGGCCAGGATCTCGCGCCCGTTGCACTCCGGCATCGGCTTCTTCACGAAGTTGCCGGGCTGGTCCATCAGCAGCGCGTACACCCACATCACCACGGTATCGGCCGGCTGCCCGGGAAAATGCGGCTGGCGATTGATGGTGGTACTGAGCACCCAGTTGGAGTCGGTGAAGGTGATGATGCCGCCGGTGACCGTCTTGCCGGACGTCGGCGGGTTGACCGACAGTTCGGCCATGCGATCCAGCAACGGCGAAGGCCGGCAGGTGACGGTCGCCGATTCCCACATCGAGCGGCCGATATCGCCGTAGAACTTGTGCGGCCGTCCGAACACCGGCGATTGCGCTGCAAGGTTGCGCCACAGGCTCCAGCCACTGTCTTCCGGTGGCTCGCCGCCGGACTTCAGCACCGGCACCGTGTGCATGTCGCCATAGGCGGTGTCCTCGGTCATCGAACCGGTCAGCGCGATGACGATGTCGCCCGCCGCGACCTCGATCCGGCCCGCGCCGGCATCGCCCGCGGTCAGCAGCGCGGTGGCGGTGCGCTGCGTGCCGGTGGTGGCGAATTCGATGTCGCGCACGGTGGTGCCGAAGCGCACCTGCACGCCGTGCTTGCGCAAGTGGCGCACCAGCGGGGTGACGAACGTGTCGAACTGGTTGTACTTGGGGAATACCAGGGTGGAGAAGTCGCCGAAACCGTCGATCGAGTCGAGGAAGCGGTGCATGTACAGCTTCATTTCCAGCAGGCTGTGCCAGTTCTCGAACGCGAACATCGAACGGAACAGGAACCAGAACTTGCTCTGCAGGAACCCTTCGCTGAAATGATCCTGGATGGTGAGGTCATCCAGCTCGTCCTTGCGCTTCAGCAGCAAGCTGACCACTTCCCACTGCTGTTTCTTGCTCAGCCCGAACTTGGCGAAATCCTCGACCACTCGGCCTTGCGCATGCATGAGGCGCGACTTCGACCAGTTGGAATCGGCATCGTTGACCAGCCGGTACTCGTCGAGAACGCTGTAGCCTTCCGGCAGCTCCAGCGCCTGCACATCCTGGAACATGTCCCACAGCTGATCGTAGTTCCAGTTCATCTCGCGGCCGCCGCGGATCAGGTAACCGTCCTCCGGATTGCCGGCACCATCCAGCGAGCCACCCGCAAGCGGGGCTTCCTCGATGATGGTGATGTTGGCGCCGGGCATGCGGCCGTCGCGGATCAGATAGAAGGCCGCGGCCATGCCGGCAATGCCGCCACCGACGATCCAGGCCTTGCGCGTCTCGATGCCGGCCGTCGGCAGCGGCTTGAAACGCTGGTAATTGCCCATCATGTCCGGCGGCGGCAAGGTGTTGCCGGCGCTGTTGTGCCAGTAGCGCGCGGTGGCATCCGGCGCATGATCGAACGGCGGCGTTGCCGATTCCGGGGTCGGGGTCGAGTGCGTGGTCATCGGCATGGGCCTTTGCTGTGGCTGGACAGGTGCCGGAACGGCAATGCCCCAGCTTAGCCCCGGCATGCGCGGCACAGGTTTCAGACGCGTTATAATTTCTGTACCCAATAGTTCAGTCTTTGGCCGGCATTCAGCCGGCGTGGACCATCCTTGTGTGTTTTTCGTTAATCCAGGTTCGATGAGCGCAGCCCCCACCCCGGCCGTACGCCTGCACGCCGCCCGCCTCGCGCGCGGTGGTCGCACGATCCTGTCCGGGCTGGAATTGGTGGTGCCGAAGGGCAGCATCACTGCGGTGCTGGGCCCGTCCGGGAGCGGCAAGTCGACCTTGCTCGCGGCCTTGACCGGCGAGTTGCCGGCCGCGTCGGGGCGGGTGGAGGTGTTCGGCCAGCCGGTGCCGACCGGCGCGCGCGCCTTGCTGGAAATGCGCAAGAGCCTGGGCGTGCTGCTGCAGGGCAACGGCCTGCTGACCGACCTCAGCGTGTTCGAGAACGTGGCGCTGCCACTGCGCACTCACACCCGATTGCCGGAGCCGGTGCTGCAGGCGCTGGTGCGGATGAAACTGCATGCGGTCGGCCTGCTGGCCGCCGCCGAGGCCTGGCCGCGCGAGCTGTCCGGCGGCATGGCCCGGCGCGTGGCACTGGCGCGCGCGCTGGCGCTGGATCCGCCGCTGATGTTGTACGACGAACCACTGACCGGGCTGGATCCGATCGCCAGCGGGGTGATCATGAGTCTGATCCAGCGCCTCAACCGCAGCCTGGGCCTGACCAGCATCATCGTCAGCCACCACGTGCACGAGACCCTGCCGATCTGCGACCAGGCGGTGGTGATCGCCAGCGGCCGGATCGTGTTCGCCGGCACCCCGGCGGAGTTGCAATCGACCGACGATCCGCTGCTGCGGCAGTTCCTCGACGGCCAACCGGACGGGCCGATCCCGTTCGACGCGCCCACCCGCGCTTACGGGGAGGCCGCCTGATGGCCTTCGTCACCGCGCTGCGTTCCGTCGGCCGCGCCGGCCTGTTCGGGCTGACCATGCTGCGTGGCTCGGTCCCGAGCCGCGACCTGCTCGCCGAACTCGTGCGCGAAATCTACAAGATCGGCGCACGTTCGCTGCCGATCATTGCCGTTGGCGGTGCATTCGTCGGTCTTGTGCTGACCCTGCAGGGTTACCGCACGCTCACCACCTATGGCGCGATCGATGCCCTGTCCACCCTGCTCGGGCTGTCGCTGTATCGCGAACTGGCACCGGTGCTGACCGCCTTGCTGTTCATCGGCCGCGCCGGCAGCTCGATCGCCGCCGAACTCGGCCTGATGCGTGCCACCGACCAGATCAAGGCGCTGGAGCTGATGGCGATCGACCCGGTGGCCAAGGTCGTCGCGCCGCGCTTCTGGGCGGCGGTGTTGTGCGTGCCGCTGCTGACCGGGATCTTCGTCTCGCTGGCGATCGCCGCCGGCTGGTTCCAGGCGGTGCAGGTGCTCGGCATCGACAACGGCAGTTTCTGGTCCGGGCTGCGCGGCAGCGTGGACTTCTGGGACGACTTCGGCGTGTCGCTGCTGAAGTCGGCGGTGTTCGGCGGCACTGCGGCGCTGGTCGCGGCCTACGTCGGTTTCCATGCCGAACCGACCATCGAAGGCACCTCGGTGGCGACCACCCGCGCGGTGGTCAACGCCTCGCTGCTGGTGCTGATGTTCAATTTCATCCTTTCCGCCCTGCTGTTCCTGTGAGTGCATGACCATGGCCATCCGCGGACCACGACTCGAATTTTCCGTCGGCGCCTTCCTGCTGCTGGCGCTGGCCTCGCTGCTGGTGCTGGCGCTGGCCTCGACCAACCGCCGTTTCGGCATCGGTGGCGACACCTATCCGCTGGTGGCGAAGTTCACCCAGGTCGGCCAGCTGCGCGCGCAGGCACCGGTCAAGATCGGCGGCGTGGTGGTCGGCCAGGTCGGCAGGATCGAGCTGGATCCGAAGACCTTCCAGTCGGTGGTCACCCTGTCGATCGACGGCCGCTACAAGGACCTGTCGGCGGATACCTCGGCCGGCATCTTCACCAGCGGCCTGCTCGGCGAGAGCTATATCGGGCTGTCGCCGGGCGGCGATCCGGAATCGCTGAAGCCCGGCGACGAGATCGGCTACACCCAACCGGCGGTCGATCTGATGCAGCTGGTCGGCAAGTACATGTTCAGCGGTGGCGACAAGCCTGCGGGCGATGCCGCCGCCGCGCCCTCCCCCCAGGAAGACACCCCATGAAGATCATCCTTTCCATCGCGTTGCTGGCATCCGCGCTGGCCGCCGCATCGCCGGCCATTGCCCTGCCTGCCGCACCCGCGCCGGCGGCGACGCAGAGCGCGGCCAGCGGCGTGGTGCTGGACAGCGCCAACCGCATCCTCGCCACCCTGGACAGCCGCCGCACCGAGTTCAAGGCCAACCCGGCCGCGCTCAATCAATTCATCAAATCCGAGTTCAACCGCAGCTTCGATGCCGACTACGCCGCGCGCCTGGTGCTGGGCGTGCACGGCCGTGGCGCACCGGCAGGCGACGTGGCCGATTTCGCCGCGGCCATGGCCGACAGCCTGACCGCGCGTTACGGCAGCTCGCTGCTGGACTTCAACACCAGGTTGAGCGTGAAGGTGAAGTCGGAAGCGCCGCTGCCCGGCGGCCGCGGCATGCGCGTCACCACCCAGATGCTGCGCGCGGGCAAGGACCCGATCCCGGTCGATTACCTGCTGCGCAACGTCGGCGGCAAGTGGAAGGTGTTCGACGTGATGATCGAGGGCATTTCCTACGTGCAGGCATTCAAGAACCAGTTCGACGCACCGCTCAGCCAGAAGTCGATCAAGCAAGTCGCCGCCGACCTGCGTGCCGGCAAGCTGCAGGCCAGCGGCACCGCGAAGAAATGACCGCAACCGCCGCCAGTCTGCAGCGCGAGGGCGACCGCCTGCGGTTGTCGGGCACGTTGAACCGCAATGCCACGACCCAGCTGTGGCCGCAGGCAACCGCGGCGCTGGCCGGCGCGCAGGTGCTGGATGTCAGCGCGGTCGATGCAGTGGACAGCGCCGGCTTGGCGCTGCTGGTGGCGCTGGCCGAACGCACGCCGGGCGCACGCGTCGAAGGCGCGCCACAAGGCCTGGCCGAGTTGCTGGCGGCGTACCGGCTGACGCCGGCGCTGGCTTTCGATGCGGACCACTGAGATGCCGAGGATGATCGTCCGATGAAATCGCTGCGTCCGTTGCTGCTGTTCCTGCTGTGCGCGCTTGCCAGCGCCTGCGCCACCACCCGCAGCGACCAGGCCGTCGCCACGCCGCAGGTCGATGCGCCGGTGGTCGCGGATGCTGCCGTCGCGGCGGAACCTGCAACGGCCACCGTCGATCCCGCGATCGATCCCGTGAGCGAACCGCCGGCATCCAGCACCGGGCAGGACATCGCGCACGCCGCACCGCCGCAGGACGCCAGCGTCGGTGCCGGCGACGGCGACGGCGATGCGGAAACCGATTTCGCCGCGATCTACGGGAATGCCCCCGGCGACGGCGATGCCGCGCCCGGCGTCGGTTCCACCACCGCCTTCGATCCGTGGGAGAAATACAACCGCCGCGTGCATCGCTTCAACGGCGCGGTGGACCGCGCCATCGCCCGGCCGCTGGCGAAGGCCTACGTCGCCGCCGTCCCGCGCCCGCTGCGTGCAGGCATCGGCAACTTCTTCGACAACCTCGGCGGGCCGGTCTCCGTGGTCAACAGCCTGCTGCAGGGCAATCCACGCGGTGCGGTCAATGCGCTGGGACGCTTCCTGCTCAACAGCACCGTCGGCATCGGCGGCCTGATCGATGTCGCCGACAAGGCCAGGATGCCCAACCGCGGCGAGGATTTCGGCCAGACCATGGCCACCTGGGGCTGGCAGCGTTCGCGCTATGTCGAAGTGCCGTTCCTCGGCCCGCGCACCCTGCGCGACCTGTTCGGGCTGGCCGCGGATACCCCGCTGCGGCCGATCCAGTACCTGGAAGACGACAAGACCCGGGTGTTCCTGCAGGGCGTGCAGGCGGTGGATCTGCGCGCGCGGTTGCTGGCGATCGAATCGCTGGGCGAAGGCGCGGTCGACGAATACGCGCTGTACCGCGACATGTGGCTGCAGCGCCGCAACTACCAGATCCGCCAGGGCCCGCCGCGTGCAGCACAGCCGGATGCCGACCTGCCCGCCTATCTGCAGGAAGACACGCAGGTCGCGCCCGCGGAAAGCACGCCCACCGGCAACTGAGGCTCAGTCCTCGCGCGGCGCTTCCAGCTGCGCGGCGGTTTCACCGGGCAGGGTGTCGATGTCGCGCAGGCTGCGCTCGATCGCGCGGGTGCGCACGCCGGTCTGCTCGATCTGCTTGCTGGCCAGGTCGAGCTTGGCCTTCACGTTGTCGAGCACGTCGCCGAACTTGCCGAACTCGGTCTTGGCCTTTTCCAGGATGCGCCAGACTTCGGCCGAGCGCTTTTCGATCGCGACCGTGCGGAAACCGACCTGCAGGCTGGTGAGCAGGGCCAGCAAGGTGGTCGGCCCGGCGATCGTGATGCGCTGCTCGCGCTGCATCGCCTCGAACAGCCCGGGCCGGCGCAGCACTTCCGCATACAGGCCTTCGGTGGGCAGGAACAGCACCGCGAATTCGGTGGT
>Ga0073904_10003300_pt1 | contig 12157 bp, 13 predicted proteins | sample KloWWTrecipitate_FD_66668 | JGI IMG/M metagenome (GOLD analysis project Ga0073904, IMG submission 66668) | Active sludge microbial communities from Klosterneuburg, Austria, studying microevolution and ecology of nitrifiers - Klosterneuburg... | ecosystem: Engineered > WWTP > Aerobic digester >...
AGTCGCTGATGCTGGCCCATGCGCCCAAGACGGCCCGCTACGCCACGGCCTACGACGAAGGCACGCAGCAGGCCTTCCTGGCCGTGACGCGAGCCGCTACCGATTGCAGCGAACCCGCGGCACGTGCTGCCCGCCTCGACCAGCTGGCCCAGCGGCTGCAGCGGGTGCTGCCTGCCTCAGGCCATGGGGGGGCGCAATGAACACGAACCGGCTGAAACGGCCCGCTGTGGCCTGGGGTGCCGGCCTGTCCGCCGGACTGCTCAGTCTGGGCCTGGCGCTCGCAGGTGCGTCGCAGGCCCAGCACAGCGCCCCTGCTGGAGCCGGTGTGGTCGATGAACCGGAGGCCACCACCGAAGCACCGCGCCGCGTGCCGCGCTGGATCCTGCAGGGCCCGGGCGGCCGGGCGGTGACGGCGCTGGACTTTGCCGGGCGCTATCAGCTGGTGGCCTTCGGCTATGTGTCCTGCCCGGATGTCTGCCCCACCACGATGCTGGAGATGCAGCAGGTGCTGGCCTCGCTGGGTGAGGTGGCCCGGAAGGTGCAGCCCCTCTTCATCAGCGTCGATCCGCAACGCGACAGCCTGCCGGTGCTGGCCGAGTACACCCGCAGTTTCGATGACCGCATCATCGGCCTGACCAGCCGGCCGGAGCTGGTGGCGGTCGCCGCCAAGGCTTTTGACGTGCGCTACGAGATCGTGCGCGAACCCGGTGCCGCAGCGAACGCCTACACCGTGGATCACACCGCCGGGCTGTTCCTGGTCGGCCCGGAAGGCCAGTTGCTGACCCGCTTTGGCTACAGCACCCCGGTGGACCAGGTGGTGGCGCGCATCCGCCGCTGGTTGGAGGCGGAACCGCAGCGGTGACGCAGCAGCCACAGCGCATGGACGTGGACTCGGCCTCGCGCCGGGAGTTGCTGGACCGGCTCGGTCGGTGGGTGGCTGCGGCAGCGCTGCCCGCAGGCCTGGCCGCGCCGGCGGGTGCGCGGGCGCGAGCGCGGCTGCTGATCGTCGGCGGCGGCTGGGCCGGCTTGAGTGCGCTGCACACCCTGCGCCGCCACAGCAGTGCCCTTGAGGTCACGCTGGTGGACCGCGACCGCCATTTCCGCTGCCTGCCGCTCAGTTCACCCTGGCTGGTGGGGCGCGCCGCGTTGCCGGCGGCGCCGGTGGACCTGGCGGCCCATGCGGCATCACTGGGGGCACGTTTCGTGGCCGCAACGGTGCGCGGCATCGACCGGGTGCGTCGCCGCCTGGAGACGGACGCAGCCGTGCTGGACTACGACGTGCTGCTGCTGGCGACCGGGGCCGAATACGACGACAGCGGCTGGACGGCAGGCGACACGGCGGCCGCTCAGGCACTGCGTCAACAGTTCCCCGCCGGGTTTCAGGCGCGCGAGCTGGAGCCGCTGCAGCAGGCGCTGGCGCGCTTCGAGGCCCGCTGCCCGCGGGTGACCGACAGCGAGGCCGCGGCCGAGCTGCTGCTCAGCGTGCCGCCGGCGCCCTACCGTTGCCCGCCCGCCCCGTATGAACGGGCGATGCTGCTGGCCGGCTGGATTCGCGAGCGCCGGCTCAAGGCGCGGGTGACGCTGCTCGATGCCGGCGCCGGCCTGCCGCGGTTCACCCGCCTGTTCCAGGACCGCTGGCCCGGGGTGATCGAACACAGGCCCTACAGCGAGTTGCGCCGGGTGGATCCCTGGGCCCGCAGCGCCGGCACCGACGAGGGCGACTTCCGCTTCGACCACGCGCTGCTGCTGCCGCCAATGGGCGCCGGCACGTTGTACGCCCAGGCCGGGCTGCTGGGGGTGGACGGCAGCGGCACAGCGACCCGTTGGGCCGCGGTGGATCCGCTCACCCTGCGTTCACCCCACGACGAGCGCATCTGGCTGGCCGGTGATGCGCTGGACCGGGTCTCACCCCTGTTCGGGCCATACCCGAAAACCGCACAGATTGCCGCGGACCTGGGGGCGGCGGCGGCGCGGCAGATCCTGGCGGCGATCGGTGGTGCGGATGCGGCTCTGCCGGCGGGTGATGCGCTGCCGTCCAGCCAGTGCCATGTCTGGCTGAGTGCCGATCCGCCCGAACAGATGCGCCTGGACGCGGCCTACCGTCTGCGCGGCGACGGCGTGCCGGTGCAGACCCTGCGCCAGGTGGACAACCCCCAGCCCCGGGGTGAGGACCAGCAGTGGCTGCGTGAGTTGCTGCAGCGCCGGCTGGGGTTGGGCTGAGCTCGGATGCGGGGTCCAGGTTCAATGCGGATCTCAAAAGCGCAGCCGCAGTGACAGAAACAGGGCGTCGATGTCCGCATTGCGGCGGTTCAGTGTGCCGTTGGAGATGTGGAAGTAGCCGCCCCCCAGTTCCACCGCTCCGACGGGCAGGGCGTGCACCTCGATGGCGGTGCGGAACTGCAGGCGTGCATGGGGGTCGCTGTCCCCAAAGGGCTGGAACAGCACCGGACTGAACGAAGGCGACAACCGAACCGGGCCCCAGCGCAGCTCCTTGCGCCAGCCGGCATAGAGGTAGAGGGTGTGGTCCGGCGAGGCCCCCAGCCCGAACACCGGATGCAGATCCCGCCACCGCCGGCCCCAGCGACTGTCCGGGTCGTCCGTCACTGCCGCCGCGCCAGGGCGGTATTCCACCGTGTACAGACCCTCGTGACCGAATTCGCCTCGGTGCTTCACGCTGCGCCCAGCGCTGATCAGCCACTCGTCGCCCGCGCGAGTGCGGTCGCCGGGAGAGAAGAGCAGGCTGCCGACGACGGCGCTGGCGAGAAGGGCGTACATCTGCGGCGGCAACAACCAGGTGCGCCGATGCTAGCGCCCGAGGGTGACGGCTGCTGCCTCAGTGCCTCGCCCAGACACTGCTGCGGCCGTTGCGGCCGATCAGCAGGGTGTTGAAGGCCTCCCGGCGCACGGTGGGTTCGGCTGCAGCGTTGTCCAGGATGGTGCAGGCGGTGTCGCAGATCGGGTTGTAGTTTTCCCGACCGGGGGCGCCGCGGGGCAGGCCCGGCACCGCCAGTCCGCGGGCTTTGGGCTGTTCCTTGAGCAGAGTCAGGATGTCCTCGGCCGGTACATGCCCCTCGATGAAGTAGGGGCCGACACGGGCGGTGTGCACCGACTCCAGGTCGGAGGGCACGTTCAGCCAGCGTTTGATGCGGGGCATCTCGACCTGGGGCTTGTCTTCCATCGTGACGGTGAAGCCGTGCTGGCGCAGGTGTTCGGCCCAGTCGATGCAGGCCAGGCAGGGGCTGGGGGCGTAGACCGTCACCGGCGGCAGGGCCGTGGCCTGCGGTCGGGGTGGGGGTAGTGTTTCCGTTTGGGCGGTGGCCGCACCCAGGGTCAGGCCCAGCCCGGCGGCAGCTGCAGACAGCAGCGGCGGGAGCAGTTGGCGGTTCAGCATGACGGTTTGCCCGGTTTGCAGCCCTTGAGGATCCACAGCGACACCTCGCCGGCCAGCTCGTCGGCGCGCACTCGCCGGGCCAGGCTGAGCACGTCGCGTCCGGCATCGGTCTTGAGCAGGGGGTCGGCACCAGCGTGCAGCAGCAGCCGCGCCGCGGTGGTGCGGGTGGCAAAGGCTGCCATGTGCAAGGGGGTGCGGCCCTCACCGTCACGGGCATTGGGGTTGGCCCCGGCGGCGATCAGGGCCTGCAGCGGACCGGTGTCGGCATTGGTGGCGGCCAGGTGCAGGGGGGTGGCGCCCAGTGCGCTGCGGGTGTCGCGCAGGCGGGCGTCGCTGCGCAGCAGCTGTTCCATTTCGCTGCGGCTGCCTTCGCGGGCCAGGGCATGCACCGGCTGGTCGCTGCCGGAGGTGGCCCCGGCGGGGGCCGACGAGGTTGCCGAGGTGGGCGCCGGAGTTTGTGCGCGGGCCGGAGCGGCCGCCAGCATCGACCAGACCGTCAGGCCCAGCAGCAGAGCGGACAGCAGTCCGAACACCCGGCCCCATCGGGTGCCGGATTGGGGGTGGAGCAGGGCCGACATCGCGGTACCTCTGTGAGAGCGGGGTGGGAAGAGACAGGCCATCGGGTCAACCGATTCACCAGCAACGGGCTGCAGCACCGCGTCAGCGCGCGGGCACCGCGGCCGGCGCAGGCTGCGGCGACTGGATCGAGGTCAGGTAGGCCAGCACGTCGTTCAGGTCCGAATCCGACAGGCGGTCGGTGACCCCTTTGGGGCTTTCTTCGTCGCGATCGTGCGGCCGTTCACCCTTGATGAACAGATCCAGCTGCCAGCGCAGGTAGCTGGTGTACTGGCCCACCAGCCGGGGAATCGAGCCGCGGCCCATGCCGGTGCGGGTGTGGCAGGAGGCGCAGTCCTGCTGGTAGACGCGCTGGCCGTGGTCGATGTCGCCGGGGGCGCGCGGCAGGATCATCACCTTTTCCATCGCGGTCAGCCGGGTCAGGGCGTCGTCGTCGGGTTTGAAGGTGGGCCATTCGGTGGGCAGCTCGACGCTGGCCAGGTAGGCTGAGACGTCCTTGATGTCCTCATCGCTGAGTTCGCGCTCCTGGGTGTACGGGAACATCGGCAGGTTGATGCGCGTGCGGCTCCGGAAGGCGCGCAACTGGTCGGCGATGTGTGCGGCCCGCTGGCCGGCGATGCGGGGGTACTCACCCTTCTTGCCGCCCTGGCCGAACTCGCCATGGCAGCCGGCGCAGGTGGCGTTGATCTCCTTGCCGCGCTCCAGGTTCTGCGCCAGGGCAGCGGTGGAGAACAGCAGACTGCTGCTCAGCAGCAGCCGGATGGCCAGTGCAAGGATTCCGCAGCGGTGAGCGGCAGGCGAGGGCGTCGGTCGGCTGATCATGGGCGGCGGTGGGCTGAGCAGGGGCTGCGGCGATCGATCGATGGTGGACAGGTGGGGACCTGGTAGCGAGAACTGGCCTGCGTCAAGGTCTGAGTCGAAGCCGTCAGGGTCCGCGACATCGGGCCGGGTGTCATTGAACCAGTTCAAGAGCGACCTTACCTTCGCCCGGGGCTCCAGGTTATCCTCGTGTCCGATCGGTGTTTCCCCCAGGGTCCGCGGCCATGGCTGCCGACGATGGGGTGGCCCGGTTGAGCGACAGGCTTGGATCGAAGGATGAAGACCTATCTGGTGGGTGGTGCGGTGCGTGACGGGTTGCTCGGGCGATCGGCAGGGTCGGGCGGCGATCGCGACTGGGTGATCGTCGGTGCCACACCTGAGGCGATGCGGGCCGCCGGTTACCTGCCGGTGGGCAAGGACTTTCCGGTGTTCCTGCATCCCCACACCCGTGAGGAGTACGCCCTGGCGCGCACCGAGCGCAAGACCGCCCGGGGTTACCACGGCTTCGTCTTCCACACCGGCCCGGAGGTGACGCTGGAGCAGGACCTGTCGCGCCGTGACCTGACGGTCAATGCGATGGCGCGCACGGAGGAAGGCCGGCTGATCGACCCGTACGGTGGCGCGCGCGACCTGGCCGAAGGGGTGCTGCGCCATGTCGGCCCTGCCTTCGAGGAGGATCCGGTGCGCATCCTGCGGCTGGCGCGATTTGCCGCCCGCTGGCCGGACTTCCGCATCGCCGACGAGACGCTGGCGCTGTGCCGCCGCATGGTGGCCGCCGGTGAGGTGGATGCGCTGGTGCCCGAACGCGTCTGGCAGGAGCTGGCCCGCGGGTTGATGGAGCCGCGCCCCTCGCGCATGCTGCAGGTGCTGCGCGACTGCGCCGCCCTGGAGCGGCTGTTGCCGGAGGTGGAGGCCCTGTTCGGCGTGCCGCAGCGAGCCGACTACCACCCGGAGGTGGACACCGGCGTGCACACGCTGATGGTGATCGACATGGCCGCCCGCCTGGAAGCACCGCTGGCGGTGCGCTGGGCGGCGCTGACGCACGATCTGGGCAAGGCGACCACACCGGCCGACATCTTGCCGCGCCACATCGGCCACGAAGAGCGCAGCCTGCGCCTGCTGCCCGGTCTGACCCAGCGGCTGCGGGTGCCCGGCGACTGTGCGGCGCTGGCGGAGCTGGTGGCACGCGAGCATGGCCATGCGCACCGCTGCGAAGGCATTGGCGCCGCGGCGCTGGTGCGCCTGTTCGACCGCTGCGACGCCTGGCGCCGCCCGGATCGTTTCGAGCAGCTGCTGCTGGCCTGCGAATGCGATGCCCGCGGCCGATTGGGCTTCGAGGATCAACCCTATCCACAGGCCGACCACCTGCGCCGGGCCCTGTCCGCCGCCCGCGCGGTGGACAGCGCTGCGGTGGCCGAAGCGGCCCTCGCGCGTGGTCAGCGCGGCACGGCGGTGGGGCTGGCGCTGCATGCCGCCCGCTGTGATGCGGTGGGGCGGCACTTGACGGGGCGGCCCCATCCGGCCCTGTTGCCCGCTGGCTGAAGCGGCAGATCCGGCTGCTGCATTCTTCACGTTCTGCCTTGAGCGCAGGGTTGGCGGCATGGATCGCTGCGGCACACTTCGGCGCTTGGTTCCATTTTCAGCGCGCCATGGATCTCAATCTTCTGCTGCTTTCACAGATCACCCCGATGCTGATCGCGGAGTGGCTCGCCCTGGAGCCGTTGGCCCTGGATCTCCATCCCTTCATCAGTCTGTCCTTCGCCCTGCCGGCGATGCGCCAGTTGTTCGAACCAGATGTGGTTCGACTGCTGGTCTGGCGGAACAGGGATGGTGCGCGCTCTTTGGCAGGGGTGGTGCCGATCACGGCGGTGCCGCCGCGCTGGACCTTGCCCGCGCCGTCCTGGCAGGTGATGAGCACGCCGTATTCCCCGTTGGGCGGCATGCTCCTGCATCGCGATCACGCTGCTCAGGCGCTGGAGGTGCTGCGTCGGCAGGGGCCGCGACGGGGTGTTTCGGCGCTTCAAATTCCCGACCTGCCAGGTGACAGCGGGCTGCTGCATCGGCTGGAGGCCCTGCCCAACCGGCTGGGCGCCCACTGGATCGAGGACCGTCGGCGCGAACGGGCCTTCCTGGATGTGCCGCGCGATCCCGCCCAATTGCTGCAGGGTATTTCCCGCAAGAAGATGGGCGAGATCCGCCGCCGCCAGCGTCGTCTGGCCGAACGCGGGGGGCTGGAGTGGCGCGAAACCGCTGGAGCCGAGGTCACCTCCGAGCAGATCGAGACTTTCCTTGCACTGGAGAACGCGGGCTGGAAGGGTGAATCCGGGTCATCCTTGCTGGCGCTGCCGCAGCGGGAGCGATTCTTTCGGGAAATGGCCGAGTCCTTCCGTCAGCGGGGCGAGCTGCTGCTCACCGAGTTGCTGCTCGAGGGGCGCGTCATCTCTTCGCAGTTCTGCTTCCTGCAGCGGCGCACCGGCTACATCTTCAAGAGCGCCTACGACGAGACCTATCGGGAGTTTGGCCCGGGCATCCTGAACAAGATCGAGCAGATCGCGCACCTGGATCCGTCTCAGGTGGACCGCTGGGACAGCTGCACCCAGAGTGGCTCGTACATTGAGGAAATCTGGCCGCAACGTCAGCGACTGGTGACTGGCACGCTGGTGCTGAACCCCGCGCTGGACGCCGGAACCCGCCTGCTGCGCCGGGGGCGAAGCCTGGTGCGGGTGTTGAACGATCGGAGATCGCTGGTGCCGAGCTGATCGGCTTGCTTTTCGTCAATCTTCACAATTTCGTTAGCGAAGCCTGAGGATCCCTTGCATGAGGGGGGTGGCGGGTTGCTCGACCCGGGGGGATCTGGCGGTATGTGATTTCTGACCGCCCTCACAGAATCAAATCGTTCGGGCCAAGTCGGCCGGGATGAAGCATTCTGGAGATCCTCATGCAACACCTTCGCACCGCCCTGGCCGTTCTGGCGCTGGGACTTTCGGCCGGCGCCGCCAGCGCTCAGGTCATTACCAATGGTGGCTTTGACGCCAATTCCGGCTACATCACGACGAATGTGACCGGATGGACAGTCCAGTTCGGCAACGTTGATCTGGTCTACGCTGGGGCGCCGGGCTCCTCAGTCCTGCTGGAATCGTTGATGACTGGTGCCACTGGCAACGCGCTGGATTTGAACGGCCTGGTCCCGGCCATGATCTCGCAGGTTCTGCAAACGACCGCTGGACAGACCTACAACATCAGCTTCAGTTATGCAGCCAACCCGGGCGTGGATCCGGGCGACAACCCCTTGTCGACGTTCACCATGATGCTCAGCCCGGTGTCTGGCGGCAGTGGTGTGCTGTCCTCCAACCTGACCGGCAGTGGCAGCAGTTGGGCAACCTACAGCGGCAGCTTCACCGCCGCGGGTCTGACGACCCTGTCGTTCCTCTCGACCGACTACAGCGGAAGCCTGCCCTATGGCGCGATGCTCGACAACGTCTCGGTCACCGCCGTGCCGGAGCCTGCCGAGTACGCCATGCTGATCGCCGGGCTGGGTGTGATCGGCGCGGTGGCGCGTCGCCGCAAGGCTGCCTGATCGGTTTCCAGGCAGGGGCGCCGGGCGGCGCCTGACCTGCCGCAAGGCCGCTCGCCGACAAGGTGCAGCGGCCTTGTTTTTTGCGCCAAGGGCGGGTCGCCGTGTGCGTGAGCGCGCCGGCCGTTTCGGGCGGACTCAGAAGAAATGGCCGATCAGCAGGCCGATCACCCCGAGGATCACCGACGACCCGAACGGGAAGTACCACTCCCGCCCACCGACGCGGAAGCTGAAGTCGCCGGGCAGCCGGCCCAGGCCGATCTTTTCCAGCCAGCCGCGCAGGCCGTTGAAGACCACAAAGGCGGCCAGGGTGATGAGCAGCCAGCGCATGGAGGCGGGCCTTGCAATCAGAGGGTGTGGGTGCGGTCGCCGACCGCAAAGCCGATGGGGTCGAACTCGCAGCCCGGCGCGCCCAGTGCCAGCACCTTGAAGAGCTCGCCCATCTCGTGCTCGGTGACCAGCTTCAGGGCCATCGCGCGTTCCCGCAGGTCCGCCGTCTCCAGGTCGGCCATCAGGCCGCAGTTGAAGAGGAAACGCGCCTGGCTGGTGTATCCCAGCACCGGCAGGCCGGCCTCCTGGGCGGCCAGCGCCATGGCGGTGAAGTCCACGTGGGCGGTGAGGTCCTTCAAGCCGACATCCACCAGCGGTTCGGCGTCGGCGCGGTGGCCGCGGTGGCACATCAGCGTGCCGCCGGTGCGCTGCGGGTGGTAGTACTCGTGTTCCGGGAAACCGTAGTCGATGAAAAACGCGGCGCCACGCCGCAGCCGCTGTGCCAGTGTGCGGATGAAGCCGCTGGCGATGCGGGGAAGCTCGGTCACGGTGCCGGGCACGAAGCCGCTGTCCACCGGCGGGTGCAGGTCGGTGGGGCGGTCGGCCCAGGCCAGGCGGCCGTCTGCGTCCAGCGCGACGCCGCGCTCCTGCCAGACTTCGCCGGTCCAGTAGATCAGCGCCACCGGCATGGCGTCCAGCACCTCGTTGCCGACCACCACACCCTCCAGCGCCTCGGGCAGCTCACTGACCCAGCGCAGCCGAGGCGCCAGGGTCGGTGCACGCTCGGCCACCGTGCGGGCCTGGCGCTCACGCAGGCTGCCGGAGAGATCGACGATGGTGTAGCGCTCGGGCGCGCAGCCCAGTGCATCGAGCGTGAGCAGCAACTGAGCTGCCAGCGCGCCGCTGCCGGCGCCGAACTCCCACACCTCCCGGGTGCCGGTGGCCTGCAGGGCCTGCGCCACCTGCCGTGCCAGCGCCCGGCCGAACAGCGGCGACATCTCCGGCGCGGTGACGAAGTCGCCGCCGGAGCCGTCGGCGCGTGGCATCAGGCCGAACTGCCGATCCCCGCCGCTGTAGTAGCCCAGTCCGGGGGCGTACAGCGCCAGTTCCATGAAGCGCTCGAAGCCCAGCCAGCCGCCGCTGGCGGCGATCTCGCTGTGAATGTGTCGCAGCAGCGCGCCGCCACGTTCACCGAGGGGGGCGGCCGTGCTGGATACACTGGCGGTCGTTTCGGGGCGCTGCCCGGGGCGAAGGGTCGAAGTGGAGCTCACGCCCGGATTGTAGGAAGCCCCTTGGCGGGGTGGCCTGGTGCGTCCGATCGAACCGTCGACGAATCGCCTGCGCCACCTGCACACTGACTGCGTCTTCATTGCCTCTCTGCCTCTTCCACCGTGGGGATGGCCTGGGGCGACTCCGATGCCGCCCTTGCCCATGTCCATGCCCGACGTCTCTGCCGACCTTGCACCTGCTTCCGCCGCCTTGCGTCCCTGCACCCTGGTGACCGGCGCGTCGCGTCGCGTCGGCAAGGCCATTGCGCTCGAGCTGGCCCGGGCCGGGCACGACATCGCCCTGCACCACAGGGGTTCGGCGGGTGATGTGCAGGATGGCGAGGCCCAGGACACCGCGGCGCAGTTGCGGGCCCTGGGCGCCGACGTGGAACTGTTCGACGCCGACCTGGCCGACGAGGCCGCCTGCCGGGCGCTGGTGCCGCGGGTGCTCGCCTGGTCCGGGCGGCTGGATGCGGTGGTCAACAACGCCTCCACCTTCGAGCACGACGACGTGCACTCCTTCGGCCACGCGGCGATGGAGCGGCACTGGCGGGTCAACACCGCTGCGGCCATCCTGCTGGCCGAGGCGCTGCACCGCCATGTGCAGGAGTGGGGCAGCCGCGGCTGTGTGGTCAACCTGCTGGATCAGAAGCTGGCGCACCTGAACCCGGACCACCTGTCCTACACCCTGTCGAAGGCGGCGCTGCAGGCCGCCACGCAGATGCTCGCGCTGGCACTGGCACCCCAGTTGCGCGTGGTGGGTGTGGCGCCGGGAGTGACGCTGCCTTCCGGCCCGATGACCGAGGCCGAGTTCGCCGCGGCGCACCGCATGACACCGCTGGGCCGCTCCTCCACACCGGAGGACGTGGCCCGGGCGGTGCGTTTCGCACTCGAATCGCCGGCGCTGACCGGCAGTACGCTGATGATCGACGGCGGCCAGCATCTGCTGGGCCAGCCGCGCGACGTGTACTACCTGCTGCGGCCCGAGGCTGCGGCCTGACCGCCGGGCCGATCCCTGCAAATCCTTCTGCGCGACCTGCCTGTCCTTTCCCCACAAGGTTTTCCCATGCTCAGTCTCCTGGCCCATCCCTCCCTGATGGACTGCCGCCGCGTCTTCCTCGCCAACTACGAGGTCTGGATCAACATCGGTGTGCACGACTTCGAGAAACGTGGCGAGCAGCGTGTTCTGATCAACGTCGATCTGTATGTGCCGCTGGCGGAAACCACGCCGCAGCTCGATCAGCTCGATGAGGTGGTGGACTACGACTTCATCCGCCGCAGCATCGCCGAGCGGGTGTCCAGGGGCCACATCCACCTTCAGGAGACGCTGTGCGACGACGTGGCCGACCTCATGCTGGCACACCCCAAGGTGCGCGCGGTGCGGGTGTCCACCGAGAAGCCCGACGTTTACCCCGACTGCCAGAGCGTCGGGGTGGAGATCTTCCGGATCAAGCCCGCCGCCTGAGTGGGGGTTCCGCCACGGTTGCAGAGATGGACGAGATTGCACAGATGAATGCCCTGAACGATTCCGTCGTCACCGACGACAGTGCCGCCGCTGCAGCGGCCCGCAAGGCCGAGGAGCGCAAGGCCGCCCATGAGATCAACAAACTCAGCAAACGCCTGCACCGCCAGGTGGGCGAGGCGATCACCGACTTCCACATGATCGAGGAGGGGGACCGCGTGATGGTCTGCCTCTCCGGCGGCAAGGACAGCTACGGTCTGCTGGACATCCTGATCGGCCTGCAGCAGCGTGCGCCGGTGCGCTTTTCCGTCGTGGCGGTCAACCTCGACCAGAAGCAGCCGGGTTTCCCGGCGCACATCCTGCCGCAGTACCTGCAAAGCCGCGGGGTGGAGTTCCACATCGAGAACCAGGACACCTACAGCATCGTCAAGCGCCTGATCCCGGAGGGCAACACGATGTGCAGCCTGTGTTCGCGCCTGCGCCGGGGCATCCTGTACCGGGTGGCCGACGACCTCAAGGCCACCAAGATTGCACTGGGCCACCACCGCGACGACTTCCTCGGCACCGTCTTCCTGAACCTGTTCTTCGGCGGGCGGCTCAAGGGCATGCCGCCCAAGCTGGTCAGTGACGATGGCCGCCACACCGTGATCCGCCCGTTGGCCTACGTGGCCGAGAAGGACCTGGAGCGCTGGGCCGAGCACCGGCAGTTCCCCATCATTCCCTGCAGCCTCTGCGGCAGCCAGGAGAACCTGCAGCGTGTGCAGATGAAGCAGATGCTGCGCGAGTGGGACCAGAAG
>Ga0073904_10003302_pt1 | contig 12157 bp, 10 predicted proteins | sample KloWWTrecipitate_FD_66668 | JGI IMG/M metagenome (GOLD analysis project Ga0073904, IMG submission 66668) | Active sludge microbial communities from Klosterneuburg, Austria, studying microevolution and ecology of nitrifiers - Klosterneuburg... | ecosystem: Engineered > WWTP > Aerobic digester >...
GGTAGTGCCAACGGCTACAACGCGATCACCGCGCGCCCGGCAGTCGGCAATGGCTTGCTGCGTGGCGGCGGGCACCTCGTACCACTCGCTGTGCATGTGGTGCTCACTCAAATTTTCGGTTTTGACCGGCTGGAAAGTTCCCGCGCCCACGTGCAGCGTCACATGCGCGCGCTGCACGCCCATGGCGTCCAACTGGTCCAAAAGCGCCTCGTCAAAGTGCAGGGCGGCCGTGGGCGCAGCCACGGCTCCAGGATTCTTGGCAAACACGGTCTGGTACCGAATAGCGTCTTCGGCCGAATCGGTGTGGGTGATGTAGGGTGGCAGCGGCACGTGGCCGTGGGCTTCCATTAGCGTGTAGGGGTCGTTGCCCGCGTCGTTGGAGAGTACAAAGCGGAACAGTGGGCCATCGGCATCGGGCCAGCGGCCCAGCAGGGTGGCGCACAGGCCGTCTTCTTGGCCCGACGCGCACACCAGCTTCAGCGTGGCGCCCACTTCGGGCTTTTTGCTGACCCGCATATGGGCCGCCACCTGGTTGCCGCCAAGCACACGTTCCACCAACAGTTCGACCTTGCCGCCTGTCGCCTTTTCGCCAAACAGTCGCGCGTTGATGACCTTGGTGTCGTTGAAAACCAGCAGGTCGCCCGCGCGCAGCAGGCCCGGCAGGTCGTGGAAGATGCGATCCACCGGGGGGCTGGTGCGACCATCGAGCAGGCGCGAGCCACTGCGTTCGGGGGCTGGATGCTGGGCAATCAGGCTCTGCGGTAGCTCAAAATCGAAGTCGCTGAGCGTGTGGGACGTGGTGACGGTGTTGGTCACCGCTGTAGTAGCAGGTAGAGACATAGTGCTTGAGGGGCGGACAAGCCCCGTACCAAGGAAAAAGAACAGGCAGAATTGTCCCATGCCGCAAAGTTCCGCTCACAGCCCTACCACCAAGCCCAGCGGCAAGGTCGAAAAGAGCCCCACGCAGAAGGCGTTGGAGAAGCTGGGGCTCAAACGCGACATCGATTTGGCCCTGCACCTGCCCCTGCGTTACGAAGACGAAACCCGCATTACCAAGCTGGACGAGGCGCGCGAGGGCGATCATCTGCAGATCGAAGGTGCGGTCACGGCCTGCGAGGTCAGCTATCGTCCGCGCAGACAACTCATTGTCACGGTGAACGACGGCACCGACACCTGCACGTTGCGGTTCTTCAACTTTTACCCGTCACAGCAAAAAGCGCTGGCCGTGGGTAACCGCATCCGGGCCCGGGGCGAGGTCAAAGGCGGTTTTATAGGCTGGACCATGTTGCACCCGGCCTTTCGCGCTGCGGGCGGTGACTTGCCCACGGCGCTCACGCCCATCTATCCAACGGTGGCAGGCCTGTCGCAGCCGGTGTTGCGCAAGGCGGTGCAGGCCGGGCTGGCCCGAGCCGAGCTTTCCGATACCTTTGCACCCGGTGATTTGGATACGATTAGCAGTCATATTGGGCATCAGCCCTTGTGGACACTACGTCAGGCACTATCATTTTTGCACCACCCCACGCCGGATGTGTCGTTGGAAACGTTGTCGGATCACAGCCATCCGGCCTGGCAGCGCCTCAAGGCAGAAGAGTTGCTGGCGCAGCAGTTGTCGCAATTGCAGTCGCGTCGCGAACGTGCCCGGTTGCGCGCCCCGCGGTTGACCATGCTGGCCGATGAGCCCCAGGAAGGGGATTCTGAGCCCATCACGCCGGTGCTGCTGCCGCTCTACACCGAGTTGCTGGCGAAGCTGCCGTTTGCGTTGACCGCTGCACAGCAGCGCGTCTGTGCCGAGGTGGCCCGTGATCTGGCCCGCCCGGTACCCATGCACCGTTTGCTGCAGGGCGATGTGGGTTCAGGCAAGACCGTGGTGGCAGCGCTGGCGGCCACCATCTGCATTGACACCGGCTGGCAATGTGCGCTGATGGCTCCCACCGAAATTTTGGCTGAGCAGCACTTCCGCAAACTGCTGAGCTGGCTCGAACCCCTGGGTGTGACCACCGCCTGGCTTACCGGGAACCAAAAGGCCAAAGAGCGCCGCGAGGCGCTGGCCATGATTGAGAGCGGCGAGGCACAACTGGTGGTGGGCACCCATGCCGTGATTCAGGACAAGGTTCACTTCAACAACCTGGCCTTGGCCATCATCGACGAGCAGCACCGCTTTGGCGTAGCCCAGCGCCTGGCGCTGCGCAACAAGCTCCAGCACGATGGCATGGAGCCGCACATGCTGATGATGACGGCTACGCCCATTCCGCGCACGCTGGCCATGAGCTATTACGCCGATCTGGATGTGTCCACCATTGATGAGTTGCCGCCGGGGCGCACGCCCATCATCACCAAGGTGGTGCACGACAGCCGCCGCGATGAGGTGGTGGAGCGCATCCGTGGCCAAATTTCCCAAGGCCGTCAGGTCTATTGGGTGTGTCCGCTGATCGAGGAAAGCGAGGCGTTGGACCTGACCAATGCCACCGAAACCCATGCGGGTCTGAGCGCCGCGTTGCAGGGCGAGTGCGTGCCCGGTGGTGAAGCGGCGCAGGTTGGTTTGCTGCACTCTCGCATGCCTGCCGACCAGAAGAAGGCCGTTATGGCTGCTTTCAAGGACGGGCATATGGCGGTTCTGGTCAGTACTACGGTGATTGAGGTGGGGGTGGACGTGCCCAATGCCTCGTTGATGGTGATCGAACACGCAGAGCGATTTGGCTTGTCGCAGTTGCACCAGTTGCGTGGCCGGGTGGGGCGCGGTTCGTCAGCCTCGGCCTGTGTGCTGCTCTATTCCACGGGCGACGCACCTCGGCTGGGCGAGATAGCCCGCGCCCGCCTCAAGGCGATGGTGGAGACACATGACGGTTTCGAGATTGCCCGGCGCGACCTCGACATTCGCGGCCCCGGAGAGTTTCTGGGGTCGCGTCAATCGGGTGAAGCCATGCTGCGTTTTGCCGACTTGAACCGCGACACTGTGCTGCTCGACTGGGCGCGGCGCGAAGCCCCCATGTTGTTGGACCAGCACCCGGTATTGGCAGCGCGCCATGTGGCGCGCTGGTTGGGTGGAAAATCGGAGTTTTTAAAGGCCTGAACGCAATGGATATGTCCGGATTTTTCCTGCTTCTGTGGTGGAACCTGGTTGTTGCCATGGCGTCGGGTGCGTGCATCTATTTGGTCATGGAGTACCAAGCCAGCGACCCTAAGGTGAAACTATGACATTGACCGAGCTGAAATACATTGTGGCCGTCGCACGGGAGCGGCATTTTGGCAAGGCTGCCGAGGCCTGTTATGTGTCGCAGCCCACTTTGTCGGTGGCGGTCAAGAAGCTCGAAGAAGAGCTGGAAGTCAAGCTGTTCGAGCGCAGTGCCAACGAGGTGACCGTCACCCCGCTGGGTGAGGAAATTGTGCGGCAGGCGCAAAGCGTGCTGGAGCAGGCCGCCAACATCAAGGACATTGCCAAGCGTGGAAAGGACCCGCTGGCTGGCCCGCTCAAGCTGGGCGTGATCTACACCATTGCCCCCTACTTGCTGCCAGATTTGGTGCGCCAGGTCATCCAGCGCACACCGCAGATGCCGCTGGTGCTACAGGAGAACTTCACCGTCAAGTTGCTGGAAATGTTGCGTACCGGCGAGATTGACTGCGCCATACTGGCCGAGCCGTTTCCCGATACGGGTTTGGCCTCTGCCCCGCTATATGACGAGCCATTTCTTGCTGCCGTGCCCATGAACCATGCGTTGGCATCCCAGGCCAGCGTGTCCACCGAGGCGCTCAAAAAAGAAACCATGCTGCTGCTGGGCAATGGCCACTGCTTCCGGGACCATGTTCTTGAAGTTTGCCCAGAGTTCGCCCGTTTTTCCAGCGATACGGAGGGTATTCGCAAGAGTTTTGAGGGCTCATCCCTGGAAACCATCAAACACATGGTGGCCGCCGGCATGGGCATTACCCTGGTACCACGCCTGAGCGTGCCGACCGGCGCCTTGGTCGCCAAAACCCGGCGCCACGCTGACTCCCTGGTCAAATACCTGCCGGTGCAGGACGGACCTGAGAGTGATCCGCCGTCGCGTCGGGTGGCGCTGGTCTGGCGGCGCAGCTTTACCCGTTACGAGGCAATTGCCGCTTTGCGCAATGCTATCTACGCCTGCGAATTGCCTGGCGTGCACCGGTTGTCGTGATGAATTGCCTTCATGCCCTCTAATTACCTTCTTAGTACGCTATAAAAATAATAGTATTCATGTGAACAACAAGATCCCACTCTATCTTGACCTGATTCGATGGAATCGTCCCGCTGGCTGGCTGCTGCTGCTGTGGCCCACGCTCAGTGCATTGTGGTTGGCGGCAGGCGGTTTTCCTGGCTGGCATTTGTTACTGGTCTTTACCATCGGCACCATTCTCATGCGCAGCGCTGGCTGCTGCATCAATGACGTGGCCGACCGGGAGTTCGACAAGCACGTCAAGCGCACCGCCCAACGCCCCGTGACCAGCGGTGCCTTGCCGGTGCGTGAAGCATTGGTGGTAGGCGCTGGCCTGGCCCTGTTGGCGTTTTTGCTGGTATTGACTACCAATACCCTGACGGTAGGCTGGTCGTTTGCGGCCTTGGGCGTGACGCTGCTCTATCCCTATGCCAAACGCTTTGTCTCCATGCCGCAGGCGATATTGGGCGTGGCGTTCAGCTTTGGTATTCCCATGGCGTACGCTGCCATTCGCAATGAGATTCCGGTAGAGGCCTGGTTGTTGGTGGTGGGTAATCTGTTTTGGGTGCTGGCCTATGACACGGAATACGCCATGGTTGACCGCGACGATGATCTGCGCATCGGCATGAAAACGTCAGCCATTACCCTGGGGCAATGGGATGTTGCAGCCGTCATGCTTTTTTACGGTCTGTATTTGGCGATCTGGAGCGTTGTGGTTGGCTCCAACGTTGCCTCGGTCTGGTGGTGGCTGGCGGTGTGCATTGCGGCAGTACAGGTGCTGTGGCACTTCCTGCTTATTCGCCAACGCCAGCGGGATGGCTGCTTCAAGGCCTTTCGGCTAAACCACTGGGTGGGTGCAGCATTATTTTTAGGGGTCGTGCTGGCAGCCGCACGCCCCTAAGTGAAGGGGCTTATTTTTTCAGACAATCGCTCATGAATTTCTTGCGCTCATCACCCTTCATACCCTTGGCGTCGGTGTTGCAGGATTTCATTTTTCCCTGCTGTGTGGCGGGTGCTGCTGGTTTGGCGCTGAGACACTCTTTCATAAAGGCCTTGCGTTCGTCACCCTTTTTGTCGCTGGCTTCCTTGTTGCACGAACCCATTTTGGATTGCTGTGCGGTTTTGCCATCCGCAGCATGGGCTGCGCCAAACGACAGGAACAGGCCCATAGCTACCACGGTGAACAGTTTTTGCATTGTCAGTCCTATCAAGTGAGTGGCAGCGTGCTGCCGTTGTGGAAATATCGCCAAAGGATTCAAACATACAACCTAGAAAATGGCAACGTGCAGCAGCAAACCCTACAGCAAACCCTACAGCAATCCTTCGTTCTTGGTAGGCAACTGTATAGAATCAGCGTGAGAAGTCCTGCCCATGGCCAACTACGATCCTCCTTCCAACATCCCCAGCGACACCGATCTTGCCGGCATTGCCCAGGCGACTTCAGCGCGCACCAATGTGGTGCGGGCTGTGCTGTTTGCCGATGTGGTGGGCAGCACCCGACTCTACGAGACCTTCGGCGATGACCAGGCCAAGCAGATGATCGACGAATGCCTCGTGGCCCTGACGGCCGTGGTCTTGCAGTACGGTGGGCGGGTCGTCAAAACCATTGGCGACGAGATCATGTGCGTCCTGCCCAGTGCCGACAACGGCTGCCTGGCCGCCACCGACATGCACCAAAAGATCATGGCCCTGCCCATGGTGTCAGGCGTCAAGCGCAGTGTGCGCATCGGGTTCCACTACGGCGCGGTGATCGAAGAGAACAACGACGTGTTTGGTGACACGGTCAATCTGGCGGCCCGCATGGCTGGCCTGGCCAAGGGCATGCAGATCATCACAACCGGCACCACCGTGACCGGCCTGTCACCCATGCTGCAATTGTCCACCCGCAGCATTGCGGCTCTGTCCATCAAGGGCAAGGGTGACGAGGTGGATGTGCGTGAAGTGATTTGGCAAGGCGGCGAGGAGCTGACCATGACGACAGCGTCTATCGCGGTCACGACCAAGCCTGTAACCCTGTACCTGGAACACGGTACCCAAACCTGGGAGCTGGACCGCGACGGCATCGTGATTGGTCGGGATGCCCAGTGCAATATTGTCATTGCGGACCGCAATGCGTCGCGTCAGCACGCCCGCATTGAACGCCGCCGTGATAAATTCTTTTTGGTTGACCAAAGCACCAATGGCACTTTCGTAGCGTTCGCCAACGCGCCTGAGGTGGTGTTGCGCCGCGAAGAACTAATGCTTCGTGGCAGTGGTCGTATCGGTTTTGGGCATTCCGTGGAGTTGCCTGATACCGAGACGGTGGCGTTTACGCTGCGCGGTTAGACCGATTTCCCCTGCAGCAACTTGCCGCGTGCACCGGTGGCATTTTGCAGACCGGCTGGTGGCAAAGTGTCGAACCGGGCGCGAACCGCCGCATCGGCACAGCTTGCGGAAAAGCTCACTTTGACCGTGGTGCCACTGGCCCCGGCCAGTGCAAAGCAGTTTTGCCCCAGTTTGGTGTTCAGTGGCTTGAGAACGGCGTCGTTGATCAGATCGCTGGCATTGCCATCGGCCAGTTGCAACTGGTAGGTGCCGGTATCGCCCACCGGCTGCGCGTCCAGCACCTGGCGGAACCCCTGCAGCTCACGCAACAGTGCTTTGGAGGTGGCCGCATCGGGCAGGCCGGCAATGCTGAGCGTGACTTTTTGCGCGCTGTAGTTGAAATGCTCCAGAAAGAAATTTTTGGAGAACTCGTCGCCGACCAGTTTGCCGATTTCGGCCAGTGCCTGATCCTCAGAGGCCCAACTTTTGCCCGTTGGGTTGACCGTGTTGAGGTACACCTCTTCGCCACTAGCCTTGTCGATGGCCTTGATGGTCCAGGAGGTTAGCGCCGTCTTGGTGATGGTCAGGCCTGATGCCGGCAACTTGGCGGACAGCAATTTGACTTTGACTTCGCCCTGGATCTGGAAGTCTGAGGGCTGCGCCTTGCTGCCAGCGGGCAGTTCACCGTCAGCTGACCACACCCGAAACCCAAAGGACTTGATGCGTTCCTTGAGAACGTTTTCGGCCAGCATGGAGCGCTCAGTTGGCAAGGCTTGTGTGGTATCCGCGTTGCGGATGGACATCTGGATGGAGACCTTTGGGTCACCATTGTTGCGAATGAACTCGATGCGTTCTTCCTTGGATAACTGGTTGAGTGACTTCTGCACATCGCGCACCTTGACTACCGCGCGGGCCTCAGTCTCCAGCAAGCCATCCTTGCCGGTGGTGCCAGCGCCTTCCTGGATCATGGTCTTGATGAAGGCGCCAGGTTGGGACAGCAGCTTGCGGTCCAGCACGGCGTAATTCTTGTTGAGTGAATCCTTTTCCACATACAACGCCACGGCTTTTTCAACGAGTTGACGCATGGCATCGGCACGGGATTCTGCCTGGGCCGATGCGGCGTCGCCATTGAAGCGGGACTCCTTGGGATCCACCAAGCCCAAGGCGCTGATGACCATAGTGCCCTGTTCCAGCGTGGGTTCTACAGCTGGCGTGGCAGCTACAGGGGGCGCAATCGCTGCCGTATTGACGGAAGCGGCGTCGACCGGTGCCTGCGCCTGCACTGCGGTTGGCGGGTTGGTCATGCCACCATACATGTAGTAGTAGCTTCCGCCCCCCAACACTGCGGCACCGACCAAGACGGCGGCCACCATGGCACCGTTGGATTTGTGTTGGGTGTCACCGGTGGGCACTGCAGCAGCGGCGGGTGTTGATGTTGGTTTTAGCGCAGGAGTATCAGTCGGCTTCTCCGCAGTAGCCGCAACAGCGGGCGATGCCGCTGCCATTGGGCTGGGCGTTGACGGCATGCTCGGCAAGGTTTGGTCCGGGTCGGCAGCCGGCTGGTTCGCAGCAGCACTCAGCGTAGTGTGGATCGCCTGCGCAAATTCCTGGGCTGTCTGGTAGCGGTCATCCGGGTTCTTGGCCATGGCCCGCTTCACTACCTGATCAAACGCCGCCGGCAGAGCGACGTTGAGCAGCGAGGGCGCTAATGGCTCCTCGTGCAGCACCTTGAACATGATGGTGGTGGAGTTGCCGGTAAATGGCTTTTCGCCGGTGAGGAACTGGTACAGGATGACGCCACAGGAAAAAATGTCGCTGCGTCCATCCACTGGCTGGCCCATAAACTGTTCGGGCGACATGTAGGCCGGCGTGCCCATCACGGTGCCCACTTGGGTCAGCTCCGATTTCTCGACCCGCGCAATACCGAAGTCTGCCACCTTGATTTTGCCGTTGTCCAGCACGATCAGGTTGGCTGGTTTCATGTCGCGGTGCACGACGCCATGGGCATGGGCGTGTCCCAGGGCGTCCAGAATTTCGGCCATCAGGCGTTCGACATCTTTGAGCGCAAAGCGTTCGTTGGCTTCAAAGAAATCGCGCAATTCCCGGCCCTTGACAAACTCCATTGCGATGTAGGCCACACGCTGGCGTTCCTGGCCAGCACCAACGCCTGCCACCATGGTATGGTCTTCGTCGGCAATCTCTTCTCCGTAGTCGTAGACCGCCACAATGCCGGGGTGGTTCAGGCGTCCGGCGGCCTGGGCTTCGCGTTTGAAACGCGCCAAAACCTTGGTCGCCTCTTCGCCATCCAGCTGCTGCGGCAAGATGGTTTTAATGGCGACTGTGCGTTCGATGACGGGATCGAAGCCCTCGTACACCACGCCCATAGCGCCCTTGCCGAGTTCCCGGCGGATAACGTATTTACCCAGACGAGTGATCATGACTTGAGCGCCGACGGGCCGCCCCAAGGCGCGAGGGCCCCCGTGGGGGGCAGCGAAGTACACGTAGTGACGAGCGTGGGGGTCATATTTATTTGTACTTGGAATCAATATCCCAGACCAGGGTCTGCACCAGGCGCTGCACCATGGTGTCCAGGCCCACGCCACCTTTGGCACTTTCGGACGAGCCCAACACACTGGTGCTGGTGGCTCCGACTTCCATCTTGAGATCTTTGTAGCCTTGGGCCACTTGTTCGGTAGTGTTCGCGTCCATGATCTTGTAGCGCATGCCGATCAGCCAGACGCCGGTGCTGTCGCCGGTTTGCACCGACCCGGCCACCGTGCCAGCGGCATGTCCGGCCATGCTGCCGCCGCCAAAGATATTCAGCAGGCTGCCAACGGCGCGGCCATCAAAGCCTTTCTTGTTTTCGGCAATCTGTTCGGCCTTGAGAATGTCGAACTTCACCACCCACTTGGTGGTCTTGAGCTTGCCCATCTGCATGGTCTTGCGCGCGGCATTGGGGTCACCGAGGTTGTAGGCCAGTGAAATCTCGTTGAGCAACGGGCCGATGTTGGTGCGCTCCAGCACAGGAAAATTGGCCTGCGACAGTTCCAGTTCGGCAAAGTCAGCAATGTTGTTTGGCAGGAAGCGCTGGGTGAAGCTGGCGTTGCTACTCTTGATTTCACCGGGAATCACGATCAGGGCTGGTCCGCGTTTGTTCTTGTTGGTGTATTCCACTTCTCTGTAAGCCGCAGCGTCTGCGGCAGCGTTGGCCTGGTCTGAGGTGGAGGTACCGGCCGTGGGAGACGGATTGCCAAAACTGGGTTGTGCCTGGACAGAGCTGCCCAGGGCGGCCAGTGTCAAAAGTGCACCGGCGGCACCGGTCTTGAATGCACGGAAATATTGGCTCATCGTCTTGTTCTCCATAAAAATTGAATCAGGCCACGGCGGGCGCCGGACCGCCTATTTGGTCGTGGCCACGCGGCAATAGTCACTGTACAACTGCGCAACGACTTCGTCGGCCTTCTCGTTCACCAGTGTCAAGGCCATGCCCGTGGTGTCCACGCCAGAATAGCTTGCGTTTTCGGCGTTGGCCTGCGACAGGATGCGACCGCTGGCATCCGTCAACGTGAACTGCATGCGGATCGACACCTGGTTGACCCGCACGATGGTGTTGTAACCCGCTTCGGTGGTGATAAGTCCGCGCAAAATGTACTGGGCTGCCAAACGTTTTGAGGCGCTGAGGGCTTTGTCAGGGTCGTTCTTGAAGTAGGCGTCAATCTCGGCCTGCGCCACTTGCGCCTTGATTTGAGATTGGGTGATGGTCTTAAGGCCCAAGCCCTGCAGGCGCGCGTTGAGCGCGTCAAAGTGGCTGCTGTAGCGGGACTGGTTGGTTTGTAGCATGCCATCTTGGCTCTCGCCGATCAGAACCATGATCTTCTGGTTTTTGATCTTGGCTTTGCATGGTGTGGACAACAGGACCTGTACACGGGCTTGTTGTTCGGCCTCGCGCGCCTGATCGTCGTTGTCGGCGTTGGAGAACTTGAAACCTTGTGCGAAGGCGCCCCCGCACAGGGTCGCGCTGGTAAGCAAGACGATCAGTGCGGAATGGCGCATACGTTGGAATTCCGGAAAGGGGACTCGCGTTGATGGGATGAGACAACCCACTGACCCATTTCACAAGGTGGTGCAGCCTCGACTTTCGGGGCATTATAGGCACCACTTTTTACCAACTGCAACACTTGGTAACACTCTCAACTCAGACAGAGTCTTGTGGTGTTCTTCACTTCTTCCATCACCGCGTAGGTGCGTGTCTCTCGCACGCCGGGCAATTGCCATAGCACGGTGCCGGCAAACTCGCGGTAGGCCCCCATGTCGGCCATACGGGTTTTGAGCAGGTAGTCAAAGCCTCCGGCGACCATGTGGCATTCCGTGATTTCAGGGCGTACTTGTACGGCGGCCTTGAAGGCTTCAAACACATTGGGCGTGGTGCGGTCCAGCAGCACTTCCACAAACACCATCATCCCGGCGCCCAGTTTCAGCGGATTGAGCCGCGCTTCGTAACCCAGGATGTAGCCGTCTTTGGTGAGTCGCTGCACCCTGGCCAAAACAGCTGTGGGAGATAACGCGACGGACTCCGCCAGCTTCAGGTTGGAGATGCGACCATCGTCCTGCAGGCAGTTGAGGATCTTGATGTCAATGCGGTCGAGGTCGGTGGTAAGGGTCATTGAGTCAATAGTTAGGCGTGTTCGAGTATTTAACTATGCAAATATAAAAATATGGTGAGAAATTAATCATCAATTAGAAGACTATAGCGACTTAGTCAGTTTCGGCCGCATTTCACGGGAGACTGTCCAGCATTTCCACGACAACGCCAAAATAACACCGGAGACCACCATGCCCGTCGCGCAAATTTTGCCTTTCCCTTATCGCCCCGAAGCAGAGGTGGTGGCCCGCAATCTGAAAAGCCTGAGCCAGTCGCTCGACTGGGCCGCCGCTGCCCGCGCCGCCACACCGTGGGTGCAGGCCGTACGCGACAACCCACCACCGTTCTGGGCCATGGAAAGCTTGCTGAAGGAGTACCCCATCTCCAGCGCAGAGGGCCTGGCCTTGATGCGACTGGCCGAGGCCCTGTTGCGCGTGCCCGATGCGGAAACAGCCATTGCGCTGACTGCCGACCAGCTGGGCCGTGCCGACTTTGATGGATCGGGTGACAAGGTACTGGCGCGCCTGTCGAGTACCGCCATTGCCATGAGCAAACACTTTCTGCCCGACCCGCAAACCGGTGCCAGCCCGGGCGAGCCCGGTCTCATGGGCAAGCTGGGTGCCCGCACCGTGGTGGCCGCCACTCTGCGCGCAGTGCAACTGTTGGGCCGCCAGTTTGTGCTCGGCCAGACCATGAAAGAAGCCCAGCACGAAGCTGACATAGCACGCAAGCGTATCGGGGTGCGCTTCTCTTACGACATGCTGGGCGAAGGTGCCCGTACCGACGAAGACGCGCTGCGGTATTTGCAAAGCTACAGCGACGCTATTGACTCCATAGCTGCCCGTGCAGACAAGACAGGGGCTCTGGAGGTCAATGATGGCATCTCCATCAAACTCAGTGCACTGCACCCGCGTTATGAAGATGCCCAAAGTCAGCGCGTCATGGACGAACTGATGCCTCGCGTCTGGGGCCTGTGCCAGCGCGCCGCAGCTGCCAACATCAACCTCACCATCGACGCCGAAGAGGTGGACCGTTTGGAGCT
>Ga0073904_10003306_pt1 | contig 12150 bp, 8 predicted proteins | sample KloWWTrecipitate_FD_66668 | JGI IMG/M metagenome (GOLD analysis project Ga0073904, IMG submission 66668) | Active sludge microbial communities from Klosterneuburg, Austria, studying microevolution and ecology of nitrifiers - Klosterneuburg... | ecosystem: Engineered > WWTP > Aerobic digester >...
ATGATCAGGCCGTGGGGGCCCATGCCCTGCTGCGCCGACTCCTTGATGTCCAGCGCGATGGGCTGTCCCTCCTCCCCGATCCCGATGGGGACGCGCAGGCGGTCGCGCTGGAGCCGTGGCCGCCAGGCCAGGTCGGGGTTGTAGTCACGGACGTCCCCGAGGTTGAGCAACTCGAGCAGGTCGTTCGAGGACGACAGGTTGTCCCTCGGTCCTTCGACCTCACCACCGGAGAAGAGCGGCGTGAGTCGTCGAGCCGCGGCCTCGGCCTCGACCACACTCAACTGGTCTGCGGTCCCTGAACCCGGCGGTCGCGCCATCGAAATGATGTCGAGGCCGACAGTGTCGGGCGAACCCACCGGCTCGCTGCCCACCGCCAGCCGCAGCACGTGCGAAGAGGTCAACTCGCCCCACTGCTCGGGCAGGTCAAGGACCGTCACACCCATGGCACCGTCCCCGGAGAGGACGGGATGGCCGGTGGGAACCCGGCCTCCATCGACGATGAGCAGAACGTGCGGGGTGGGTGCGGTCCCGGGACCGAAGCGGGGTCGCTCGGCCAGGTCGTCGGGTAGCCATTGCATCAGCTCACTGAGAGAGTCGGACACCATGCGCGCCGGTCCGAGGGCATCCTTCTCGCGGTGGCTCATGGCATGCGGGAGCCACTTCAGCCAGTCCCATTCGCCGCGCGATTCGCGGGTCACGAGGGCAGCGATGACGAGGTCATCGGGTGAGTGCATGAGGGCCGCATGGGCGACCATGGCCCGGGCGAGGGCACGGGAGGGGGCGGCCTCCCCCGTGACCTCGATGCGCGCCCAGGCCGGGAGCGCCACCGATGCCGGGAGCGAGGGCTGGACCGCGTGGGTGGAGAGCAGTCGGTGCAACCCACTGGCGGCGATCGGGTCAAGTTGGGCCAGCGGTGGCGTCTCCGCGGGATCGAGGGTGAGACAGAGCGCCTGGGCGGTCGATCCCATCCGGACATGGAGGAAGTTGTCGGTGTCGGGCCGGCGCTCCCACACCCTTGATCTCTCTTCGGCGAGGAGGCCGAGCGTCTGGGGCGAGGGGAAGGTCCACAGGGCAGCTTCGCGCTGGGCCGCTGCGGCGTCGCGGATCGTCCCGCGCACCTCGGCAAGGTAGGCGAGATACTCGCGGCGCGCGGCGACCGACTCGGTGCCGTGCTGCTGGCGCTGGCGGATACCGCTCGCGACCACGAAACCCACCGAAGCGATGAGGAACATGCCAGCACCGATGTAGCCCTTGGGACCCTGGACCGACATCGCGACGAAGGCCATCGAACCCACGCTGCCGACCATCGGGATGGCCTGCATGAGCAGGTTGTTCATCCCTTCGCCCGGTTTGATCTCCGGGGGCGCCTGCATGACGATGCGCCCGGTCGGGACCGTCGGAGGCCCCACCAGCTGTCCGCGTGCACCCGCCATCGCCCTGTTCTCCCCTCTCGACGACCCTCCACAACCTAGCGGTTGACTATTGTTGCCCACGGACACAGGGGGGAGGCGGCGATGGCAGCACCAGCATTGGCCGGTCAGCGGCTCACGCTCGTGGCCGCCGAACGACGCTTCGACCTCATGGTCCCCGAGGGCACCCGAGTCTCGGATGTGCTCTCGATCCTGGGGATTGCCTCGAGCGCCAGCCCGCACGGGGTGGCCACTCCTGCCGGACATCTGCTCGGCCCCCACGACACCCTCGACGCCGTGGCGTCCGGCATCGTCCTCACCGTCGTGCGGATGCCCACGCACGCGCTGCACCGGGACGTGCAGATCCTCGATCCGTCCGGTGCAGCCCCCGGATCTCGGGACTCCGCCAGTCCCGGAGGACGCGCGGTCGAGGCCTCGGCGATCCCGTTGGAGGCGGATGACTCGACGCGTCGGCGTGATCAACTCGTCGTGGAACCCCCGACCGACACCAGGCCGAGGACGCGCGTGCGCCGTCGGAGCGAAGCTGAGGCCCGTCGTGCCACGCCAGCGTTGTCCCAGCAGTTGGTCTGGCTCGGAGGTGGTCTGGCCCTCGTCGCCGCCCTTGTCGTCCTGATCGGCGGCGTGTCCGATCACCCGACGCGCATACCCGCGGTCGACCTCGTCCTCCCCTCCCGAGTCGTGTATGCCGTGGCGAGCGTGTTGCTGCTCCTCGCCACCGTGGGCGTCACCGTGGTGAGCCGGCGCGCCGGCCTCCGCTCCTTGCTCATCGCCGTGGCTCCGGCGCTGGCCTTCGGCGCGGCCATGACTCTGCCGCTGGCCGCAACCCCGGGTCGGACAGCCGTCGCCTTCGTCGCTGGCTGCGCGTTCGCTGTCGTGGCGCTGGCACTGGCTCGCACGCGGACCGCGTCAACCCAGCGTGGCAACGGCATCGTGATGGCCGTGCTCGGCGCTCTCGGCACGTTGACGGCCATCGGGACCGCCTGGGAGTGGCCGCCGGCCGCGATCGCGGGCGTGGCCATGGGTGTGACCCCCCTCATCGTGCGCATCCTGCCCACCACGAGTTTCAGCGTGGACCCGACCCAGTTGCTCGACACCGACCGACTGTCGACCACGACCTGGTCAGTGCGCGAACGACGCGATGCTCGCCGGCGACGCGTCGTCCGACGCAGTGTCGACGAGCAGTTCCAGGGCGCCCGCGAGGTGGTGGCCTACGGCACGGCTTACCTCGCGCTCATCGCTGTCGTGGCGGGTTGGGTCCTGGCCCTGCAACCCATCGTCGGAACGCTCCCACGCTGGGCGGCCGTCGCCGCCACACTTGTCGTGTCGCTCGCCTTCGCCTACCAGTCGCGGACGGTGAGGGATCGGTTGCCGCGCTGGAGCATGCTCTGCTGTTCGGCCGCGCTCCTGGGTGCCTCCGTCGCGGCGCTGCAGCGCACTGGTTGGCCAAGCGCTTTCCTGCTGACCTTTCTCGCAGCGGCCGGGCTCGGCTGGATCATGGTCATGGCGAGCGCCCTCATCCTGGGTGGCTACCGATCAACACGCTTCTCCCGACTCGCCGACGCCCTCGAGGGACTCACCGTCGCCCTGGCTCTGCCGTTGAGCATCATGGCCGCCAACGGCATTGAGGCTCTGCGCCGGGTCGCCTCTGGGTGAGGTGCCGCGTCACTCCCAGACGCTCGGCGAACTCTCCTCGGCGCCCTCGAACCAGGTCTCTTCGTCCTCAGTGGTGAGGCGGTCGACACCGGTCACTTGGCTCCGGTCCTTCCCCTTGCCACCACGCGCTGCACCGGATCCAGCACCCACGGCTCCACCCTTTCCTGCTGCACCCGCGCGTTCACCACTTCGTCCGGGCGCGCCTGCTACGCCGGTGCCGCGTCCACCCGCACCGGCTCCGCGCCCACCGGCGCCTGCCCCGACACCCTTGGACCCGCCCCCACGACCTCCTTGGCCACCCACCAGTGGGGTGCCATATTTTCCGGTGCCGCTGGCCCCACGGATCGACGACCCCGGCCCACGCGTGCCAGCACGCCCTGAGCCGGCACCGACGGCGGACACACCGCGACCAGCGGCACCCAGGCCCGGCACGCCGCGGCCACCCAGAGCTCCCATTCCGAGGGCTCCCAGACTGCCGGCACCTCCGGCGGACACGCCACCCACCCCGGGATGCCCTGTCGAGACCCCGCCTGTGCCTCCCGTTGACGGAATGTGCGTGGTACCGGTGCCCGACCCGTCCATCGAAATGACATCGGTCCCGCCGTTGTCGATCACCGGCGGCTCCGGCGGGGGCAACTCACAGTCGGGAGTCTCCGGCAGGATCGGTGGAGGGAGAACGCAGATGGGCCGGTCCGGGGGAATGGGGTCGACGATCGGCCCCACGGGAGGACGGACGGGCTCCAGTCCCGTGCCGCCGCCCTTGGGTCCTCGGACGTCCCCGACCGATCGCGTGGTCGTGTTCCCGCCCCCACCGCCGGTGCCGCCACCGGCCACCGACCCCGAATACGGATCCTGTGGGGGCACGTAATCCACGGGCATCGACGCTGTGGACGTCGCAATCCGCTGGTTGAGCTCGGTCAGGATCTTCTTGGCCTCGGCGTCACGTTTGGCGTAGAGAGCCTGCTCGTCCTGAGCCATCCGGGCGTGATCGACGCCGTCGGGGCCACTGATGCGCTGGTAATCCCTCTCGTCGAGGGTCGTCTTGATCGGGTAGACCCTCGCGTACCACTGCTCCCGCGCCCAGGACGAGTCCTTCGTGACTTGCTCCATCCCCAACCGGGCCTTGTCGATCTCCGAGGCCCGAGTGTCGAGGCTCTTGGCCAATTGCTCCATGCTCGCGCAGGCGGCCACCGCTGTAGGACCGGTCCACGCGGGGTTGTCCTTGGTCCCGTCGCCGCTCTCGAGTTGGGTGATCGTCGTCCGCACATCCTTGGCGACGCTTCGGATCCGTGCCGCCGAGGTGAGCCAGTCGTTGGCCGCCCAGTCGACACTCCAATACTCGAATCCGAAAATCTTGAAGAGTTCACGCTCATTGGCGTGCGCCTTGGGATCGAGCGTGGGCCCTCCCCCGCCGCCGTTGTCCGCCTGGACCATCAGTCCACCTTCCCGTCCACGCCCTCCGCGGGCTTTGTGCCCCCACCTTCTTCGGGTGCGGCTTTCACCTGGCTCTCGGCCTCGGCCTTGGCCTCGGCGGCCTTCTGCGCCTCTGAGCTCTGTGAGGCCTTGGTGTGCCCGGCGTCGGTCTTCGTCCCCTTCTGCCACTGCCTCTGCAGGAGAAGGAAGGCGGCACCAGCCCGCTCGTCACTGGCGCGCATCTGTTCGACGGAGCTCTCGAGTCCGCTGATCACCGAGGCGAGGTCAGCCTCGGCTCCCAGGAGCGTCTCCGTGTAGACCTGCTGGGCCGCCAAGTAGACCTGCCCGAAACCCCTGAGTGCTGGCAGATCGCCGAAGGTGGCCAGATCGATCATGTTCTCGCTCAGCTTCTCCCGGCCCTCCACGGAATCGGCCTCCCATCGCGGCCCCATCCGCTTGCGCAACTTGTCGATGTGATCGGCCGGATACTGGATCTTCTCGTCGCCCATGTGACCTCGCCCCTTTCTCGGCGGTTCGCGACCGCCCCTCCACCCGCACTGACCATGACACCGCACTGGCCCTGCCGACGACGCCGTCAAGGCGTCGTCGGCAGGGACCCACCCCGAAGGAGCAGCGAGGTCAGCTCGACCAGCTCTGCTCGTTCTTGAGCTCGCCGGCGAGGTAGTCCTCCTTGGCCTGGAGAACGGCCTGACGCACGTCCTCGAGGATGAGCTTCAGCTCGTCGATCTGCTTCTTCCAGTCAGCCTGTGCGACGTGGTAGGCCTTCTGCGCCCCACCTTCCCACTGGGTGATGTACTTCTTGAGGTCGCCGTCCATCTGCCCCAGGCGGGCCGTGAGCTGGTCGCAGCCCTTCTTCATGTCAGTGATCAGCGTCTCGATGCCGGCGCTGTCGACCTTCACTTCACCACTCATGATCGTGTCTCCCCTTGTCACTTGCCGAGTTGGGTCGTGTACTTGCTCAGGAGGTCTGCGGCTCCCGAGTCATTGGCCGAGTAGGTGGCCTGGTTCTTGCGGAGGTTCTGCTCGAAGACGTTGAGGACGTCGATGACGTCCTGAGCGTTCGTGCTCCACGCCCCCTGGACGGCGGCGAAACTCTGCGCGCCCTGACCCTTCCAGTGCGCGGCGACCTGGCCCATCTTGTCTTCCAGCGTCTTGATCTGAGCCTTCAGGTCAACCCTGGCCTCGTCGACGATCTTGGCGCTGGCGAGGATGACGCCGTCTGCCGCGGAGAATGACTTGTTACCCACGGTTTGCCCTCCCTAGTGTGTGTTGGCCCTGTCGGACCATCAAATGGACCTGGTGGTCCCGGACTCTGCCGCCGCCAACCGGAGGCGATGTGTTCCACACTAGGCGGAGGAAGAGGGGTGGACCATGGGGAGCACTCCCCTATGATTCGGAGGTCAATTCAGGAGGCTGGGGAGAGGCCTTCACACCACGACGTGCGGGGAGGGACAGGGGTTGAGCCAGAGTTCGGCGATCGGCACCTTGATCCGCCTGTCGGTCACCTCAGAGGGACGCAAGGCCGATTTGGGGGTGCCGTCGGCGCTTCCGATCGCTGAACTGGTGCCCGATCTCGCGCGCGAGTTGGGCGTCCTCGATGCCGGCACCGCGAGCCGGGGGCACCGCCTCCTCCGCGCTGACGGGCATCCACTCGACATGTCGGAATCCCTTGCCGCACAAGGGATTGAGGATGGTGCCGTCCTCCTGCTGGAGCCGGCTTCGATGCGCGAGAAGGTCTACGACGACGTCGTCGAGGCCGTCGCGGATCTCGTCGAGACCCGGTTCACCCCGTGGTCGGCAGCGCACAGCTCGGTCACGGCGATCGGTGCCGCCACCACCTTCTTCCTCGCCGCGGCATACGCCCTCTTTGCCAGCCGCGAACGCGGCCTGCTCATCCTTGGTCTGGCCGTCGTGGCCACCCTGCTGCTCCTTGGGGCCTCCGCAGTCCTCCATTCCGTGCGCAAACAACTCCGGGCCGCCACGGCCCTCGCCTCGACCGCACTGGTCTTCGCCGCTGTGGCTGGTTTCACGGTCAAGCCGACGGCTCCGCTCTGGGGCGAGGGAATGACGTATGCCGGGGGCTGCGTGGTCGTGGCTGCCCTCCTCGCGGCGGCCTTCCTGGGCCCGCACCGACCACTCTTCGCCGCGTTGGCGGTGTCGGCGGCCGTCCTCGCCGCGATCGGAGCCGTCACCACCTGGCTGGGCTGGTCGATGACTGCCGTCTGCGCGGTCGGATTCGTCGCTGCCGCCATCCTCGGAAACCTCCTCCCATGGTTGGGCCTCACCTCCAGCAGGCTGAGCACCAATCCACCGCGGACGGACCTCGAGATCTACGCGGATGTACCCCCCGTGGACCCGCGCCGTGTCGCACAGCAGGTCGACCGGGGCCACGAGACCATGCTGGCGGTCGGTCTGGCCACGGGACTGGGCATGGTCATCTGCACCCCGCAACTGGTCGCATCGGGGTCCTTCGGCACCGCGCTCGCGCTCGTCGGATTCGTCGGCATGTTCCTCCGCACGCGCCATGCCCGCACTCGGGCCACCGTCATGTTGCCGATGGTGACGGGCGTGCTCGGCGTCGCCGTCGGAGCCCTCGCTGCAGTGCAGACGCAGCCCTCGTGGCGGCCGTGGGTCGCCCTCGCCCTGGCGACCGCCGCAGCGCTCGTCGTCGCCTTGGCCCTCATCGTCCCGCGGACCCGCCTGCGGATGGGCCGGCTCGCCGATGCCCTCGAAGGCGCCTCCTTGGTCGCGCTCATCCCGTTGGCGTGGTTCGCCTCGGGCCTCGGCTGACAGGGCGGTTCGATGGCGACCAAGAAGGACCTCGTCGAGGCCCAATCCTTCGCCAAGCGTCGACTGACGACCGCGTTCGTCGCCGGAGCACCGGGTGGGCGCGAAGTCGAGCCCAACAACCCGCTGAAGGCCATCATCGGTGGGGTGGCCCTGTCGGTGGTCCTGATCCTCGGGTCGCTGGCCTTCGGATGGTTCAAGAGCTCCCTCCCCGACGACTGGGGCAACGACCGCCTCGTCATCGCCAAGCAATCCGGCGCGAGATATGTCTCGATCAAGAAGGTGCTGCACCCCGTCATCAACACGACCAGTGCCCGACTGCTCATCCCCGCGAACAACTTCAAGGTCATCACGGTCGATGACGAGAAGCTCGCCTCGGCCACGCGGGGAGCCACTCTCGGCATTCTCGGAGCGCCCGACAGCCTCACGCCTGCGGACCAGTTGGTGAACTCCGGGTGGGTCTCATGTGCCGGCGTCGGCGGCGCGGTGGGCACCGCCATCGGCCCGTCGATCACGAGCACACCCGCCACGGACCAGGCGGTCGTCGTCACCAACGAGGGACAGACATGGGTCGTGTCGGCTGGCCGACGCCACCCGGTGCCCGAGGCTCAGGTCTCCGCCGTCCTCATTGCCCTCGCCCTCGACCGTGAGCAGCCGCGCGAGGTGCAGGCCAAGTGGCTCAACCTGTTCGCTGCCGCCCCCGCCTTGAGCGCAGTCCAGATCCCCGACCTCGGCAAGCCGATGCCTGACCTGCCACCCGGTGCAAGCGTCGGTTCGGTCCTGGTCGTGGGCAGCGGTGAGCAGACCCGCCGTTATCTGGTCAACCCAGCGGGTCACATCGAGCCGCTGCCGGAGGTTGCGCACGCCCTCTATCGCCTCGGTTCGGGCAGCGGGGCCCAGGACATCAGCGTCCAACCGGCCCAGGTCAGCTTCCTCAAGGTGGACACCCAGCAACTGACTCCGACCACGTGGCCCTCGACGATTCCCGCACCGGTCGAGGCGGCTCCCTGCGCGACCCTCGTGACCACGTCCGGCAAGGCACCGACCGTCCTGTTGTCGACCTCCGACGACGTCAAGCCGCCGCCGACCGGCAGTCGGACCAAGGTCGACAACGGCCACGGCTCCCTCGTGCGGGCCGTGGGAGCCGGCGGGACCACCACGGGACCGGTCTTCGCCATCGACCAGACCGCCACGGCATACGCCATCCCGGGGGGCAGCCCGGAGATTCTGGCCCGTCTCGGATACCGGGCAGACCAGGTCACGGCCGTCCAGGCCGAGTGGATGGAGTTGTTCAGCCCCGGCCCGGCGCTCGACCCAGCCGCGGCGCAGACCGTCATCGTCGCGGGCACCAAGTGACCGCTGTGCACCGCGCCGGACGGTGGCTGGCGGCGGGCGGCCTGACTGTGCTCGCCTGCACGACCGCCGTGTCCGTGCCCTCGGTCCCCATCAGGTCCGAGGCCGGGCCGGACATCTCCTTTGATGGCCGAACCGCGGCCGACGGCGAGTGTCAGGAAGGGGTCACCCGGTGGGTGACGACGCGGGCCCCCGCACTCGACCGACTCGCCGCAGACCAGGTCTGGGGACAGGCCGCCGGAGACGGAGTGGTCGTCGCCGTGGTCGATGGCGGGGTCTCAGCAGCCAATGCGCACTTCCCCCCGGGCACGGTCCTCGAGGGCAAGAGCTTCGTCGAAGGACCGGCAACCGCCGACAGCACCGCCCACGGCACAGCCATCGCCGGCCAGATCGCCGCACGCAGCATCGGATCGCAGTCCGCGGTCGTGGGGCTGGCCAAGGAAGCAATCATCCTCCCGGTGAAGATCACCGACGGGAGGGACCAGGACAACGAGCGCATCACCCGACTCGCCGATGGCATCCGGTGGGCCGCAGACAACGGCGCGCGCGTCATGAACCTCTCGCTGAGCACTCCGTCCGACATCCCTGCCATCCGGGAGGCCACCGCGTATGCCGTGGCCAAGGACATCGTGGTGGTCGCCTCTGCGGGCAATCGGTCCACCGCCTCCGAGACCAGTGACGGCATGCGCTATCCCGCCGGCTACCCCGGCGTGATCGGTGTGGCCGCCGCCGACGCGAGTGACGTCGTCACCGAGGATTCGATCCACGGCCCCCAGGTCTCCCTCACCGCACCCGGGCACACCATCGTCAGCACCTTCCGGGACTGGGGTGACTGCGTCTTCGGCGCCAACGGTGAATCGACCAGTTTCGCCACGGCCTATGTGAGCGCCGCGGCTGCCGTCCTGCGCAGCCGTTTCCCCGAGGCGAGCGCGGCGGAGATCACGCATCGACTGGAAGTCACCGCAGCGCGCGCCAAGCGCACCGAGCGCGACGACGTCGCCGGCTGGGGCATGGTCCAGCCCTTTGAGGCGATGACCCTCATCTACGACTCGAGCGTGGGCGGACCGGCTGCTCCCGGACAGTCTGCGGCCCCGCGCGCGACCCCCGCTCCCGAGAGCCTGGACCTCAGCGCCGTGCCCGATCCGGGTGCCGCGGACCGTGCGGCCACCCTGTGGCTGGTCATGATCAGTGGCGCCCTGGTCCTCGGGTTGGCGATGGTGCGGATGATTCGCCAACGGCGCGACACCGAGCCCTGAGCGCACGGCCTCCACCGCTGACGCTGGATATTGGGCACTGACCACTCGGGCCATCTGGGAGAATCTCGGCATGACCGAAACGCCCACGTCGCTGACCGCTGCCCGGATCCCCGAGCGCCCCTCCCTGGATGGACTCGAGGACAAGTGGACCGCGGTATGGCGCGAGCAGGGCACCTATTCGTTCGACCGTGAGGCGGCGCTTGCCGGGCCACGCGAAGCGGTCTTCTCGATCGACACTCCCCCGCCGACCGCCTCGGGATCGCTGCACATGGGGCACGTCTTCTCCTACACGCACACCGACTGCATGGCGCGCTACAAGCGGATGCGCGGACTCAACGTCTTCTACCCGATCGGCTGGGACGACAACGGGCTGCCCAGTGAGAAGCGGGTCCAGAACTACTACGGCGTCCGCGGTGACGCGACCCTGCACTACGACCCCGACTTCACCCCACCCTTCGAGGGCAACCGGACCTCGACCAAGTCGGCTGACGAGGTCGCGATCTCTCGCCAGAACTTCCTCGAGCTCTGCGACATCCTCACCGTCAAGGACGAGGAGGCCTTCGAATCCCTTTTCCGGAGAATGGGATTCAGCCTCGATTGGGACATCTCCTACCGCACGATCGACGAGCACTCGCGGGCGACCTCACAGCAGGCCTTCCTGCGCAATGTCCAGCGCGGCGAGGCCTACCAGTCCGAGGCGCCGGGTCTGTGGGACATCACCTTCCAGACCGCCGTGGCGCAGGCCGAGCTCGAGGCCCGCGACTACCCCGGTCATTACCACCGGGTGGCCTTCCATTCGACAACACAGCCCGACAGCAGGGTCTTCATCGAGACGACCCGTCCCGAGTTGATCCCTTCCGTCGTCGCGCTCATCGCCCACCCGGACGACGAGAGGTATGCCGGGTTGTTCGGCACGACCGTGCGCTCACCTCTCTTCGGGGTCGAGATCCCCGTGGTCGCCCATCCGGCTGCCGAGCCGGACAAGGGCGCCGGCATCGCGATGTGCTGCACCTTCGGTGACCTCACCGATGTCATCTGGTGGCGCGAGTTGCAGTTGCCGACCCGCTCGATCATCACCCGCAACGGTCGTCTCCAGACCGAGACGCCCGAGTGGTTGGCTGGCACGAACGGTGAGTCGCTCTATGCCGAAAAGCTGTCCGGCGCAACGACCTTCGCGGCCCGGACCGCAGTGGTGGAGGCACTGCGCGAGTCGGGCGACCTCGACGGCGAGCCCACGCCGACCCAGCGCAAGGCCAACTTCTACGAGCGCGGTGAGAAGCCGCTGGAGATCGTCACGACCCGACAGTGGTACATCCGCAACGGTGGGCGCGACGCGGACCTCAATGGCGAATTGGTCGCTCGTGGCGACGAGATCGCCTTCCACCCGGCCTTCATGCGGGCGCGCTACCAGAACTGGGTCAGTGGCCTCAATGGCGACTGGTTGGTCTCCCGGCAGCGCTTCTTCGGCGTCTCGATCCCGGTCTGGTATCCCCTGGACGCCGACGGCGAACCCGACCACACGGCATACATCCTGCCGACCGAGGACCAACTACCGGTCGACCCGCAGGCGGACCCCGCGCCCGGCTACACCGAGGACCAGCGCGGCAAGCCGGGCGGCTTCATCGGCGATCCCGACGTCCTCGACACCTGGGCGACGTCGTCGCTGACACCGCAGATCGCCGGTGGCTGGCGGGCTGCGAACGGCGAGCCAGACCCGGTCTTCGCAAAGGTCTTCCCGATGGATGTGCGGCCGCAAGCCCACGACATCATCCGGACCTGGCTCTTCGCCACTGTCGTGCGCTCGCATTGGGAGTTCGGCACGGTGCCGTGGACCAACGCGGCCATCTCGGGCTGGATCCTCGACCCGGACCGCAAGAAGATGAGCAAGTCCAAGGGCAATGTGGTCACGCCCGAGGATGTCGTCGTCGAGCACTCGGCCGACGCGGTGCGCTATTGGGCAGCATCGGGTCGCCTGGGCACCGACGCGGCCTACGACGTGGGCCAGATGAAGGTCGGCCGACGCCTGGCGATCAAGGTGCTCAACGCGAGCAAGTTCGCGCTCGGTTTCGGAGAGGTGAGCGGTGATCTCGTTGCGGCCGTGACGGATCCACTCGACCTCGCGCTCCTGGCCGACCTGCGCACGGTGATCGACAAGGCGACCGCAGGCTTCGAGGCGTGGGACTACACCCGCTCGCTCGAGGTCACGGAGAGCTTCTTCTGGGCCTTCTGCGACGACT
>Ga0073904_10003308_pt1 | contig 12149 bp, 12 predicted proteins | sample KloWWTrecipitate_FD_66668 | JGI IMG/M metagenome (GOLD analysis project Ga0073904, IMG submission 66668) | Active sludge microbial communities from Klosterneuburg, Austria, studying microevolution and ecology of nitrifiers - Klosterneuburg... | ecosystem: Engineered > WWTP > Aerobic digester >...
CCGTCGTCGGGCTGATGCGTGGGCTGCAAGCACTGCTCGAACTCGCCGTCGACTGGGACCGAGCGGTGTATCTCAGCTATCTGATCGTCGGTGGGCTGCTCAGCATCATCGGACTGGTGTTGTTCCGCAAGCGCAACGCTGCCACCGGCTGAACGCACCACACGAAGCGTTTCGAATCGACCCACGAGGGAGTGACATGTCAGACGTTCGCGACGTCATCATCATCGGATCCGGCCCGGCCGGGCTCACAGCCGCCATCTACGCCGCACGTGCGAATCTGGCCCCGTTGTTGATCGAAGGTGAGCCATCGAGCACCAGCGATCAGCCTGGTGGTCAGTTGATGCTGACCACCGAAGTCGAGAACTTCCCCGGGTTCCCCGACGGCATCATGGGTCCGGATCTGATGGCCAACATGCGCCAACAGGCGCAGCGCTTCGGCACGGAGATCATCACCGAGAAGGTCACTGCGGTCGACTTCTCCGAGCGACCGTTCCGAATCTCGGTCCGAGACATCGACCACCTGGCACATGCCGTGATCGTCAGTACCGGCGCCCAGTCGTTGATGCTGGGGCTGGAACCTGAGCGCCGCTTGATCGGACACGGACTGTCGACCTGCGCCACCTGTGATGGTTTCTTCTTCAGGGGCCATGAGATCGCCGTGGTGGGGGGAGGAGACTCCGCGATCGAGGAAGCTACCTTCCTCACCAAGTTCGCCGACAAGGTCACCATCGTGCACCGCCGTGACGAGCTGCGTGCCTCGAAGATCATGCAGGACCGTGCATTCGCCAACCCCAAGATCGAGTTCCGTTGGAATGCACACGTCACCGACATCCTCGGCGAGAATTCGGTCAGCGGTGTCGAGCTCACCGACACGCAGGACGGTTCGGTGTCGACCTTGGCGGTGACCGGTCTCTTCATCGCCATCGGGCACCGCCCGAACACCGATCTCTTCGTCGACAAACTCGCCATGAACCCCGATACCGGGTACCTCATCACCCAGCCGGACTCGTCCTACACTGATGTCGACGGAGTCTTCGCTTGCGGCGACGTCCAGGACGACGTGTACCGCCAGGCGATCACCGCTGCTGGCTCCGGGTGCATGGCGGCCATCGATGCCGAACGTTGGCTCGAAGCCAACGTCCACCACTGAACCGCGCCTGCGCGCCAGGAAAGTCCGGGAATGTTCTGGCGTGGATCGGTGGTTGCACCGAACCCGTCACGATCGGCCTACGCTGCTCGTGAACCTCGAAAGGAATGCGTTATGGCAGACGGCATCGTCCACTTGTCCTCCAACACCTTCGACGAGACCGTGATCGGCTCCGACAAGCCCGTCATCGTCGACTTCTGGGCTGAATGGTGTGGTCCGTGTAAGCAGATCGCCCCGATCCTGGCCGAAATCGCCGACGAGCACGCCACCGACCTCACGGTCGCCAAGCTCAACGTCGACGACCACCCGGATCTGGCGATGCGCTACAACGTGATGAGCATTCCCACACTGCTGGTCTTCTCCGGCGGAGAGGTCTCCAAGCGTCTCGTCGGTGCCAAGAGCAAGGGCACCCTGCTGCAGGAGCTCGACGAATTCCTCGCGACCACACCCTGATCGCACGCTTCCCGCTGACGCAGGGGCAGCACGGCGACGCCATCCGCGATCTTCAGCGACGTCTCGGTGCTGCCGGACTGGCTCAGCACGGCGATCTACCGGGCGAATTCGGTGCGTCGACACGTGAGGCGGTGATCTCGTTCCAGCGGATTCGAGGGCTCCACACGAGTGGTGCCTGTGACGAGCACACCTGGATGGCGCTCGTCGAAGCTGGGTGGCGCCTCGGCGACCGAGCGCTGGTGCTCGCTGCTCCACAACTCCGTGGCGATGACATCGCTGAGCTGCAGGATGCTCTCAACCGACTCGGCTTCGACTGCGGACGCCCCGACGGCATCTTCGGCCCCGCGACCGCACGAGCGCTCGAGGATTTCCAACGCAATGGTGGCCTGACCGCTGACGGCATCTGCGGGTCACGTACGGTTCGCATGCTCGAGTTGCTCAGACGCCAGACCGGTTCAGGACCAGGGGTCGCCTCGGTGCGTGAAGCCTTGACGACACACGCAACACTGCGAACACTGCGCATCGTCATCGGACAATTCGGTGGGCTGAGCACCATCACCCGCTCGGTCACCCGAACGCTTCGCACCAGTGGCGCCACCGTCATGTCCACCGACGAGTACGAATCTGGCGCACAAGCGGCCGCCGCGAACCGCTTCGGTGCCCACGTCTACATTGGTTTCGAGGCGAGATCGGACGAGCGTTCGTTGTGCGCGTACTTTGCGGTACCCACGTTCGAGTCGATCGGAGGTCGGGTGCTCGCCACCGGGATTGCGAAGCACTGGGGCGCCACCCTGCGCGCTCCTGAGGTGCGTGGGATGCGACTACCGGTACTGCGCGAGACGAGGATGCCGGCGGTGCTCTGTTCGCTCGGGCCCGTGCGTGCGGCGGTCGATGCTGCCGACGCCGTCACGGACGCCGTGGTGGAAGCGGTCAGCACGTGGACATCAGGCGTTTCCCCGACCGGACACTGAGTTGTCCACAGTCTTGCACACAGCCTGTGGGTTTGCCTCGACATGAGATCGAGCCGACCATCACGCAGCGTAGGCGTACTGTGCGTAGGCACTCGCTTTCGGTGACTGTTCGTGATTCGAGCGACGCAGCGTCGACTCTCACGTTCACGCGCGAGGTGAGAGTCGCGTGGGTCATCCGCACCCGAATCAGTTGGTCATGACCCGATAGATCCGCTCGAGGTCCTCGAGATCAGCGAACTCGATCGTCACTCGACCCCGCTTGGCGGCCATCTGTACGCTCACGCGCGTGTCGAGGTGCTCGGCCAACAAGTGCTCGAGTTCGAGCAGACCGGGAGGTCGCAACCGGGTCGACGGTGTCAACCCTGCGCCGTCGACGGTGGTGGGCTCGGGCGTGTTCGGCACCGGATCAATTTCCGGAGCACTCTCGGAGCGAACAGCATCTTCGACCATCCGAACGGACCATCCGCCAACAGCGGCCTCTCGAGCGAGCTGCTCTTGGCGCGCCCGGTCCGGAGTTCCGAGGAGCGCGCGTGCATGACCCGCCGAGAGCTGGCCATCGGCGAGGAGATGTTGGACTGCTGGCGGGAGTCCCAACAACCGGAGGCTGTTGGTGATCGCCGACCGACTCTTGCCCACCCGGGTCGCCACCTGATCGTGGGTGAGACCGAACTCATCGAGCAGCTGCTGATAGGCCGCCGCTTCTTCCAGTGCGGTCAAGTCCTCGCGATGAAGGTTCTCGACGAGCGCTTGTTCGACTGAGCTCGCGTCGTCGGTCAGACGAACGATCGCCGGGATTGTTGCCAGACCCGCACGTTGTGCCGCTCGCCACCGTCGCTCTCCGGCAATCAACTCAAACGTGCCACCATCGACCGGCCGTACCAGGATCGGCTGCAACACGCCCATCTCGCTGATCGACGCCGAGAGCTCCGTGAGACTCTCCTCATCGAAGTGCCGTCGTGGCTGATTCGGGTTGGGCGATACCGAGGCCACCGGGACGTCGGAGAGCACCGCGCCACGGGTTCCGTCGGCGTCGGTGAGTTCTGCTCCCGGAATGATTGAACTCAGCCCCTTGCCCAGTCCGCTAGATCGCGCCATGGTGAACCTCCCGTGCGGCGTCCCGGTAGGCAATGGCACCCCGAGATGTCGGATCGAACGTGGTGATGGGTTGACCGAACGATGGTGCCTCGGACAGTCGGACGGATCGCGGGATCACAGATCGCAGAACTTTTTCTCCGAAATGCTCACGCACTTCACTGACCACCTGACCCGAGAGCTTCGTCCGTGCATCGAACATCACGCAGAGAATCGTGCTCATCTCCAATGTTGGGTTGAGGTTACGCTTCACGAGGTCGACGTTGCGCAGCAGTTGGCCAAGCCCTTCGAGGGCATAGTACTCGCACTGGATCGGCACCATCACCTCGGTGGCAGCAGCGAGGCCATTGACGGTCAAGAGTCCCAATGATGGGGGACAGTCGATGAGCACGTAGTCGTAATCGTCGAGAACGGCCTCGATCGCTCGCTTCAAGCGCTGCTCTCGACTGAAAGCCGGTACCAGTTCGATCTCAGCGCCGGCGAGGTCGAGCGACGCAGGTGCGACGAAGAGATTGCGAATGTCCGTGGGCTCGACAACGTTCTCGAGTGGCTCGTCCTGCAACAACACGTGGTACATCGAATGCTCGAGTCCTCGGTTCTCGATGCCGAGGCCTGTCGATGCATTACCTTGCGGATCGAGGTCGATGATCAGCGTGCGCAACCCCATTTCCGCCAATGCAGCACCGAGATTGACGGTGGTTGTGGTCTTGCCGACCCCACCCTTCTGGTTGGCGAGAGCAATCACCCGTGGCAGTGGATGTCGCTCAGTCGGCGCCGGGATCGCACTGCTCACTGCGGTCGCATCAGGTTGATCCAGCGTGTCCGCTGGGATGTCGGATTCCGACAACGGGTACTCCGTTCTCCAAGGGCCGGCTGTGTGGAACGCGCCACACGCGCGGAGGACCCGCACACTCTGCCGGATTCCGCACCCAGAGACAAGCATTTCGGAGTGTTTCACGTGAAACAATCCGAATCACCTCGTCTCGTCCGTTCGAGCTCCACGATGTTTCACGTGAAACCTTGTGGCGGCGGGCCCGGTTTCGGTCACCGACTGGTGAAGACGGCGACCAGACCATCGAGCGGTGATCGAGCAGCGCCCTGGTCATGGCGTGGGAGTTGGACCCGTTCGACGTGCAAGCGATCGAGGAGTTGCTCGTCCCACCGATCCTCGTCCGGCGGCTCACTGATCATCATGGGCGATCCGGGGCGCACCAGCCGGTCGGCGGTGGTGAGCGTGAATGCCGGTGGTCCGAATCCGCGGGCTACCACGGCATCGAAGGAATGATCGGGTCCGAACGTGGTCGCGTCCTGACACACCACGTCGACTCGGTCCTGCCACCTGAGGCGTCGAACCACTCGTTCGAGGAAGTCCGTTCGCTTGGCTCGGCGATCCAACAGAGTGAGATGCACGCTCGGTCGATCATGAGCGATGACCAGGCCTGGCACGCCACCACCCGAACCCAGGTCGAGGATCGTTGCGACGGACTCGAACTCGTCGAGTGCCCGGACGAAGCCGCGGGCATGAGCGATCACCGCCGGAATCGGGCGGGATCCGAGGAAGCCGAGTCGTTGTGACTCCCGGAGGACAGCAACGAGTTCGGGATCGACCGTCGTGTCCACAACGGCCCGTTCGGATGCGAGTCGCTCAGGTCGGATCGACGATGATCCGACGGTCCGGATCCTCGCCAACCGATCGGCTCGCCACACCATCTTCGTCGTTCAGCACGTCGTGAACAACCTTGCGGTCCGATGAGCTCATCGGCTCGAGTGAACGCGCTGTACCGGTGGAGCGGACCTGCTCGGCGACGTCGCGTGCGAAGGATGCCAGCGCAGCCTCGCGACGGTGACGGTAGCCGGCCACATCGATACGCAAACGGGTCTCGTGGTCACCCAACCGACGCTGAGCGGACACCCGGGCAAGATCCTGGATGGCGTTCAGCGTGCGACCGCTCGGCCCGACGAGCAGACCCAGTTCGGACCCCTCGACGTTGACCTCGAGCTCGAGGCCATCGACGCTCAGCGCTGACGAACTCTCCACGCCGAACGCCTCGGTCAGGCCCTCCATGAACGCAACAGCAGCATCACCCACCTCATCGGGGGAAACGGTCGATTCGGGACGATCCTCGGTGCTCATCTTCGTCTTCTCCTGGTTCGGCTGTTTGCGGGTGTTGGAAACTCGGCGCGGCGGCTTCGATGTACTGGGCGTGTCGTTCGAGGACTCGTTGGGCTCGATACTGTCGCTCGCCACGACCGCTGACGACTCCGTCGACTTGTCCGAACGGCCCTTACGACGCCGCTCCTGTTTCGGCCGCACCGCGGTCGGGCGAACACGGGCACGCAAGCGTGCTTCGCCGCGAACTCGTCCGAACAGCCCTGGTCGCGGCTCCTCGATGACATCGAACTCGGCTTCGTCGGCTCCGACGCCGAGCTGGTCGAGCGCGGCCTCTCGTGCTGCCTCGATTGTCTTTCCGGTGGTTTCGACCCACTCCATGTTCATACTCCACTTTCTGCTGCAGTGTGACCGGCGCGAGTGCGCGTCACGACGAATTCTTCGGCGACTTGGGACGCGACGACTTCGAGTCCTTGGTGACCTTGGCCTTGTCGGCCTGAGCCTGCTGGCGCGACGGTGTCGGCCGGCCCTTCGCTCCCGACGAGGGAGTCGGGCGGTTCTTCGGCGCGGTGACCCGCTTGTTCGTCGACGATGCGCCTGACGGCGCACCCTTGTCGTTCTTGGGGTCCTTGCCGGGCTTGGGACCCTTGGAGTCTTTGTTGGGGGCTGCGGGCTTCTTGCCGCCCCCACCTTTTCCCTCAGGTGTCGGCCCTCCGAGATCACGCTTGGCCTGGGCGAAGAAACCGCCACCGGCGGTATCCGGATTCTTCTTGGCTTCTTCGCGAGCCGCTTCACCAGCACGCTGTGCTTGGCGGCCGAGTGATTCGTCATGGCCGTAGAACGCCCTGGTGATGTAGGCCTGCTGGGCGATCCGGAACACGGTCTGGAAGAGGTAGTAGACGACGAGTGCCGACAGGAAGAAGATCTGGAAGACGGCGAAGAACACCGGTAGGTACTGCATCAGCTTCTGCTGACTGGCCGACATCGTGGGGCTGATCGAGGCCCGAGCGGCAACCATGCGCTGCTGTACGAAGTAGAGCGCGCCCAGCAGCACCACGAGCAACACGTACCAGATGCCCGTACCGAATCCATCGGCAACCGCCTGGGCAGCGGACTTCGACAGGTCGAGACCGAAGGACATGATCGACTGCTCGCCGAACAGCGACTTGTACAACGCCGAATCGATCGCCAGGTACCTGGGAATGAAGCCCGGGTCGAGGATTTCGTCCGGGCGATTGAACGCTCCCCACACGGCATCGGCAACCGGAGCAGCAGCCCCACGTGGTGCATACGCCATACCACGCAAGACCCGGAACATGATGAAGAACACAGGTGCCTGCGCGAGCAGCGGCAGACACGACGCCATGGGGTTCACTTTGTGCTCTTGATAGAGCTTCATCATCTCTTCGTTGAGCTTGGTGCGGTCGTTGCGATACTCGTTCTGCAACTTGCGCATCTCGGGCGCCAGTTTCTGCATCTCGAGCATGCCCTTGGTGCTCTTGAGCGTGAGGGGTGTCGTGATCGCCATCACCACCGCAGCGATCATGGCGATGGCGATGGTGTAGTTGTGGGTCAGGCCGTAGAACCATGACAACAGGGCGGCGGGAATCTCGAACATCGACTCAGTCGACCTCTCGGACTTCGATGGGCGCCGGCACGATGGTGCCAGCGGTGCCGGCGCGAACGCTCGACGTGGAATCGGGAACCGGATCGAACCCACTGGGTCCGAACGGACGACACCGCAGCAGGCGAGTGAGTGTCAGCCAGCCTCCTCGCCTCGTACCGTGCTGCTCGAAGGCGTCGTGGGCATAGTGGGAACAGGTGGGATAGAAGCGGCACGGAGATGGCCGTCCGGCAAACGCACGCTGGTACGCCTCGATCCAGGAGAGTGCCCGACGCTGCGTCCAGGTCATCATGGGGATGTCTGCTGGCGCCGAATCTTCTCGAGCAACGATGTGATCGAGCGGTCGAGGTCTGCGAACGTTTGTTCGCAGGCGGGAACACGCGCGCCGATGAGGTAGAGCCCCGGCGGGACGTCGGAGGTGCTCAACACGGCACGCAGACGACGTCGCAGCCGATTTCGGGACACGGCGGAACCGACGGCGCGACCGATGGCGAACGCCACCTGTGGGGGAACCAGGTCGGGATCGAGGACGAACGAACACCACAGTGGATCGGTCCGGACCCGGACCCCATCACGTCGGAGACGAATGAAGGCGTCGCGTTCGCGGACCCGGTCGATCAAGCCGAGAGACGGGCGCGGCCCTTGGCGCGGCGCGACTTCAGAACCGCTCGGCCCGCACGAGTGCTCATGCGCGCACGGAATCCGTGCTTGCGAGCTCGGCGGCGGTTGTTGGGTTGGTAGGTACGCTTCACGGCTGACTCCGGACGATTCGAGGCAAATCATGCTCCGTCGACGAGCACCGCGATACGGGCGCGCCTCACGGACTGATCTGGCAAGGCTAGAGGGACCCGGCCACCTGTGCCAACCGTCATCGCCAAACCACATCGATGTAAGTTGTCCACAGCACGCTCGTCGATGAATCATCCCAGCGTACGGCACCTGAGTGCCCTCTCGATACGGGCGATGGCGTCAAGTTTTCGTCACCGCATCCACGTGCTAGGTTCGCTGTCCCGCAGAGGGTCTCCGACATGTCCACATGATGTGGACAACGGTGTGGACCACTGTCGACGATGATCGGGAGTTCCAGTGACAGCAAGCGCAGACGTGTGGACACAGGTGACGCTGTCGCTTCGTTCGCAGCTTGCCGAATCCGTCTGGTTCTCGACCTTCCAAGACGTCGCGCCAGTGCCGTGCGATGACGACACGCTCCGACTCCTCGCACCCAGCGCCTATGTCCGTGACCGGATCTTGAGCAGATATCTCCCGCTCGTCACCGAAGCGCTCCAAGAGGCCAACGAAGGTCATCGCACGGTCGAGATCGACGTCGAAGCGACCGACACCACCCCCGACGCCGAGCCGGCGGCCGGTTCCGCATCGGTGCACGCCGAACTGAACTCCCACCCCGCAGGTGGATCCACGGCACCCGGCACTGCGAGCAGCCAGCGTTCACTGATGCTCGACGAGGCAGGGCTGAATCCGCGGTACACCTTCGAAACCTTCGTCAAGGGTGCCTCCAACCAGTTCGCCCTGGCCGCTGCGCTCCGGGTCGCGGAAACACCCGCTCGCAGCTACAACCCGCTGTTCATCTACGGATCAGCGGGTCTCGGCAAGACCCACCTCCTGCACGCGATCGGCCACTACGTCCACTCGAATTACCAGCATCACGAGGTCCGCTACGTCTCCACCGAGACGTTCATGAACGAGTACGTCGACGCGATCCGCCAGAACACCACCAATTCACTCCGCCGTCGATATCGCGATATCGATGTACTCCTGATCGACGACATCCAGTTCATTGCCGGCAAGGAAGGGCTCCAGGAGGAGTTCTTCCACACGTTCAACTCCCTCCACGGAGCCAACAAGCAGGTCGTCATCTCATCGGATCGCATGCCCGATGCCATTCCCACTCTCGAAGAGCGCCTACGCGGCCGATTCAAGTGGGGGCTGATCACCGACATCCAGCCACCGGACATGGAGACACGCCTCGCGATCCTGCGCAACAAGTCCGAACGCGACCGCGTACTGGTGCCCGATGAAACGCTCGAATTCATCGCCACCAACATCGCCACCAACATTCGAGAACTCGAAGGCGCCCTCATCCGGGTGACTGCCTTTGCCAGCCTCAATCAGGTGCCGATCACCACCGATCTCGCACAGACGCAGCTCGCCGACTTGCTCAAGGACAACAAGCCCAAGGCCCGAACCGACGACGAGTTGCTCGCCGACATCGCCGCAATCCTCAAGTTCCCGGTCGAAGACCTCAAGGGACGCAGCCGGCAACGTCCGCTCGTGACCGCTCGTCAGATCGCCATGTACGTGTTTCGCGAACTCACCGATCTCAGCTACCCGGCAATCGCTCGACTGTTCGGTGGTCGCGACCACACCACGGTGATCCACGCCAACGAGAAGATCCAGCGGCTGATGAGTGAACGCAAACAGATCTACGACCAGGTCACCGACCTGCTGCAGCAGCTCAACGCATGATCGCGAACAACATTGGGGACGCGAGACGAACAACGTCGATCGCGCGGTGGACAACGCGTGGTTGTCCACCGCGCCACACGCGTGGAATTCGCGCGATGGGGATCACGTGCCCATCCCGTGTGGACGCCCGCAACCGCCCTACGCTGCACCAACGCGTGGTTGTCCCCAATCCACAGCACCTACTACTGATAGTGAACATTGAGACATCCCTGCATGAGGAGAAGTGCCCACTGTGAAGTTTCGTTGCGAACGTGATGTGCTCGCCGACGCCCTCGGCTCTGCCGGGCGCGCGGCCACGAACCGCACGGGCACCCTTCCCGTTCTTGCTGGGGTCCGTATGGAGGTCGTCGGTGACACGCTCACCGTCACCGGTACCGATCTCGAACTCACCATCCGTCTCAGCGTCGACGTCGGTGGCGAACGCGACGGCGCCGCCGTGGTTCCTGCGCGCCTTGTCGGCGACATCGTCAAGGCACTGCCGGCCGGAGCGGTTCACGTCGAACTCGGCGACGACGAGATGTCGATCAGTGCCGGCCGATCACAGTTCTCCGTTCGTCCACTGTCCCTCGACGACTATCCGACGCAGGTCGAACCCAACGCCGACGCCGTCACGTTGCCTGCTGAAGCAATGGCCGATGCACTGCGACAGGTCGTGCGAGCTGCATCGACCGACGATGCCCGAGCAGTGCTCACGGGTGTGTTGCTCGCTTCGGATGACGACGGTTTGCGCATGGTGGCCACCGACTCGTACCGCCTTGCGGTGCGTGACCTCCCCGACACCGGCGTGCTCGCTTCGGGACAGAAAGTGTTGATCCCCGGTCGAGCACTCAACGAGCTGCAACGGCTCCTCGGCGACGTCGAGGAACTGCGGGTGCGCCTCGGCGAACGCGAAGCCACGTTCGAAGCAGGGGGAACCCGGTTGAGTACGCGTCTCATCGAAGGTGAGTTCCCCAACTATCGCAATCTGTTGCCGTCGAGCTACCCGAATCTGCTCACGGTCAGCAAGGCGGCGATGATCGAGGCCATCCGACGCGTCAAGATCCTGGCGCAGGACTCCACACCGGTTCGCCTGTCGCTGGGTGGCGACACCGTGCAGCTCACGGCAATCACCCAAGACGTCGGCAACGCCGTCGAGGAAATCGATGCCAGCTACGACGGGACCGAGATGACCGTCGCGTTCAATCCCGACTACCTGGCCGCTGGGATCGACGCCATCGACTCCGACGATGTCACGCTCGCGACCATGGATCCGATGAAGCCGGCAGTACTCCGCGGTGTCGGACGTGACGATTACCTGTACCTGCTGATGCCTGTCCGGGTGCCGTGATGCTCATCGGGGCCCCACCGAGATCTTGAGCACGACCGTCGAGGTCGGTCTCGATCCGGCTTGCGGGTCGCGCCACCGCGTCTGAGATCGCCGTCCGCCCATGATCATTTCGCATCTTGAGCTCGTCGACTTCCGGAACTATGCGTCGGGGTCGTTCGAGCTGACCTCCGGGACCACGGCGATCATCGGCGACAACGGCCAGGGCAAGACCAACCTCGCGGAAGCTCTCGCCTTCCTCGCGACCCTCAGCAGCTTCCGTTCGGTCCCCGTCGACGCCCTGGTTCGCGTCGGCGCCGACATGGCGATCATCCGGGCGACCGTGGTCGAGGACGATGGACGTGAGAGCCTGATCGAGATCGAACTTGCTGCTGCCGGCAGAAATCGGGTGCAGGTCAATCGGCAACGACTCCAGCGGACCCGAGACCTGCTGGGCACCGTGCGGGTCTCGGTGTTCTCACCCGACGACCTGATCCTGGTGAAGGGGAGCCCCGGTGATCGCCGACGGTTTCTCGACGACACGCTCGTTGCGTTGGCCGTCAAGTACGACGCCGTGCGCCTCGAAGTCGACCGCATCGTCCGCCAACGCAACAGCTTGCTCAAACAGGCCGGCGGCCGACTCACCGACGAGATCGAGGTCACGCTCGAGGTCTGGGACGCGAAGTTCGCGGCGATTGCCGACCAGTTCGGCTATGCCCGAGCCACCCTCGTCGCCCGCCTTGCGCCGATGGTGCAGGAGGCGTACGAACACCTGGCCGGAACTCCCACGGCCATCGACCTCCACTATGAACCGCCATGGCGCACCAGCGGCCTCGGCGCTGCACTGCTCGACTCCCGTGCCCTGGATCTCCGCCGAGGCGTGAGTACCGTCGGGCCGCATCGCGACGAACTGACGCTGTCGATCGCCGGACTTCCCAGTCGTACTCATGCCTCGCAAGGCGAAC
>Ga0073904_10003312_pt1 | contig 12143 bp, 15 predicted proteins | sample KloWWTrecipitate_FD_66668 | JGI IMG/M metagenome (GOLD analysis project Ga0073904, IMG submission 66668) | Active sludge microbial communities from Klosterneuburg, Austria, studying microevolution and ecology of nitrifiers - Klosterneuburg... | ecosystem: Engineered > WWTP > Aerobic digester >...
TTGAACCGTTCGCCGTGATACATCGGGGGGAGTGGGGAGGGGCTCCCCGGTCGGGGACGGCGGCCTCAGGCGGGCGGTGCGTCGGCCTCGGGGGCCTGGGCGGGATCGGCGCTCTCGCCTTCCTTCGCCTGCTTGTTCTGCAGTTTGCGCTGGAGTTTTTCTTCTTTCTTGCGCTTCTGCTCCAGTTCGCGCTTGCGCTTCTCGAATGCGTAATTGGGTTTGGCCAAGATCGGTTTCTCCTTTCGGGGGTTAGACCGGGGCATTCTCGCACGGACGACCTGCAAATGCTTGTCCCGGCGCAAGAATCCGGGGAACCGGCCGCGCAGCCCGCCTCGCCTTCAGCCGGCCAGGATGGCGGCGAATCCCTCGCGGAATGTCGGATGGCGAAAGCGGAATCCGCTGGCGCGCAGGCGTTCGCTCGAGACGCGCTTGTTGCCGCCGCGCGGGGACGGCTGCGCGTCGTCCCCGCCCACCGGAGGCGGTGCCGTGCCCAGGCGCGCGGCGATCCAGTCGAGGATCTCGCCCATCGGCGCGGGCTCTTCGTCGCTGCCCAGGTACAGCGGCGCCACGGTGTCGCTCTCCACCAGATGCACGAGCGCTCTCGCGCAATCGTCGCGGTGGATGCGATTGGTGAAGCTCGCCCGCGCCTTCGCCGTCACCGCCGTGCCTTCGCGCACCAGGCGGACCATGCGGTCTCGCCCCGGGCCGTAGATGCCCGAGAAGCGGATCGCGGTCGTCTCGAACGGCGCCGCGGCGAGGAGCGCTTCGCCCTCGAGGATCACGCGGCCGGAGAAGCCGCGCGGCCGGGGATCCGTGGACTCGTCCACGACGGACCCGTCGTCCTGCCCGTAGACGCCGGTGGATGACACGAAGACCAGGCGCCGGGCCGCACCCCGGGAGGCGGCCCCGATCACGCGCGCGAGTCCCTCGACGTAGGCGTCCCGGTAGGATTCGGGCGTGAAGGTGTCGGCGGAAACGCAATACACCACGCAGCCAGCCTCGCCCAGCGCGGCGGGGTAGGTCTCGGGCCGAAGGACGTCCATGGCATGCGACCGGGGCGCGGCGCCCGGCGTGCGCCGGCCGAGGTCGACGACGTGGCCTGCCGCCGCGAGAAGCTCCGCCGCGGCCCTGCCCACGTAGCCGGCGCCGGCGACGAAGACCCTGGCCATCAGGCGATCACGAGCGCGACCGCGAAGCCGTCGTAGCCCTTGCTGCCCACGGTCTGGATCGCGGTCGCGGAGACTCTCTTCTCCATCCCCATCATCTGGATCAGCCGCCGCACGCCCAGCACCGCCGCGTCCCGGCTTGCCGCGTCGGCGACGGCGCCGGCCCGCACCACGTTGTCGACGACGATCACGGTGCCGCGGCGGGAGAGCGCGATCGCCCAGGTGAAGTAGTCGGGGTTCGAGGGCTTGTCGGCGTCGATGAAGACGAAGTCGAACGGGCCGGCGCCCTCGCGCTCGAGTTCCGGCAAGGTGTCGATGGCGCGGCCCAGGCGAACCTGCGCGATGTTGGCGAACCCGGCGCGGGCGAGGTTCGCGCGCGCGACGTCGGCGTGCTTCGCGTCCACCTCGAGCGTGACGAGGCGACCGCCGCCCGGCGGAAGCGCCCGGGCCAGCCAGATGGCGCTGTAGCCGCCGAGCGTGCCGATCTCGAGGATGTTCCTCGCGCCCTGCACGCGCGCGAGCAGGTTCAGGAACCTGCCCTGCGGCGGCGATACGCTGATCGCGGGGAGCCCCGCCTTTTCCGAATCCCGGAGGGCGGCTTCGAGGATCGCGTCGTTCCCGATCAGGGCGTCGGCGAGGCAGGCATCGACGGCGCTCCAGGTCTCCTGGCTCATCGCGCCCCCGGTGCCGGCGCGTCGCCGACGAGGGCCGCGATGGCGCCTGCGTAGCGCGCTTCCACCTCGGCGGGTGCATTCACCGTCATGCCGAGGTCGCGCAGCAGCCCGTTCTGGAGCCCGTAGATCCAGCCGTGCATGGAGAGTTCCTGGCCGCGCTCCCAGGCGTCGCGAACGATGGAGGTTCCGCACACGTTCACCACCTGCGAGATCACGTTCAGCTCGCACAGGCGGTCGGCGCGGGCGGCCGCCTCGGCGAGCACGGACAGGATGTTGTCGTGCCGGTCGCGCACGTCCTGCACGTGCCGCAGCCAGTTCTCCACGAGCCCGACCCGGTCGCCCTGGAGCGCGGCGCGCACGCCGCCGCAGCCATAGTGGCCGCACACGATGATGTGGCGCACCTTGAGGATGTCCACCGCGAACTGGATCACCGACAGGCAGTTGAGGTCCGTGTGCACGACGACGTTGGCGACGTTTCGGTGCACGAAGAGCTCGCCGGGCAGGAGGCCGACGATGTCGTTGGCGGGCACGCGGCTGTCCGCACAGCCGATCCACAGGTAGGCCGGCGATTGCTGCTCCGAGAGCTTGGCGAAGAACGCGGGATCCTGCCTGCGGATGCGCTCGGACCAGGACCTGTTGTTGTCGAAGAGGTGGGAGAGGGTTCTCATGGCGCGGCGTCGAGACGGATTTCCCGAAAGCGTCGGGACCGCCCCAGTATCCCACAGCGACCGCATGGGGAATTTGCGCGGCAGCTCCGCCGCGCGAACTACTTCCCGCGCTCGAGCCTTGCCTTCAGGTCGGCGAAAGGCGAGTGCTTCGCCGTGGCCGCTTCCGTGCCCGTTCCGCCGCCGCCCGTGGCCTCGAGCTGGCGCTGGTGCTCGTTGTCGTGGCAGTAGACGCAGAGCAGTTCCCAGTTGCTGCCGTCGGGAGGATTGTTGTCGTGGTCGTGGTCGCGGTGGTGGACGGTGAGCTCTCGCAGGTTGGCTCGCGTGAACGTGCGCGCGCACCGGCCGCAGACCCACGGGTAGATCTTGAGCGCCCGCTCGCGGTAGGTGAGGCTTCGTTCGTCGGCCGCGCGCCGTGCGTCGGCGACGAGGCGGTCGAGCTTGCCGGGGTCGGCCACGGTGCGCTCGTCCCTACTGCTGCCGAGTGACCCGCGGCGAGCGGTTCGTGCCCTCGATCTCGAGGTAGAACGCGCCGAGCGCGCCGCGGCGCACGCGCACCTTGGGATTTTCCACCCAGTGCGCGCCGGAACTGCCGTCCGCGACCTGCCACACCTGGCCGTTGGCCAGGCGAATGCTCGCGCCCGGCCCCCAGCCATCGAAGCGCCCCGGGATCGAACTCTCGATCGCCTGGAGCACTTGCGGCGCCTGCCGGTGTTCCAGGCCGAATTGCGCCGGCGTGGGCGCCGGGGCGGCGGCAGGCGGCCCGCCCGACGGAACGGGCTTGAGCGCGCCGGACGGCACGACGAGCGCGTCGTAGCAGGCGAGGCGGGCGGTGGAATCCTTCACCGCCCGGCAGCGAAGCAGCCCGGCGTCGTCGGCGAGCGCGACCGGTGTGACGAGCAACAGGAAGACGAGGGACCTCATGGGTCGGTTCCGAGGGAAATGGGGATGGGGCATTCTGTCGGCCCGGGCGGACGGGGTCAAACACGCCCGGGGCGAGGGGGCCGGAAGGCCCGGCGCTAGTTCGGGGTTTCGTCCCCGCCTTGACGGCGCCCGACGATCGCCAGCACCGCGTAGACCGCCGTGCACACCGCGGCAACCGCCACCGCTTCCTTCCACAGCGCCCATCCCTTCGGAAGCAGCCGGCAGAGGATGACGCCGAAGGCGGTCCCTCCCGCGGCCGTGATCGCGGCCTTGTCGAACATGATCACCTTGTGTCTCCCCTTGGCAACGCCCGATCGCGGCCCGCGCCCCGTGCGGCGAACACACGATAGGGCCTGCCGGGCGGGCGGTAACGTCTGTATTCTGTTCGCCATGCAGGCCGCGGTCAAACCGCCCCTGCCGACCCCAGGAGACGCCCATGGCCAGCACATCCCGCCGCAAGAAAGCCGCGCCGCCGCGCGCCGCCGCGCCGAAGCGCCCGGTTCGCCTCGTCACGCCCGACAAGGTCGACCTGCGCGACCGCCTGTACCAGCCTTCCGTGGCCCTCGTGCCGCCGCCCGCGTATCGCGCGAAGGCGAAGCCGCCGGTGCTGAACCAGGGCGACACGAGCGCGTGCACGGGCTTCTCGCTCGCCGCCGTCATGAACGCCCTGCTGCAACAGTCGGGCCGAAGGAAGGAGGCCGCGGTGTCGCCGTGGATGCTCTACTCCATGGCGAGGCGCTACGACGAGTTTCCCGGCTCGGCCGATGCCGGCTCCAGCCTTCGGGGCGCGTTGAAGGGCTGGCACCGCCACGGCGCCTGCGCGATGCGCCTGTGGAGCGAGATCGACATGCCCACGGCGACCAACGTTCCCGGCGAGGACTGGTGGCTCGATGCCGTGAACCGGCCCCTGGGCGCCTACTACCGGGTCGACACGCGATCGGTCACCGACATGCACGTCGCGCTGAACGAGGCCGGCATCCTGTACGCGAGCGCCGCCTGCCACGACGGATGGCTGGAGGACCGGAAGGCGAAATCGCGAATGGACTGGGTCATACCCTTCCGCAAGGCCGGGCCCGCCGACGGCGGCCACGCCTTCGCGATCGTGGGCTACGACGCGCGCGGCTTCCTCGTGCACAACTCGTGGGGCGAGGACTGGGGCGACGGCGGACTCGCCACGCTCACCTACGAGGACTGGATCGAGAACGCGATGGACTGCTGGGTGGCGCAGCTGGGCGTGGTCACCGGGGAGCACCGGCGCGTGGCCTCCTCGTCCGCGCCGGCGCGCGGCCGCAAGGGGCGGGCCCTGTCCTCGGAACCGGTCCTCGCGCGCCACCAGCTCGCGCCGTACGTGATCGACATGGAGAACAACGGGCAGCTGTCGGGCTCGGGCGCGTTCCGCACCGGGGAGGACGATGTCCGGGCGCTCGTCACCGACTACCTCGACGCGGCACGGGCCGACTGGGGCGTGAAGGCAGGCGAGCCCCTCGATCTATGCCTCTACGCCCACGGCGGGCTGGTGGGCGAGGGCGACGCGGCGGCCACGTTCGCGAAGTGGTGGCCGGCGCTCTACGCCGCGCGGCGCTTCCCGGTCTTTCTCATGTGGGAGTCGGACCTGTGGTCGACGATCAAGGGGAGGCTCGCGGACCTCGTGCGCGCCGCGCCGCGGCCGACGGGCGGGCCGCTCGAATCCCTGGGCCGGTGGTGGGACGCGAGGCTGGAGGGGCTCCTCGCGCCCGCGGGCTCGATGCTGTGGGGCGAGATGAAGCAGAACGCGCAGGCGATTTCGAGCGAGCCGCAGTCCGGCGCGCGCCTGCTCGTGAAGCACCTGCTGGAATCGCCCGTGGCCAGGCGTCATCCCCTGCGCCTTCACCTGGTCGGTCACTCGGCGGGCGCGATCGTGCATTCCTATCTCATCGACCGCATGGCCGCGCAGGAGTGGGAGTTCGCGAGCGTCGCGTTCATGGCGCCGGCCGTGCGGGTCGACATCTTCGACGAGCGCGTGCGCCCCTGGATCGCGAGCGGCCACGTGAAGCGCTTCCGGGAATTGCACCTCGCCGACTCGGCCGAGAGGCAGGACCCCACCTGCCGACCCATCCTGGGCTACGGACGCTCGCTGCTCTACCTGGTTTCCAACGCGTTCGAGGGCGGCCGCGAGGTGCCGATCCTCGGGATGGAGAAGCACTTTCCCGCCGATCTCGCGCGGATGCGCGCCGTCAAGGTGATCGAGGCGCCCGGGAGCGGTTCGGCGAGCACGACGCACGGCGGCTTCGACGACGACCGCGCGACCCTGGAGAGCGTGATCGCCGGCATGCAGTAGTGGGGTCTGGCAGAATGGCAGCGGATCGCGCTTCGCGCTCCGCCGACTTCCGACTCCATGGATCTCTACATCGTCACCGGCCACACGAAGGGACTGGGCCACGCCCTGGCGGCGACGCTCGGCGAGCGCCAGGATCTCGAGCTCATCGCCCTGGGCCGTGCGCCCGACGGGCCGATCCCCGGCGGTGCGCAACTCGAGGTCGATCTCGCCGACTTTCGCGCCATCGACGCCGCCTTCGACCGCGTCGAGGAGCGGCTGCGCGGCAAGCGATTCGCCAAGGCCGTCCTCCTGAACAACGCGGGCGTGATCTCGCCGGTGGGCATGGTCGACCGCGTCGCCTCCGACGAGCTCGAGCGAAACCTCGCGGTGAACTTCACGGCGCCGATCCTCCTCATGCGCCGCTTCCTCCTCGCCACGGAAACCTGCGCGAAGCGGCGGCGGGTGATCAACATCTCCTCGGGCGCCGCGCGCCGCCCGATCTTCGGCTGGGGCGCCTATTGCGCGGCGAAGGCCGGCATCGACATGATCTCGCGCGTGGCGGCGCTGGAAGCGCAGACCGCGCGCACGGGGGTCGAGGTCGTGAGCCTCGCGCCGGGCGTCATCGACACGCCCATGCAAGGCGTCGTGCGAAGCGCCAGTCCCGAGGAATTCGTCGACGTCGAGCGCTTCCGGCAGATGAAGGCCGCGGGAGAGCTGCGCGACCCGGCCGACGTCGCCGCCGACATCCTTCGACTCGAGGAATCGGGCAAGCTCTTCGCCGACCCCGTCGCCGACCTGCGCACGCTCGGCGCGTGATCACCGACCCGCTCTTCTTCGCCGCGGCCGTCCCGGCGGTGCTGGTCATGGGCGTCTCCAAGGGCGGTTTCGGCAGCGGCCTGGGGCTCATGGCCACGCCGCTGGTCGCGCTCACCGTTCCCACGCCGCAGGCCGCGGCGATCCTGCTGCCGATCCTGATGGTGATGGACGTGACGGGGCTCTTCGCCTACCGGGGCACCTTCCATCGCGGAAACCTGCTGCTGCTGCTCGCGGGCGGCGTGACGGGGATCGCGCTGGGAACGCTCACCTTCCGCCATTTCAGCGAGGCGGGGATCCGGCTGCTGCTCGGCGCGATGGCGATCACCTTCGTCGTTCACCGGCTGCGCCTGGGAGGCACGAAGGCGCCGGCGGTGGCGCCGTCGCGGCCCCGGGGCTTCTTCTGGTCCACGGTGGCCGGGCTCACCAGCACGATCTCCCACGCCGGCGGTCCGCCGCTCAACGTGTACCTGCTGCCGTTGAAGCTCGACAAGGCCGTGCTGGTGGGCACCACGGTCATCTTCTTCGCGGTCATCAACGCGGCCAAGGTCGTGCCCTACTTCTGGCTGGGGCTCTTCGACGCGGGCAATCTGCTGACGTCCCTGGTGCTCGCGCCGCTCGCGCCCGTGGGCATCGTGCTGGGCGTGTGGCTCATGCGCCGGCTCTCGCAGGAGGTCTTCTACCGCGTGGCCTACGCCATGCTGGTGATCGTGGGCGCGAAGCTTCTCTGGGACGGCGCGCGCGGACTCGCCGCCTGAGTCAGCGCAGCACCCGCCGGACGATCCGCCACGCGGCGCCGGCCAGCCACGCGATCGGCGCCACGCCGGCCACCGTCAGGGCGACGAGCGGCCAGGTCGAACGGCGCGGTCGTTCCGGCAGCAGGTCCGGATCGCGAAGTTGCGCCGGAAAGGCGCGCGGGGGCACCGGCACCACCTTCAGGTTCGCCGGATCCCGTGGCAGGGCTTCCCGGTATTGCCTCGGGTTCGCCGCGGGCCACGTGCCGAACGGACGCGACGACGGGATCTGCGGCAGCCGGACGCCCACCAGCGCGACCAGGTCGGCGGCGAGCATTCGCGCGAGGGCGCCGTCTTCCGGCTGCACGCCTTGCCGGCCGAGCCGCAGCAGGCTGAAGGTGGACTCCTCGAAGCTGGCCGCCGGCATCAGGCGGGTGCGATCCTCGGTGAGGTATTCGTAGGCGGTGCGCGCCGCCTCGCAGCGGCCCTCGGCGAAGAGTTTCGCGGGGATCGACAGCCAGGCGAGCAGAGACGTGGAGGGATCGCGTGGCGGGAGATTCCATCCCAGCGCGCGGGCGGCGTCGACGCTGATCGCGGCGCAGTTCATGGTCGAGTGCCGGTACGCCAGCTGGCGCCGCCAGAACTGCAGGTACAGGCGGTTCAGGCCGCCCTGCAGCAGCGCGCTCGCGCGCTCGTCGCCGAGAATCGCGAGCATCACGTACGAAGGCCGGTACCAGGCCTGCCCGCTGTTCACGTCCGCGAGGTAATTGTCGAGCGGCACCGGCGCCGGCAGGATTCCCTTCTCGCTCTCCGTCGCCATCGTGTAGAAGTTGGCGACGAGCAGATCGGACAGGCGGCCGTCGGCGGGCAGGCGCCCGGTGGCGAAGGCGAAGTGCCCGCCCCAGGCCTCGTCGTCGTCGCCCTGGGCGCCGCTCAGGACGAAGGCGAGGACAGGACGCCCGGCCCAGTCGCGACGGCCCGGTTCGCGCTCCCAGACGGGATGGGTTTCGGGCGGGGAATCCGCACCGCCCCTCGGGGCGCTGCGCACGAGGCCGCGGATGGCCAGCCGGGGCGTCCGCGATCCGGCGACCTCGACCGGGCGGGCGGTCGCGTCGACCCGCCAGTCCTCGGGCCAGAGCGTGCGCGCGACGAAAGCGCCGTCGCCTCCGTTCTCGCCTCGCATCGTGACCCTGCGGCCGGCGAGGTACGCGAACGTGGACCCGTCGGCCCAGGAGCGATTGAGGGCTATTTTCGGCGCGAGGCGCAGCCGGGCGTCGCGGCCGGCGTCCTCGAAATGCTGCCCGTCCGCGGCGATCCGCACCCCCGTCCGGCGCTGCGAGGCGGCGACCCAGATGAGCGGCGCCCGCGTGAGCGGGGCGGGGACGGCTCGCCACGCGGCGAGGTCGGCGAACGGGTCCGTCGACAGGGCGTACGTGGCCTGCGGTCCCGACGCGGGGATCGCGATCGTCTCGGACTCGAACAGGAAACGGGCGGGCGCGGCGAGCGCGCCGGCCGCCGTGGCGCCCGTGGCCAGGCGGTAGTCGGCAGGCGCATAGGGACCCAGGGGAGCGTCCGGCGGCGGGGGGAGGGGTTCACGCATCGAGGCCGCCATCATGCACCGCGGCCGGCCTTGCGCTAGACTCGGCGCGCTTCATTCCCCAAAACATGAGAGGACCCTCCACCATGAAACGCTTTTTCGCCGTTGTCGCCGCGACGCTTTTCGCCGGTTCCGCCCTCGCGTTCCACTGCCCGGCCGACATGAAGAAGATCGACGAGGCGCTCGCCAAGAGCCCGAAGCTCTCCGAAGCGCAGATGAAGGACGTGAAGAAGTTCCGCGCCGACGGGGAAGCCCTGCACAAGGCCGGCAAGCACCAGGATTCGGTCGACACGCTCGCCAAGGCGATGAAGATCCTCGACATCAAGTAGCCCATGGGGGTCCGGCCCCCTCCGGGATATCCGCCGCGCTCCTCGCGCGGCGTTTTTTTTCGCCCGCGGGTTCGGACCTAGCGTTCGAGGCCGGCCCGGCCGGCGGTGACGGCGAAGACCGCGGCGGTGGAGACGCCGGCGTCGGCGTGCTTGACCGTCTCCACGGTGCGAAGGCGGGTCTCCAGCCGGTCGCGGCCGAATTCGAGAATCGTGTAGCCGCGCCGCGAGCCATCGCCGTGCCGGATGGACGGGTTGGCGTCCAGAATGGCCGCCACGCGTTTCGCGTCGGGCCCCTGGGCGGAGATGGACGTGCCGCAGAATTCCGCCGCGACCACGGGCGAGGAGGGATCGTCGGGCCGGGCGTGCAGGTTGGCGACGAAACTCGCGTGAACGTCGCCGCCGAGGACCACGGGGTTGGCCGCGCCACTGCCCGCGAGCGAGTCGACGAGCCGCTCCCGCGCCCGCGGGTAGCCGTCCCAGCCGTCCGTCCAGTGCTGCCGGCCCTTGGCGTTCTCGCGGCCGGCCGGCGCCATGAGCGTCTGCTGCACGATCAGGTTCCAGCGCGCCTTCGAGTTGGCGAGGCCCTGGTCCAGCCAGCGCTCCTGCCGCGCCCCGAGCATCGTGCGACCTTCTTCCGATCGCTGCGTGCACCAAGGCCCGACGACGTTCCCTCCGCCGCGCGAGGACTTCGGGCACGCCTGGGGGTCGCGGTACTGGCGGTCGTCCAGGACAAAGAGGTTCGCGAGCGCGCCCCACGCGTGAGCGCCGTAGAGGCGCATCTCGCCGTCGGGCCGCAGCACGCCCGGTCGCAGCGGCAGGTGCTCGAGGTACGCGCGATAGCCCGCGGCGCGCCGGGCGAGGAAATCCGGGTCGAGGTCCTCGGCACGGTCGCGGGCGTAGTCGTTGTCCACTTCGTGGTCGTCCCAGGTCACGAGCCACGGGGCGCAGGCGTGGGCGGCCTGCAGGTCCCGGTCCGACTTGTATTGTCCGTAGCGGTCGCGGTATCCCGCGAGGTCCTTCGGTTCGCCCGTGTGGTGCTTGCGGACGTGGTCCCGCCCCCAGCTCGACTCGTAGATGTAGTCGCCCACGAAGGCGACCAGGTCGGGCGCCTCCGCGCTGAGGTGCCGGTGGGCCACGAAATGGCCCTGCTCGAAATGCTGGCAGGACGCGAGGGCGAGTTTCAGCCGCTCGTCGCCGGCGCCGGGTCCCGGCGCGGTTCGCGTGCGCCCCGTGGCGCTCGCCTCGCCGCCGGCGAGGAACCGGTAGTGGTACCAGCGCGCGGGATCGAGCCCCTCGGCTTCGACGTGGACCGCATGCGCCCGCGAGGCCTCGGCCGTCGCGATGCCGCGCTTCGCGATGCGCGAGAAACGCTCGTCATGCGCGATTTCCCATCGCACCTCGACCGCCTCCGGACCCATCCCGCCGCCGGCGAGCGGCTCGGGGGCGAGCCGGGTCCACAGGACGATGCCCGAGGCGGAGGGCGAGCCCGAGGCGACGCCGAGCGAGAAGGGATACGCGGAAAACCGGGTTCGCGCCTGCGCCCGCGACGCGACGGGGGCGAGAAAGCCCGCCGCTGCCAGGGCGAAGGCATGGCGAAGGAAGGCGCGACGCCGGACCGTCATGGCCCATTATCGCAGGGCCGGATCGCCTTCCATCTGCCGGACGCGCGCGGGGCACGCGTCCCCCGAAGGGTCTCTAGCGGCGAATCCCGAAATCGGAGCGCCGGCGGAAGAAGGCGAGCCAGAGGGCGACGGCGGCCAACGTCGCGAACCACACGAGCGCCCACTCGGCGATCGAAAGCCCGAGCAAGCTCCACTCGACCTTTGCGCAGTCGCCGGTGCCCGCGAAGATCTTCGGCAGCGCCTGCGCGAGCGGGAAGTTGCCGAGGAGGAAGTCGAGGTCGCCCGCCATGCATTTCGCCGATTCCGGCGCGGGAAAGCGCTGCAGCAGGGATTGGCGCACGGATATGCTGCCGCCGGCGGCGGCGATGCCGATGATCGCCAGCGAATAGGCTCGCACGGCCACGCCGACCCGGGCAGGGCCGTGGGCCGTGGCGACGAGGGCCACCGCGCCGAGCAGCACGAAGGCGTAGCGCTGCAGGATGCACATCGGGCAGGGTTCCAGCCCGACGAAGTGCTGCAGGGCGAGGCCGAACCCGATCAGCGAGGCACAGGCCAGGAAGAGGGCGGCGAAGACGGCGCGGGGAGAGAGTCGATCGAGCATGGCGGCCACGGGATTTCAGACGCGCCATTTTCCCACAGGTTCATCCCGCCTTCGTTCGGCCCCGGTCGACCGGGCGACGCAGGGTGACGCTTTGGGCCCGGTCGCGAAGGTCTTGTCGCCGGGCCGCGACGTCCGCGCGCCGGGCATCCCGTGACGCAGGTCACAGGCCACGGAAGTACTGCAAAAGAGGCTTCAACATCAACGTGTTGCATTGCGGATTCTTCTGCACGGCCGGGGCGCCCACCGGGCATCCTTCTTGCGTCCCGGAGTGCAGGAAGGTCGTGGAGCCCGCCCGCCATGCGCGTCGCTTTCGCCACACTGCTGCTCGCCTGGGTCGCCTTGCCCGCCAATGCCGTGGACGAGGCGGACGTGCGCGCCGCCTGGAATCCCAACGCCTTCGGGGCTCCCCGGCCGGTGGCCAAGGCGCTCGCCGATCCCGCGGCGACGTCGATCCGGCCGGAGAAAGCGCCGCTCATGAACCTGAAACCCGGCGCCTCCTGCGGCGCAAGCGAATTCGAGATCTGCTTCGATTCCTCGGGCCGGATCACGGTGCCCGGGGCGAAGCGCTTCCTGCCGGTGCTGCCAGGACTCAAGCCCGAACGCCTTACGGTGAAGCGAAGCGGCGTGACCTTCGGCTACAGCTTCTAGTCGAGGCGCCGCGGGTGCCCGTCCAGCGCGGCGGGCCGGCCGGCTGCGGTCGGGGAGGTATCATCGGGCGCCAG
>Ga0073904_10003315_pt1 | contig 12135 bp, 8 predicted proteins | sample KloWWTrecipitate_FD_66668 | JGI IMG/M metagenome (GOLD analysis project Ga0073904, IMG submission 66668) | Active sludge microbial communities from Klosterneuburg, Austria, studying microevolution and ecology of nitrifiers - Klosterneuburg... | ecosystem: Engineered > WWTP > Aerobic digester >...
CTGCTGGGCGTCAGCGACGTGTCGCTGTGGGTGGCGTTCGCGCTGATGCTGGGCTTCGTGGTGGTGCTGGGCGCGCTGGGGTTGTGGCTGCTCAAGCGCGGGACCGGCATGCGCAGCTGAGACCTTGCATCGACGCAACAAGGAAACGCCCGGCATCGCCGGGCGCTTTTTCCATCCGCGAGGGTGACGCCACCGCTACGCCTGTGCTGACGCTGGCGGCGCGTCCTGCTTGCCGAACCGGCGCTGCACCCAGTCGCCGATGTCGTGCAGCACGGTGTAGGCCGCCGGGATCACGATCAGGCTGAGCGCGGTGGAGGTGATCAGGCCGCCGATCACCGCCCACGCCATCGGCGCGCGGAAGCTGGCGTCGCCGGAGAACCCGAGTGCGAGCGGCAGCATGCCCGCCCCCATGGCAATCGTGGTCATTACCACCGGGCGCGCGCGCTTGTGGCAGGCATCGACCAGCGCATCGTGCTGGCTCATGCCGTGCAGGTCCTCGGCCATCACCGCGTAGTCGACCAGCAGGATCGAGTTCTTGGTGGCGATGCCGATCAGCATCAGCAGGCCGATCAGCGCCGGCAGCGACAACGCGTTCTGTGTCACCAACAACGCACCAAACGCGCCGCCGGCGCACAGCGGGATCGCGGTGAGGATGGTCAACGGCTGCATCGGGTGCTTGAACAGCAGCAACAGCACCATGTAGATGCACAGGATGCCGGCGATCATCGCCAGCACGAAGCCGTAGAACAGTTCGACGAAGATCTCGGCGTCGCCGGTGTTGATGAAGGACACGCCGGGCGGTACGTCCTTCACCGAGGGCAGCCCCTCGATTTCCTTCATCACGTCGCCCAGCGGGCGGCCGTTGAGTTCGGCGCTGAGGGTGATGTTGCGCTGGCGCTTGTAGCGGCTGATCACCGACGGGCCGCTGCCCTCGACGATGTCGGCCACCGCGTCCAGCGGCACCGGCGCGCTGCGGCCCTGCACGCGCAACTGGCCGAGGGTGGCCGGGTCACGCAGCGTCTCGCGGTCGAAGCCGACCCGGATCGGGATCTGCCGGTCGGGCAGGTTGAGCTTGGCCAGGCGCTGGGTGTAGTCGCCGGCGGTGGCGACGCGCGCGGCTTCGGCGATCGCGGCAGTGGAGACCCCGAGGTCGGCGGCGCGCGCCGGGTCCGGCAGGATCTGCAATTCCGGCCGCAGCAACGACGCCGACGACGACACGCTGCCGAGTCCCTGGATCCTGCGCAGGTCCCGTTCCAGCGCGCTGGCAGCGGCATCCAGGGTCGCCGGATCGTCGCCGGCCAGGACCAGCGCCAGTTGCTCGCCGGGTTCGCTGCTGAGGAAACTCGTGCGGACGCCGGGCAGGTCGGCCAGGGTGTCGCGAACGACTTGTTCCAGCTGCTTCTGGCTGCGGTCGCGGTCGTGCTCCGGACCCCAGTCCAGGGTCATCACCGCCTTGCGCGCATCGGCGCCACCGCTCTTGCCGGGATCGCCGAGGTCGGGAACGCTGCCGATCTGGGTGAACACCTGCTTGAGTTCGGGAATCGTGCCGAGCAGCGCGCGGGCGCGTTCGGATACCTGCGCGGTGTCCTCGATCGGCGTGCCCGGCGGCAACTCGAGCGAGAGCATGCTGCGGCCCTGGTCGGACACCGGGATGAAGGTGGTCGGGATGAACGGGATCAGCGCCAGCGAGCCGATGAACAGCAGCGTCGCCACGCCGAGCGTCTTCCAGCGATTGCGCAACGCGGTATCGACCCAGCCCAGGTAGCGGGTCATGAACTTGCTGTCGGCGGGATGCGCGGGCTGCGGCTTGAGCAGGCGGGCCGCCATCATCGGGGTGAGCAGACGTGCCACCAGCAGCGAGAACATCACCGCGGTCGCCGCGGTCCAGCCGAACTCGCGGAAGAACTTGCCGGGGATCCCGGGCATGAACGCGACCGGCACGAACACCGCCGCCAGCGTCACCGAGGTCGCGATCACCGCGGTGCCGATCTCGTCGGCGGCGTCGCGCGCGGCATCCAGCGGTTTCTTGCCCATGCCGAGGTGGCGGACGATGTTCTCGATCTCGACGATCGCGTCATCCACCAGGATGCCGACCACCACGCTCAGCGCCAGCAACGTGATGATGTTGAGGCTGAAACCGAACCACTGCATCACCGCGAAGGTCGGGATGATCGACAGCGGCAAGGCGATCGCGCTGACCCAGGTCGCGCGCCAGTCGCGCAGGAACCAGAACACCACCGCCAGCGCCAGCAGCGCGCCTTCCCAGAGCATCGTCATCGACGACGAATACGAACGCTCGGTCTCCTCCGACATGTCGGTGACCAGCCGGTAGCTGGTGCCCGGATGGTCCTTCGCCAGCTGCGCCAGCGCCGCCTTGATGCCGTCGCGCACCTTGAGTTCGTCGGCGCCGCGGCTGCGCGCCAGCGAGAACCCGACCACCGGCTTGCCGTCCAGCAAGGCGAGCTGGGTGGGATCGGCGGCGCCGTCGGTGATCGTGGCCAACGCGGACAACCGCACGTCCCGGCCATTGCCGAGGGCGATGCTGTAATCGCGCAGCGCCTGCGCATCGGCGATCGTGCCGATCGTGCGCACGGTCTGCTGGCCACCGTCGAGTTCGGCCTTGCCGCCCGGGCGCTCCACCTGCGTCGCGGCCAGTTGCTGGCTGATCTCGCTGGCGGTGACGCCAAGCGCCTGCAGCGCCTGCGGATCCAGGTCCACCCGCACCTGCCGCTCGACGCCGCCGATGCGGTTGATCGCGGCCACGCCTTCCACGCCATACAGCGCGCGCATCACGTGGCGATCGACGAACCACGACAGTTCGTCCGGGGCCATGCCCGGCGCACTCACCGCATAGGTCAGCAGCGAACCGCCGATCTCGACCTTGGCGATGATCGGTTCCTGGATGTCCTGCGGCAGGTTCATCCGGATCCGCGCCACCGCGTCCTTGGTGTCGTTCAGCGCGGTCATGATGTCCGCCTCGAGGTTGAACTCGATGGCGGTGGTCGAGGTGCCTTCCACCACGGTGGAGGTGACGCGCTTGACGTTGTCGAGCGTCGCCACCGAGTCCTCGACCTTGCGGGTGACCTCGGTCTCCAGCTGCGATGGCGAGGCGCCCGGCTGGGTGATGGTGACCGTGGTCATCGGGAACGCGATGTCCGGGAAGCGTGCGACCGGCAGCTGGTGGAAGCCCCACAGGCCGGCCACGCACAGGACGAAGAACAGCATCATCGCGGGGACCGGGTTGCGGATCCCCCAGGTGGACAGGCTGCCGCCGCCGCTCATGGCGTGGGGGCCGGGGTGGCCGTGGCCTCGACGATGCGCACGCTGTCGCCGTCGGCGAGGAAGCCGGCGCCCTGCTCGACCACCGCATCGCCTGCCTTCAGTCCTTCCAGCACTTCGACCTGGCCATTGGCGATGCCACCGGTGCGGATGCGCACGCGGCGGGCGATGCCCTTGGCGTCGACGGCGAACACATTCGGATGGCCGTCGCGCTGGACCACGGTGGCGGCGGGCACGGTCAGGCCCTGGCCGATGCCGGTGTCGATGCGCCCTTGCAGGTAGGTGCCGGGTTGCAGGCCCTGCGGATCCGGCAGGTCGGCATACACGGTGCCGGTGCGGGTGCTCGCATCGACGCCGGGGCTGACCGCGCGCACCTGGCCGATGACCGCGGTGCCGTCGCGGGTCGTCAGTTCGATGCGGTCGCCGGGCGTGACCCGGGCGAGTTCGGCTTCGGCCAGTTCGGCGCGCCACTCCAGCCGGCCCTGGCGGATCAGCCGCAGCAGTTCGCTGCCGGCGGCAACCACCTGGCCGGGCTGCACCAGCCGCCTGGAGATCACCCCTGCATCGGGGGCACGCAGGTCGGCGAAGCTGCGGCGCAGGGTCGCGGTATCGCGCATTGCCCGTGCGGTGCCGACGCGCGCATCGCCCTGCATCCGCGCCGCGCGCAATTCATCCACCTGGGTCGCGCTGATGTACTTGTCCTTCACCAGCAGTTCGCCGCGCGCCAGCTGGGAACGCGCCAGCGCCGCGCCGGCCTCCGCCTCGCGCAGCGATGCGTCGGCCTGTGCAAGGTCGGCATCCAGGCTGCGATGGTCGAGTTGCAGCAGCAGGTCGCCCTTGCGCACCTGCTGGCCGACGTCAACCAGCAGGTGGTTGACCCTCAAGCCGCTGACTTCGACGCCGAGCTGCATTTCTTCCCACGCCGACACCGGCCCGGACACCAGCACGCTGCGCGGGATGTCCCGCGCCTGCACGCGCACCACGCTGACCGCGAAGGCCGCAACCGGCTTGGCGGCCTCTTCATCCTGCTTGCTGCAGGCGGTGGCGATGGTGGCCACGCAAAGCGCGAGTCCGAGGGAAAAGTTGCGAGTGGTACGGCGCATGCGCAGGTCCGTGGACGGCAGGCGCGCAGTCTAGCGCGTATGTGAACCGATCAGTTCACTAACTGGCGGGCACATGGGACGAACGCATGGCCCGCTCAGGCGGGCGGCAAACGGAAGAACCCGGCGCTGGTCGCCACGGTGGCGGCGGCCGTGCTGGCCACGTCCTCGCCGCGGTCCCGCGCCAGTTCCTCGATGATGTGGGCGAGGTACATCGGCTCGTTGCGGCGGTGCGAAGGTTGCGGCTTCACCGTGCGCGGCAGCAGGTAGGGCGCGTCGGTTTCGATCATCAGCCGGTTCGCGGGAATCGACTTCACCAGTTCGCGCAAATGCTGGCCGCGGCGTTCGTCGCACAGCCAGCCGGTGATGCCGATGTGCCAGTCGTGGTCGAGGTAGTCGAACAGTTCCTCGCGGCTGCCGGTGAAGCAGTGCACCACGGCTGGTCCGATCCGGCCATCGAAGTTCTTCATCATCGCCATGAAGTCGGCGTGGGCATCGCGCTGGTGCAGGAACAGCGGTTTGCCATTCTCCATCGCAATCTGCAGCTGGCGTTCGAAAGCCCGGCGTTGCGCGGGGCGCGGCGAGAAATCGCGGAAGTAGTCCAGCCCGCATTCGCCCACCGCCACCACGTCCGGATGTGCGTGCAGGGCGCGCATCTCGGCATCGCATTCGTCGGTGTACTCGGTCGCGTGGTGCGGGTGCACCCCGGCGGTGGCGAACAGCTCGCCGGGATGTGCCTGCGCCAGTGCCAGCGCTTTCGGCGAATGCTCGCGCGAGGCGCCGGTGATGATCATCCGCGCCACCCCGGCATCGCGCGCGCGCTGCAGCACGGCGTCGCGGTCGTGGTCGAAGCTGTCGTGGGTGAGGTTGGCGCCGATGTCGATGAGATCCATGTGCGCAGTTTAGCGAGGCACGGATCGACCCTCGGCAGGCACATCGTGCGACGGAATCTCGACGGGACGGGCGCGGCGCGGGGTGTCGCGTCAAGCCGGCCATGGATGGCCGGCGCGCGAGTCAGGGCAGGACGCCCTGACCGAGCGGAGAGCGATACCCCGCGCCGCGCCCGGTCCGTCCGGCGTTGATCGCCATGTGTCGGGTCGGACTGCGCGGCCCTCCTACAATGCGCACATGCATTTCCCCATCAACGACCTGCTGGCGGAGATCCGCGCCTCGTTGCAGGACCACACGCGGCTGGTGCTGGAAGCGCCGCCCGGCGCCGGCAAGACCACCCAGGTGCCGCTGGCGCTGCTGGACGCACCCTGGCTTGCGGGCAGGAAGATCGTGATGCTGGAGCCGCGCCGGGTCGCCGCGCGTGCGGCTGCCGGCTTCATGGCCAAGCAGTTGGGCGAAGCGGTGGGCGAGACCGTCGGCTACCGCATCCGGTTCGAGAACAAGGTGTCGACGAACACCCGCATCGAGGTCGTCACCGAAGGCATCCTCACCCGCATGCTGCAGGACGACCCGCTGCTGGAAGGCGTCGGCGCGATCTTGTTCGACGAATTCCACGAACGCCACCTGGCCGGCGACCTGGGCCTGGCGCTGGCGCTGGACGTGCAGGCAGGACTGCGCGAGGACCTGCGCATCGTGGCGATGTCGGCCACGCTGGACGGCGAGCGGCTGGCGGGCTTCCTCGACGCGCCGCGCCTTTCGAGTGCGGGCCGCAGCTTTCCGGTCGCGATCGCGCACTACCCGGCGCGCCGCGACGAGGCGCTGGAACACCAGGCAAGGCGCGCCATCGAACACGCGCTGTCCACGCATCCCGGCGACGTGCTGGTGTTCCTGCCGGGGCAGCGCGAGATTGCGAAGGTGGCGGCGCTGCTTGCGAATACGCATGCGGAAGTGCAGCCGATGCACGCTGCGGGAGCGGCGCGGCCGGACGCCGGGGAATTGCTCTTCCCTCAAACGGGGCTTCCTGCCCCGATTCGGGCGCGCGCCATCCATGGCGCGCTTGAAGCAACACCCCGGCGCCCGGCCACGCCGCCCGACGGATTCGAAGTCCTCCCCCTGCACGGCGAGCTCCCCGTCGAACAGCAAGCGCGCGTGCTGCAACCCGCGCCCGACGGCCGGCGGCGGGTGGTGCTGGCCACCAACGTGGCCGAGTCCTCCGTCACCCTGCCCGGCGTGCGCGTGGTGATCGACAGCGGGCTGGCGCGCGAGCCGCGCTTCGATCCCAACAGCGGCTTCTCGCGGCTGGACAGCGTGGCGATTTCGCAGGCCAGCGCCGACCAGCGCGCCGGCCGCGCCGGGCGCGTGGCGGAGGGTTTCGCGTACCGGCTGTGGCCGGCATCGCAGCGGCTGGAGCCGCAGCGCAAGCCCGAGATCGCGCAGGTGGAACTGGCCGCGCTGGCGCTGGAGCTGGCGGCCTGGGGCAGCGCTGCGCTGCGCTTCGTCGATCCACCACCGCCCGGTGCGCTGGCGGCCGGCAGGGATCTGCTGCAGCGGCTGGATGCGCTGGATGCCGGCAAGCTCACCGCGCGCGGCCGGCGCATGCTGGCGCTGGGCACGCACCCGCGGCTGGCGGCGCTGCTGCTGGCCTCCAGCGACCCGGCGCGGATTGCGCTGGCCTGCGACATCGCCGCTCTGGTGGAGGCGCGCGATCCGCTGCGCAGCCGCTCGGATGCGCTGGCCGAACGCTGGCAGGCATTGGCGGCATTCCGCAACGGGCGCGTGCCGGCCGATGCCAACCGTTCCGCGTTGGCCGCGATCGATGCCGCAGCGAAACAGTGGCGGCGCCGGCTGCGTTGCGACGCCACGCCGCCTGCGTCTGCACCCGCGCATGCGATCGGCGACCTGCTGGCGCACGCGTTCCCCGACCGCATCGCCCGCCAGCATCCGCAGGACCCGCGTCGCTACCAGCTGGCCAACGGGCGGATGGCGCGGCTGTTCGACGATTCCGCCTTGTACGGCGAACCGTGGCTGGCGATCAGCGAGTTGCGTTTCGAGGCCAAGGACGCGCTGCTGCTGCGCGCCGCGCCGGTGGACGAGGTGCGGCTGCGGGCCGAGTTCGCGACCCGTTTTTCCGATGCCGACGAGGTGCGCTGGGATGCCGAAAAGCGGGCGCTGCGCAGCGAACGCATCGAGCGTTTCGACGGCATCGTGCTGGCGGCGAAATCGGCGGGGCGGGTCGATCCCGCGCTGGCGGCGCGGGCGCTGACCGACGCGGTGCGCGAACTCGGCCTGTCGGTGTTGCCGTGGAGCGAAGCGCTTTCGCAGTGGCGCATCCGCGTGCAGTGCCTGCGCGCGTGGATGCCGGAGCTGGGCCTGCCGGATCTTTCCGATGCCGCGCTGCTGGCGTCGCTGGAGCGCTGGCTGCAGCCTGCGTTCGCCGGCAAGACCCGGCTGGATGCGCTGGATGGCGGGGAGCTGGCCGAAGCACTGAAGTCCGGCATCGACTGGCGCCTGCGCCAGCGCATCGACCCGCTGGCGCCGACCCGCATCGTGGTGCCGTCCGGGCTCGAGCGCGGCATCGACTACCGAGTGGACGACCACGGCGAGCCGGCGCCGCCGGTGCTGGCGGTGAAGCTGCAGGAACTGTTCGGGCTGGCGCAGACCCCGCGCATCGCCGACGGCCGGGTGCCGCTGCTGCTGCACCTGCTCTCGCCCGGCGGCAAGCCGCTGCAGGTGACCGCCGACCTGCACAACTTCTGGGCCAGCACTTATGCCGAGGTGAAGAAGGAGATGAAGGGCCGCTACCCGCGCCATCCGTGGCCGGACGACCCGTGGAATGCGGTGGCGACCCACCGGGCGAAACCGCGGGGAACCTGACCCCTGCCGGCCGCTGAACGCCGGGGGCAGCGCTCACGCCTCATGAACGCGCGGATACCGAGACTGCCGTCAAACTCCGGGATTCATTCGAGGATCGACCATGGACAAGCTGGACAAGGCACAGGACCGCGCGCTGGAACTGCTCGGCGAGATCGGCGACGGCCTCCGCAAGGCGGTACCGGGCAAGGCGATCCAGTGGGTCGAGACCGGCGCCGCGATCGGCGTGGTGAAGACCGGTGCGCGGGTCGCGACGAAATTCGTGCGCCGCAACCCGATCCTGGCCACGGCCGCGATCGCCGGTGCCGGCCTGCTCTGGTACGCCGCGCGCCGACGTGCCCGCCAGGCCGAAGCCGGACCGATCGAGGGCAGTGCGACCCGGGTCGAGGCCACCGCCGGCAGCGGCGCACCCCGCGCCCCGCGCAAGCGCCGCACCGAAACCGACGCCGGCTGACCGCGCCGCCCGCTGCCGGCGTCATCCGGCGGCTTGCGGCAGCTCGATCACGAAGCAGGCGCCGCCGCCTTCGCGGTCCTCGTACCACAGCTGTCCGCCGGCTTCGGCGATGATCTGCCGCGCCAGCGACAGGCCAAGACCGCTGGAGAGGCTGTCGGAGGGGTCTTGCGCGCCCAGCCGCTGGAACGGCTTGAACAGTTGCCGCTGCTTCTCGGCGGGAATCCCGGGGCCACGATCGCGCGCCAGCAACTGCCAGAAGCCCGGTGCCGAGGCGCGCACCACCAGTTCCAGTTCGCCGCCGGACTGCGCGTACTTCATCGCGTTGCTGACCAGGTTCCCGGCCACCTGGCGCAGCACCATCGGCTCGATCGCAACCCGTCCGCTGCGTTCGGGGACACGCAGCGCCAGGTGCATGCCGCAGCCCTCCAGTTGCAGGTCGTAACGCCGCGCCAGCCAGTCGACGGTCTCCTGCAGGCAGGCGGTTGCCGCCGTCGCTGCGCGTGCCTGCGCCGAATCCAGTGCGCGGGCCTGGCCTTCCAGGTACTTGCGGATGTAGCCCACCGCGTCCTGCGCACTGTCCTCGATGATCTGCAGGTAGCGCGGCACCCGCTCCGGCAGGCAGTCCGGCTGGCGCAGCATCTGGCTGGCGAACAGCACGCAGGTCAGCGGGTTCTTGAGGTCGTGGGCCACCAGGTTGACCAGCTCCTGGCGTTCGCGCGCCACCCGTTCCAGGCGGTCGCGGGCCTGCTTCAGGCCGATGTGGGTGCCCACCCGCACCAGCAGTTCCCCGGGCATGAACGGCTTGGTGACGTAGTCCACCGCACCGGCCTCGAACGCCCGCAGCAGCAGGTCGCGGTCCTGCGCGGCGGTCAGGAACACCGCCGGCACCCCGCGCAGCGCCGGCTCCGACCGCAGCGCCGCCAGCAGGTCGAACCCGTCCATCCCCGGCATCACCATGTCGAGCAGGATCAGGTCCGGCGCCCGCGTGCGCGCCGCGGCCAGCGCTTCCGGTCCGCTGCTGGCGGTCATCACCTCGTAGCCGTTGCGGCCAAGCAGGGCCCCGACCACCCGCACGTTCGCGGCCTGGTCGTCGACCACCAGGATGGTGCCGCCGGTCGTGGGGCCACGGATCACCGTGTGTGGCATGGAGGGCGTGTCCGGACGCCGGCGCATGGAAAGGGCATCCAGTGTCGGCGGATGACGTGCCGCCGACAACCGGCATTCGCCGCAAGCCCGGGTCGGGACCTGCCTGCCCACCGGGACGATCCACCCGCAGGCCTGGGACCCGGCTTCAGGCCTGGACCTGCCGCCATCCGCCGGGGGCCAGTGTGTCCAGGCCATGGCCGCCGATCGCCGCACGCACCAGCCGCAGGGTGGGCAGGCCGACCGCAGCGGTCATCCGTCGCACCTGGCGGTTGCGGCCCTCGGTCAGGGTGATCTCCAGCCAGGCATCCGGCACGGTCTTGCGGACCCGCACCGGCGGGTCGCGCGGCCACAGCGGCGGGGCGTCGACGCGGCGCACGCGTGCCGGCAGGGTGGGGCCATCGTTCAGCACCACCCCGGTGCGCAGTGCCTCGAGTTGCGCCGTCCCGGGGTCGCCTTCGACCTGCACCCAGTAGGTCTTCGGCTGCTTGTGCCGCGGATCGGTCAGGCGGTGCGCCAGGCGGCCGTCATCAGTGAGCAGCAGCAGCCCCTCGGAATCGAAATCCAGGCGTCCGGCCGGATACACCCCCGCCGGCAGGCCGAAGCCGGCAAGGGTGGGGCGCGCCGGGGTGCTGCGGTCGGTGAACTGGCACAGCACCCCGAACGGCTTGTTGAATGCGATCAGCAAGGTTGGCGCGCCGCAGGGAGGGGCATCATGGTTTGCCGGCAGCGGCGTCCGCGGGTCTTCTAGCGGGCGGGCTTGCGGAAGCGCAGGGTCATGCGGTCGCTCTCGCCGATCGCCTTGTACGTGGCATCGTCGGCGGCGTCGTGGCGGTTCACCGGCGGCAGCGTCCACACCCCGTTCGGATGGTCGGTGTCGTCCTTCGGATTGGCGTTGACTTCGCTGCGCGCCTCCAGCGCGAAGCCGACTTCGCCGGCCAGGTCGATCACCAGCTGTTCGCTGACGTAGCCGCTCTTCTTCGACGTCTCGATGTCGGTCCCGGGCCTGGCGCGATGGTCGACCACGCCCAGCACGCCGCCGGGCTTGAGCGCGTCATAGGCGGCGCGCAGGTGGTATTCGGTGGTGCCGGCGGCCAGCCAGTTGTGCAGGTTGCGGAAGGTCAGCACCACGTCGGCGCTGGCGGCCGGGCCGAACACCGGGGCCTTGGGGTCGAACTCGACCAGCCGCGCCGCGCCGTAGGCCGGGTTGCCCGCCAGCTTCTGGCGCAGGGCGGCATTGCGCTTGCCGCCGCCCGAGTCCGGCGCGGCCGCGGGCATGGCGCCGATGTACCGGCCGCCGCTCGCCACGTACGGCGCCAGCAGTTCGCTGTACCAGCCACCGCCCGGGGTGATCTCGATGACCGTATGGGTGGGCGCCAGTCCGAAGAACGCCAGGGTCTCGGCCGGATGGCGATAGCGGTCGCGGGCGACGTTGGCAGGGTCGCGCCAGCTGCCGGCGAGGACGCCATCGAACGACGTGGCCGCGACGGTCGCTGCCGGGGTGGCGGCGGTGGGCGTACCGGCGCAGCCGGCCAGCAGGGCGAGGCAGCAGGCGAGGGCGAGGGGACGGATCATGCGGGCGCTCCGGGGAAGGACGGGCGCCCAGCCTACCGATGCCGGGGTCAGCCGGCCAGCATTGCCAGTGCCGCGTTGAAGGTCGGGCTTGGCCGCATCGCGGCGGACAGCCGCGACGGGTCCGGCTGGTAGTAGCCGCCGATGTCCACCGGCTTGCCCTGCACCGCCACCAGTTCCGCGACGATCTTCTCCTCGCTTTCCGCCAGCACCTTCGCCAGCGGCGCGAACAGCGCGGCCAGTTCGGGATCCGCCGCCTGCCCGGCCAGCGCCTGCGCCCAGTACAGCGCGATGTAGAAATGGCTGCCGCGGTTGTCGATGGTGCCGAGCTTGCGGCCCGGCGAGCGGTCGTGGTCGAGGAACTCCGCGTTGGCCGCGTCCAGCGCGTCCGCCAGCACCTGCGCGCGGGCGTTGCCGGTGGTGTTGGCAAGGTGCTCCAGCGAGGCCGCCAGCGCCAGGAATTCGCCCAGCGAATCCCAGCGCAGGTAGTCCTCCTCGGTGAACTGCTGGACGTGCTTGGGCGCGCTGCCGCCGGCGCCGGTCTCGAACAGGCCACCGCCGTTCATCAGCGGCACGATCGACAGCATCTTCGCGCTGGTACCCAGCTCCATGATCGGGAACAGGTCGGTCAGGTAGTCGCGCAGCACGTTGCCGGTGCACGAGATCGTGTCCAGGCCGTCGCGGATGCGCTTGAGCGCATGCCGCATCGCCCGCTCCGGGCTGAGGATGCTGATGTCCAGGCCGCTGGTGTCGTGTTCGTTGAGGTAGGTCGCGACCTTGGCGATCAGGCCGCGGTCGTGGTCGCGGCGCGGGTCGAGCCAGAAC
>Ga0073904_10003316_pt1 | contig 12133 bp, 8 predicted proteins | sample KloWWTrecipitate_FD_66668 | JGI IMG/M metagenome (GOLD analysis project Ga0073904, IMG submission 66668) | Active sludge microbial communities from Klosterneuburg, Austria, studying microevolution and ecology of nitrifiers - Klosterneuburg... | ecosystem: Engineered > WWTP > Aerobic digester >...
GCTCCGATCGTGGTGGATTCACGTCCGGTCATTGAACGTCTCCCCGTTACGGTTATCGAACCGACTGATCTTCGTGTGTCAAAATCAGGCTGCGTCTTCGTCGCCGACAAGGTGGCTCGGTGCGTCTTTCGACTTGACAGTGACGGTGATGTGAGTTTGCCAGTTGAACACGTTCGCGATATTAGCCGAATTCAGGTGGATTCCGACGACAATCTGTTTGTCCTCACGACGGGCATCCGTGAGTCTCAGATTCAGCAGGTGATTCCAGGCGGGAAGAGCGTCGCCTACGCCATTCCCGCCTTCGCCGCGACATCGTTTGTAAAACTTTCGGATGAGCGTTTTATTCTGGCGTCGCAGAATAGTCATCGCGTTGTGTCGCTTGAGGGCGGTACTGTGACTGAACTGGCCCAGGTCTATGAGCGGGTCTCAGATCTCGCCCTTAATCGCGGTGGCCAGACTGTGGCCTTGCTGGTATCGGGCAAAATTGTGCATATCGGCACAGGCGGCGATGTGACGACGTACGGCTTCGCCCCCGCTGGATCATCTCGACTCATGCTGCAACCAGACGGGTCGATGCTGGCTCTGACCACCCAAATCGGCGGACATGCTCAATTGGTTTTCATTTCTCGCGAAGATTCTCGCCCCTCACAGTTCACCCCTTTCGCCAGCGTCCCCGATGGCACTCAGGCCGTCGGTTTTGACGTTCTTGGAAACCTGTGCCTGGCCAATCCGGACCTGCGAGCTGTCACCAAAGTCACCAGCCACTTCCGCGTCCCCTGCCCGCACTGCGGTCGTGCGACGGACATGATCTTCCGGAAAGATCCCAAGCCCGCCGCCAACTCGGTCACGCGCAGTTTTTGATCAAATTGACGTCAATTTAAAATTGATCGACGCGGGGTCAGAACTTCAGTATGCTGGAGTCGTCATGATCGATGCAACGTTTTGCGAACTGTTTGTGGTTTTCACAAATGATTAGAAATATCACACGAGAGCTGGCAGAAGCATTGCACGCTTCAGAAGGTAACGAGATCGAGGTGATTGATCCCGAGACCCAGCAACGATACGTGTTGATTGGAAGTGAGATCTACCATCAGGCGAAGGACGCCCTTCGCCGTGAGCAGGATCGTCATGCCATCGCAACCGGATTGGCGCAGATGGAGGCCGGTCAGGGAAAGCCTCTTGACGCGGTATTCAGCGAACTGCGTTCACGACTGGGATTCCCGCAATCGCAATGAGGTTTTGCGTTATCATCCTCCCTCAGGCCGAGGCAGACATTGAGCGGCAAGCACGGTGGTGGTCCGACCATCATTCGATGGAACAGGCGATCAGCTGGTTTGACCTGATTCATGAGCAACTCGGCTCGCTGTCAAATCTGCCTGAGAGTCACTCTTTGTCTCAGGAGAATGACGACTTTCCATATGAAATCCGGGATCGCCTTCTCGGAGCCGGATTCCGGCCCAGCTATCGTGCGGTGTTCACAGTTCGCGGGGAAAGGGTTTATGTGCTGACGGTTCGTAGAGGAAGCCAAGGGCGGATTCACCCGGATGACGTCGAATGGTTGGAAGAAAATTGCTGACTCTACCGGATCGATGCGAAACTAATGCGATTCGTCCCGACGATCATTGGCAAGTCAGACTGGGGCAACGCCCCAGACGCGACCGTGGCAACATATTTTGCCCTGAAAAGGCCACGCAGAAGAGCATTGTGGGATTGTTGTCATTGGCCAGGCGCACACCCGGCGTTTAGAACTGCTGCGGCGACGGTGCGACCGAAACGAACCGCCTTCCGAAAGTGCAGAGGAGAATTCGCACAGATGAAATGAAAAAGGGGCTGACCCTTTCAAAGAAAGGTCAGCCCCCTGGTCGCACATGGATCACAGCGCCAATTCGACGCAAATGCAGTTGTGTGTTATTCGGCCTTCAGAGAGAACTGCTCCATCATGACGCCATTTTCATCACCGATCCAATAGCCTCCGGCGGGAGCCATGTATTTCTCGATGACTTCAAATGCCGGAAGCTTGCTGAAGTCGATCTTTGAAAACAATTCGTCCATGCCCGGAAAATTCTCGGCGGCTTCACCGTTACGCAACATGTCATACAAGCGGCGATATTGTTCCGCAGGCCGCGTAAAGGTCACGGCCAGCGCGCCCGCAGGGAAGTGTTCGGCGACTTTCTTGAAGTCGTCTGATTCTGACAGCGGGCGCACGTCAGTATCGTTTCGCAGCGCCTGGTCAAGCTGACTTCCGCCAACCGCGATTAGCAGCTGATTGTTAGCCACGGTGAATGACATCTTTTGACCGTTCGGCGGCTCAATCTCATAGATTGTGGCACCACTCAGTTCCCTTGTTTCACCGGGGAAACCAGGCTGACTTGCCAGTTTATTCAGCAGGTCGGAAAACTTGCTGTTGTCGCGAACGCCAAAGGCAAACAGCATGTCGTCCGACGCAGCATCGGACGAGCGGTCGGCGGCAGCCATCGCCATTTGCATCGTGCCGTCCAGCTGGTCAATCACGTCCTTCTTGATATGCACTTCCGGACCCTGCCCCGAGAGATTATCGATCACTTTTTCAAAGGAACCTGCTCCCTGAAACATGTCGAACAATCCTTCGATGGCCGAGTAGGCCTCATTCACTTTCCAGCGACTTGCCATCCATGCGCTGGCATTCTCCTTCACCCATGATGGCGGAACAGGATCGACCACGTCGAGTTGAAAAATCTGCATGGCAGCCTGTGGCGGCTGATCAGAATAGATGAACGAACGAGAGATTCCCTCGAATCCTTCGGTGCCAACTTCACCAACCGAACCGATTCCCTTCAACTGACTGAGGCCAATTGTTGGGAAGAAACCAATCGCCATCCCCGCGCCGAGACCGGCTTCACCCAGTGAGCCCGTTTGAACGAGCTGAGTGAACAGGCCAACGGGATCGACATAGGTGGTCATCACTCCGGTGCCGGGAGATGATTCGCACTTTTCCATGATATAGGCATAGACATTATTGTGCTTCAGCGACTTTTCGGACGTTCCGTCCCAGTTGTCGAGAGTCAGTTTCAACAGTGCGCTGCTGTTGGAGGCAACGAGGCGTTCATCCTTCAGGAACCAGCCGAACTCTTTGGCCAGCGGGGACTTCGATGACACATCCTTATTGGTGACGGTGTACATCGTCAGCTCCGTGCCGTCATGCTCGACGTTGGTTGCTTCCAGATCGTCAGATTTATTCAGAGCCGTCGTGGCCTTGTCGAGCAGGCTGCGAACTTCAGACTCGTGCGCCCCATAGTCCATGATCAAAATCACGCCCAGACTTCGTGGAGGCGCTTTTGAAAAGGCGATGGTGATTTCGCCCGTGGGAATTGCACACAACTCATCAACCGTCAGACCCACTGCATCCTGAACTTGCGAAAAGCCTTCCTGCAGTTCATCGCCGAAAGCGTTCTTGACCTCGTTCTTGAATTCTTCAAGAGCCGGATCCGCAAGCAAGTGACCGGCGGATGATTTTTCGAACGACTCCTTAAATCCTTCCACGCTGGGCATGGACATGTAGAAATAAGTGTCTTTCGGAAGAATTTGACTGCTAAGAACTTTGGTATCCGCTGTCTGTGCCGCAGCAACTCCGCATAAGCCGCCCAGCATCACGGCGGACGCGAGCAGTGTTTTCTTACATCGATCCAGAAACATCGAAAAGGTCTTTCATCATAGAGACATTGAAATCAGGGAGCGGACGCTCGCCCGCAGGATTCTCACTCACGTCACACCGAATGGTCAAGCGCACAATTAAAGGGATTGCCTGTTTTGAGACCGACCAGCGATCTGATCTGCCTGCCGATAACGTGGAACGGAAAGCTTGCCGTCGATCGCTGGCAAGCTGGCCGCAGAACCGGGCCTATTCGGCATTGCCAGCGAATTCCTGGCGTGTTTGTAAGGAAAAAGAACTGAAACATTCGAGATTCCGCAGATTCGTGGGAGGAAACGCTTCGGTCACGTTCGGTCGTACACAGCGGTTGACGTTGCCCATTCCGGAGATTTTTGCTCTGATGCACTGCGGTGATGAAGCACTCGGGGGAGTATGAAACGTTGGCGAGCAGACAGCTGGAGGAATCAACGGGGGATGCGCCCAGCAAAACTGTGCCACACGATTACTCAGACGCGGCACCCAGCGCAGACCATTCACTGCGGAGTGGACAAGGTGCGGGCACACACACGTTGGCTTCCACCGCGTTCTGGGGCTTTCTGACGACTCAATTCCTTGGAGCCTTCAACGACAACTATTTCAAGCAGATGGTGCTGCTGACCTGTGCCAGCAATGTCGCGATTGTGGCGGGCCGGAGGTCCACCGAACCCGATCGGCAGTCGCTCGCGATGGCGGCGTTTGCGCTGCCTTTCGTGCTCATGTCGGGACTGGGGGGCTACCTTTCGGACCGCGTCGCGAAGCAGCGCGTGATCGTCGGCTGTAAGCAGGCCGAAATCCTGATCATGGTTGTGTCGCTGATCGTGCTGCTGATGCCCGGCCTGAGTTCCGATGTGCAGGTCATGTCGATGATCTTCGTGCTGTGCCTGATGGGGGCTCACAGTGCAATCTTTGGACCCTCAAAGTATGGGATTCTGCCGGAACTGTTTCGCGGTGACAAGTTGCTGCCGGTGAACGGGGCCGTGCAGATGACCACATTTCTGGCAATCATCTTCGGCACCGCCTGCGCTGGATTTGCTTTGGATCAGATCCGCGACTCCATGTGGATCGGCAGTGCGATCGCCATCAGCATCGCCATCGCTGGAACTGTCGCCGCGCTTTTCATTCCGAAAACGCCCATCGCTCACGCAGGTTTGAAGCTCAAGCTGGAAAACCTGGCAATCCCGGCAGATGTTTGGCGGCTGATCCTGCGTGAACGCGGACTGCTGCACGCTATCCTTGTTGCGTCGATGTTCTGGTTTCTGGGTGGTGTGACTCAAATGGCCGTCAACACCCTTGGAAAAACGACACTCGGCCTCAGCGCCACACGCACGAGCCTGATGGTTGCCGCGATCGGATTGGGAATTGCAGCCGGATGTGTGACAACCGGATTTTTCGGCAAAGGCAGCAATGGTCGTCGATGGGTGACAGTCGGAGCGTGGTTGCTGTTTGTCTCACTGTCAATTGTCGCAACGCTCGGAAGCGGGATAGCGGGAGTCCCCGAAAATTCCGGAGCCATCGACTCGAAATTTCTGACAGCGTTGCTCACCGCTGATGCCCTCGAATGGAGTCTGAGACTCAGCATGATCCTGCTGGGGGTTGCGGCCGGAATGTTTGTTGTGCCAGTGCAGGTCTACCTGCAGCAGGCACCGCCGGATGAACTCAAGGGACGTCTGCTGGGAGTTCAGAACCTGATCACATGGATCGGAATCCTACTTTCCGCCGCGTACGTTGCTTTGGGAGGCCTACTGCTCAAGGTGATCGTCGGCCATGATGGAGCATCCCGAATGCAGTGGGTCATCTTTGTTACACTTGCCGTGCTGATGCTGCCGATTTGTCTGTTTTATCGACTGCCCGATCTTCGCTATAGTGGTGATCGCGTACGTGAAATTCGCTGACCGAATTGCTTCCCGCGCGGGGGAAAGGCATGTTGGTACCTTCCTGCCTCTGAGAAAAGAAAGTGGCACGGTTTCGGTCGCCTTGTCACTGCGAAACATGAGAGACAGAATCCCCGAACCTCTCCAAAAAATTCTTCCGCGAATCGCGGTTAACGACAACAATTGTCCAGCGGACTTGAACATGGTTTCACGTCGCGGCAACTTCTCTTTCGATGGCTGGCAGGTTGAATGACTGATCCAAAGCCCTCAACGAATGACATCCTCGCGAAAATTCGCGCAAAGGCTGCATCAGCGTCTCCCTCCGAAGCAGCGGCGACTTCTGAGCCACCGGTGTCAGTTGAATCAACAGCAACTCCGCCAGCTAATTCGATATCTGCAGAGACGACTGCCGTCGGCTCGCCCGCTTCGGCTCCAAAGAGCACAGCCGACATCATGGCTGCGGCGCGTGCGAAAGCGAAGCCACCTGCTGCTCCGACCGGGACGGCGGCGATTCTTGCCGCGGCAAAGAAACCTGCTGGTGCCGCCGCGGCGACTCCTGCAGTTGGCGCTGCTCCAAAAAGTCCGGCGGACATCCTTGCGGCAATCCGGGCAAAGGCGGGCGCCGTTCCGGCAGCGACTCCCTCTGAGGGCAAGGCTGCTGCTGCTGCTGCGAAGCCTGCCGCAAAAGTTGATGCCGCTAAGGCGGCAGGTAAGTCAGCTGCGGAAATGATCAGAGAGGCGCGAGCGAAGGCAGAAGGGGCTCCGGTGGCTCCTGAGAAGATTGCGCTCCCGTCAAAGCCGCTGCCAGGAAAATCGCCCGCAGCGAAGAAGGGTGCTGACGTTCCTCGACGCAGTGTCTTGGGAGCCTTTGTGGCTGCTGTCTGCTCTTGGGTCTTTGTGGCTTGGTCTTCGATCATTGCGGCCTCGACGGTCGGGTTGCTCGGAACCGCTCGGTTCATGATGCCGAATGTGCTGGTTGAGCCACCAACAAAATTCAAGGTTGGTCCGCCAAATGATTATGCGCCTGGAACTGTGTCTACAAAATGGCAGGCTCAATTTAATATTTGGGTTGTGAATGCTGAGGTTGATGGTGTTCAGGTAATTTATGCATTGAGTACCGTCTGCACGCATCTCGGTTGTACTCCGAACTGGCTGGAAGGTGAGCAGAAATTCAAGTGCCCATGTCATGGTTCGGGTTTCTACAAGAGTGGGGTGAATTTTGAGGGGCCTGCTCCTCGTCCGCTTGAGCGGTTTGCCATCCGTGTGGCAGAAGACGGAATGCTGGAGGTTGACAAAAGTGTCAAGTTTCAGAAAGAGCTTGGTCAGTGGTCCAATTCATCGTCTTTCGTGGGTGTGACCTGATATTAACTGAGTTGACCTTGGTTAGATCGAGTTTTGGGTCTCGCGAGGCGGCGTTCTGGTCTGAGCGCTGTTGGGTGCTGAGTATTTCAGTTCCCGGACTACGATTTGGTGATTGCTGTTTTTTAATTAATGTTCGTAAGTGGGTCTCGTCTGAGGAACTGAAGTGTCTGTCGGCGACTACATTCGTGAATCACAGATCTGGAAAAGCATTTTTCGGCATCCCGCCCCGACGGATCGGCGTAATCGCGTCGTCGTGATGCTGACAAATTTTTTCCTGCATCTGCATCCGGTGTCCATCAAACAACAGGGAATTGCGCTGTCCTACACATGGTGTATGGGCGGGATCACGTTCTTCCTGTTTTTGGTCGAAACGATCACTGGCGTGTTGTTGATGTTCTACTATCGTCCCACGCTCGAATGGGCGTTCTACGACATTCAGGCGCTGCGCGATGTGCAGACACTGGGGATCATGCGCGAGATCCATCGCTGGGCTGCCCACGCGATGGTGATTACTGTGTGGCTTCACATGTACCGCGTGTTTCTGACGGGCAGTTACAAACCGCCGCGTGAGTTCAACTGGGTAATCGGCGTGCTTCTGCTGGTGCTGACGTTGCTGCTGTCGTTCACGGGTTATCTGCTGCCTTGGGACCAGTTGGCAATTTGGGCTATCACTGTAGGGTCCAATATGGCAAAGGCCACGCCGGGACTGGGCACAGAAGGTCCCGGATTCCAGTTGTTTAATACCAGTGGTTACGAGTTGATCACAAACGCTTCGGATGCGAAATTTCTCCTGCTTGGCGGGCGTTTTGTGGGCGAGGCTACCCTCAATCGCTTTTACATCCTGCACTGTGTCGCCATCCCACTTGTTGTCAGCCTTTTGATTGCTATTCACTTCTGGCGTATCCGCAAAGATGGTGGAATCAGTCAGCCGTTGTAAGCTCGTCCTGCGTCAGGCTTGTTTCCCTGTTGGTGGTCATTCCGTCTGGTGTTTTTCTCGCCGGGTTTAGTCAATGTTGAATCCTCATCCCGATCTTACCGCCAGCGTTCTGATTGGCCTCGGCTGGTATTATCTGATCCTGTTCGGCATGAACTTTTTGTGGACGATCCGCAGCTACAAGCATGACGGCGAATTTCAGAATGGTGTCCCAAAGGCCTCATTCTGGGCGGTGGTGTCAGCTATTCTTCTGATGACTTCAGCGTATCACTTTACATATCCCCCGGATGGCTTTCTGATTCAGATGCCGCTATGGTTCAGAGCTTTCTTCAACGCATACTTCTCAAACCCCGTCCTCTATTTCGTCCTTTCCATCGCTGGCCTTGTCTTTATGATTGCCGCGCGTGAGTGGTGGATCAAGCCAACGGTTGCATGGAGCTTGCTCAATGCCTCTCTGTTGTTCATGGGATTGAGCCTGACCGATTACGACTTTCGACAGATTGTCGGGAAGCCGGACAATGTGCCTATCGTGGCAATGCTGTTCATTGTGGCGTTCTTTACCTGGATCTATTTCAGCCGCTCCGTTGACAACGACCGTCGTATCGCCGAAGGGCGTCCCCTGTTTGAGGCGGAGGGCAACGAAAAAATTCTGGTCTGGCCTGACTTGGTGTACACCGAACTGATTTGCATGGTCGTCGTGACAGCGGTGTTGATTTTCTGGGGAATGGCGCTTCAGGCTCCGCTGGAAGAACCAGCTTCATCGATGAAAACTCCGAATCCATCCAAAGCTCCGTGGTATTTCCTGGGGCTTCAGGAAATGCTGGTCTATTTCGACCCGTGGCTGGCCGGTGTTGTTCTGCCAAGCATTATTCTCGGCGGACTGATGGCCGTACCTTACATCGACTTCAATCGACTTGGTAATGGTTATTATACCTTCAAGCAGCGATCATTCGCGGTGACCACCTTCTTGTTCGGTTTTCTACCGCTGTGGGTCGCGTTGATCGTTTTGGGAACCTTTTTGCGAGGACCGAACTGGAACTTCTTCGGGATCTATGAGTACTGGGATGTCCACAAGGTGGAAGCGGCTACGAATAAGAACCTGAGTGAATTTTTCTGGGGCTTGTTTGGGGGGATTCCCAAAGGTTCAGGTGTATTGGACATCCTGAAGCGAGAAGCTCCAGGGATCATTTTGGTAATCGGGTACTTTGCCGTTTTGCCGCCGCTGCTAGGGCTCACAGTGCTGCGAAAATTCTTCGTACACATGGGAGTGATCAGATTTTTGGTGTTTTCGAATCTGATATTATGGATGGCAATTCTGCCCATCAAGATGCTGCTTCGCTGGTCGTTTGCCTTGAAGTACATCGTCGGTATTCCAGAGTATTTTTTCAATATTTGACTCGGATCCGCGCCTGTGGCGATTCTCCGATGTTTGTAAATTACTGAGGACGGGCGGAAGGCCCAGCCAAAGTCATGCCAGCAAATGATCAGTATTGGTTTAACCAGAAGACGTTAAATATCGTCTTTGCACTCAGCAGTGTCGTGCTGTTGCTGTCGGTCATTCTGATGATGCAGAAGGACCAGACGGACGAATGGCGACCGATTCAGCGCAAGAACTTCGCGCTCGAAGCAAAACTTCGCGAGGTCGAACTGAACGCCATTAACACCACTGATTTTGAGGCGAAGACCGCTGAATTGCGTCAGCAAATTGATGCGGTTGCGGTGGCTCTGAGCGCCACAAAGGCTGTCCCCGAAAATGCAGAATTGTTTGCGTTGCAGGATTCACAACAGCGCGAAGTGGATCGACTTGAACTGGATCTGAAGTCAAAAAATGGTCTGCGTGATGAAGCCAGCGCAAAGCGTGGTCTCGCCGTTCGAGACGGCTTGCCGCTCGATGAGACGACACGGCTGTTTGAGCAGCGGCAGAAAAATTGTGATGAAGCTCGGCTACTCCTTGAGGCTGCAAAAGCAAAACTTGCGGTCACGGTGGCTGAAACGAAAAAGATCACCAAAGAACATGATGATCTTGTGGCCTCAATGGACAAACTGACGAAGGATGCGGCGCGAGTCCGGGCGTCGCTGGAGCAAATTCAACCGACCTCGTTCGTTTCCAGTATCAAGCGTCAGATGATGGAAATGCCGATTATCGATGGCTTCAATTCGCACTTGAAGATCGTTCAGGACTGGATGCCGAAGTTGCGGCAGACGCTTGGAATGGCGAAGATTGCGCGCTTTGACCGCTGTCGAACATGTCATTTGAATATTGATAAAACGGCAACCGGTGGCTTCCCGGCATTTCCAGAAGGGCACCCGTCTGCGGACGATGTGGCCACATGGGTCGATGAAGATAAGTTTCCGCAGCCGTACGCGACACATTCGAACACCGAATTGTTTTGTACTGCGTCCAGCCCGCACCCTGTCGCGAAATTTGGCTGTACGATTTGTCACGATGGTCAAGGTTCTGGGACAAGTTTTGGAAACGCCGAACATACGCCAAATGATCCGCATCTGGCTTATGAGTGGCACGAAGAATATGGCTACCACGCCAATCACTTCTGGGAGTACCCGATGCAGCCGAGTCGCTTCGCCGAATCGACCTGCATTAAGTGCCATCACGGCGTGACCGAACTGGGAATCAATCCAAAGTTTGGTCCATCTGCCCCGAAGGTCTTCAAGGGTTACCAGCTGATTCAGAAATATGGATGTTTTGGTTGCCATGAAATCCACGGTAACGATGGCGGCGTGGCGATCGGTCCTGACCTGCGTGTCGAACCGCAAACTCCTGAGGAATGGGCGCGTATTGCGTCTGATCCGACTCAAATCGCTGGAAAGCTGCGGAAAGTCGGCCCAAGCCTGCGTCACATTGCATCAAAGACATCAGCAGAGTTCATCCAATACTGGACAGAAATCCCGTCCCGCTATCGTCCGACAACAAAGATGCCGCAGTTCTTTGACCAGTTCTCACATTTGCCCGAAGCTGACGCCGCCCAAACGAAGAAGCTGGAAGCTGTTGAGCTTGCAGGTATCGCAGCCGTGTTGATGGAGAATTCTGAGCCAATCGATCTCCTGCATACGCAGGACGGATATGTACCAAACGCTGAACGCGGTAAGAAACTGTTTTCTGAGCGAGGTTGTCTGGCGTGTCATCAGCATAGCGCGGTGCCGGCGACTACAACTGATTTCGGGCCGAACATCAGCGACATTCACCAAAAGGTGAAACGCAACATCGACAACCCGGCTTTCAGTGACTGGTTGTATACTTGGATTCGTGAGCCGCAGCGATATCACGCCCGATCGAAGATGCCAAACCTGTTCCTCGATGCTTACATGGACGTTGATGGGACGACGCCAATAGATCCGGCGGCTGACATCTCGGCGTTTCTGCTGAGCCAGGGCGAACCGGGCAAATTCCCTGTGAGTGAAGTCGATCCAGCCGAATTGAACAACTTGGCGATTCTCTTTCTCCGAAAGGGACGATTCAGCCAGGAGAAGGCGGAACAGGTCATTCTCACGGGGACTTTTGATATAAAGAAGGCCGACGTTGTCGGTGACGAGGCGGTTCTTGCAACCGAAGACGGCACTCCTGTCACTGACGCCACAGAATGGCAGCAGCGCAAGCTGCAGTATGTGGGTCGTAAGACTATTGGTCGCTACGGCTGCTATGCGTGCCATGATATGCCTGGCTTCGAGACCGCTCGGCCAATTGGTGTGGCTCTTCAGGACTGGGGACGTAAGGACACCAGCAAGTTGGGCTTCGAGCACATTGAAGAATTCCTGCATCATCACGGCGAACCGACAGGAAGCAAGTTTTCATCGACAATAGAACGAGTCGAAGAAGCAACGACTGCTGCGGAAACAGGTCAGAATAAGAACGGAGATGTGTCGCCTGAAGACTGTGAACGAGAAATGTCAACCGCGTTCTTCTTCGATAGCCTCCAGCACCACGGACGGCCGGGCTTTCTCTGGCAAAAGCTCCGCGGACCTCGGACGTATGACTATGAAAAGACAAGCACCAAAGGGTACGACGAACGCCTTAGAATGCCAAAATTTCCGTTAAAGGAAGATGAGATCGAAGCCATTGCGACTTTCGTGCTGGGCTTGATCGCGGAACCACCAGCGCCGGAGTATGTTTACACGCCTGATGAGCGTGCAAAGAATCGACTGGAAGGCGAGTTCCTGCTGGCGAAGTACAACTGTACGGGTTGCCATGTGCTTGACCTGCCGCAAATGACGTTTGCCACTAATCTGGACGACATTTCAGCCACTGAATTGACACCTGCGGACCATGAAAAAGGTCTGGAA
>Ga0073904_10003317_pt1 | contig 12128 bp, 10 predicted proteins | sample KloWWTrecipitate_FD_66668 | JGI IMG/M metagenome (GOLD analysis project Ga0073904, IMG submission 66668) | Active sludge microbial communities from Klosterneuburg, Austria, studying microevolution and ecology of nitrifiers - Klosterneuburg... | ecosystem: Engineered > WWTP > Aerobic digester >...
GGTCATCAACCATGCGCAGCAGGCCAGGCTTGCCGGTGATCTGGCTGCGCGTGGCTTGTCGACCATAGATGCGATAGGCGTGCATCCCTCGGGTCGCTGGCCCGGCGAACCCAGCCTGCTGGTGCCGGGCTTGATGTTGGAAGATGCGCGATGTGTCGCCGCGCAATTCGATCAGAACGCCATCGTCTGGTCAGGGGCGGATGCCATACCCCGGTTGATTTTGCTGCGCTGATCCGCGCTGGGGACACCTGGGTATCAGACGTCGCCTGATTTGGCCGGCCGCCTACGGCAGTTGCCAGGCCAGTTGCCAATGGTGCGCGGGACGGGAATCGAACCCGTACACCCTTTCGGATACGGGATTTTAAGTCCCGGGCGTCTACCAATTCCGCCACCCGCGCGATGCGTCGGGCGATCGTAGCAGATCGACTTCGTTCGGCAGACGGGCGCGGCTGTTGCCAGATTGGGCGCGCCCTGGGTCACTGGCTGATGGCGCCGTGGCACAATGGGGTCCTCGCTGCCGATCTGGTGCCGCGGCTGATGTTCGTGTCAGCACAAGGCGCCGGGCGACGGAATTGCAAAGGACCGACCGCACATCCATCCAGCGCCGCGAAGGCCTGTCATCACTACATGGTCGCGTTCCCGAATCCCACTACACGCCACGCCATGCCACGCTCAGATCCCCCCTTCGAAATCCACCTGCATGGTGAAGTGACGTTGCGCGCCGAGGCGCAATTCGAGCAGATCCAGGAAGCCCTCAAGCCGATCTGGAAATATGCCGGCGCACGTTCACTGGCCGATGGCGCGCGCAGTTCCTACGAAGACGAACCGGGCATCCGGTTCGATGCTGCCAAGCGCATGTTGCAGATCTGCTGGACGGTCGCCGGCGACGATGATTTCCGCCAGACGCTTGACGAGATGTGCATGAACCTCAACGATCTTGCCGACACCGGTGCAGCCATCGAGGTCAGCTTCTACGACACCGAATTCGATGACGAGGATGAAGACGAAGACCCGGAATCCGAGTCGCGTGACGATTTCATGATGCTGTTCGTCGGCCCCAATCCAGCGGCCATCATGCAGGTACAACGGGACCTGCTGGTGCAGGACCTGGTAGCGCTGATGGAGCGCCATTTCGATGGTTCGGAACTCTCCGGCGTCGTGGCCGAAGTCGACAAGTTGTTTACCCAGCGGTTCGACGCCCTGGTCAGTTCGCTGGAGATCGGCAAACCCCGGCGCGGCCCGGGCGGCGGTCACGGCGGCAGCGGCCATGGTGGTGGACGCAAACCGCGCCATTTGCACTGAGCCGCTCTGAGGGCTGCATCCATCAGGTGTGCCCCGTACAGTGGCGTGCGCTGCCGTTGGATTGCGGTGTCCCGTAGCCGGTGATGGCGACGTTGATGCGTCATGCCATTCGCATCCAGCGCGAAAGCTGTGCCAGAATGAAATGGGTTGCGGGAGAGAGGCCACAATTGCGGAAAAAGATCAGTGTCGAGAGTCTGGAGCCAGGCATGTACCTGGAGGAAGTCTGCGGTGCCTGGATCGACAACCCGTTCTGGCGTTCCCGCTTCGTGATTACCGACCTCAAGGACATTGCCCTGTTGCGTGCCAGCAAGGTACGGGAGGTCTGGATCGATGTCAGCAAGGGAGGCGACGTGTGGCCTCAGACGACCGCAGCCCCATTGCTGCCCTCCGATGGTGGGGAGCCGGGTTCAGCCGGGCGCCATGCCGGCAACGCTTCGCGCGTGCCGGTGCCGATTGCCGAAGAACTCGAACGCGCGGCGCTGATCTGTGCTGCCGGAAGGGAAGCGGTGACCTCCATGTTCCAGGAGGCGCGCATGGGCAATACGGTCGATGCTGCGGGCGTGTCGGATCTGGTGGAGGAAATCTCCAATTCGGTGGCGCGCAATACCAGTGCACTGATCAGCCTGGCGCGGCTCAAGACTGCCGACGATTACACCTACATGCATTCGGTGGCCGTTTGCGCCATGATGATTGCGCTGGCGCGCCAATTGAACCTGGGCGAAGACGCGGCGCGCTCGGCCGGTGTTGCCGGCCTGCTGCATGACGTGGGCAAGATGCTGGTTCCATGGGATGTGCTCAACAAACCGGGCAAGCTGACGGATGCGGAGTTTGCCGTCGTCAAGAACCATCCGGTCCTGGGTCACCGGTTTCTGGTGGACAGCAGCAACATCGATCCGATTGCACTGGATGTTTGTCTCAACCACCACGAGAAGGTCGATGGGACAGGGTATCCGCATGGCCTCAAAGCCGATGCGATCAGTGTGTTCGCCAAAATGGCTGCTGTGTGTGATGTCTACGATGCCATCACGTCGAACCGGCCCTACAAGTCGGGTTGGGACCCTTCCGAATCATTGCGCCAGATGGGTCTGTGGGCCAGCGGGCATTTTGATCTGCCGGTCTTTCAGGCGTTTGCCAAGACCCTGGGAATTTACCCGGTGGGTTCGCTGGTACGCCTGAAATCCGGCCGTATCGGGGTTGTCCTGGAGCAGTCCAAGGGTGCGCTCACATTGCCGGTGGTCAAGGTTTTCTATGTCGTTGCGTCCAAGGAAAGAATCCCGCCGTTGACGATCGATCTGTCAGTGCGGGAATGCACCGACAGAATCATCGGCCGCGAGAACCCGCAACTGTGGAAGTTCGAGGACCTCGATACCTTGTGGTCGGGTATTGCGCCGTGAACCGACGGCTCAGCTGCCGCGCGTGATCGGCATCTCGACGGGTCGCGGGTTGGCCGCGTATTTGCCCAGTTCCATTTTGGCAATTGCATTGCGGTGCACTTCGTCCGGACCATCGGCGAAACGCAGTGTACGGGCGTTGGCGTAAGCGTAGGCCAGCGGGAAGTCATCACACATGCCGCCTCCGCCATGCACTTGCATGGCCCAATCGATGACCTGGCAGGCCATCGACGGCGCCACCACCTTGATCATCGCGATCTCGTTCTTGGCGACCTTGTTGCCAGCGACGTCCATCAGCCAGGCTGCCTTGAGCGTGAGCAGTCGCGCCATGTCGATCTTGCAACGAGCTTCGGCGATGCGCTCCTGCGTGACCGTCTGCGCAGCCACGGTCTTGCCAAAGGCGGTCCGGGCCGAGGCCCGGCGGCACATCAGTTCGAGCGCCCGTTCGGCCAGGCCGATCAGCCGCATGCAGTGGTGGATGCGTCCCGGGCCAAGGCGGCCCTGGGCAATCTCGAAGCCGCGCCCTTCACCCAGCAGGATATTGCCGACCGGGACACGGACGTTGTCGAACGTCATCTCGACGTGGCCGTGGGGCGCATCGTCATAACCGAGCACGTTGAGTGGGCGGATGATGCGGATTCCCTTGGTGTCGGCCGGTACCAGCACCATGCTTTGCTGCGAGTGCCGGGGTGCTTCTGGATCGGTCTTGCCCATCGTGATGTAGATGGCACACCGCGGATCGGCCGCCCCGGAAATCCACCATTTGCGTCCATTGATGACGTAGTCGTCGCCCTGACGCTCGATGCGGGTCTCGATATTGGTGGCATCGCTGGATGCGACGTCCGGCTCGGTCATGGCAAAGGCAGACCGGATCTCGCCGTCCAGCAGCGGTTTGAGCCAGCGTGCCTTGTTCTCCTCCGACCCATAGCGGGCAATCGTCTCCATGTTGCCAGTGTCGGGTGCGGAGCAGTTGAAAACCTCGCTGGCCCAGGGAACACGCCCCATGATCTCGGCCAGCGGCGCATATTCCTGGTTGGTAAGCCCGGCACCTGAATAACCCGAGGCGGCGGCACTGTCGACCGGCAGGAACAGATTCCACAGACCCGCAGCCTTGGCCTTGGGTTTGAGTTTCTCGATCGTCTGCAGCGCGCTCCAGCGTTTACCCGCTGCAGTATTGGCTTCGAGTTCGGCCTTGAAATCGGCCTGTGCCGGATAGACGTGTTCGTCCATGAAGCGCTGCACCTGGCCTTGAAGTTCCTTGGTACGGGGTGAAAAGTCGAAATCCATTTTGCTCTCCTGTGACATGCGGACGGAGCCGCGGGGGGAAATCTGCCATCGGCGCTTGCTCAGGCGTGTTGGGCGAACTTCCAGGCCATTTCGGCCAGCGGGCGTACGCCGGCAGCCGAACTGGCCGCCTGCGCACTCGATGCGGTGCCGGCCTCGACCCGCTTGGTTATGCCTTGCAGGATTGCGGCAATTCGAAACAGGTTGTAGGCCATGTAGAAATTCCAGTCGACGGCGAGCGCCTCGGGCGTGGTCAGGCCGGTACGTTCGCAGTAGCGGCGGATATACGCGTCTTCGGTCGGGATGCCCAGGCTTTGCACATCGAGCCCGCCAATGCCGCGAAACGACCCTGGCGGTATGTGCCAGGCCATGCAGTGGTAACTGAAGTCGGCCAGCGGATGGCCCAGCGTCGACAACTCCCAGTCAAGCACGGCCAGCACCCGCGGTTCGCTCGGATGGAACATCAGATTGTCGAGCCGGTAGTCGCCGTGCACGATGCGTGTCATGCCGGCATCGCGCGCACTCTCGGGAATATGCGCGGGCAGCCAGCTGATCAACTGGTCCATCTCGCCAATCGGTTGCGTGATGGACGCCGCGTATTGCTTGCTCCAGCGGCCGATCTGGCGTTCGAAATAGTTGCCGGGCTTGCCGTAAGTCTCCAGACCCCGGCTGGCGTAGTCGACGCTGTGCAGTGCCGCGATCACCCGGTTCATCTCGTCGTAGATCGCTCCGCGCTCGCTGTTGGACATGCCGGGCAGCGACTGGTCCCACAATACTCGGCCCTGCACATACTCCATCACGTAGAAGGCCCGCCCAATCACCGATTCGTCTTCGCACAGGCAATACATCCGGGCCACCGGCACATCGGTTCCATGCAGGGCGCCCATCACCTTGTATTCGCGTTCGATCGCATGCGCCGAGGGGAGCAGCTTGGCGACCGGTCCCGGTTTGGCCCGCATCACATAGCTGCGCGCCGGTGTCAGCAATTTGTACGTCGGGTTGGACTGACCGCCCTTGAACATCTCGATGCTCAAGGGACCTTCGAATCCGTCCAGGTGGATCTGCAGCCAGCGTGACAAGGCGTCGACGTCGAAGAGGTGCTTGTCGCTGACGGCCCGGGTTCCCTCGAAATGGCTGTAGTCGGTCATGCGGTGCTGCTGTCCTTTGCTGTCATTGGTCGGCCTCGGCGATTCGCATCAGTGCCGCGCTGTCGCGCACGATCAGGCCGCTGGTTTCGATGCGTATGCATTGCTCGCGCTCCATCGTCTTGAGCTCCTGGTTCACACGCTGGCGCGAGGCACCGAGCAATTGCGCCAGTTCCTCCTGTGCCAGATGCAGGCTGATGCGCATCTCGTTCGCGTTGGCCAGGTTGGCCACTCCGTAGCTGCGCACCAGGTGCAACAGCTGCTTGGCCAGGCGGGCGCGCAAGGGCAGGGTGTTGAGGTCTTCCACCAGGCCATACAGCTGCCTGATCCGCCGCGCGTGCAGCCGCAACATGGCCTCGTACAACTCGACGTGCTGCGACAGGATCTTCATCAGATCGGCCCTGGCGACACACAACACGCTGCACTCGCCATGCGCATAGGCATCGTGGGTGCGCCGGTCGCCGTCGAAGATGGCCACATCGCCGAACCAGATCCCGGGCTCCACATAGGTCAGCGTGATCTGCTTGCCCGAGATCGAGGTCGAACTCACGCGTACCGCGCCCTTGGCACAGGCAATCCATTCCTCGGGCGGGTCGCCACGGGCGCAGATCAGATCGCCGTTGCGGAAACGTTTGACGTAGGTGCATCGCAGGATGTCATGTCGCAGGGAGGGCGACAGGGAACTGAACCAGCGACCGGAATTGATCGCTGCGCGTTCTTCAATGGTAAGGATAGGCTCGTCCATGGTCTGTCCTGTGGGTGACTGGCAGTACACCCGATTGTCACGCGTGCGACGCGAAGTGCGCGCCAGAGGTGGCCCGGCGGCTCACGCCTCTTCGTGCAACAGGCTCAGGCCGATGGCGCCACGCCGACGCAGCCAGGGGCTGGGCCGGTAACGCGGATCGCCGTAGACGGTCTGCATGTTGAACAGCACTTCAAGCAGGTTGGTCGGTCCGACATGGTTGCCAAGCTCCAGCGGCCCCATCGGGTAGCCCAGGCCCAGCTTGACGGCAGTTTCCAGATCGGCCGGAGAACAGATGCCCTGCTGGCAGATGTCGGCTGCGATGTTGACGATCGTGGCCACGACCCGCTGGGTCACGAAGCCGCCGCTGTCGCGGATCACGCTCACCGCCTTGCCGTCGCGCGCAAACAATGCGTGCGCCGCATCCCGCATATCGGTGCGCGTGGCCGGGTTGGTCGCCAGCACGCGACGACGGGTACGCGCGTCTTCCATCAGCATGTCGATGCCGACCGTGCGCGCAGGATCGAGTCGCTCGACAACGGCCACTGTGGTGACGTCAAAACCCAGTGGCGCCACCAGCGTCAACGCGGTCGGTGACGGACTTTGCCCGGTTTCGATGCTGGCGCCCAGGTTCTTGAGCAGCAGCAGCAATTCGGCACGGCGCGCAGCGCGGGGTGACAGCCATACCGGCGGCATCTCGTCGACCTGTGGCACGGCGGGTTCGGCCGACACCTGTGCCTCGCCCTTTTCGTAGCGGTAGAAACCTTCCCCGACCTTCTTGCCGACCATCCCGCCGGCCAGTCGCTGGGCCGTGATCACGCTGGGGCGGTAACGCGGCTCGTCGTAATACTGGCGGTAGATCGACTCCATGACCGGGTGCGATACGTCCAGCGCCGTCAGGTCCATCAATTCGAACGGCCCGAGCCTGAACCCGACCTGGTCTTTCAGGATGCGATCGATGGTGGCGAAATCGGCGATGTTTTCGCCAGCCACGCGCAAGGCCTCGGTGCCGTAGCCGCGACCGGCATGGTTGACGATGAAGCCGGGTGTGTCGGCGGCCTGAACCGGTGTGTGGCCCATCTGGCGCACGTATTCCGCCAGTCGGACACAGACCGCGCTGTCGCTGCGCAGTCCGCCAATGACTTCGACCACCTTCATCAGTGGCACCGGATTGAAGAAATGCAGACCGGCGAAACGTCCTGGCTGCCTGAGTTTCGCGGCAATCGCGGTGATTGACAGCGACGAGGTATTGCTGGTCAGCACCGTGCTTTCGCTGACGATATCTTCGAGGGCAGCGAACAATGCGATCTTGACGTCGAGCTTCTCGATGATGGCTTCGATCACGAGATCGCATGGCGCCAGTGACGCCAGCGCCTGGGCACATTCGAGCCGTGATTTGTACAGCTGGTTCTGCGCCGAATCCAGCCGACCCTTTTCCAGCAAGCGGTCCCATTGTGCGAACAACTCGGTACGCGCGCGTTCACTGGCGCCAGGCTGGTTGTCGAACAGCATGACGCGGCTACCTGCCTGGGCAGCCATTTGTGCGATGCCACGGCCCATGGCGCCGGTACCTATGATGGCTGTGATTGGAAACTGTGTTTGCATGCGTGGGATTATTGACCGAAATGTTTTGGCTGCCGCCATGCGCCTTGCACCACTGCAGTTGACCAGAGCGTCCTGGGCTGGCGGACAGCCATGCGCGATCATGTCCGTTGGTGCGTCGATGCAACACTCTGCGAGGGGCGAGCGCAGCCTAAGGCACAATCGTGTCGGTTCGCGGGCGCGCACGTGTGCGCTGGCGAATGGCATTTGCCGCCGTCGGACCCTGATGCCAGGGCCTTCCTTTTTCAGGTGACTATCGACCAAGACCGATGCAAATTGCTCAACTCCTGTCTTTCTTCCCGAAGCGATCGCTGGCGCTGTTGATGCTGTTGGCAGGCGCCCAAAGCCAGGCATTGACACTTGGCCGAATACAGGGTGCAGCCCTGATCGGCCGGCCACTGCTGGTGTCCATCGCCGTGCAGGCCGACGCCGGGCAAAGCCTTGCTGTCAGTTGCTTCGAGGCTGACGTCTTCCATGGCGACAACAAGCAGGATCCGACCAGTGTCAGCCTGCGTCTGGAGCCGTCGGCGTCCGGTCAGGGAAGTGTGCTGCGGGTGAGCTCCGACACCCCGGTCAACGAACCCATCGTCACCGTGTACCTGCGCGTTGCCTGTGCTGAGCCGATCAGCCGGCGTTACGTGATGCTGGCGGACATCGTCAGTGAGCAAGCCGCGCCGGTGGCGCCCCGGGTTGGCGCCGTGCCGCTGGTCATTCCTGCACCCTCGTCAGCGGCCATGCCCGCTGCGACGCGAGCGGCGCAGCCAACGGCCCCGTCAAGCGCCTTGGCACCCGCGTCGGCGGATGTCGCCGGCTCCGGACAAGTGGCTGCAGTGCGCCGTGTTCCCGGCGCGGCACAGACCCCGGATGCCGCGTCGGCTACCAGGCGTCCGTCCAGGGCGGCAAACGCCAGGCCAGCGCCGGCCAAACCCGCCGCCACCAGACCAGCAGCGTTGGCCGTGAATCCTGCACCGGCCAAAGCTGTGGCGGCGCCGGCCGGCGTCGCCACAGCGTCGGAGGAAAAGGCCCGGGCCGGTCGGACGGCAGGGCAGTCGCGTTTGCGACTTGATCCGCTGGAGCTTTTGTCCGAGCGCGTGGCTACGCTGGAGTCTGTCAGCGCCAGCGCGCCGGTTGAAACCGCTGCCCGCGAGGCACGCGATGCGCAGCGGCTCGACAGCCTGGAAGCCAACGTCAAGTCCTTGGTGGCGCTGGCAGCCAAAAACGAAGCCAGCCTGATCGAACTGCGTGTCCGCCTGGAGCGTGCACAGGCGGAGCGCTACAACAACCCGGTGGTGTATTTGCTGCTGGCCTTGTTGCTGGCCAGCCTGCTGGCGATTGCCTATCTCCTGCTCCGCTCCGGCCGGCGTGCCCGGCAGGATCCGCCGGACAACTGGTGGGATGGATCGGCGGGGCGGCAGGCATCTGGGGCCCGCGCCTCGGCTGCTGTCGGGTTGCCGGCAGCAGAGTCTGCTGGATACCGCGAACCCGATTCCGGCCTGTCGGCGATTTCCGAGCCCTCGCCACTGTCGCAACCGGTCGGGTTACCGCCGTCGGGTGCAACATCGGTACAGCAGACCCAGCCGATGACGCAGGGCCTGCCATTGCGCCATGCCGGCGCCATGCCAGCCCAGGTTGATGTCAGTCTGGTGGAGATGAGCGAATCCACCTTCGATCGCCTGATGCAGTCGGGCACCGCGCACAGTGCGGTGCGCAAATCGCGCGATGACGAAACGGCGCCCGGAACTGCCGGCCGTGGCATTGCGGCAGTCGACGGTGGCGCTGTAAAGGTCAGGCGAATCGACTCCGATGAGCTGGTCGACGTCCGCCAGCGGGCCGAGTTCTTTGTCTCACTGGGGCAGACCGACCAGGCGGTGCAAGTGCTGGAAGCCCGCATCGCGCAAGACAGCACCTCGTGTCCGCAAGCCTATCTGGACTTGCTCAAGCTGTTCCATTCACTGGGCCTGAAGGCCGATTTCCTGCATGTTCGGGAGGACTTCACACAGATCTTCAATGTGCAGGTGCCTGAATTCACCGACTTTGAAGAAGAAGGCCGCAACCTGGAAGATTACCCCGGCACGGTGGATCGGTTGATCGCTGTGTGGGGCCGCGCATCCGTGCTCGATGTAATCGAGCATCTGCTCTATCGCCAGGACGGCGACACCTCCCACCAGCCGTTCGACCTCGCAGGCTTTCGCGACCTGCTGGTCTTGCATGCAGTGGCCCAGGCGGTGCGTGGCGGCAATGCAGGCGACGCAGGCTCAGGCAGTGGGGCGCAGTTCCCGCCTCTGGGCGCGGGGCTGGTCGACATCGACTTGTCGGAGCTGCTGGTGGCGTCTGAGGAGCCGACGATTGGCCTGTCGGCATCGCCGCGTGAAGCAGTTGCGCGTCCCTCGGCGGCAGCGGACAACATGATCGACTTCGACCTGACCGAAGTCCCGCTCGACAAGAAGCCCGACGCGAACTGACGGCGTCAGCGGCGCACCTGCAGCGCACCAGGGTTGACGATGTTGCTCGGTGTTCCGCGGATGAAGTTGACGACGTTGTCGAACGCCTCGCTGAACATGCGGTCGTAGTTCTCCTGTTCGACATACCCGATGTGCGGGGTGCAGATGCAATTTTCGATGCGCAGCAACGCGTGCCCCTGCAGAATCGGCTCGGCTTCGAATACGTCGACCGCCGCCATGCCGGGCTTGCCGCGATTGAGTGCTGCGATGAGTGCGTCGGGTTCGATCAGTTCGGCCCTGGAGGTATTGACCAGCAATGCCGTGGATTTCATGGCCGACAGGTCATCGAGCCTCACCATGGAACGCGTTTCGTCATTCAGCCGCAGGTGCAGGCTGAGCACATCACTGGTGGCAAACAGCGCCTCGCGGCTCTGGGCCGTGGCGTAGCCGTCCAGTGCCGCCTGCTGGCGCGAAGGCTCACGCCCCCAGACCATTACATGCATGCCAAACGCCTTGCCATAACCGGCAACCAGCTTGCCGATTTTCCCGTAACCCCAGATGCCCAGCGTCTTGCCGGCCAGCTGGCTGCCGATGCCGAAATTGGCTGGCATGGATGCAGCCTTGAGCCCGGACTGCTGCCAGGCGCCATGCTTGAGATTGCCGATGTACTGCGGCAATCTGCGCATCGCGGCCATCACCAGGGCCCAGGTCAGTTCTGCCGTCGGCAGCGGCATGCCGGAGCCCTCCGCTACCGCAACACCGCGTTCGGTGCAGGCCTGTACATCCAGGTGGCTTCCGACCCGGCCGGTCTGGACAATCAGCTTCAGGCGCGGCAATTTTTCGATGATGGCGCGTGTGAGTTGTGTGCGCTCCCGGATCAGCACGACGATGTCCGCATCCTTGAGCCTGATCGACAGCTGGCCCATGCCCTTGACGGTATTGGTATAGACCTTGGCAGCATAAGGCTCGAGCTTGCCGGCGCATGGCAGTTTGCGCACGGCATCCTGATAGTCATCGAGAATCACGATATTCATGGCTGCATTGTGCCTTGGCCGGCGCCCAGGGGCTGCCGCATGCAGCCTGGCGAGTGACACGCGGCAACGCGCGTAAATCGGTCTTTCACGTTAGCATGTGCTGGTCATCCATCACTGCCAAGGAAACTCCATGTCCATCTCGATGTCGTCTGCCAGTGTGCCAATCTGCGTCACCATGCTTGGCAACCTGAACCACTGCCTGGACAAGGCGCAGGCGTTTGTCGACGCGCGCAAATGCGAGCCGACAGCCCTGACCCAGTACCGGCTGGCGCCCGATATGTTGCCATTCACGCGGCAGGTGTTGATTGCCTGTGATGCCGCAAAAAACGGAATTGCCCGCCTGTCGGGGGAACCCGCGCCGAAGTTTGACGACACCGAGACCACGATTGCCGAACTCAAGGAGCGGATCGGCAAGACCGTCGCCTATCTGCAGTCGGTTCCGCCCGAAAAGATCAACGGGACAGAGGAACGTGAAATCACTTTTCCGGTGGGCCGTGACGCCACCCGAACTTTGACGGGTGAGGCATACCTGAAACACTGGATGTTGCCCAATCTGTTTTTCCATGTCACGACGGCTTATGCGATCCTGCGCCACAACGGCGTCGACGTGGGCAAGGCCGACTATCTGCTGGGCGCAGTGGCCTGAAGACCGCGAACCCCTCCGGTCGAAACCGGCGGGGTACAGGGTCGCGGCATACCGGCGCGGATAAGGGCCGGGCCAGCACGGCCGTGCGTGTTGCCGTATCAGGTGCGTGCCAGTTGTGCAGCTTCACGCTCGACCATGCGGTCGAGCTCGGCACAGACGTCCGCCATGCGGCCGGACATCAGCAACCTTCCGCCGGGGGCTGCTGCAGGATCAGGCTCCATGATGTGAATGACGCGCAGCAAGGAGGGTCGCTGGCGCGTGGCAGGCATCGGAGAGGACAGGCGTGTCGGCGAGAGGCGTGCGACACATGGCGCGGTGTTCGCCGGACGTACATATGCCGAAAACTCCGCCTGCTGATGGGCGTTATCGTGGGCGAACCGGAGGCGGGGGAGACGGGGAAGATGGCGCAACAATCCGCCCCATGGCGCGATTCGGGCGGCAACGGCAAACAGGTTCTGGTGCATGGTGGATATCCTGGCGGGCCTCTCGGGTTCGGCTTACATCAACATCGTGTTGCGGATCAGGCCAACTGCCAGCCCTT
>Ga0073904_10003318_pt1 | contig 12126 bp, 8 predicted proteins | sample KloWWTrecipitate_FD_66668 | JGI IMG/M metagenome (GOLD analysis project Ga0073904, IMG submission 66668) | Active sludge microbial communities from Klosterneuburg, Austria, studying microevolution and ecology of nitrifiers - Klosterneuburg... | ecosystem: Engineered > WWTP > Aerobic digester >...
ATCGCCCCCCTCCCCGGGAGGGGGGGTGGGGGGGAGGCCGTCAACAGTGGCAGTTGCCGGGCCAGAGGCTCCTGTGCGCAGCACAGGAGCCATCTGCGCCCTGAGCAACTGCCCGCCGCGCGTGGTCGTGATGAAGTTCGCCGTCGGCTCGGCGCTGCCCTTGCGCAGGCGTTGCTGGATGTTGTCCAGCGAGTGCGTGATCTGACCGCGCTCGAGGATGGAGAAGATCGAGCGGCCAAGCCCGATCAGGGCGCCCCCGCTCATCGAGGTCGGCCCCTGTGCCAGCGCCTTGAACTGCAGGCGGGCGCGACTGTTGTAGAGCAGGACGCGGCCATCGAGATTGCAGACGATGACGCCCAGCGCAAGCTCGGACATCAGCGCGGCAAGCCGGTTCTTTTCCTCTTCCACCGTCGCCTTGGCCCGGTCGATCTGCCCTTCGACATCGTCCAGCAATTTGTCGCGCTGTTGTGCCAGGGCGTTGACCGCCCGCGCCAGTTCGCGCACTTCGGGCGGCCCCTCCGGAGTGACGCGAAAGTTCCGGTTGGCGCCCAGCATCAGGCGCATGGTTTCCGCCATCCGCAGCAGGCCATGGACATACTGCCGGAACAGGCTGCGCAACAGAATCAGGCCTCCGACAAAACCCATGAAGGTCATGAGCCCCCCCAGCGGCAGCCGCGGGATCAGGAACTCGGCGAACGCGGCGCGCTCGGCCTCTTTGGCGTCGGCAAACAGCAACAATGCCGTCAGCAGGAACGGGCCCGTCATGAGCAAGCCCAGCACGCCGGCCGCGAGGATGAATCTGGGCTTCGCCTTCATGCCAGCAGCGATTTGATCCGGACGATCAGGTCCTTGGTCGAGAATGGCTTGGTGATGTAGGCATCGGCGCCGAGCGCAAGGCCCTTGGCAACCTCTGTTTCACGCCCCTTGGCGGTCAGCATGATGATTTTCAGGTGCGCCTGCGCGGCATCCGCGCGCAGGCCTTCGCAGACCTCGAAACCGGACTTTATCGGCATCATGACGTCGAGCAGGACCAGGTCCGGGCGGAATTCCCCGGCAAGGGCCAGTACCGCCTCGCCGTTTTTGGCCACGGCAACCTCGAAACCCTCCTTTTTCAGCAGGTATTCCAGCGAAATGACGATGTTCGGCTCGTCATCCGCGATCAGGATACGATGGCTCACTGCGCTCCCCCCGGCTGATTGTCATTCCCCGCCTGAAGCGGAGCAGGGCCATTATCGCCCGAGTGGCGCGGCAGCGTGAAGATGAAGCAGGCGCCGTTGCCCGGGGTACTTTCCACCCACAGGCGCCCGTTGAAATACTCCACTATCTGCCGGCTGATGGGCAAGCCGAGGCCGGTGCCCTGGGGTTTGTCGGTGAGCACGTCGGTATTGCCGGAGCCCTGGCGGAACTTGTCGAAAATCACCTCGTGGTCGGCGACATGGATGCCCGGGCCGTTGTCGGTAACGCTGACCCTCACTTCGCTGATCGTGCCCCTGGCGGCCACTTTCACCAGACCGCTTTCCGCCGGCACGAACTTCAAGGCATTCGACAGCAGATTGACCATCACCTGCATCAAACGGTCGCGGTCGGCCATGACACTGAGCCCGGTAGCGCATCCACCGAGGTCGAGCGTCACGGATTTTTCGGCGAACAGCACCGTCAGCGAATCCGCCGCTTCGCGAATTACCTCGCCGACATCGACGGCGGCCACGGTCCACTCGGCGCGGCCGGATTCGAGTTTCGCCAGGTCGAGGATCTGGTTGATGAGGCGCGAAAGCCGAACGGTTTCGCTGACGATGATGCCGAGAAACTTGCTCCTCTGCTCAAGGTCCGTCTTCGGGTCCTCTTGCAGCATTTCGGAGAAGGCGCGGATCGAGGTCAGCGGCGTACGCAACTCGTGGGTCACCGTGGAGATGAAGTCATCCTTCATGCGGTCGAGTTCGCGCAGGCGTTCGTTGGCCTGGCGCAGTTCGGCCGTGGCGCGCGTCAGTTCCAGCGATTTTTGCTCCAGCTCGCGCGAATACGCGCGCACCTGGGAGGCTTCGTCGAGGATGTTCATCACCTCGTCGAGGCCCAGCGGCTCCTCGCTGACCACCGAGGACACCATGGCACGCGCCGAAGCCGAGCCGATGGCCCCGGCCAGCAGGTTCTCGGCAAAATTCACCAGGCGCGCATCTCCCGGCAATTCCTCGACCGAATGCAGGCCGCGACTGCGGGCATGGCGCATGAAGGCATCTTCGGCGCGTTCGCGGCCCAGAAAACGGCTGGCCAGCGGCAGGAGGTCGGCGACGCCGGCACTGCCGCTCCAGGCCAGGTGGCCGGAAAGGTCGGTACCGCCGATGAACAGCGAGGCCTGGCGGGCCTCGCGCGCGTTCGGCACGCGCAGCAGCGAAACGCCGATATAAGCGCCCACGTTGGCCAACAGGCTCCAGACCAGGCAATGGGTAATCTCGTCGAGCCCGGCCAGGCCCAACAGGTGCTGGGGCCGCAGCAGTTCGATGCCGAACAGGCCGTGGGCGATGAAGCCTTCGGGCAGCCAGCCCGACTTGGCGAAGGAAGGCAACAGCAGCGTGTAGGCCCAAAGCACGAAGCCGATGGCCAGACCCGCAAGCGCGCCGTCGCGCGTGCCGCCCTTCCAGAACAGGCCGCCGATTACCACCGGCGCGAACTGGGCCACGGCGGCGAAGGAAATCAGGCCGATCGAAACCAGCGCGTAAGCCTCGCCGGCAACGCGGAAGTAGAGGTAGCCCAAGCCGAGGATGATGGCGATCGCCCAACGCCGGATTTCCAGCAGCAGGCCGGAGAGGTCGGCCTTCTCGGCCAGGCCGAGCCAGCGCATGCGCAGCAGCAGCGGCATCACCAGATCGTTGCAGACCATGGTCGACAGTGCGATGGTTTCGACGATGACCATGCCGGTAGCGGCCGAGAGTCCGCCGATGAAGACGAACAGCGCCAGGCCCTCCTGCTGGTGGGCCATCGGCAGGGTCAGCACGAAGGTATCGGCGTCGACGGTACCGGCCGGGAAGTGCAGCAGTCCGGCCAGCGCCACCGGCAGCACGAACAGGTTGATCAGGAACAGGTAGAGCGGGAACAACCACACCGCGCGATCGAGGTGCTTGACGTCGACGTTTTCCACCACCGCGATCTGGAACTGGCGCGGCAGCAGCAGCGACGCGAACAGCGAAAGGAAGATCAGCGTGCCCCAACTGCCGTAGGCGGCCGACGTGTCGGCGCGGGTCAGGCGGCGCGCCACCTCGGGCACTTCGGCGGCGCGCGCGAAAACGTCGGCGACGCCGCCGTGCAGGCCCCAGACTACGAAGGTACCGACGGCAAGGAAGGCGACCAGCTTGACGATGGACTCGACGGCGATCGCCGCCACCATGCCCTCGTGGCGCTCGGTGGCGTCCAGGTGCCTCGTGCCGAACAGGATGGTGAAGGCGGCGAGGATCATCGCCACGTAGAGCGCACTGTCCTGGAACAGCGGCACCGCACCGGCGCTGGCCGGCATCACGATTTCGGGGTAGCTGCTGAGGATGGTGAAGCTGTTCGACACCGCCTTCAACTGCAGCGCGATGTAGGGGATCACGCCGACCACCGCGATCACCGTGACCAGGCCGCCGAGCAACTGGCTCTTGCCGTAGCGCGAAGCGACGAAGTCGGCGATCGAAGTGATGCGGTTGGCCTTGGCCACCCGGATCATGCGGTAAAGGATGAAGCCGGCGAGCGCGAACAGCAGGGTCGGCCCGAGGTAGATAGGCAGGAAGCCGATGCCGTTGGCCGCGGCGCGGCCGACGCTGCCGTAGAAGGTCCAGGTCGTGCAATACACACCCAGCGAGAGCGCATACACCACCGGGTTGGCGATCAGCGAGCGGCCATGGTCGGCGCGATGGTCGGCGTACCAAGCGATGCCGAACAGCACCCCCAGGTAGAGGAAGGAGGCGAGGACGATGACCCAGACTTGCAGCATCAGTCGCGCATCCCTTCGATCACCAGCGCCAGCAAGCCAATCAGGGCCAGCCAGGAACCCATCAGCCATGCATACAACGACGGCATGCCGAACAGGCTGCCACCCTGGTTGAAGATCGACAGCAGCGGGTAATTGAAGAAGAAACAGCCGAGCAGGAACAGGAAGGCCAGGCGCTGGGCAACGAGGCGGGTGCGGATCATCGTGTCATCTCCCCCTTATCTTCATCGCATGGTACCGAAGGCACCCGTGCTCGTGGCAAAAAAAACGCCCGTCCGGGGACAGGCGTTGATCGCGACCGCGACAGCTATCAGGCGTTTTGCTTGAGCTGGTCCAGAATCTGCGGGTTCTCAAGAGTGGACACGTCCTGCGTGACCTCCTCGTTCTTCGCCAGGCTGCGTAGCAGGCGACGCATGATCTTGCCGGAACGGGTCTTGGGCAGGTTCTCGCCGAAGCGGATGTCCTTGGGCTTGGCGATCGGGCCGATCTCCTTGCCGACCCAGTCGCGCAGTTCCTTGGCGATCCGCGCCGCCTCGTCACCGCTCGGGCGAGCCTGCTTGAGCACGACAAAGGCGCAGATGGCTTCGCCGGTCATGTCGTCGGGGCGACCGACCACGGCGGCTTCGGCCACGATCGGATTGGCGACCAGCGCGGACTCGATTTCCATGGTGCCCATGCGATGGCCGGAGACGTTGAGCACGTCGTCGATGCGGCCCATGATGGTGAAGTAGCCGGTCTTCGCATCGCGCATCGCGCCGTCGCCGGCGAGGTACAGCCGGCCCTGGAAGTCATCCGGGAAATAGGACTTCCGGTAGCGTTCGGGATCGCCCCAGATGGTGCGGATCATTGCCGGCCAGGGCTTCTTGACGACGAGGAAGCCGCCCTTGCCCCATTCGACATCGTTGCCGGTCTCGTCGACGATGGCGGCCATGATGCCCGGGAAGGGCAGCGTGCAGGAACCGGGAACCAGCGGCGTGACTCCGGGCAGCGGCGTGATCATGTGGCCGCCGGTCTCGGTCTGCCACCAGGTGTCGACAATCGGGCAGCGGGAGCCTCCGACGTTGGTGTAGTACCACATCCAGGCTTCGGGGTTGATCGGCTCGCCCACGGAGCCGAGGATGCGCAGCGAGGACAAGTCGTAGTTCTTCGGATGCGTCGCCGGCGTGCCCTCGTTGGCCTTGATCAGCGAGCGGATCGCCGTCGGCGCGGTGTAGAAAATGTTGACCTTGTGGTCGCGGATCGTCTTCCAGAAGCGACCGGCATCCGGGTAGGTCGGCACGCCTTCGAACACGATCTCGGTGGCGCCACAGGCCAGCGGGCCGTAGGTAATGTAGGTATGGCCGGTAACCCAACCGATGTCGGCGGTGCACCAGAAGACATCCTCGGGCTTGATGTCGAAGGTCCACTTCATGGTCAGGATCGCATGCAGCAGGAAGCCCCCGGAACTGTGCTGGACACCCTTCGGCTTGCCGGTGGAGCCCGAGGTATAGAGCAGGAACAGGGGATGTTCGGCATCGACCCACTCCGGCTCGCAGACATCGGACTGGCCGGCGCAGACATCGTCCCACCAGACGTCGCGGCCAGCCACCATGTGGCACGGGCCGCCGGTGCGCTTGAAGACGATCACCGTCTTGATCGACTCGCAGCCGCCCATGGCGATACCGTCATCGACCGCAGGCTTCAGGGGAATGTTCTTGCCGCCGCGACATTGCTCGTCGGCGGTGATGACGGCGACTGCGCCGGCGTCCTGGATACGCTCCTGCACGCTCTTGGCGGAGAAGCCGCCGAACACCACCGAGTGGATGGCACCGATGCGGGCACAGGCCTGCATCGCCACCACGCCTTCGATCGACATCGGCATGTAGATCAGCACGCGGTCGCCCTTCTTGATGCCCTGCGCGCGCAAGGCATTTGCGAACTTGCCGACGCGGGCGAGGAGTTCCTTGTAGGTGACCTTGGTGACCTGGCCGCTGTCGGCTTCGAAGATGATGGCGACCTTGTCGCCGAGGCCGGCCTCGATGTTGCGGTCTAGGCAGTTGTACGAGACGTTCAGCTTGCCGTCGGCGAACCATTTGAAGAAAGGCGCGCCGGATTCGTCCAGCGACTGGGTAAAGGGCTGCTTCCAGGTCACGTGTTCGCGAGCCAGGCGGGCCCAGTAGCCGGCGTAGTCCTGTTCCGCTTCCTTGCACAGCGCCTCATAGGCGGCCATGCCGGAGACCGTCGCCTTCCTGACCACCGCCTCGGCCGGGGGGAATACGCGAGTTTCGTTGGATACTGATTCGATTGCGGACATTGAAACCTCTCCTCTCTCATTGTGGCCGGATGATCCGGGTAAGGATATGTTCCATCACGCCCGCCCCGGCGGCTACCGGGCGGTTGGTCGATCAATGGCGGATGGAAGCAGGAACTGTCACCGGCGGCCTGACAGCCGGCCGGGATTGCGCATTCTAAGAGCTTGCACATTAAAGTAAAAGAGTCTTACACATGACTTACGCAGTCGCGCCGCAAGGAAGCGCCCGCCTGCGGTAAGATTGCCGCCCCGTACCAAGGACGACACCAGCCCATGAATCAGATCATCAAACCGATGGAGTACATCATTTTCTGGAGCCGCTGGATCCAGGCCCCCCTGTACCTCGGACTGATCGTCGCCCAGATCGTCTATTGCTGGCTGTTCATGGTCGAGCTGAGCCACCTGGTGCACGGCGCCATCGCCGCCGAGCGTGTCAGCGAGGTCGACGTCATGCTGGCCGTCCTCGGCCTGATCGACGTGGTCATGATCGCCAACCTGCTGATCATGGTCATCGTCGGCGGCTACGAGACCTTCGTTTCACGCCTTGACCTCGAAGGACATCCGGACCAGCCCGAGTGGCTGTCGCATGTCAACGCCGGCGTGCTCAAGATCAAGCTGGCCACCGCCATCATCGGCATTTCCTCGATTCACCTGCTGAAGACCTTCATCAATGCCGCCAACCTGAGCGAACACACGATCAAGTGGCAGGTACTGATCCATGTGGTGTTCCTGATCTCCGCGGTCGCCATGGCCGCAGTCGACCGGATGATGACCCAGAACCTCGCCCTGCAGCGCGCCAAGCACTAGGAGCCCCGCCATGACCACCATCAAGCAGGAAGACCTGATCCAGTCGATCGCCGACGCCTTCCAGTACATCAGCTACTACCACCCGCTCGACTACATCACGGCGCTGGGCGCGGCTTACGAGCGGGAGGAATCCCCGGCGGCGAAGGACGCCATCGCGCAGATCCTTACCAACAGCCGCATGTCGGCCGAAGGCCACCGTCCGATTTGCCAGGACACCGGCATCGGCATGGTGTTCCTCAAGGTCGGCATGAACGTGCGCTGGGACGATGCGACCCTGTCGCTGCAGGAAATGGTCAACGAAGGCGTGCGCCGCGCTTACGGCAATGCCGACAATCCGCTGCGCGCCTCGGTGCTGGCCGATCCGGCGGGCGCGCGCCGGAACACGAAGGACAATACCCCGGCCGTGGTGCATTACGACATCGTTCCCGGCGACCATGTCGAGGTGATCTGCGCCGCCAAGGGCGGCGGCTCGGAAGCCAAGGCCAAGTTCGCCATGCTGAATCCCTCGGACGACCTGGTCGAGTGGATCCTCAAGACGGTGCCGACCATGGGCGCCGGCTGGTGTCCGCCCGGCATCCTCGGCGTCGGCATCGGCGGCACCCCGGAAAAGGCCATGCTGCTGGCCAAGGAAGCCATCATGGCGCCGGTGGACATCCATGAACTGAAAGCGCGTGGTGCAAAGACCCGTGCCGAGGAACTGCGCCTCGAACTGCACGAAAAGGTCAATGCGCTGGGCATCGGCGCCCAGGGCCTCGGCGGCCTCACCACGGTGCTCGACGTCAAGGTTCTCGACTACCCGACTCACGCCGCCAACCTGCCGGTGGCGCTGATCCCCAACTGCGCCGCGACGCGCCACTGTCATTTCCACCTCGACGGCTCGGGCCCGGCGAAACTGCAGCCGCCGCGCCTCGAGGACTGGCCGGCGGTGACCTGGACGCCGGACCTCAAGTCCGCGACCCGCGTCGATCTCGACAGCCTGACCCGGCAGCAGGTCGCCGCCTGGACGCCGGGACAGAAACTGCTGCTCAACGGCAAGATGCTGACCGGCCGCGATGCCGCCCACAAGCGCATCGCCGACATGCTGGCGAAAGGCGAAAAGCTGCCGGTCGACTTCACCAACCGCATCATCTACTACGTCGGCCCGGTCGATCCGGTCGGCAGCGAAGTCGTCGGCCCCGCCGGTCCCACCACGGCGACACGGATGGACAAGTTCACCCGCATGATGCTGGAGCAGACCGGCCTGATATCGATGGTTGGCAAGGCCGAGCGCGGCCCGGCGGCGATCGAGGCGATCAAGGACAACAAATCGGCCTATCTGATGGCCGTGGGCGGCGCCGCCTACCTCGTCGCCAAGGCGATCAAGTCGGCAAAAGTGGTCGGTTTTGCCGACCTCGGCATGGAAGCCATTTACGAATTCGAGGTCAAGGACATGCCGGTCACCGTCGCCGTCGATTCGCAGGGCAGTTCGGTGCACATCACCGGGCCCAGGGAATGGCAGGCGAAGATCGGCAAGATCCCGGTCAAGGTCGCCTGAGGCCGGACCGGGACCGCGATCGCCGTCTCGCCAGCGCCGACTTTCATGATCGGTGTCTTCGATTCCGGCCTCGGCGGCCTGTCGGTGCTGGCGGCGCTGGTCGAAGCTCTGCCACAGGCGGACGTTATCTACTATGCCGACACGGCCCACGTCCCCTACGGCAGCAAAAGCGAGGCGCATATCCAGCGCCGCGTGCTGGCCATCGGCGAACACCTCGCGGGCCAGGGCTGCGGCCTGCTGGTGGTGGCCTGCAATACCGCCACGGCCGCCGCGGTGCAGGCCCTGCGCGCCGCGCATCCGGGCATCCCGGTGGTCGGCGTCGAACCCGGCATCAAGCCGGCGGCGCAGGAAACCCGGAGCGGCCGGATCGCGGTGCTCACCACTGAGGCGACTGCCGGCAGCCGGCGCCTGAAAAACCTGATCCGCGACCACGCGGGCGGTGTCGAAGTCTTTGTCGAACCGTGCCCCGGCTGGGCCACGCACGTCGAAATGCTGCAACTGGATGACCCGGCCCTGGCGACCGACGTCCGCGCCCGCATCGATCCGCTACTGGAACGGGGCGTAGACCGCATCGTACTGGGCTGCACGCATTACAGCTTTCTTGCGCCGCTGCTGGGACGGGTGATCGGGACGCGCGCGCAACTGGTCGATGTCGCCGAGGCCGTCGCGCGGCAGACACGGCGCCTGGCGGCGGATCGCGCGCACGGGTCGGGGCGCCTGCTCCTGCAGGCTTCGGCACATCCCGAGCGCCTGCACGCCGCTTTGCCCCGCCTGCGTCTCGGTCACATCGCCGCTCGCGTGGCCTGAACGCCGGCGCTCGCGGCCGTAACTGCGCTTCGCGCTCGCCGGAACCAGCCGTTGCCCGCGCCAGCCGCCGGACAATGAAGTTCAGCCTACCGCATCGCCGAACGTCACCACGCGGTTCCGGCCGTTCTGTTTGGCCAGATAGAGCGCCTCGTCCGCGCGTCTGATCAGGCCTTCTGCCGTGTTTGAATGCAAGGGCGTCACGGCGATGCCGATCGAGGTCGTGACCCGGATCCGATGGTCGCCAAACACGACCACCGTGCCTCCCAACTGCCGCAACAGATGTTCGCCGCGTTCCCGCGCGATATCCCCCGGCATTTTCGGCAACACGAGCAGGAATTCCTCGCCACCGTAGCGACAGACGATGTCCTCCGCGCGCGCACTTTCCTGCAGCAGCCGCGCCAACACACGCAACACCTCGTCGCCGGCCTGGTGGCCATAGGTGTCGTTTATCGCCTTGAAATGATCGATATCGAGCAGCAACATGGAAAGCGGCGTGTTTTCGCGCTTGCAACGGGCGATTTCGCGCTCCAGGGTACCGTCCAGGTAGCGGCGGTTGAACAGGCCGGTGAGCGAATCGCGATTGGCCTGCTCGCGCAGCATTTCCTGCAGATCGTGGATCGTTCTGATCTGCTCGTGCAACGCGCCGTTTGCGTCTTCGAGGATCTGCTTTTGCGCGGCAACCGCACCCTGCACCTCCTGCAAGCGGCGGATATAGGAAAAGAACTCGACCCCCATCAGGGAGAGATAGATGGCCAGGCCGGTTATGGACGCCAGCGTCACCAGTCCGTCGGTATCGGTGGATACCCGGAAGGCGATCACCGTGGTGGACGCCAGGGCACCGCACAAGATCGCCGCCGGACAGATCAGGACACCCGGCAGTCCGCGCATGATGGTGTGATTGAGCAGCGTCGCAAGGAACAGTGCGACGCTGATCCAAAGCGGAAAAGCGAGACCCGCAGCCCAGGCGCCGGACATCAAGGCATCGACGATCAGGTTGTCGAGTTCGGCTTTCTCGGGCTGTGCGCAACGCCGCGCACGCCACTGCATCAGGTGCGGATAGATGGCGAACTGCAGCACGAACGCGATCCAGAACAGCGCGCCGGGGCTGCGCGGAAGCACGTGCAGGGCAATCGGTATCGCTATCAAGGCAAAGGCGGCGACCCGCACCCGGTAGCTGTTCACAGCAACCCAATGGTGTGTTCGTTCGAAATCCAGCGCTACGGCACTCACATCCGATCCTTCGTCAAAAAGCCCTGCCGCGATCCGGCGACGCTGGCTACCCATCAACCCCGCGCGACGCGGATCACCCCCGGCACCTCATGCAACAAGGATAGCACCCTTGCCAGAATTCCCGTGCCCGGCAATTCGACGACGAAACCCATGCGCGCGATGCCGCCGCGCGACTGTGTCCGCACCGCCGTGACATTGATCCGCTCGCGCGACAGGATGTCGGAAATGTCGCGCAGCAAGCCCTGCCGGTCGGCGGCATCCACCACCAGGTCGATCGGATAGACCGCACCGGCCTGCTCTCCCCATTCGGCACCGATTACCCGCTCTGGATTCCGGGCCGCCATGTTGCGGTAGTTAACGCACTCCACGCGATGGATCGAGATGCCCTTGCCGCGCGTGACGAAGCCGGTGATCGCGTCGGGCGGCATCGGCTTGCAGCACTTGCCCATCTGCGTCAACAGCTTGTCCACGCCCACCACCAGGATGCGACTGCCGCCGGCACGGCTCTTGCGCATGGGGATTTCCGGCTCCGGCGGCAGGGGCGCCGTGCCGCCGCGCAGCGCCGTGTCGATTGCCCGCATGCCGACTTCGCCACGCGCGGCGGCAAGGAACAGCGCCTCGGCGGACTTCAGCCCGAGCTTGGCGGCCAGTTCGTCCAGGTTGGCCTGGCTCTGCCCCTCGCGCTGCAATTCGCGAGTGACGAGCCCGCGCCCCTGGGCCAGCAGTTCCGCTTCGTCCTGCGCGGCAAACCATTGCTTGACCTTCGATCGCGCGCGCGACGTGACGAGATAGCCCTGTGCCGGATTGAGCCAGTCGCGCGACGGACCGCCGCTTCTGGTGGCGACGATTTCCACGCGCTGGCCGTTCTGCAGGGGGGTATTCAGCGAAACCATGTGGCCGTCGACCTTCGCCCCGCGACAGCGATGGCCGAGGTCGGTATGCAGCCGATAGGCGAAATCCAGCGACGTGGCGCCGCGCGGCAGGTCGATCACCTTGCCCTGCGGCGTCAGCACGTAAATCGTGTCATCTAGCGCGGCACGCTTGAACTGCTGCACCCATTCGGCGGAATCGGCGATTTCGTCGCGCCACGAGAGCAGCTGCCGCAACCAGGAAATCTTGTCCTCATAGGCGCCGCCGGCCTTCGCCGAACTACCCGCCTCCTTGTAGCGCCAATGTGCCGCCACGCCCAGTTCGGCATGCTCGTGCATCTCGCGGGTACGGATCTGTACCTCCAGAGAGCGGCCGCCCTCGTCTTCGACGGCGGTATGCAGCGAGCGGTAGAAATTGCCCTTGGGATGGGAAATGTAGTCGTCGAATTCGCCATGGATCGGCTGCCACAGGTGATGCACGATGCCCAGCGCCGTGTAGCAGTCCTTGATGTCATCGACGATGATGCGCACCGCACGCACGTCGTAGACTTTCTCGAAGTCGATGTCCTTGCCGCGCATCTTGTTCCAGATGCTGTAGATGTGCTTCGGCCGGCCATAGACTTCGGCG
>Ga0073904_10003319_pt1 | contig 12126 bp, 8 predicted proteins | sample KloWWTrecipitate_FD_66668 | JGI IMG/M metagenome (GOLD analysis project Ga0073904, IMG submission 66668) | Active sludge microbial communities from Klosterneuburg, Austria, studying microevolution and ecology of nitrifiers - Klosterneuburg... | ecosystem: Engineered > WWTP > Aerobic digester >...
GGGCGGAGGGAGCGCGGCCGAGCACGAAGAACGGCTCGGCCTCTCCGAGGTGCCGGGGCGCGCGCAGCGCTTCGAGGCGAGCAGCGCGGCCGACGAGCGAGTCCTCAGCCGCGCCGTCTCCGCGCTCGCGACGGAGCTCCACACCGAGCGCGAGGCCACGGCCGGCTTCCGCTATCGGCAGAGCATCGTCGACCAGGTCGTGGGCGTGCAGTGGGACTCGATCCGCGCCCACGCGAAGCTCGACGGCGAGGTGCTCTTCTACAACCAGATCAGCACCAACGGCGTAGCGGGTGACTACACCGGGCGAACGCGCCGCTTGCAGTACGACGTGGCGCCCGTGGCGATGGTGGGCGCGCGCCTCATCGTCGCCTTCGATTGGCTCCATCTGCAGAACGCCGCCAGCTTGAACGGGGCGTTCACCACCGATCGCCTCTTCGGCGCCAACGGCACGATCCAGAGCTCGGGGTCCCTCGGCGAGCGGCTCGGCCTCACCGGCTTCGCGAGCGACATCCTCGACATCGGCGCCGGGCTCGTGGGCATTCGTACACGGCTGAAGAACGCCACGTTTACCGCAGGACAAGTCCGTGAAATTGCGGTCGATCCTACGACCGGGCAGGACACCGGCGAGGTGAGCCGCGCGCCGCTACGCCTCTCGTTCACGCAGCTCGACATCGGCTATGACATCGCCGGTCACCTGCCGCCGGAGGCCGTGGGGCGACTGTGGATCGAGGAGGCGGTCCTCGGCTTTCGCTACATGAGCTACCGGCTGCCGCGCATACTCTACGAGCTGAAGGACGTGGCGCCGCCGGGCTCGGAGGGCCAAAACTTCAAGTTCGATCGCGAGAGCCCCGCCCAACAGCTCACGACCCAGTACTACATGGGCGGCGGCACGTTCCGCTTTGGCCAGGGCGAGGGGCGCATGGTGTCGCTGTTCGGCGATCTCGGCTTCTACGGGGGCGCTGGGCCGTCGCGGTATTTCTTCGCGAACCTGAACGTCGAGAAGCCCACGGTGATCGTGCTCGACGGCTCGGCCGGGCTCGGCGGGCGACTCCGCCTCACGCCGCGTCGCAGCCGCCTGCGCGTGCTGCTCGAGCTGCAATACCACGCCGAGATCTTCTACCAGACGGTGATCTCGGGGCTGCGCGCCACCGAGAGCGACAAGGGCACGACCTACACCGTGGACAAGAAGGTCGAGCTCGGAGGCACGGATCTCTTCCACGGGCCGCGGCTCCAGCTCGTCGGCGTGTTCTAACAGCCCGTTGATTTGCTCCCGTCCCGTCTCGTCTGTCGCGACGCGCCTCGTCGCCTCGTCGCCTCGCTGCGGCGCAGGCTCGAGGCGGGCGTCCTGCGTTCCCGCACGCCCGCGTCGAGGCTCGCGCGAGGGGCGAGCCCGTCACCGAGGCCGGTGAGTCTCGTAGAGCGCGTCGCGCCACGTCACCAGATCGGCGTACCGCGCCGAGAGCCCGGGGTCGGTGAAGCTGCGCCGGCTGGCGTGGCCGAGGCGGAGCCCGAACGCCGGCGGCTCGACGAACGCGAGCGCCTGCGCCATCGCGATGTCGGCGAAGGTGAGCTCGCCGAGCAGGGTGCGGGGCGCCTTCGGTGCGGTCGGTGAGGCCTCGGGGGGCGGCGCCGCCGCGAGCGCCTCGCGGAGGGCGTCGAGGCAGCGCGCGAGCTCGGACGCGTGCGGCTCGCGGGCCGCGCCACACACGCCGTACTTCGCGAGGGTGCGCTTCACCCCTGCGCGGCCGAGCGCGCCCGCGAGCGGGCCGAGCGGGCGCCGCACGGCCCTCGGGACCATCTCCCTCAGCGCCTCGCTGTCGTCCAGCATGCGCAGCAGCGAGAGGCCTCGGCCCGCGGCGAGCGCGCGCTCCGAAAGATCAACAAGATTGATCATTTCAGCCTCTCGCTCGGGCGGGAAGAGGCGAGGGCCCGCGCCCTGCGTGTCGGCCCAGCGCGCGATGGCGAGCGAGTCGGTGAGCACGACGCCGTCGTCTCGCGTGAGCACGGGCACCGTCACCGCGCCGGTGAACCGCCGCGTCTTGAGGCGCAGCGCGGGCTCCCCAAGGAGCGGCGTGTAGCCGCGGAAGCGGAACCGGACGCGCCGCGCGTCGAGCGCGAACCGCGCCTTCTCCGTCCAGGGTGAGTAGACGAGCCCGAGCAGTTCGACCATGCGGTGGTTGTATCACCCCGCAGCGCGGGCGCCGGCTACCGGGCGTCTGGAGCCCCGCCCGCGTCCGCCGCGCCCGAGCCGACGGGCACGAGCGAAGCATGTTCGCCCGCGCGCACCACGAGCGCACGCGCGCGGCCAAGCGATACGCGACGCGCGAGATCGACGCCAAAGTGGAGGTAGCCCGCGGCGCCCGGCGCGAGCGTGCGCGCGTTGTGGCCCTCGGGGGACTGGCGGAACGCCGCGCCCTCGGGGAGAGTCCATGCGCTCTCGAGCACCTCGCCGTCGTCGAGCACCACGTCCGCGACGACCTCGGGCTTGGTGTTCTTGAAGAACACGTCGGCCACGAGCGTGGTGTCGGGCGCGGCCGTGATCGAGACACGAAACGCACACGCGTCGCGCGGCCGGAAGATCTCGGCGACCATCGCGCTGGCGGCGTCGAGCTCCTTCTTGCTGCAAGGGGGGTGGTTGGCGGCCGGGGCCAGTGTGCCCACACCCTCGAGCGTGGTGCTCGCCGCGGGCCACTTGGCCAGCTCCGTGAGCACCTGGGCGCGGTGGTGCCGGAGGATCCGCTCGCCCCACTCGGTGCGTCGCGCGACGCGCGGATCGGCCCAGCCCACGAGGGCGGCGAGCGAGCTCGTCTGCCTCGTGAGCTCACCCGTGAGCTTCGCCTGCCCGAACCCGCGCACGTTCGCGTCGACGAGGTGCGCGTCGAGCGCGGCGTTGCGGAGCGCGCGAGTCGCGGCCGGCAGCTCGGCGCCGAGGCGCGCCTCGACCTCGGCGTGGGGCAGCAGCGCACACGCGACCTTGTGCTCCTCGCGACGGCCCTCGAAGAGCCCGCGCGGCGACAGCGCCACGGGCACCTTCGCGCCGAGGGCCGAGACGACGAACACGCTCTTCGGGCCGAGGGTCACGAGCGGGACGGTGAACCCCACGTGCGCCGTGCCGGACGCCCCGGCGCGCGCGAGGTGCGCGTCGCCGAGGTCGACGTCGAGAGTCACCGTGGGGGTGGTGTATGCGCCGATGAGGCCGCTGAGCCCCTGCCGCACGCGAGCGGCCGTCTCGAAGTGGCAGACGAGCATGCCGACGGCGCCCTCCCCGAGTGGCCGCGGGGCGCCGAGGAGCTCTTCGTAGAGGCGCTCTGCGCGCGCCTCGGTGAGGGAGGGCCCGTAGCCCTCGCTCGCGGGGGCGAAGCTCGGCCGCCTTTGCTCGCTCGCCTTCGGCGTGGTGGGCGGCGTCGCGGTGTCGGGGGTGGCCTCGAAGCGGAGCTCGGGCGAGAGCGCGCCCGGATCGACGGCGACGGGGTCGCCCGCCCCACCGTCGAACCGAACGTTGCGGCGACCGAGGGGAGAGCAGCCGCGGCACCCCGGGAGGCCGAGCGCGAGCGCGACGAGCGCGACGAGCGCGACGAGGCCCGCGGGGCGAGCCCACGGCCGCGCGCGCCCCCGCGACGCGCTCAAAGCCAGCCGTGCTCGAGGTACCACTTGGCGGTGAGGCGAGTGCCCTCGGGCCAACGCACTTCGGGCTCCCATCCGAGCGCAGCGCGCGTGGCCGCGGCGTCGCACACGAAGTGGTTCTCGAGCATGGCGACCTTCTCCCGCGTGAGCATCACCGGCTTCTTCGCGGCCTTCCCGTAGGCCTCCACGAAGAACGCCGCCGCGCGCATCACGCCGAAGGGGACGCCGGCTCGCATGAGCGCGCGCTGGTCGAGGGCGTCTTCGATCTTCATCATCGAGGCGCGCTGCTCCCACACGTCGCCGTCCGCGACGAAGTAGATGGATCCGCTGGGCACCTCGGCGTCGAGCGCGCGAATGCACGCCTCCGCGCAGTCCGGCCCGTACACGAAGGTGTACTTCGTGGTGCCGTCGCCGGTGAGCGGGAGCACCCGACGTTTCACCGCGCGGAACGCCTCGAGCAGCTCGTTGTCGCGAGGACCGTAGATGGCGGTGGGCCGCAGGATGGTGATGGGCAGCTCGTCCTTCAGCGCGAGGCAGGCCTTCTCGGCGGCGAGCTTGGAGCGCCCGTACTCGGTGCAGGGCTCTTCTTGCGCGAGCGACACAGGCTCGCCATCGCGCGAGGGGCCCGAGGCCTCGAGGCTCGAGACCTGCACGAACCGCCGCAGCGCGCCGCCCGCGCGAACGAGCTTGCGCGCCGCCTCGAGCAGGTTCTGGGTGCCCTGCACGTTCGTGGTGTGGAAGTCGGCCGCGGTGAGCGCCTTGACGACCCCGGCGGAGTGGACGATGGCGTCGACGCCGACGACCGCTTCTTCCACCCGCGCCGCGTCTTCCACGCTGCCCTCGGCGAACTCGATGCGCGCACGAGGCAGGGTCTCCAGGAATTTGCGGTTCGACGTGCGGCGCACGAGCACGCGCACGTCGTGGCCCGCCGTCGCGAGGCGCTCCGCGACGTGGCTCCCGAGAAACCCGCTCGCTCCGGTGACCAGGACCTTCATGGCGCCTCTCTAGCAAACTTCCGCGCTCGCGGCGCCCCGAGCGGCCGTCCACGTGACATTAGTCAATCAAGCTTACTGTCGCTTCACCACCGCGTAGAACGAGGCGGTCTTGCGCTTGAGGCGCACGAGGATCTGTCCGTCGCGCGCGGCCTCCTGCACGTGAACCGCCGTGGGGTCGGCGTGGCCGTCGACCTCGACGATGACGTCGCCCGCCTTCAGGCCGGCGCGATCGGCGGCCGAGCCCGGCACGAGGGCGGCCACGGCCGCGATGGGCTTGGGGCGAAGCCCGGCGGCCGCGGCCTGCTCGGCGGTGAGATCGCGCACGGTGAGGCCGAGGCCTGAGGGTGGCGTGGCGGGCCGCTGCATGGGGAGCGCGTCGGCGCGCGGCTCCGGGCGCGCCGCGAGGGTGATCTGGCTCGTGTAGCGCTTGCCCTCGCGGAGCACCTCGAGGGGCACCACCTTACCGACCTCGCGCGCGATGACCTCGCGGATGAGCTCACGCCCGTCGTGCACCGCCTTGCCGTCGACGGCGGCGATGACGTCGCCGGGCTTCAGGTTCGAGCGCTGCGCGGGGCCGTCGGGGTTGACGGAGTTGACGAGTGCGCCCGCGCCCGCGTCGAGACGCATCGCGGCCGCGAGCTCCGGGGTGAGGTCTTGAATGCCCACGCCGATCCACGCGCGCTCGACCTTGCCGGTGCGGAGGAGCTGCTCGGCCACGCGCCGCGCCATGTTCGACGGCACCGCGAAGCCGATTCCGCTGCCGCGGCCGACGATCATCGTGTTGACGCCGAGGACGCGCCCCTCGAGATCGCACAGCGGACCGCCCGAGTTGCCCGGGTTGATGCTCGCGTCGGTCTGGAGGTAGTCCTCGATGACGTTCATGCCGAGGCCGCCCCGCCCCTTCGCGCTGAGCACGCCCGTCGTGACGGAGTAGCCGAGGCCAAAGGGCGAACCGATCGCCACGACCCACTCGCCCACGCGCGCGGCGTCGGAGTCGGCGAAGCGCGCGGCGGGCAAGCCCTTCGCGTCGACCCGAATGACCGCGAGGTCGGTTCCCGGATCGCGTCCGACGAGCGTCGCTGGGAGGAAGCGCCCGTCGCGCAAGCGCACGCCGATCGACAGCGCGCTCTCGATGACGTGGTTGTTCGTGAGGATGGCGCCGTCGGGCGTGAAGACCACGCCGGAGCCCGTGCCCCGCGCGATGGGCGAGTCGCCGCCGCGGCCGAACAGCTTCATCACCGCGTCGGGCTCTTCCCTCGCGGTGACGTCGATCTGCACCACGCTCGGGCTCACGCGATCGGCGACCTGCACGAACGCGTCGGAGAGCTTGCGCGCCTCCGCCGGGGTCTGCGGCTGCTGTGCGGCCCTCTGCGCCTGCGGCACCTGCGGGGCATGCACGGGCGGGGCCGCGGGCGGGGCCGGTGCGCGCGGCTGCGCGTGGGCGGGCGACGCCGCGAGCAAGAGCGCGCACAGCGCGGTCGACGCGTGGACGGCGAGGTGTCGGAGGGCCATGGGCGCGATTGTCCCGCAGCGCGCGCGAGTTCGCCAGTTTAGCGCCGGCTAGCTACGCGACGGGCGCGCGGGTACCGTAGCGCGATGCGAGACCTCGAAGGCAAGACCTACTTCGTGACGGGTGGCAACACGGGCCTCGGCAAGGCCACGGTGTTCGCGCTCGCGCGGCGCGGCGGTGAGGTCGTGCTCGCCTCGCGGTCCCATGAGAAGGCCGCGGCCGTGCTCGCCGAGCTGCGCGCCGAGCTGCCGGAGGCGCAGGTCTCGCTCGCGTCGCTGGACCTCGCGTCGCTCCGCTCGGTCGAGCGGTGCGCGAAGACCTTCCTCGACTCGGGCAAGAAGCTCGACGTGCTCGTCAACAACGCGGGCCTCGCCGGCAGCACGGGCGCCACGGAGGACGGCTTCGAGATCACGACGGGCACGAACCACATCGGCCCCTTCTACCTCACCGAGTTGCTGTTGCCGCGGCTGCGCGAGGCGGGCGCGGCGCGCGTCGTCAACGTGGCCAGCGACTCACACCTCAGCGCCAAGGGCATCGACTGGTCCCACGTGACCCAGCCGCTGTCGTCGCCGCGGAAGGTACTTGCACTCTACAGTGAATCGAAGCTCATGAACGTGGTCCACGCGAGGGAGCTCGCGAAGCGCCTCGAGGGCACTGGCATCACGACCTACTCGCTGCACCCCGGGGTGGTCGCGTCCGACGTGTGGCGCGAGGTGCCGTGGCCGGTGCGGTCGATCATGAAGCTCTTCATGCTCACCAACGAGGAAGGCGCGCGGACACAGGTGCGTTGCGCGACCGATCCGGCCCTCGCGGGGTCTTCGGGCAAGTACTACAAGTCGGAGCGGGAGGCCCGCGTGAACCGGGCCGCGGAGGTCCCCGGCGTGGGCGAGGAGCTCTTCGCGCGCTCGAGCGAGCTCATCGCGGGGGCGCTCGCCCGCTGACGAGCTCCGCTCGGCGGCCTGGCGTGCAGCGGATTCGTTGACATTCTCGTCCTCACTGGCACTCTGAGAGTCTAGGCTACCAAGAGAGGAAGTTGGGATGCGTAAGCTCGTCCGCTGGATCGCCGTCTCCTCCGGGCTGACACTCGCCGGGGCGTGCGGCGGAAAGGTCGCCTCCGACACCCCCTCGCCGGCGCCCACGCAGCTGCCCGCGCCCCCGCCGAGCGGCTCGGTCCCACCCGTGACGCCCTCGGTCGACGCGAGCGCCGACGCGAGCGCCGACGCGAGGGTCGACGGGCCCGTGATCGTCGACGCGAGCACCGACTCGGGGGGGCTCCCGCCGGGCACGGCCGCCGTGGACGTGAACTCGGCGGCCCACACGCTCACGCCCGAGGGCCTGGCGTTCGAGACGCTGCCGAGCGCCGCGAACCCGCCGGGCGCCTTCAACGGACCGGGCGCCGGCAACAAGGCGTTCCTCGGCTTCGCGGGCCACGACGGCACGCCGCTCAGCGCGCTCGGGCCGATCGTGGTGCGGGCACGCCGTGACCAGGGCACGCCGTTCTTTTACCTGAACCTCCAGGTCGACTGCGACGGCGACGGGACCTGGAACGACGCCGTCGACGGCATCGTGGTGGTCGATCCCGAGGCGCTCCCCGGCCTGGCTTTGGACACCGGCGCGATGACCGACGTCGCGATCAACCCGGCCGATCCGGTCTTCAAGATCGTTGGCGCGGGCACGCCGCCGGGACCGCTGAAGTGCGGCCTGTTCTCGCACCTGAGCAGCACGCCGCTCCCGCTCACGAGCGCGCCGGCGGCGGCGCGACTCTGGAACGGCGACACCGGCGACAACGGGATGCCGCGGGGTGCCGTGATGCCCGCGATCTTGCTGGTGCTCGGGGACTCGAACAACCTCGCCGCACGCAAGGTGACCGTCGAGCGCGTCACCATCGGCAGCAAGGTGTACGACTTCAAGCCGTGAGCGCGACGCCGAGATCGCGCCTGGCGCACTTTGACATTACATCCTACCTATTTCGCGGACTTTTCGCGCCGCTCGCTTCTTGCCATTGGACGCCCATGAAGACTCGCTACGCGCTCGCCATCGCCCTCGCCGCCTCCATCGCCACGGCCCTCGCCGCGTGCGGGGGCACCACGAGCGTCGCGGACGACGGCGGCACCACGCCGGCGGACGCCAGCACCGACGCGACCTCCGCGACCGACGCACCCGACACGGCGCCGCCTCCCGTCGACGCCAGCCCGGTCGACGGCTCGCCCGAGGGTGGCGACGCGAGCACGTGCGTCCAAGCGCCCACGGTAGGGACGCCGTGCACGAGCGGCCAGAAGAGCTGCGACAAGATCGACGGCTGCTGCCTGCCCCAGGTCGTGTGCGACGCTACGAAGGGCACCTGGGAGCTGTTGCAGCTGCGGTGCCCCTGCCAGACCGTGCCGTGCGGCTCGAGCACGTGCCCGGGCACGCAGTACTGCCAAGCGCAGGCCTCAGGCGTCGACGGCGGCGGCACCTCGTACGCGTGCATGGACTACCCCAAGGCGTGCGAGCGACAGTGGACCTGCGCGTGCGTCCAGGCGAACGGGCCGGCGCGCTGCGCGGCGTCTCCCGCCAGGTGCGTCGAGCAGAGCGGTCGCCCCTTCCTGACCTGCGGCGGTCAGTAGGCGCGCGCGGGCCGACGGCGCTCGCCGGCAGGCAGGCCCGTGGAGCTCACCCGAGCGAACCTTCGAGGCGCGTGCACAAAGTCTCCAGAGCCTTCTGCCGGGCGTAGTGCTTGTCGTTGGCCTCGATGAGGGTCCACGGCGCGTACGAGGTGCTCGTGCGATCGATCATGTCGCACGCCGCGATCTCGTAGGCGTCCCATTTGTCGCGGTTGCGCCAGTCTTCGTCTGTGATCTTGAAGCGCTTGAACCGGGTGGTCTCGCGCTCCTTGAAGCGACGGAGCTGCTCGTCGTTGGTGACCGCGAGCCAGAACTTCACGACCACCACGCCGTGGGTCGAGAGCTGCAGCTCGAAGTCGTTGATCTCGCTGTAGGCGCGGCTCCACGCGCCCTGCGCGCAGAAGCCCTCGACCCGCTCGACGAGCACACGGCCGTACCACGAGCGGTCGTAGATGGTGAAGCGGCCGCGCCCGGGCAAGTGCCGCCAGAAGCGCCAGAGGTAGGGCTGCGCGCGCTCCTCTTGTGTGGGGGCCGCGACCTGGATCACCGAGTATTGCCGGGCGTCGAGCGCCGAGGTGATGCGGCGGATGGTGCCGCCCTTCCCGGCGGCGTCGTTGCCCTCGAAGACCAGGACGACCGAGCGATCGCCGAGACGGCGGCTCAGCGCGTTCAGGCGACCGAGCATCTTCGGGAGCCCCTTCTCGAAGCGCGCCTTGCCGAGACGCGTGCCTTGGTAATCCAAGGTCTGGAGAATGCGCACTCCGTCGACCGAGGGCAGGAGCGGCGGGACGTTCGCCGCATGGGGCTGGGCCTTGCCCTTCGGGACGGTCGCGCCGAGCCGCTCCCTCAGGCTCTTCAAGATCTGCGTCGCCACGGTGAGCGTTCGGTAGTTCGCGTCGGCGCCCTCGAGCACGATCCACGGCGCATCGCCGGTGCTGGTCTGGCGGAGAACGCGCTCCGAGACCTTCGCGAACCGGTCGTAGCGCGCGAGGTTCTTCCAGTCGGTCTTGGTCACGCGCCAGCGCGTGGCCTTGCTCTTGGCGAGGGCCTTGAGTCGCTTCTTCTGTGCATCCTTCGAGAGGTGAAACCAGAACTTGAGGACGAGGGCGCCCTCGTCGCAGAGCATGCGCTCGAAGCGGTTGATGCGACCGATCTCGACGTCGAGCGCCTCGCTCGAGAGTCTGGAGGTGGCGCGCCCCACGATGGGCTGGGTGTACCAATTGCCAAACAGCACGCCGATCTTGCCTTTGGGCGGGAGCGCGCGCCAGTAGCGCCACATGAGCGGCCGCGCGCTCTCTTCTTCGGTGGGCGGCCCGAAGGCGTGGTTCTGAATGTGCCGTGTGTCCATCCACTCGTTCAGCAGGTTCACGGTCTCGCCCTTGCCCGCACCGTCGACCCCATTGATGAGGATAATCACCGGGAAGGTGTGCTTCTCGATGAGGTCGTACTGGGCGTCGAGGAGGTCGGCGCGGAGGGTGGCCGCGCGCTTCTTGAAGGTGGCGTCGTCGATGGCGTGACCGAGCTCGGCTGATTCGAACATAAGCCGAGGATAGCCACTTTCGCGGGCCACGACCGCGGTTCAAGTGCGCAGAAACTGCGCCTCTGCGGCTCACCGCGCGAGCAGCCACCCGATCGCGACAAGGAGGAAGAGGGCGGCGATCCCGAGCGCCAGCCCGATCGGGGCCGCCTTGCCCGAAGGGACGGCGGACGGCGCGACCGGCGCGGACTCCGGCGATGGGGCGACCTCGACGCGCAGAGCGCGGACGGTGGATGGGCCCCTGACCATGTCGGAGGGGTCGTCGTCGTCCGCGCCGAGCTGCTCGAGGACCTGCGTCAGCCCGCGGAGGTCGGGGGCCCGCTCGGCGGGCGTCCGCGCGAGGCCCCGATCGAGCGCCTCGCGGAGCGCGGCCGGCGCGTGCTTGAGCCTCGCCGTGGAGGGGAGAGTCTGCGTGCAGAGCATCAGGATGAGCGTGCCCAACGTGGGGGCGTTGGCGTACGGGTTCTTCCCCGACAGCGCCTCGAGCAGCGTCACCGAGAAGCTCCACACGTCGGTGGCGGGGGTGAGCACGACGGCCCGCCGCGCCTGCTCGGGCGACATGCAGCGGGCCGCGGGCTCCGGCGGCGCGTCCGCGAGCTGCACGCCCTCGGCCTCGTCTCCCGCGATGACGGCCGGCTCGGCGTGGAAGAGCCCACCGAGGCGCGCCGTCGCCCCTGCCCCGAGGTAGACGACCTCGGGGCTCACGTGGCCATGCACGAGCCCGCGGGCGTGGAGCGGCGCGAGCGCAGCGGCGACCGCGGAGAAGACCTTGTACGCGGCGGCGAGCTCGAGCGGCCCCTGCGCGAGGCGCGCGGCGAGGGTCACGTCAGCGCTCGCCTCGGTGGCGACGAAGGTCTGATCGCCGTCGACGCCGACGTCGAGCACGCCGAGCGACAGTGAGCTCTGCACCTCCCGCAGGGCGCGCGCGCGCGCCCTGCGCGCCTCCGCGCGGGGGCCGGTCGCGCCATCGAAGAGGGCGACCTCGCACGGGGTGCGGCCGCGCCGCGCGGCGTACAGCGTGCCGTGAGGCAGCGCGCGGAGCTCCGCCCCGAGGTCGTAGCGACCGCCGACGGTTCGGCCCGTGTACCCCACGGAGAGCGGCGCGTGCTCGCTCGACGGCGCCTCGTCGACGCGCGCCACGGCCGCGCGTGTGTGGACAGAGAGGGCCACGAGCTGGTCCGACCTGAGGATGGGCGGGCCCGCGAGCGGCTCGAGCTCGGCGGCCAACTGAGCGGCGTCTGCGAAGCGGGTCCCAAGATCGCGCGCGAGCGCCCTGTGGACCACCGCGGCCAGCGCCTCGGACACCCACGGCGCCGTGTCGCGGAGCGCAGGGACGCCGTTGCTCGTGAGCGCGATCGCCAGGGCGGGGAGGCTGACGTTCCGAGGGAAGGCGGGAGCCCCGTTCAGCGCGTAGTAGAGCACCATGCCGAGCCCCCACACGTCGGCCCTGTGGTCCACGAGCTTCGGCGACAGGAGCTGTTCTGGAGACATGTAGAGGGGCGAGCCGAGCGCCGATCGGGTGGAGGTGACCTCCGAAACGCCGGAGTCGACGAGCTTCGAGATGCCAAAATCGCAGACCTTCACGACGACGGCGTTGCCCTCCACGTCGAGGAAGATGTTCGCGGGCTTGAGGTCGCGGTGCACGATCCCGAGGGCGTGCGCCGCCGCCATGCCGCGGGCCGCATCGGCGACGATGCGCGCGGCCACGGGGGCCGGCAGCGGGCCCGTGCGCGCGAGGGTCTTCTCGAGGTCCTCGCCGCGCATGAGCTCCATCGCGAGGTAGCCGACGCCGAGGGCGTCGTCGACGCCTCCGTCCAGGACCGACACCACGTGACGGTGGCGAAGGCCCGCGGTGAT
>Ga0073904_10003320_pt1 | contig 12124 bp, 12 predicted proteins | sample KloWWTrecipitate_FD_66668 | JGI IMG/M metagenome (GOLD analysis project Ga0073904, IMG submission 66668) | Active sludge microbial communities from Klosterneuburg, Austria, studying microevolution and ecology of nitrifiers - Klosterneuburg... | ecosystem: Engineered > WWTP > Aerobic digester >...
GTGTTATCGCACGTCGGGCATCGTTTCATAGGTTTAATTTTGGAGTCAGTTATCGAAGTTCAATGTTACGGGGTTTGCGCAAGCAATGCTGCCGAACTTCGCCGCACTCCGCAACTTCTCAACTTCGTAACTTATACTCCGAACCGCTATACCAATTCAAGCTTGCTGAAGAAATACGCGATCTCGATCTGCGCATTTTCTTCAGAATCGGAGCCATGAACTGCGTTCTCGCCGATCGAGGTCGCAAAATCCTTGCGAAGCGTGCCTTCGGCAGCTTCGGCCGGATTCGTCGCACCCATAAGGTCGCGCCACGCCTTCACCGCACCGTCTTTCTCGAGCGCAAGCACAACGCACGGCCCGCTCGACATAAAATCGCAAAGTTCGTCATAAAAACCCTTGCCCGCGTGGACCGCATAAAATCCCTCTGCCTGTTTACGCGTCTGGTGTATAAGCTTCATCCCGCGGATCGCGAACCCTGCGTCCAAGATCCGCTGGACGATCGCGCCTTGCTTCCCTGCCCGAACTGCGTCGGGCTTGATGATCCCAAATGTTAAATTGCTCATTATATTAGAATTGTATTGAATTTAAGCTCGTATATAGCTTCCGTTTCTCTTCTGCTATTAAGCTCTTTAGAAGAATATCCGTCCACGCCATTCCGCGCAAATCAGCGAATCGCGATGCTTACCCGTTGTTCCTTGATTTCTACCAACTTCCCGAGGCGCCGCCGCCGATCTTCATCGGTAGCGGAATGCTGGGCATCATATTCCCGACCATATGGCGTGTAAAGAAGTTCCCACTCGCGGCCACTTTGATGTCTCTGCCCGGATTGCGTCCGGGCGAACTGCTGACGATCTCGCCGTTCGTAGGGACGTAGTTGATGATCTGCGAATTTCCTCTAAGCGATCCAACCGTCATCATCCCGACAAGCGGAGCCGGATTGATCGTGCTCGCCGGGATCCGCGTCAAAACGGACGAATATGCCGCAAGCCCGCCGCCAAGCGAATGACCCGAAAGATGGTGGATCCCGAACTCCCGCTGAAACCGGCGCGTGAGCGACAAGGCTTGCGTATATTGATGAGAATATCCGCCGAGGGCCTGGACGCCGTCATGAATAAAGTCCATAACAGAGTCGCTGCCGGCAAACGCAAGCACATAAAGTTCACGATTTTCGGGCTTCGTGAGGACAGCCTTAAAACCGGTCATACGCGTCGCTTCGTCAGCCAAAATAGACCAGATCGTTCCGTCCGGAAAGCTGAATCGATCGCCCGTAGCGCCATCATAGGCGATGTGGCAAACACCCTTTGTTTCGGCCATGGTCAAGGTGGACATAGTTACTCTTCTCCGGATGATATGGATCTGCAAAAACCTCAATTTAAGGACGGTATTTAGGATAGATTTTTGCCTAATAAATTTCAAAGATGGCCGAAAAATAGAACGCCCGGCAAGCGTGATGCCTGCCGGACGCGTAAGACCTGGACGGTCAAGCAGTTAGACCGATGCTGCGATCGCCTCGTCAAAGATCTGCAAAGCGACATCGACGTTTTCTTTTGTAAGGATCAGCGGCGGCGAGAATCGGATCGCGTTCGAGCCGCAGCCGAGGATGATAAGCCCGCGATTGTAGCATTCCATCTCGACCTTATCGCGAAGTTCCGCGTCTGCCTTCAGTGTCGTTTTATCCGTAACGAATTCGACGCCGAGCATCATTCCGAGCCCGCGCACGTCGCCAATGCAGTCGTACTTATCTTTGAGCTTGCTAAGGCCCGCTTCGAGATACGCGCCGACTTCGCGGCTGTTATCGACAAGCCCGCCTTTGAGCAGTCGGATCGTTGCCATCGCGGCTTCGAGAGCGACCGGATTGCCGCCGAATGTCGAAGCATGCGCTCCCTTGTGCCAGTTCATTACATCCGCACGCGCCGTGCAGGCGCCGATCGGCATTCCGGAACCGAGTCCCTTTGCCATACAGACGATATCGGCCTTCACGCCGTCGTAATGATCGAGAGCGAACATCTTGCCCGTGCGGCCCATACCGGACTGAACTTCGTCCACGATGAGCATAATGCCGTGCTCGTCACAGATGCGTCGAAGCTCTTTTACAAATGCTTTCGGAGCGGGAATATAACCGCCTTCGCCCTGTACGACCTCAAGCACGATGCCCGCGACCTCTTCCGGCGGCGTCGTGGTTTGAAAGACACGATCTTCGAGCCAGCTAATGACGTCGCGCGTGATGGTCGCTTCGTCCGTCGGCATATTCGTCGCAAAATGGCGGAATTTGTTCGGGTACGGAATGTGGACGACATCTAGCGGCTGACGCATAAATCCAAGCCGCTGTGCGCGTTTTGACGACGTCAGCGAAAGTGCTCCGAGCGTTCTGCCGTGGAACGAACCATAGAAGGACACGAACTTCTGCCGCTTCGTGTGATACATCGCAACCTTCAAGGCGGTTTCGACGGCTTCTGCGCCGCTATTCGCAAAGTGCGTGCGGGTCGGGCCTTCGATCGGGACGATGTCTTCCAGCATCTTGCCGAGTTCGGGCATCTGGCGATAGAAATAATCGGTTCCGCAGAAATGTATGAACTCATTCACCTGCTTCGTGATCGCCGCAACGACCTCCGGATGGCAATGGCCGGTCGAGCAAACGGCGACTCCGGCGTTGCAGTCCAGAAAAAGGTTTCCGTCAGGGTCTGTAACCCAAACACCTTGGGCGTGATCGACAACAAGCTTGTAATCCGGTCGCGGATAGCTCGGCGTAACATAACGCGCATCGGCGTCGATGATCTCCCGGGACTTTGGTCCCGGGAGATCGGTCTTAATGTGTGGTTTCTGTAATTCGGTTGACGGCTTCATTATCTTGATCTCCTGAAAAAAGCGTGTGCGCCGCACGTATAGCGCGGACGTCTCCAATGGTTCACCGACGCGACGCGACGGTCTTGCAAGTCGAGTTTTCGAGAATTAATCGCCGCCAAAGAGATTGGCGCGTTGCCTAGAGGGCCTAAGCTTGGCAATGGAACGCGAAGTCATAGATAGGAACAATATAGCAGAAGCCCGCGAAAGAGGGAAAAGCAGGCGAGCGGGAGACGCATCGTTTTGAGACGCTGCACCGGCGTGAAAGAATAGAGCTATGTCAACACCTGCACACGCTGCGAACCGGCTCATCAACGAAACTTCACCTTATCTGCTTCAACACGCCCATAACCCCGTGGATTGGTATCCGTGGGGCGAAGAAGCGTTCGAGAAGGCGAAGGCTGAGGACAAGCCATTGCTCGTGAGCATTGGCTATTCGGCGTGCCACTGGTGTCACGTAATGGAGCACGAATCCTTCGAGGATGCCGAGACCGCGAAGCTGATGAACGAGAACTTCGTGAACATCAAGGTCGATATGGAAGAGCGGCCTGATGTTGACCAGATCTATATGAGCTTCGTTCAGATGACGACAGGACGCGGCGGTTGGCCGATGAATGTCTTTATAACGCCCGATAAACGCCCGTTCTTCGGCGGCACATACTTCCCGTCCTCGCCGCGATACGGAATGCCGTCGTGGCGGCAGATCTTAACGAGCATTGCCGAAGCCTACAAAGAGAAGCGCGATGAGATCGAACATTCTGCGAACGAGATCATCGGTGAGCTGCGTCGGCTCTCGATCGTCAGCGAAGGCGCTTCGCTCTCGCCGGAGGTCCTTGACAACGCGTTCAAATCATTCGAACGGAGTTTCGACGCCAAGAATGGCGGATTCGGCGGCGCGCCGAAATTCCCGCAAGCGATGTCGCTTGAGTTCCTTCTCCGCCGCGATCACGCAGGCCGCGACAAGAAGGCTCTTGAGATGACAATGCTCACGCTCGACAAGATGGCGTTCGGCGGCATTTACGATCAGCTCGGCGGAGGCTTTCACCGATACTCTGTGGACGATGTTTGGCTTGTGCCGCATTTCGAGAAAATGCTCTATGACAACGCCCAGCTTGCACGGGTTTATCTCCACGCCTTTCAGGTTTCGGGCAATGAAGAATATCGCCGGATCGCGACCGAGACGCTCGATTATGTCCTGCGTGAGATGACCGACGAGAGCGGCGGTTTCTATTCGAGCCAGGATGCGGACAGCGAAGGCGAAGAAGGAAAATTCTTTGTCTGGAGCGAGAGCGAGATCGACGAGGCGTTGGGCGCGGACGCACACGCATTCAAGTTCTTCTTCGACGTTTCAAAGGATGGGAATTTCGAGGGAAAGAATATTCTGAATCGCCCGCGCACGATCGACTCCGCGGCATCTGCCTTGAAGATCGAGCCGTTCGAGATGTTCTCGCTGCTTGAGAACGCCAAGCGGAAGCTATTCGAGCTGCGCGATGCTCGTATAAAACCGCATCGCGACGAAAAGGTGCTCGCGTCGTGGAACGGTCTTATGCTCGCCGCCTTCGCGGACGCGGCGGGCGTCCTAAGAGACGAGACTTATCTCGCGGCCGCCGAGAAGAATGCGAAATTTCTGCTCGATCAAATGCTGACCGGCGACGGTCGGCTCTACCGATCTTGGAAAGCCGGCGAGGCAAAGCTGAACGGTTATTTGGACGACTATGCGAATGTCGCGGACGGCCTTTTAGCTCTCTATCGGACGACGGGAAAGGTCGAGTATTTCAACAGCGCGAAGGCTTTGTGCGATCAGATGATCGAACACTTTTGGGATCAGGATGCGGGCGGATTTTTCTACACGTCGAACGATCACGAAGAGTTGGTCGTCCGTTCGAAAGACTTCACGGACAATGCAACGCCGTCGGGAAATTCCGCCGCCGCCGACGTTCTGCTTTGCGTCGCGAAGCTGATCGGAGACGAGCGTTACGAAAGGTTTGCCGTAGCGACGCTTCGGCTTGCCGCAAGACAGATCGCACGCTATCCGCAAGGCTTCGGGCGCGCTCTCTCAGACCTTGAGTTCCAGCTGCACAACGGCGGTGAACTCGCCGCCGTCGGACCAAAAGACAACGGGCTTGAGCGGGCGGCACTCGCCGCCTATTTGCCGACCACAACGGTCGCGATATCCGCCGACCCGATCGCCGATTCGGCCTCGGTACCGTTATTTACAGACCGCGGGGACGCCGCCGAAGCGAGAGCGTTCCTTTGCGAGAATTTTGTGTGCTCTCGTCCCGCGACGACCGCCGAGGAATTGCGCGAAATGCTCGCCCAACAGAGAAAAGGCTCGAATGTCTAGAACAGTCGAGCCTATTCAAAGAAAGTAACGAACTGATCCGTTAACTATTTCTTCTCGTCTTTTGCGTTTGCGGCCGGTGCGTTAGCAGCCGGCTTCACTTCTTTAGCAGCATTAGCCATCGAGTTAGCAGCGTTTCCGACGGTGTTAGCAGCGTGGTTAGCAGCATTTGCCATCTGGTTCGCAGCGTTTGCCATTGCGTTAGCAGCGTTTGCCATTGCAGCGTTAGCTGAATTCATTGCGTTTGCCACAGTTTTGTTAGCTGCGGTATTCGTGGCTGCTTCTCCGCAGGCCATTCCAAGAGCACCCATAGCCAGAACGGCCGAAAGAGCGATCACTTTTTTCATAACAATTGACTCTCCTGTCTTCTTCAAAGATTAGATCTAATTTTTTCAAAGGCTGCGAACCTTTCGGCCCGAGTTTGAAATGTCCCGGTAAAACTTTGATTTAGGGAACATTCGACAATATATGCAGGTCGGGGCGACAAGTCAACCCCAAAAAGTGTTTTTCAACAAACTTTTAACAAGGAAAAAGGGCACGTTTCCCGAAAGCTCGGGAAGCGTACCCTTCGAATGTTTGCCTACGCGGGGCATTTTCAGCCCCGATAAGGAAAACTATTTCTTCTCTTCTACTTTCTTGTCGGCAGCCTTGTTAGCTGCTGAGTTTGCAGGCTCGACCTTAGCGTTCGAGTTAGCCTTCTCGGTGTTAGCAGCCGAGTTGCTGTGCGCGGCGTTCGAGTTCGAGACAACGGCGTTCGAGTTCGAAACTGCTGAGTTCGCATTCGAAGCGCTCGAGTTAACTGCGTTCACGTTCGACGCATTGGTGTTGTGGTTGGCATTGTTAGCCGTGTTGTTGGCAGCCGGTGCTCCGCAGGCAAAGCCGAGAGCGGAAAGACCGAGAACTGCTGAAAGTGCAATTGCTTTTGTCATTTTAATTAAGACTCCTATCTATTTCTCAAAGATTGATTACCCTTGCAAGGTAAACCGGTCGATCAAACACGACCTATTGCTCCAAAACTCTTTCTTTTTTAGAGCAAAGGTAACGATAAGAATCTGCGAAGCGTTTGTCAACCTAAATATCGATAAAAACAGGAGTTTTTGAAAATAATTTTCAGCCCGCTCCCGGCCAAAAAATACCGAATTCGGCGATCCCGGCGAGCTCGCCCGATGAACCGCCGAAAAGGCCGCAAGTCCCTCGATCCAAGTTTGCCCGATCGATGCGGATATAATGCCGTCTTATGTTAGATTTATTCAATGACAAGCGTTTCATTTTACGGCGGTGTCGGAACCGTTACAGGTTCGAAATATCTTCTACAACACAACGGAAAAAAGGTTCTTGTTGACTGCGGTTTGTTCCAGGGATTGAAGGAACTGCGTGAACGAAATTGGCAGCCGCTTCCCTTCGACCCGCAGGAACTCGACGCCATCATCATCACGCACGCGCATATCGACCACACAGGCTTCCTGCCGCGCGTCGTCAAACTCGGATTCAAAGGCCCTGTCATCACCACAAAACCGACCGGCGACCTGATGCGGATCCTTCTCACCGATTCCGCACGCCTGCAGGAAGAAGAAGCCGATTACCGCAATCGCCACGCGCTCACCTCTCACGCGCCGGCGCTGCCGCTTTACGACGAGGATGACGCTCGTGCCGCGCTCGACCTCTTGCAACTGGTGCATAACGACGCGAAGCCGGTAGATGTCTGCGACGATGTGAAAGCAAGTTTCCTCGTCGCCGGCCACATTATGGGATCAAGCCTCGTGCTCGTCGAGCTTGAGAACGCGCGACCCGATGGAAACTCCGTCAGGTTCCTTTTCTCAGGCGATCTAGGCCACTACGACACGCCGATCCTAAAGGATCCCGCAACGCCGCCTGCGTGCGACTATATGATGTGCGAATCGACCTACGGCGACCGCCTGCACGCTGACGTCGATCCCGGCGAAAAGTTGGCAAAGATCATCAACGAAGCGATCCATCGAAAAGGCCCGATCCTTATTCCCGCTTTCGCTGTCGGACGAACTCAGGAGATCCTTTATCTGATACGCGAACTCGAAGACGCAGGAAAGATTCCAGTACTGCCCGTCGTCGTCGATTCGCCGATGGCGAATCAAGCTACGCAAGTTTACAACCGCTTCGCTGAGGAGCACGACGAAGAGTACACGTCGATCCTCGCCTCAAAGCGTCATCCGTTGCGTACAGGCGCGATGCAGACCGCATCGACGCGGGACGAATCAAAGCGGATCAACGATATGCGCGGCCCGCGCATCATCATCTCGGCATCCGGGATGATCTCCGGCGGCCGCGTACTCCACCACGCGATACGCATATTGCCCAACGAAAATGCGACCGTCGTCTTCGTCGGTTATCAGGCCGCCGGGACAACCGGACGCCGCGTCCAAGATGGCGAACGAGAGGTCCGCATCATGAAGACACAAGTAAAGGTCAACTGTACGGTCGAGAGCATCGACGGTTTCTCCGCTCACGCCGATTGGCAAGGCGTGCTCAAGTGGCTTTCGGGGTTGCCGTCCGCACCGAAGACGATCTTCACCACTCACGGCGAACCCGAAGCCGCCGCTGCGATGGCAAAGCACATTCACGACAAATTCGGCTGGAACGCCGTCGTGCCCGAATTCGGTTCGACCGTCGAATTGACTTGAAGTTTGCGTTATCGGACAGGATCCATGCGCTATTTATTCATATCTAAGGCACTCGATCGGATCGAGCTTCGCGGCCTTTCTCGCAGGCAGTACGCCGAAGATCAGCCCGACGCCGATCGAGGTTGCGATTCCCGTAATGATCGCCCACAACGGCACTTGTGCGGGCAGCGACGGGACAAGGAGCAATATGAGCGTGCTTATTCCGATCGCGAGCACGATGCCGATCACACCGCCGAAGAAAGTCAGCGTCATCGCTTCTAGAAGAAATTGCAGCACGATCGCCGAACGCGTCGCGCCCAATGCTTTTCTGATGCCGATCTCTTTTGTCCGTTCCGTCACCGAAACGAGCATAATATTCATAACGCCGATCCCACCGACGAGCAAGCCCAAGCACGAGATCGCGATCGCCGCGATGCCGACGCCTCCGATGATGCCGTCAAATTGTGCGATCATATCGTCGGCGGTCTTTATATCAAAATTATTCGGTTCGCCCGATTTTAGGCCCCGGCGTTTCCGCAGAATGCTTTCGATATCGCCGACGGCAAGCGCGAGTTCGCCTGATTTGACCTGCACGATAATGCGTTCTTCTTCCCTTTCCGGAGCAACCTTGCGAGCGGTTCGATACGGCATCAGGACCTTGCGGTCCTCCGGATTCTCGCCGAGAAATGCGGCCTTCCGCTTTTCGATCACGCCGATGATCTCCCAGGTCGCGCCGTTCATCCGGACGACCTTCCCCACCGCTTCTTCTTCGCGGTCCGGGAACAGGGCCTCGGCGCAATTTACGCCGATAACAAGCACGTTTCGCCGCTGAACGTTGTCCGATTCCGTAATAAAACGGCCGGCTTTCAGGACAAGATTCGAGAGCTGCGAGTAGTTCGGTTCGACGCCGTCCGTCAGCGCCCAGCGATAGTTTTTCCCTTCGTAAACAAGGTTGTCGTTAAAGTTTCCGTTGAACGATCCGATATTCGGCGCGATCCTTGTAAGATCGTTGACCGACGAGGATTGAGCAAAGATCGCATCGGCGTCGGCGTCCGTAAGCGGACGGCGATTCCTTTCGTCGCGGCTCGGTTCATCAAGACCCGAAGAAAGATGGTATAGGTGAATATTGTTGCTGCCGTAGTCCTCGACGATCGAAACGATCGAGTTCCGCATACCCGTCAGAAGCGAGGCGACAACGATCGCCGTGATGATCCCGACGACAATTCCGAGCACGGTCAGTGCAGATCTGAACTTGTGCGAAAGCACCGAGTCCAACGCCATCCGCAAAACTTCCCTTGGCAGTGATGTTGAAAGCCTCATATTCTTACGCCTGCGTCAACGCAACTATCGGATCGAGTTTCGACGCCTTCCACGCGGGATAAAGGCCTGCGACGAGCCCGATCGAACTCGAAACGGCGATCGACAGAATTATGTAGCCCGGCGTAATAGTCATCGTCATCCCCGCGATTATCGTTATCAACGCGACGATGCCGGTCGCCGCGAGCAGCCCGGTCAATCCACCGAAGATACAGAGCAGAGCCGATTCGATCAGGAACTGCAGCAGTATCTGCTTTCGCGACGCGCCTAGTGCCTTCCTTAAACCCACCTCGAATGTTCTCTCCGTTACCGAAACGAGCATAATATTCATCACAACGATGCCGCCGACGACCAGAATGATCATCGTTATCGGGACAACGACCGCCGCGATCGCCCCCGTGAATTGATCCATCTGAGAATTGAATTCGTCCGTATTTACAAGACTGAATGTGTCCTCTTCGCTGCCCGTAAGTTTTCGATAATTGCGAAGCAGGACGGTCGCTTCATCCATCGCGTCGGAGAATTTATCTTTGTCGAGCGAATTCGCATGAATCTGGACTCCGCCGTCGCGGCTAAATATCTGCAGGTGCAGCGAGATCGGGATATACATAAGGCGATCCATCGGCGAACCCATGAACGAGCCTCGCGCCTTTTCCACTCCGATCACCGTCAGCGGAACACCGCGCACCTTGACCACTTTACCTAGAGCCGAACCGACCGGAAAATATTTGTCCCGAATATCTGCGCCAAGGACAACGACCGGTGCCGATCTCTCGACCTCCTGAGCGGTAACAAAGCGTCCTTCGTCAAATTCTTTGCTCTCGATCTCTTGGATCTCAGGAGTTACGCCGCGGACGGAAACGGCCGGCATCTCGACGCCGTTCTGATCGAGATCCGCAGTGTCACCGACCTGTGCGCCGACATAGCTGCATGTTTGACAGTTCTCATGAATGTATTGAAACTCAGGCCACGTTACGCGTCGGTTGCGGCGGTTCTTCCGCTCGTATTCCTCATCGGACATCCTTCCGGTCGAGGCCATTCGCGTGATCATAAAATGCTCCGACCCCAAGACCTTCGAAACGCGGTCGATCACATACGTTTTGAGCCCTGAGATACTTGCCCCGACCACAACGACCGCCGCGACGCCGATGATGATGCCGATAAGCGTTAGGAACGCACGGAGTTTGTGTTCGAGAATGGATTTCACCGCGATCACAAATGCGTCGGTATAAAATGAGGTCAGTTCTCTCATAATTCTTCCGCTCGTGCCGGGCGAAACTTTGCGAAAAGGATCTTGTTCCAGCGGCAAATGCCTGAATTAAGAACGACACGCCCGCCCTCAAAGTTCCGACGAAAGATTCTTGATTTGACCCCGCAAATGGCGATAAGCGATCGTATGTTATAATTTGGCTTTGTTTTAATACCCTTAGTTTTCAAGGAGCTATTCCAAATTGAGTATCCTAGTCGATAAGAACACTCGCCTGCTTGTGCAGGGAATCACCGGTAAAGAAGGCACGTTCCATATGCTGCAGATGCGTGAATACGGAACGAATGTCGTCGCCGGCGTTACGCCCGGAAAAGGCGGGACCACACACGAAGGTGTGCCTGTTTTTAACACTGTCGCAGATGCCGCCGAAGCAACGGGAGCGAACGTTTCGGTCATTTACGTGCCGCCTGCATTCGCCGCCGACGCCATTATGGAAGCCGCCAACGCCGGTCTTCCGCTCGTCGTCTGCATCACAGAGGGCATTCCCGTCGCCGATATGGTCAAGGCCAACGAATACCTTGCCTCCCGCAAGACCCGTCTTATCGGCCCGAACTGCCCCGGCATAATCTCGCCCGGCAAATGCAAGGTCGGAATTATGCCCGGCCACATCCACAAAGAAGGCCGCATCGGCGTCGTCTCGCGTTCCGGCACGCTCACATACGAAGCTGTCGGCCAACTGACCGCCCTCGGTCTCGGCCAATCGACCGCCATCGGCATCGGCGGCGACCCGATCATCGGCACGACGCATACCGACGCTCTACGTCTTTTCGAAACCGACGACGAGACCGACGCGATCGTGATGATCGGCGAGATCGGCGGAACCGCCGAGGAAGACGCCGCCGCATTCGCCAAAGCCAACGTCTCAAAGCCGATCGTTGCATTCATCGCCGGCCAAACCGCTCCTCCGGGACGCCGTATGGGTCACGCCGGTGCGATCATTTCCGGCGGCAAAGGCACCGCTTCCGAGAAGATGAAAGCTCTCGAAGAAGCAGGCATCCGCGTCGTGAATTCACCCGCCGATATCGGCAAGGCCATCGTTGACGTCCTAGGCTCACGCGCCGCCGCATAACGTTTCCGTAATGGCGTCCTGTCAGAACCGGTAGCGACCGGGTGACGCCGCACATGTGTCAGTAGCCCGCACGTTAGTAAGGGCCCAATGCCAGACAGAAAGAGCGAAGATTTCACCACAGAGACCACGGAGAGAAGAGAACGAACCCCGTTTCCTGAATTGCCACGGCTTTCAAGCCGTGGATCACGTGTCGTAACGCGGACGCCCGCGTCCGCTCTTCCTCTGCGGCTCCGCGACTCTGCAGGATCCGTTCTTAAACGCAAAGGCCGTGTCCGTAGCCCGCACGTCAGTAAGGGCTCACCGTTCGCCTCGAACAACATTAAGCCGACGCCTCGGCTCCGTTAGGAGCCAAATGTTTGTAGCACCGTCCATCATCATCGCCACCTCGGAGGCGGCTCAGCCGCCGACAAACGCCACTGTCGCGTGCAAGGCGCGCTTCCGTTGGAACTAACTCGTCGTTCTACACATTCCGCTTCGCTCCATGTGTAGCTACATTCTTGCCGCGTGCAAGGCACGCTTCCCGGGAGGCAGACAGGAGACAGGAGACGGGAGACGGGAGACAAAGAGAACTCTCTATTAAATTTTCAAAGATCAACCAACCACCAACAAGCTTACCCAATCGCGGGCGTTAATTTGAAGCACGTTTTTCACGT